>Ga0116168_1000055_pt1 | contig 119152 bp, 117 predicted proteins | sample AD_UKC129_MetaG_FD_89795 | JGI IMG/M metagenome (GOLD analysis project Ga0116168, IMG submission 89795) | Active sludge microbial communities of municipal wastewater-treating anaerobic digesters from Canada - AD_UKC129_MetaG | ecosystem: Engineered > Bioreactor > Anaerobic > Digestate | place... | reverse complement strand
TGTCAGAGTTGATAGCCGTATGTTCTACACTAATAATCCTGTATGCGGTGCCATGAGGGGCTTTGGTGTTCCCCAGATTGCCTTTGCCCATGAATCACAGATGGATTTAATAGCCGAAGAACTAAAATTAGACCCGTTAAAAATAAGATTTTTAAACGGACTTAAAAAGGGTTCTCTAACCGCTACATCTCAACTCCTTGAGGCAAGTGTAGGTTACCTCAGTACCTTAAAAGCTATAGAACCTTATTGGATAAACAGAAAAAAGAAAGAAGGCAGTGGATTCGGTCTCGGCTCTATGTTCTATGGTATGGGAAATACAGGTATTTCAAATCCGTCTTATGGAATACTATCCATAAGTGAAGAAGGAAAGATAGTCCTTTTTACAGGTGTATGCGAAATCGGACAGGGTTCTGATACTGTCTTGGTCCAGATTCTGTGTGAATTACTGGATATAGATAAAAAAGATGTTTTACTTATCAGGGCCGATACAGATCTTACAAAGGATGCTGGTTCAACATCGGCAAGTAGACAGACATACATATCTGGAAGGGCTGTGTATAATGCAGCATTGGAGATGAGAAAGTTTCTTGAAAATGAAGGTTTTTATAAAAACAGGGATTTAAAAGGGATTATTAACAGGTACAGAGAAAAGGGCCTTCCAGTATTTGAGGGATTTTTTGATCCACCCACTACATCCCTTGACCCTGAGACATCAAAGGGAGTGCCCTATGCAACATATGCCTATGCCACACACATGACAGAAGTAGAAGTAAACAGCATCACAGGTTATACAAAGGTAATAAAGGTTTATGCAGCCCACGATGTAGGTAAGGCAATAAATGTAAAAAACATTAAAGGTCAAATTTACGGCGGTGTGGCCATGGGTATAGGCCTGGCACTTATGGAAGAATATATTCCAGGCAAGACTAAATCTTTCGACAATTACTATATTCCCACTTCTATGGATATGCCTGAAATTGAGGCTATAATAGTGGAGGACGAAGAACCTACAGGGCCGTTCGGGGCAAAAGGCGTTGGTGAACCTGCGTTAATACCTCAGGCTGCAAGTATTTTAAATGCTATTACAGATGCAACAGGAAAAAGGGCATATGAGCTGCCCTGTGATATGGAAAGACTGAAAGAAAAACTATAAGTCTTATTTTATAGGAGGTGAATCATGGGAAACATGGTTATAAAAAACATAGGAACAATCTTCACCGGTGACATAGAAAAACCCATTATTGAAGGACCAGTGACAATACTTATAGAGGAAGGAAAGATAAAATCCATAGGCAGCGATATTTTGGAACACGCAGAAAGGGTAATAGATGCAAAGGGCATGACAGTTTGTCCAGGTCTTATTGATTCCCATACACACCCTGTTTTAGGTGATTTTACCCCGAGACAGAATCAAATCGGTTTTATAGACAGCAGTTTGCACGGCGGTGTAACTTCAATGATATCGGCAGGTGAGGTGCATCTACCTGGTAGACCTTTAGACCCAAAAGGCACAAAGGCATTAGCTCTCTTAGCCCATAAATCTTTTGCCAAATTAAGACCATCAGGGGTAAAGGTATACGGTGGCGCCTTGATACTCGAAAAAGGCCTGACAGAGGAAGATTTTAAAGAACTGTCAGAAGATGGTGTATGGCTTGTCGGTGAAATAGGTCTCGGAAGTGTTAAATCTGCCAATGATGCAAAGATGATGGTGGAATGGGCAAAAAAGTACGGTATGAAAGTGCTCATGCATGTAGGTGGAACATCTGTGCCAGGAAGTTCTACTGTTACGTGTAATGATGTATTAACAGCAAGACCTACTGTGGCGTGCCATTTGAATGGAGGACCCACCAGCATCCCTGTTAATGAGGCAAAAAGGATTATTGATGAAACAGACTGTGCCATAGAAATTGTCCATTGCGGTAACCCTCTATCTGCCTTTGAGATTGCAAGATACATGAAAAACAACAATATCCTGAACAGACTTATCATAGGAAACGATGCACCTTCTGGCACAGGCGTTGTCCCCCTTGGTATCTGGAGGATGGTAAACTTTATTTCCTCCCTGTGTGGAATCTCGGCAGAACTTGCCGTGTGCTGCGCTACAGGAAATACCAAAAAGGTTTTTGGTTTAAAACATGGTATGGTCAAAGAAGGGGAAGAGGCAGACATCCAGATTATAGATGCACCTATGGGTTCAGAAGGAAAAGATGCAAAGGCAGCCATTGAATTAGGGGATATACCTGGCATTGCTATGGTGATAATAGACGGTGTTATAAGAACCCAGGTCAGCAGAAACACACCACCACCAGTAAGAAAAACCTCATAGCATGAAAAGAAGTTTTTAGGGGTGAAGGATGAAAATAGATATAGATAAATGTATAGGTTGCGGTTTATGCGAGGAGGTGTGCCCCATTGAGGTCATAACAATAGAAAATAAAAAGGTAAAAATTAAAGATGGGTGTATAGAATGTGCCACATGTATGAAGGTCTGTCCTCAAGGTGTATTTACTCCTTCCGAATCTGAGGCACCTAAATGTGATGCATGCCCTGTTATGTGCAGGATACCAGAAGGTGCATACGGAGCATGTAAAAGATATTTTAATGAAAAAGGCACAATTACAAGAAAGGCAAGGATACACATATACGAAGAACTTGAAGATATTTTAAATCAAAAAGAGGCTGGGGTCATTGATAGACCTTTAATTACAGGTATAGGTTCTGGCACGACCTATCCTGATTTTAGACCATCACCCTTTATAGTAAAAGGTATAAGAGACGGTATAGATATTGTAACAGTTGTAACAGAGGCGCCTTTGAGCTATAGCGGCATAAAGGTGAAGGTAGATACAGACCTCTATATGGGACAGGAAGGGAAAAAGATATATGTAAGAAGAAAGGGAAAGAGACATATCGGTCACCTCTGCACAGAAGAATACGGTTCAAAGATACTTTCCTTAGGAGGCGTTAACATACTCACATCAAAGGACGGGCTATTTGCTGCAAAAACTATAATGGAGATTTTACAGGGTAAAAAGGTCACCCTTGAGATAGAAGAAGGAGCAAAGATAGAAATATCTATTGGCAATCCACCTGTTGTAGATGGCAAAAGGGAAGAACGCATGAGGGTCGGTTGTGGAAGCGCAACAACAGGTCTTTTTGCACCTTATATCTTCAATGCAGCAGATGAGGTAATCATTCTTGACGGACATATAACAGGACTTTTCAGCGAACACCCATCTGGAAGATACTTAAATAAAAAACGCTCGGGCATATATATTAAAGGTCAAAAAAGCACAGAGGGAAGATATTTCCTAAATAAAGGGAATGGCTGGGGCGGAACTGATATTGAAAATCCCCTTGATGTGATTAAAGATGTTGATTGGGACAAATGCCAGGAAGGTATGACACTCCTTATTACCGAAACTACAGGAAGACAATATGCATTTTATAAGGTGAAAAACAGGGCGTTTGTAGAAGATAAGCCCACAGAGGATGCCTTAAAATTTCTTGAGATTTTAAGAGATTCCTGTGAACCTTCAAGGGTTAGTATTATTTTTGCAGCAGGTGTTGGCGGTTCTGCCCGTGCCGGTGTCACAAAAAATCCCATAAAACTCACAAGGGCAGTCCATGAAGGAAAGGTCAAAATTACCATTGGAGGTGCAAAACCTTTTATCTTTCCCGGTGGCGGTATAAACTTTCTTGTAGATTACGGAAAGATTAAATATGGAAGTATATATCTCTCACCGACACCTTCTTTTATCTTACCAGTTGAATACACAATGACACTGGATACCTTTAACGAGATAGGAGGTCATATAGAGGCAATAAAGCCCATAGAAGAGGTGTTAAAAAAGTAATTTAATTATTATGTATATTGAGATAGGACCGGTAAGTGTTGTAATAAAGACTGAAAAAAGCCATGTAAATGTAGAGCCTGATAGATCAAAATTAGAGAACTATATAAAAGAGTTATTGCATTTAATAGGAGGTTGTCTTCCAGTTTTAAGGCAAAGGGCATACAGGATAAAGAGATTCCAGAATTTACCTTCTACTGCAAAAAAAATGATAGAGGCAGTAAAAACTGTGGATGAAGAAACCTTAACACCTATGGCATCGGTAGCAGGTGCTGTTTCAGATGAGATTAAGGCATATTTAAAAAAGGAAGGGTTTGATTTCATATCTGTAAACAACGGTGGTGATATATCTATATTCAACAAAGACTTAGAAAAATCCACAAAGGTCTCCATCGGACATGTAAATAAAAACATACATACGCCTTATATCTTAAATATCAAAGGCATTAAAGATTACGGTATTGCTACAAGTGGATTGGGAGGTAGGAGCTTTACCCTTGGCATTGCAGAAATAGGAACCGTTATTGCAGAAACAGGCGCAATTGCAGATGCAGCAGCAACGTATATATGCAACAAAACAGATGTGGTTTCTAAAAATGTATTAAAGGAAAAGGCAAGTGTGATTGATCCCACAACAGACATACCCCATGAATATGTAACAATAGATATTAGCAAATTAAATCAAGAAGAAGCAAACATTGCTTTACAGAATGGATTAAAAATTGCATATAACTTAAAAGAAGAAAAAAAGATATTTGATGCTTTTATCTTCTTAAAAGGCAACATGGTAACAACCATTACTGGAGATAAAAATATAAAATTGGAGGTGTCCCATGGAAATTAGAAAGTTAGTCACAATAACAGAAGACATCTATATTGATGGAGAAAAAAGGACTGAAAGGCCTATAAGAAAAGTTGCTGCAGTGGCTGTTATTAAAAACCCTTTTGCAAATAGATACGAAGAAAAGCTTGACCTTTTAATTGATATTGGTGAAGAACTCGGTAAAATTCTCGGTGAAAGGGCAGTAGAAGCCATGGGCAAAGATAGACAAGTAGAAAGTTATGGTAAGGCAGCAATTGTTGGTGAAAAAGGAGAATTAGAGCATGCAGCAGCAATATTACATCCAAAACTCGGAACCTCATTGAGAAATATAGTTGGTGGCGGAAAGGCGATAATACCATCAGTTAAAAAGATTGGTAGAATGGGAGATGAATTAGATATACCACTGCACTATAAAGATGCAGCCTTTGTTCGGTCTCATTTTGATGCTATGACTATTTCTGTAAATGATGCACCGAAGGCAGATGAAATACTTGTTGCAATAGCAGTAACAGATGGTGGAAGACCACATCCAAGGGTTGGTGGGCTTAAAAAGGAAGAGGCAAAAAAAGAAGATGGGTTGAGATAATTTCAACCCATCTTTTCAATAAATTCAAAGATAGGAATAGCGGGGTATGTTATTAGTTTAACACTTCCCCGCGAACCTATTTCAAAGGACACTCTGATTATAGTATCATTGTCAGGCGCTTCTAATATATTGACAAAATCATAAGGACCTAATGTGGCATACTGAGTAATTATTTTTGCACCCATTGCCTCTATCTCATCGTTTACCTCTTTTATCCTATCAGGATGCCTCTTTATCGTTGCCCTACCCTCATTTGTAAGTTTACTGAACATAACATACAAAGGCATAATAACCCCCTTTACATTTTTTTTAAACCATATATTGATTGGAAGTCCTTGTCAAGAATTTTGATTGAAAGTTGAACCATCTTGGTGTATTATCAAATGAGGAGGAAACATAATGAGAAACAAATATAAGATTGTTTTAAGTATGACCTTAATCTTCATTTTTCTCCTTGGATTTATAATAGGGGCATATGGTAAAAAGACTGCCCCTGCCGAAACAGGTGAAATATATGAATACCTCAAAACCTTCTCAGATGTCATAGATATTGTAAAAAGAAACTATGTAGAAGATGTAAAAAATAAAGACCTGATTTATTCGGCCATAAAGGGTATGCTCGAATCCCTTGACCCCCACTCCTCCTTTCTTACCCCGGATATGTATAAAGAGATGCAAACAGAGACAAAAGGGGAGTTCGGCGGTATAGGCATAGAGATTACCATAAAGGACGGCTTTCCAACGGTTATAACACCTATTGAGGATACTCCAGCATATAAAGCAGGTTTAAAATCAGGTGATAATATTATAAAGATAGACGGGAAGATTACAAAGAACATGAGTCTTATAGATGTGGTTAAGATGATAAGAGGCCAGAAAGGCAAACCTGTTGTGCTTACCATAATGCGGGAAGGATTCACAACTCCAAAAGACTTTACCATAGTAAGGGATATTATAATAACAAAGAGCGTAAAGTATAGGTTTTTAGAAAATGGAATTGGTTATATAAGAATCACCCAATTTCAGGAAAAAACATCTCGAGACCTTGATAATGCATTTAATGAATTGTTAAAGGGCAACAAAGATAAGCCTCTAAAAGGATTGGTTCTTGACTTAAGAAACGATCCCGGTGGACTTCTTGAACAGGCAGTTGAGGTTTCTGACAAATTTTTAAAAGAAGGGTTGATCGTTTACATTGAAGGTAGAAATAAGGGTGATAGGATGAGCTTTCATGCAGAAAAGAAAAAAAATGACTACGAAGGTCCCCTCGTAGTACTTGTAAATGAAGGAAGTGCCAGTGCCTCTGAGATTGTTGCAGGTGCACTTCAGGATCATAAAAGGGCAATTATAGTAGGACAAAAAACTTTTGGTAAAGGTTCTGTGCAGACTATTTTGCCCTTAGGTGATGGCTCAGCGGTTAAGCTAACAACTGCAAAATATTTTACCCCTAAAGGTCGTTCAATACAGGCAGAGGGCATAACACCTGATATAATAGTAGATAATAACATGGTTAAAGTGAAGGAAAAGGGTTTATCGTTAAAGGAAAGGGATTTAGAAAGACACCTCGAGATTAATAAAGACATCAAAAAGAAAGAGGAAAATGATAAAGGTAGTTTAGATGAAAATGATTTCCAGCTCTCTATGGCACTTCAGATATTAAAAAGCTGGGAGGCATTAAGAGGCAAATAGAATTTTGTAATTGACTTTGATTGTGTTTAATGATACAAAATTAAAACATTTTAGGAGGGTAATGATTGAAGAAGAATAAGTCAGCGATAAAGAGGGCAAAACAGGCAGAAAAAAGACGCCTGAGAAATTCCCACATTAAATCAACTATGAAGACTTATATAAAAAAGGCACTAAGTGCTATAGAAAATAAAGAGATAGAAAATATAGATGCAAATTTAAGGGCAGCCATATCATATATAAATAAAACAGCCTCTAAAGGGGTAATCCATAAGAATACTGCTTCAAGGAGGATCTCAAGGCTTACAAAAAGGGCCAATGAGGTTCTTATTGCAAAAACTACATAAAAGATAAAAGATTAATTAAAAACCTGATTTCTTAATACTCTGTTAAAATAGAGGCAGTAAAACGTCTTGCTATCCTTTCAGAAATGGTTGATATTGCCTCTTTTTTATTGTATTCTGCATAATTAAGGTTGTCTACCCTATAAGACTGAGAATCAGATAAAGACCATTTTTTTATCAAATTCCCATCTTTTTTATACAGAGCTATATCAACATCCATAGTTACAGACTTTTCAATTACAACGCCGTTTTTATCCAATGAAGAAGGCACAATCTTTATGGACTTCAACACACCTTCAATATATGTTTCAGCATCTCTTTTATTTACCTCTAATATACCAATTGATAAAAGGTGCCTTGTGAAAGAGTCTGTAAAGTGCTGGGAGATGTAGGGTTCATATGTCATATTTTTAAAAACAGGGACATACACTGATTTTATTTCACCGCCGTATATACCCCTTTCCCTTACCAGTTCATAACCACAGGAACATATAGATAAAAAAAGGACACTTATGATGAAAAAATAAAGATGTGTTTTTATTTTCAATATGTTTACCCGCACACAATATTTACAAGTTTATTTGGTATCACTATAACCTTTTTTATGGATTTTCCCTCTGTGTGTTTTTTCACCTTTTCTAAGTTACATGCCTTTTCCTTTACACTATCTTCAGGCTCATCCCTTTCTATTTCAAAGGTATCTCTTAGCTTTCCGTTTACCTGAACGGCTATAGTTACCTTATCTTCTATGGTATATTCTTCATAATAATCGATCCATCTGTCTCTGAGTAGCGCCATGTCGTTTCCTAAGATTTCCCACAATTCTTCTGTAATGTGGGGAACAAATGGAAAAAGAAGTTTTAAGATGACCTCAATAGAGCCTTTTAAAAGACCAAGTTCTTTTTCATTTGTCCTGGGTTTTTCCTGAAATTTATATACAGCATTTACAAGTTCCATGATACTCGCTATAGCTGTATTTAAATGAAACCTTTCTATATCTTCTGTAACCTTTTTTATTGTTTTATGAAGCTTTATCGTCAATAATCGGCAATCTTCCCCATGATCTACCAATGTATATGTTGATTCGAGGTGTTTAATATCGTGAAGTTTCTCTGTTGCAAGTCTCCAGATTCTTTGTAGAAATCTATAGCATCCCTCTACACCCTTATCGCTCCAATCCAAATCTTTTTCAGGGGGTGCTGCAAATAGACAGCAAAGTCTTGTTGTATCTGCCCCGTATTTTTCAATAAGATAATCAGGGTCTACAACATTTCCCTTTGATTTACTCATCTTTGCCCCATCTTTTATCACCATTCCCTGCGTTAAGAGATTTTTAAAGGGTTCCCTTACATCAACAAAACCCAACTCATTTAACACCCTGTTAAAAAACCTCGAATAGAGAAGATGGAGCACTGCATGTTCAACACCACCTATATATTGATCCACAGGCATCCAATAATCTACCCTGTCTTTGTCAAGGGGTCCTTCTTTGTAATTAGGACATGTATATTTTAAAAAGTACCATGATGATTCAACGAATGTATCCATGGTATCAGTCTCCCTTTTTGCAGGTCCACCGCACTTAGGGCATTTAACTTTTATAAATTCTTCACAATCTAAAAGCGGTGACCTGCCTACCACTTTTACCTCTAAGTCAAGGGGTAGTACAACAGGTAGGTCTTCATATGGCACAGGCACGATACTGCAATCATCACAATAAATTATGGGAATGGGTGCACCCCAGTATCTCTGCCTTGATATACCCCAATCCCTTAACCTGAAGTTTATCTTTCTCCTTCCCAGACCCTTTGCCTCGAGATAATCTATAATCTTTCCTATGGCCTCTCTATTATTTAATCCGTTAAATTCACCAGAATTAACAAGGTATCCATCACCTTCATAGGCTTCTTCCAATGTATCTGGGTTTAGTGTTCTATCTTTAGGCATAATGGTGATTATTATGGGAAGCCCGTATGCTTTGGCAAATTCGAAATCCCTCTGGTCATGGGCAGGAACAGACATGATAGCCCCTGTACCGTATTCCATAAGGACAAAGTTTCCTATATATATGGGTATTTTATGCCCGTTTAATGGATTTATAGCATATCTTCCTGTGAATATCCCTTCTTTATTACCTTTTAATTCTGCCCTGAAGCTTCTATCTTGCATCTTTGCCTTTTCAACAAATGCCTTTACCTCTTTTTCGTATACAGTTCCTTCTGCAAGGGTTATTGCTAAAGGATGCTCTGGTGCAAGGGCCATGAAGGTAACGCCGTATAATGTATCAGGTCTTGTTGTGAATATCGTTAAAATTCCACTATTTTCAAGTCTAAAATCAACTTCCACTCCATAACTCTTACCAATCCAATTTTTTTGCATGTTCAATACACGTTCAGGCCATCCTGTTAACTTATCACAGTATTCGTAAAGCTCATCTGCATATTTTGTTATTGCAAAAAACCACTGGGTGAGTTCTTTTTGTATTACCCCCTGATTGCATCTCCAACAATTACCGTCTACAACCTGCTCATTTGCCAAAACAGTCTGGCAGTGCACGCAATAGTTTACAGGGGCACTTTTTCTATAAACAAGGCCCTTTTCAAACATCTTAAGAAAGAACCACTGTTCCCATTTATAATATTCCACATCACAGGTAGCAATCTCTCTTGCCCAGTCATAGCTAAACCCTAATCGCTTTAACTGTTTTTTCATATAATCAATATTATCATATGTCCACTTTGCAGGGTGAATACCCCTTTCCATAGCGGCATTTTCAGCAGGCATGCCAAAGGCATCCCAGCCCATTGGATGTAATACATTATAACCCCTCATCTTTTTATATCTTGCTATCACATCTCCAATAGAATAATTTCTAACATGACCCATATGTATCTTTCCTGAAGGATAAGGAAACATCTCAAGGAGATAATACTTTTTTTTGCCTTTTATTTCTGTTACCCTGAAAAGGTCGTCCCTTTCCCATATAGCCTGTCTTTTTTCTTCTATGGCATGGTGTTCGTATTGCTTCATCGTCACATCTCCGAAAATTATTTATTTAACATAGCCCTAATCCTGAGCCTCAATGCATTTAATCTTATAAATCCTCCTGCATCTGCCTGTCTATATACAGAATCCCTATCGAATGTGGCAAAATCCTTTGAGTAAAGAGAGTTTTCCGATTTTCTTCCAACAACTATACAATTACCTTTGTAGAGTTTTAACCTAACAGTCCCTGTAACACCTTTCTGTGATTCATCTATAAATGCCTTGATTACCTCCATTTCCGGAGAATACCAGAAGCCATAATATATCAATTCCGACACTTTTGGTATGAGGCCATCCCTCAAATGCATGACCTCTCTATCCATAGTTATAGATTCCATTGCCCTGTGGGCAATGTGGAGTATTGTGCAACCAGGCGTCTCATAGACACCCCGTGATTTCATACCTACAAACCTGTTTTCTACAATGTCTACCCTGCCTATACCGTTCTCACCACCTACTTTATTTAAAGTGGCTATTAGCTTGTATGGGGTCATCTTTTTCCCATCTATCTTAACAGGTATTCCATCTACAAAATCAATCTCAATATATTTAGGCTTGTCAGGTGCTTTTTCAGGTGATACAGTGGTTAAGAACATCTTCTCATCCGGTTCTCTCCATGGATCTTCAAGTATACCACCTTCATAACTTATATGCATAAGATTTCTATCCATGCTATATGGTTTTTTCTTTGTGACCGGGACAGGTATTTTGTGCTTTTTTGCATAATCAATTAACTCTTCCCTCGATGTAAACTCCCATTCTCTCCATGGTGCTATAACCTTTATATTGGGCTCGAGGGCATAATATGTTAATTCGAACCTTACCTGGTCATTACCCTTACCTGTTGCACCATGAGATACAGCATCGGCCTTTTCCATTCTTGCTATCTCGATTTGCCTTTTTGCAATAAGAGGTCTTGCGATTGATGTGCCCATTAAATAGCTACCTTCATATACGGCATTTGCCTTTATGGCAAAGAAAATGAAATCCCTTGCAAATTCCTCTTTTAAATCTTCAATATAGACCTTTGATGCCCCTGTATTCAATGCCTTTTGTTTTAAACCTTTAAGTTCCTCTTCCTGACCGACATCAGCGGCATAGGCTATTACTTCACAATCGTATTTTTCCTTTAACCATTTCACTATGATTGATGTATCCAGCCCGCCTGAATAGGCAAGAACAACTTTTTTAATCTCTGACATTTTATGCCTCCATGTTAATTTCAAATAATTAAATGGTTCTATTGGCCCTACCGAGCATCAACCATTCAAGAATTGCCTTCTGGACATGCAATCTGTTTTCTGCCTGAGTGAAAATAACATGGGAAAACCTTTCAAATACATCCCCCTCTATCTCCTCACCTCTGTGTGCAGGAAGACAGTGCATGACTATAACATCTTTTTTTGCCACATTTAATAGTTTTTCATCTATCCTGTAAGATTTAAAGACCCTTTTCCTTTTGGCCTGTTCCTCTTCCTGACCCATACTTACCCATACATCTGTATTTATCACATCTGCATCTTTAGCAGCTTCAAAAGGGTCATTAAAAAATTGAAAATTATGATTTCTTTTGGCTCGTTCCATAAGATGGGAAATAGGCTCATATCCTTCTGGTGTAGCTATAGTAAAATTCAAATTCAAAAGTATAGCCGCCTCTATCCATGAATTCGCCATATTATTGCCGTCACCGATATATACAATTTTTAAATCTTTAAAATCTTTCTTTATTTCCCATATGGTAAATAGATCTGATAAAACCTGACAGGGATGGTACTCATCGGTTAAGCCGTTTATTACAGGAACAGTTGACCACTTTGCAAGTCTCTCTACAACATCCTGACCATATGTCCTTATCATTATTGCATCTACATATTTGCTCAACACCCTTGCCATATCTTCAATAGGCTCTCCCCTCCCCATCTGAGTATCCCCTTTGGTTAAAACGATTGGTGTTCCTCCTAAATCCCTTATCCCTACTTCAAAGGAGATTCTCGTTCTCGTGGATGCCTTTTCAAATATCATGGCAAGGTATCTGTCTCTTAAAGGTCTGTATTCCCTACCCTGCTTTTTTAATTCCTTTAGTTCTTTTGACCTATCAATCAGATAAAGGCATTCTTCTTTACTAATATCGAGTAATTTCGTAAAATCCCTTTTCACCTTTTCTCCCTAAAAATTATCTTTTTTTAAACTTTTCAAAAACCCTTTCTGCTACCTCAAGAAAGATGTCTATTTCTTCCTCTGTAATAATCAAAGGCGGCAACAACCTCAAAATATTGCCTTTTGTACAGTTTACTATAACACCTTCATTTATAAATTCCTTTAAGATTTCATCGCCGCTGGTAGCAAGCTCAATACCTATAATTAGACCCATGCCCCTTATATCTAATATAAAAGAGAACCTTTCTTTTAGTCTTGTAAGCCCTTCCCTTAAATATTTACCCATACTTTCGCAATGTTTTATTATACCCTCGTCTACTATTGTGTTTATGGTAGCCACAACTGCGCTTGTGGCAAGGGGATTTCCGCCAAATGTGGAGGCATGGGTTCCTGGAACGAAGGCATCCATTATTTCTTTCTTTGCAACCATGGCACCTACAGGAAATCCATTTCCCAATGCCTTTGCAAGGGTCATTATATCAGGTTCCACATCAAAGTGTTCATAACAGAAAAATTTACCTGTTCTGCCCATACCGGTCTGTATCTCATCGAAGATTAAAAGAAGATCATTTTCATAGGCAATCTCTCTCAACTCTTTAATATATCCTTTGTCTGCAACATAGACACCACCCTCTGATTGTATGGGCTCAAGCATTATTGCACAGGTTTTTCTGTTAATATTTTCTTTTACCGCATCTATATCATTAAATTTACAGTATTTAAAACCCTCAAGGAGGGGATGGAACCCTTCGTGGAATTTTGGCTGGCCTGTGGCAGATAAAGTTGCTATTGTCCTACCGTGAAAAGAATTTTCCATAACTATGATTTCAAACCTACCCTCGCCGTATTTTTTCCATGAATAACGTCTGGCAAGTTTTATGGCAGCCTCGTTTGCCTCTGCGCCGCTATTACAGAAAAATACTCTATCTCCAAATGAGTATTTACACAAAAGTTCTGCAGCCTTAACCTGTGGTTCAATATAAAAAAGATTTGATATGTGAAATAATCTCTGTGCCTGTTGTGTTATGCCTTCTATTATATTCTTATGGGCATGACCAAGATTGCACACTGCAATACCAGATAAAAAATCAAGATAGCGTCTGCTGTTTAAATCCCATATCCAGCAGCCTTCTCCCTTTATTACAGCAATGGGAAATCTATTATAAGTATTTGCAATGTATTGCATTCCCTTTTTTATGAGCTCTTCCTGCATTATTGCCTTCCTCCGGAAATTTTTGTGCCAATGCCTGAATCAGTAAAGATCTCAAGAAGTATTGCATGGGGAATCTTTCCGTTGATAATATGGGTTTCCTTAACACCTGCAGCAAGGGCATCCAAACAGCAGGTAACTTTTGGTATCATACCACCAGATATGGTCTTTTTATCTAAAAGTATGTTAACTTCTTCTTTGGTTAGAATGGATATAAGGTTTCCGTCATTTCCGAGCACACCGTCCACATCTGTAAGGAGAATAAGTTTTTCTGCAAGTAATGCCTCTGCAATTCTTCCTGCAGCTGTATCTGCGTTGACATTATATGCAAATCCATCTGCACCATCTGCAAGAGGGGCTATAACAGGGATATAGCCATGTTTATTTATATCTTTTATAATATCTACATTTACCTTTACTATATCACCTACAAGCCCGATATCTTTATCTTCAACCCTTTTGGCTATAAGAAACCTTCCATCCTTTCCGGATAATCCTATAGCCCTACCCCCCATATCGTTTATATTTTTAACAATCTCTTTATTTATGAGCCCTGACAATACCATCTCCACTACCTCGAGGGTCTTCTCGTCAGTGACCCGCAATCCGTCTACAAATTTTGTAGGTATCTGGAGGTCTTTTAATAATCTACCTATCATTGGACCACCACCGTGAACAATAACGGGATTAATCCCTACATATTTGAGAAGGGCTACGTCTCGTGCAAATTCTTTTTTCAGAGATTCTTCTTCCATGGCAGCACCGCCATATTTTATTACAAAGGTTGAACCAAAAAATTTTTTTATATAAGGCAGTGCCTCAAGGAGTGTCTTTATCTTTTCGCTCATAAAAGCTCCTGTTATTAAAAATTTCTATAATATATATCTACTTAAATCCTCCCTTTCTAAAAACTCTCCTAATTTTTCTCTCACATATTCCCTTGTTATAATAATCTTTTTCTCTTCCATGTCAGGGGCAGAATAGGATATATCATCCAATAACTTTTCCATAACGGTATAAAGCCTTCTTGCTCCTATATTTTCCGTCATCTCGTTTATCTTCTGCGCTATCTCGGCAATCTCCTCAATTGCCTCTTTTTCAAAGTCAAGGGCAATATCTTCTGTGGCAAGAAGTGCCTTATACTGTTTTATAAGGGCATTATCGGGCTCTGTTAGTATCCTGTAAAAATCTTCTTTGGTTAGGGGATCAAGTTCAACCCTTATGGGAAACCTGCCTTGGAGCTCGGGTATCAAATCCGACGGCTTTGACATATGAAATGCCCCTGCTGCAATAAACAATATATGGTCTGTCTTTACCATGCCATATTTTGTTGTAACCGTTGTCCCTTCTACAATGGGTAGTATATCTCTCTGGACACCCTCCCTTGATACATCGGGTCCATGGGTTCTGTCCCTGCTGGCAATCTTATCTATTTCATCGAGAAATATTATACCCGACTGCTCAACCCTTTCTATAGCATCTTTTACGACCTTATCCATATCAATGAGTTTTTTCGATTCTTCCTGAATCAAATATTCATAAGCCTCTTTGACCTTTAATTTTCTCCTCTTTGTCTTTTTTGGTAAAATATTTCCGAATATATCCCTTATCTGCATATCCATCTCTTCCATACCTGAGGCAGAAAATATTTCGATTATGGGTAGGACCCTATCGGGCATCTCTACCTCAACCATCTTTTCATCAAGTTTTCCTGCCTTAAATAAGGCCCTAAGTTTTTCCCTTGAAGAATCTTCCTGTTCTATCTCATTTCCAATAGTTTTTTTCTTTTGGGTGGGCAGAAGTATATCGAGCATCCTCTCTTCAGCAAGAACCTTTGCCTTCTCCATTACTGCCTCTTGCTCTTCTTTTTTTACCATGTTCACAGCAAGCTCTGTAAGATCCCTTATCATAGATTCTACATCTCTTCCTACATAACCAACCTCTGTAAACTTTGTTGCCTCTATCTTCAAAAACGGTGCGTTTGCTAATTTTGCAAGCCTTCTTGCAATTTCTGTTTTTCCAACACCAGTGGGTCCTATCATGATAATATTTTTTGGTGCTATTTCGTCCCTTAATTCCTCTGGAATCATCTGTCTGCGCCATCTATTTCTTAATGCTATAGAAACTGCCCTTTTTGCCTTATTTTGACCAATTATAAATCTATTTAATTCTTCTGTAATTTCCCTTGGTTTTAGTGTCTTCATCTACAATTCCTCTATGGTTATGTTGTCGTTTGTGTAAATACAGATTTCTGAGGCAATCCGCATGGATTCCTTTACGATTTCAGTGGCAGTCAAATCTGTATGTTTTATTAATGCCTTTGCTGCTGCTTGAGCGTATGGTCCACCTGAACCTATGGCAGCTATACCGTCATCCGGCTCTATCACATCACCATTTCCGGAAAGGATAAGGGTATGTTCTCTATCTGCAACGATAAGTAGCGCCTCAAGCCTTCGTAGCAATCTGTCCGTTCTCCAGTCCTTTGCAAGCTCAACAGATGCCCTGATTATATTACCGTTGTATTCTTCGAGTTTTTTTTCAAACCTCTCAAATAGGGTAAATGCATCGGCAGTGGCACCGGCAAATCCTGCAAGGCATTTATCCTTGTATAATTTTCTTATTTTTTTTGCCGTATGTTTCATAACTGTGGTATTAAAGGTCACCTGTCCATCGCCGCCGATTGAAACATTACCCCCATGTCTTACACATATCACTGTTGTAGATTTCATATCTTACCTTCTTGGATGGGATTTATCATATGTCTCCATTAGTTTATCCATGGAGACATGGGTGTATTTCTGTGTTGTTGAGAGTCTTGAATGTCCCAACAATTCTTGAATACTTCTTAAATCTGCTCCACTGTCCAGCATATGCGTTGCAAAGGAATGTCTGATACTATGTAAAGTAAGGTTTTTAAACAAACCAGTTTTTAATTGATACTTTTTCATTATCCGAAGCAGGCTTCTGTAAGATAATCTTTCGCCTTTAAAATTTACAAATAAAGGTCTTTCAGGGCTGTATAACTTATTTGCTTTAAGCCATTCTATATACGATTCCAGTGCCTTTTTTGCCTTTTCTCCAAAAGGCAGAACCCTCTCTTTACCGCCTTTACCTTTTACCCTTATCCACATCCCCTGGATATGTATATCTTCAACATTTATGTCAAGGGCCTCTTGAGACCTGATTCCAGTGGAATACATAAGTTCGAATATTGCCTTGTTTCTTAAATGATTCCACTTTTCAGTAGGTAGATAATCTAAAAATCGAAACATTTCATCGATTGTATAAAATTTAGGGAGGTGCTTTTCTGCTTTTGGATTTTTTATAATTAATGCCGTATTGTCCACTATATAGCCTTTCTTTTTTAGAAACCGGAAAAAGACCTTTATAGAAGAAATCTTTCTTGAGAGTGATGATTTTTTAATATCCTTGTATATGCTTACAATGTATGATCTTATTGTATGATGGTCAATTTCATGATACCCACTTTTTTCAATAAATTTTATAAAGCCTTTAATATCAGATTTATATGCCCTTTTTGTATTTGCCATTGCACCCTTTTCTACTTGAAGGTATCTGATAAATTCTTCCATTATTCCCTTTAGCTGTTTTGTATTCATGCTATTATTCTATAGACTTTTTAAACAAATAATCAAGAAAATTAACCCGCCAAACCTTTCAAAAGGGAAGGCAAGATATCTCCTGAAGCGCCGAATAAAGAGATATCTGCTATCTGGCTTATGGGTGTTGCCTCTATGTTTACTTCAATTACAAATCCTCCATTATCTTTAACCATTTGAGGAAAGGAGGCAACGGGATATACAACACCGGAGGTCCCGGCAACAATCAAGGTATCACAACTATTTATTGCCGAGTAAGCCTTTTCCAAATATTCATAAGGAATGGATTCACCAAACCATACAACATCGGGCCTTAAAATGTTTCCGCAATCACATAGAGGGGGAATTTCCCTTAGAGGATGATCCAATAACATAAAGGTTTTGTTCTCTTTTGAACATCTGACCCTCCAAAGGTTTCCATGTATCTCTACCATGTTTTTTATTCCTGTTCTTGCATGAAGGCCATCTACATTTTGTGTTATGAGAAAAAAATTTTCAAACCTTTCCTCAAAGCCCTTTATGGCAATATGGCCTTTGTTTGGTTCTGCCTTTGATATGATCCCTCTTCTCCAGTCATACCACTTCCATACAGTAACAGGGTCCCTCTCAAATGCCCAGGGAGTTGCAAGTTCTTCTGCCCGGTAATTCTGCCACAACCCATCTGCGCCTCTGAATGTGGGTATTCCACTTTCTGCTGAAATACCTGCACCTGTTATTACAAGTAATGATTTTGTGTTTTTCAATCTTTCAATGACCTTTTCTATCATATTCAATCCTTCCTTAGTATTTCTTCTATCTTTTTGTATGTTTTTTCATCTATTGCCTTTCGCTCTTTTGCCATCCGGGCCGCAATCATGGATAAGTCTTTATATACCAATTTTATAAGCTTTTCATCTTCAATAGCCTTAAGGTGAGAGAGAACGGTTTCTACATCACCCCTTACAATGGGACCTGTAAGGGAATATAGAGGCCCTTTTTTTTCAATATTATTAAGTGTTGCTTTTATTATGGGAAAAAAGGGGGCTAATTCTATGTCTATATTTTTCATAATGCTTTCACCTAAATACAATAGGGCACATAGAAGATTACATACAAAAACAGCTGAAAGATGATATAAAACCATGTGTTGACCCTTTATAAATACCGTCTCCTTGCCTATCTTTTTTCCTATAAATCCTAATATATCTTTTGCCTTACCCGAAGCCTCTATAAAAAAATACGTCTCTGGTATGACCTTTATGGCACTTTCTATATCAGGAAATGTCTGTAATGGATGTATAACCCCAAGCATTGCACCTTTTTCATCAAGGGGTTTTAAAACATCAGATGCCAATGAACCACATGTATGGACAATCACCTTATCGATTAGTTTTTCAGCTTTTGAATATAATTCGCCTGCCACATCTTTTATTAATCTATCCTGTATAGCAAGGATTATTACATCAGAGAGTTTTAATACATAAAAGTTATCTTTTGTAAATATTATATTTCCTTTGCTACCGAGATATCTATGGGCATTGTTCAATGCGTCTTGCTCATTATCCGATATGGCTACCACATTAAATCCCTTTTTTAACATAACAAAACTCAGCGAAACACCAACCTTGCCTGCACCTATTATCCCAATTTTTATTTTTCTATCCATCATTGTTTTCCAATTTTTTTATTTAGACAACTCCTTAGGAAACATGATTATACTTTCCGGCATCTCCTTTATCCCTCTCAAAATATTTATAAGGAAACTACTAAATGTTTGCATGTATGCTAAATTTACATCTGGGTCTTCAATGGGCCCTTTTACGTTAAATACCGCAGTTACGACCCCCTTTTTCTTATCTTTTAATATATTTTTGAGAAAGGGTATATTACTTATTATTTTATCAAGGGTAACAAATGGAAATACTGTAACAACCCCTTCCATTGTTTCGTCTATTAAATTCAAACTTCCCTGTCCTGTGATAATCATGGCGGGACTTTCTAATAAGTAGTTATCCGTTGTAAATACCCCATTATTAATAATAAAGGTGGCACTGTTTTTCTTATAATTGAACCCCGTTGACATTAAATCTACTTTCCCTCTCAATAAGTCATAAACATTTAAAAGACCAAGTATTTTTGATAAAAGATTCATCCTTTTAATAACCCCATCCTCACTGTATATAGTTGTTTTACCAGATAAGGTCCTTTTAAATCCATCTATATCATTACCATGAAAATTAACATCAAAAAATATAAATTCTTTTGATTCTATTATTTGTGTCGTTGCACCGAGCATTCTTAAAAAATCTCCACTTGATATATTGTTCATCCTGCCTGTTAGACTTATATAGGGGATTGTTTTTGAAAGATCTAAATATCCATAAGCATCTATAAATCCATCTAAGGCATTTCCTTTCAATTCTAAAATATTAAACATTCTATTATCGTAAGTTACCCTTAAGATTATATCGTTGCCAACACTATTCATCGCTTTTATTTCCTTAGCCTTTAATGTTATGTCACCTTTTGCATATGCCAATATAGAATCAGGTTCTAAGGAATAAAATTTTATTTTCTTTTCCCCTTTTGTTTCAAAATCTTTAAAATCTAATTTTTCTATATCTAAAGATAGTTTAAATTCTGGCTTTTCAATGCCCTGGGAATTAAATTCCATTGATTTTATTAAACTGTTTTCACTTTTTATATTATTAATTTTTAAATCTAATCTATCTCCTTCAAAGTATGCCATTACATCCAAATTTTTTATAGGTGATGGTATGTCCGGTACTTTTACATAACCGTTTTTTATCTCTAACCTACCGTATATGGACGGAATATTTTTTAAGGGAAATAAAATCTCTTTTACATTTAAATTAACGAAAACATATCCCTCTGCCTTGCTTCCATTAAGAAATGTTATATAATCCTTATTTTTTAATTCTGGCACGAGTAATTTTAATTTTACATTTTTTGCCCCTTTTTTTGAAAGGGTTCCTGAAAGGATTAGATTTAAATCTTCAAGCTCAAAATTAAAATCCTCAATTTCTATAAATTCATCCTTTTTTAAGGCATTTAACAAAAAACTATTTTTTATCCCCTTTTCTTTTTTTAAATAATGCTCAATTGTATAGCTTAACTCATCTAAATTAACATTACATGATAATTGCAGTGTGTCTTCACTTTGGATTATATCTGCATCAATATCTGCCATTCCTTCAATATGAAATGGAATCTTTACGAATTTTTTTATGATCTCTACATCCAAAACCCCTAATATTTTTAAATCTAAAAAATTTTTACGCCATTTACCCTTAAATCTTAAATTAGTATCATGCTTTGATAATATAAGGGGATCAAACTCTACTTCATCCTTTTTGAAATTATAGTTACCATTGGCTATCATAGAAATGTTTTTGTACAATACTTCACTGTTGTTTAAAATGCCCTTTCCTGAAACACTGTAATCTTCTCCTGTGTATTCAAACTCAACTATGCCTTCAGATGTTCCGTTTTTAAAACGAATGCCATCAAGGTCAAATTTTGATGGAAGATCTATAAGGTCCACAAAATAACTACCTTTTAATTTCGCATAATAACCTCTTTTATAGCTAACCTCACCGGATATGTCTTTAATTGCACTGTTTTTATATCTACCCTCAAATCTATTTATCTTTGCCTTATTGTTATCAAATACTATATTACCTTGCATCTGTGTGAATTCAAAACCTTCATAGACCAATCCCATATCTTTTATACTGAGATCGCATAAAAAAAGGGCATTTTTGTTGTTATATGTCAATCTTTTTATCTTCACTTTACCATCTTTTATAAAACCTATATATCTACCCACATCTTTTGAAAAATAACCAAATAAGATGTATTTTTTAATATCCTTTATATCAATGTAGTCAGAATTAATCACAAGTGTTTTAAGTCCTTCTGAATCAAGTCTCAAATTTATCTCAATGAGGGTTGTTTTAAATTTAATCCCATTAATTTTTATATCTACCATGTTTTTAGAATATGCCAAAGACATCTTACCACCAACATTTTTTAACTGAATAGGCATTGAGAAAAAATTCAATTTTAGATAAAAATCGGCTATATTAAAAGGGCCTTCTAACTTTAGTTCTTTTTTATCATAGAAAAAATTACAACTTAAATCAGCCTTACCTTTCAAATCATTTGAAATTTGCCCGACATTTATACCAAATATATCTGTCTTTCCTTTTATTTCGAATTTCCTTTTGCTGTAAACGGCTGTGCCTTCTGCTTTAAAAGATTTAAAAAATGTGTTGTTCCCTATATCTACTGAAAAGTTAAAAAGCCTTTTGTTTTTATTGTAATCTAATTTCCCATTATGAATCGTAAATGCATAGTTTTCGTATTTTACTATACCGTTTTTTAAAACAATATGTTCTGAAGGTATTTTTATAAACTGTGGTTTTTGTTTTTTTGTAGGTTTTATATCTATTTCAAAGTCAGATATAATAATGTTATCAAAAAACAGTTTTCTTTTTAAGCTGAAGGAAATATAAACCGACTTTATAAAACCTTTTACATCACCTTTAAATTCAATAGATTTTATATCAAAGATTAAGGCCCTGTTATAACCGATTTTTATATCCTCTATAGTGATACTTCCGTTTATCGCCTTACCTGCAAAATAACCAATTGTTTTGGGAAGTGTAAAATAACATGCAATGGCAATACCAAAAAAAAATAAAAAAAAGATTAAGAGGATATAACATATCTTTTTCATTACAGCGTCCTTGCAAGGGCAAAAAATATTATGGAGGTGGGCTTTGCCTTGTTTATTATATATGATGCCTCATTTGCAGTAAATCCTGTTGTGTATAAATCATCAACGAGGAGTATATTCTTGTCTTTAATAATATCAGGCCTCTTTAGTGTAAATGCACCTTTTATATTTTTTTTTCTATCCTCCCTTGAAAGTGAATACTGGTCTTTTGTTTCCCTTGACTTGATAAGGGCAGCATCAATAACGGGTTTATTAATAATTTTTGAGATTTCTTCAGAGATTATATACGATTGATTGAATCCCCTTTCTTTCAGCCTTTTTTCTGTTATGGGCATAGGAACTATTAAATCTATTTTATCGGCAAGAGGGGATACAATATGTTTAATAAGTGAAACGAGATACCTTCCTACCTCTGGTCTACCTTTAAATTTAAAGGTATGAATGGCCTCCTTTAATCTATTTTCATAAACAAAACCAAAATATCCTTCTGAAAAATATCTTTTTGTTAGCATGCATTCACCGCACAAAATCCTTTTTCCCACATGCCTACCGCATAATGGACATATGTTATTATAATCAATAAACAAAAATGAATCTTTACATGCCTTGCATATTATATCGCCTTTTTCTCCGCAAGATGCACATGTATGATGATATACTATATGGAGGATATTTTTTACAAGGTTATTTATTAGTGATGGCATTGATTTATTAAAGGATATCCTTTAAGAAGGATAAAACATATGTATCAATGCAACTCAGCAGGAATCACTTGGCTTCTTCTTCCGGCTCTTCTCTATACTATTCACTCATTTCGTAGAATGCCTTTATATCTGTTGTATCCTTTACATTAATCTTTAAAAATTCACCTGTTCTTACATTTATTGTATTCCAACTAAAACAATTGGAACAAAAATCTTCCCATTCTTCTTTTTGAGAATTACATACATCGCATGCAAAGGGTATATATACCTTTTCGATAGGGAAGGTACGCCTGAATTCATCTAATGCCTTCTTCATTTCTCCTCTATGGATATAGGCCTCGGCCATTGCTCTGTGGAGGCCTTTAAAATCTACACCTTCTGCAAGGAGATTATTTAACATGTCTATTGCCTCATCAATCATCTCGAGCCTTAAACACAACCTTGCATATAAAAAGATTATCAAACGATTATTCGGGGATATGTCCATGATCCTTCTGTATATCTTCAAAATAACTCCCGGATCTCCCCTTTCAATGTATAGATCTTCCATTTTTAAAAGAAAGATTATATGACCGGTCTTTGTATATCCTCTACCATAAACCCTTCCCGACTCGTTTAGTCTACCTATTTTTTTATAAATATCTGCTAAAAATAAATATGCTGGAATAAATCTCTTATCTTCGTTTATTATCTCTTTTAATTCTTTTATAATCTTATCTTCGTTTAATTCATTTTTTTTACTGTATGACTCGCATATTAGTTCATACTTAATACCTATGAATCTTCTTTGCTCCTGTTCGTCCTTTACTAATCTTTTTATCCTTTTTTGGATGTTATAGGCACTATCCCAGTCTTTCTTTTCTACATATATATCCCTGAGGAGTGTTAGTGCCGAAATGTTTGCTTCGTTTATTTTAATGGTTTCCAATAAACTATTTTCTGCTTCATTCGTGTTATTCAGAGATTTATTAACCACCGCCTTTTTTAAGAGTATCCTTTCTTTTTTACCGATGGTTTGTTCTGCCTGGTTTAGAACATCTAAAGCCCTTTCTAATTCTTTTGAAGAAATATAAAGATTTGCAAGATAGATATATGGACTTTCCATATCCGGATATCTTCTTGTTATTCTATTCAAACTTTCAATTGCCTTTTCTTTATCGCCTTTTAATACGTATGATTTTGCCTTTTCAAAACTCTCCTTAAATTCTTTAATTTTTCTTTCTTTTCTGCCCTTTTTCCAATTGGTAAGAAAATTTTTTAAATCTATTATCAAACCTGCTAATGCAGAAACGATGATGCCCAATATGAATGCGATTACAACAAAGCTTGAGACACTTGTCTCATAAAACTTACCGTATCCTATATATAATCTCACATTCTGGGGATTGAGATTATCAAGGTAGATGTATAGGATGATAAAGACAAAAAGAATAATGGTTAAAATTTTATATTTCATATTTTTTATATACCTTTTTGTTCCATTAACCTCTTACAATTTATACAATACCTTGCCGTTGGATTTGCTTCAAGTCTTTTTTCATTTATCTTTTCTTCACATTCCTCACAGATGCCGTATGTACCATTATTTATCTTGTCGATGGCACTGTCTATCTCTTTTAGCATCTTTATGTCGTTATCGCTTATGCTCATAAGAATATCTACATTATAAGTATTGCTTGCCGCATCTGCCATGTCCTGGATACCATCGGTCCCAAGGGAATATGAATCTTCCTTGAGTTTTTTTGCCTTTTTTAAGATATCCTTTCTCATTTCAAGAAGTCTTTTTTTGTAAAACTCTAATTTCTCTTTTTCCATCAAACACCTCTTTAAATAATTTTTATGCCTCTATTTTTATCTGTTTTGCCTCAATCCACAGGCTTTCTAAATCATAAAGTTCTCTTAATTCTTCAAGGAATATATGGACTACAAAATCATTATAATCTATTATTACCCATCTACCCTCTTTATAGCTTTCTGTATATAAATGTTTTATACCTTCATCCTTCATGGATGTTTCAATGTATTCTGCAATAGTCCTCACATGTCTTTCACTTGTCCCACTTGCCAGCAAAAAATAATCTGCTATATCCGTTAATCCTTTAAGCTCCAAGATTAAGATATCCTTTGCCTTTTTTTCCCCAGCATAACGACCGCATAATTTTACCTTATCTAATGGTTCCACTTATTTTTTATATAGCCCCCTTTTTTCTATAAATAAATCAACTTTATAAGGCACAAGGTATTTAATCGATTTGTTGTTTTCTACAAGGTGTCTTATCCTTGTTGATGAAATGTCGAGCTGGGTAATGTCTTTAAAATAAATCTTTTTACCCGATGCATGTTTGAATACGCCGTTTTCTTGTATTTCTATGTGGCTTCTTATTTCATCGGGAAATATCTCAAGACCAGAATGTCTTAAATGTGAAGGCCTCACCATTACAATAAAATTCGTATGATAGAAAAGGTCCTTATATCTATACCATGTATGTATTTCTGAAAAGGCATCTATGCCGATTATAAAATATATATCTTTGAATTTATCCTCAAAATAACGTATTGTATCATAGGAATAAGATACACCGCCCCTTTTTATTTCAATGTCAGAAAGTTTCATAAATCTATTTCCTCTTATTGAAAGCCTTATCATATTTGCCCTGTCTTCGTAATCGGCAATCTTCTTTTCCCTCTTATGAGGCGGTATATTAACAGGTATAAAATATACAACATCGAGTAAAAACATCTCCCTTATCTCTTCTGCTGCCCTCAAATGGCCGATATGTATGGGGTCAAAGGTTCCACCGAATAAACCAATTTTCATTATTCCCTCAATTGACCGTCACCGAATGCTATAAATTTTGTCACTGTGAGTTCCTCCAATCCCATGGGACCAAATGCATGGAGTTTTGTAGTGCTTATACCCATCTCTGCCCCAAGGCCGAGTTGAAATCCATCGTTTAATCTTGTAGATGCATTCACAAGAACCAAAGAAGAATTTATTTCTTTTATAAATCTCCAGGCATTATTGTAGTCCCTTGTAATTATAGCCTCTGTATGTTCTGAGCCGTATTTTCTTATATGCCCTATGGCGTCATCTATGTCATCAACCACTTTTATGGAGATTATGTAGTCAAGGTATTCTTCATACCAATCGTGCTCTTCTGCCCTTTCTATATCTTTCACAATTGCCATTGTTTTCTCGCATCCTTTTACTATTACTTTGTTTTCTTTAAAAAGTCTTATCATTTCAGGTAAAAATTCCTTTGCAATATTTTTATGAACAAGAAGAGTTTCCATGGCATTGCATGTGGCAGGTTTTTGAACCTTAGCATTAAGACACACCTTGTATGCTAAATCAAAATCCGCTGATTCATCTACAAATATATGGCAGACGCCTTTATAGTGTTTTAAAACCGGGATACTTGAATGGGCAACTACATTTCTTATTAAAGATTCACCACCCCTTGGTATGACAAGGTCAATATATTCATCCTGTTCGAGAAGGCTGTATATATAATCTCGATTGGCTGTTTCGATCAACCTCACGCCTTTTTCAGAAACCATTTCGCTCTTTAGTGCCTCCTGTATCAGATTATATAAGGCAATGTTTGAATATATGGCCTCTGAACCTCCTTTTAAAATAACGGCATTTCCACTCTTGAGACACAGAGAAAATGCCTCTATGGTTACATTTGGTCTTGATTCGTATATGACAAATATTACCCCAATGGGTATTCTCATTTTTCCCACAAGCAAACCATTAGGTCTCTTCCAGGTCTTTACTATTTCACCCACAGGGTCTGGCAGATTAACCACATCCCTTATGCTTGTCTGCATTTCTTTTACAACTTTATCATCCACCTTTAACCTGTCTATAATACTTTTTTGTAGCCCGTTTTTAAGGGCTAAGTCCAAATCTTTTTTGTTTTCTTCAATAATGTAATCCTTTTTTTCAGAAAGAAGGGCCTCAAGCCTCATCAATATTTTGTTTTTTTTCTCTGTTTCTAAATGGGCATATATCTGGGATGCTATTTTTGTTTCTTTAGCCAAATCTTGTGGTTTCATAATATCACCATATTGTCCCTATGAATTATTTCATCCGTGTATTTATAGCCAAGTTTTTTCTCTATATCAATAGTTTTTATTCCTTTAATTTTTTCAATATCCGAGGCAGAATAGTTTGTAATACCCCTTGCAATTACCTTTCCCGTTAAGCTTTTTAAGTTTACGCAATCTCCCCTTGAAAAATCCCCTGAAATATTTACTATACCTGAAGGAAGAAGGCTTTTGCCTCTATACAATATGGCCTGCAAAGCTCCTTCATCAATTTCTATGTCGCCTTTTATTTTATATGCAAAAGCGGTCCACCATTTATTTCTTCTAATCTTTCCCTTGGGAAGAAAAAGGGTGCCTATCTCTTCACTGTTTATTACCCTTAATATTATATCTTTTATATCCCCTCTTACCACCCTTGTGGGTATTCCGTAGTATCCGGCCTTTTTAGCTGCCTCAATTTTACTCACCATACCGCCTATGCTCTTTTCGCTTCTCGTTCCACTGGCAGTCTTTTCTATATCTTTATCTATCTTTTCCACAACCTTTATTATCTTTGCATTGGGATATTTCTTAGGGTCCTTTTCATAAAGTCCATCTACGTCTGATAAGAGCAAAAGCAAATCAGCATTTACAATCTGTGCAATAAGGGCAGATAGATTATCGTTGTCACCAAATCTTATCTCTTTAAAAGAAATGGTGTCATTTTCGTTTATAACTGGCACAATATTTAAATTTATAAGGGCATTCAATGTGTTCATCACATTCAAACACTTTTCTTTACTTGCAATATCCTCGTGGGTTAGTAAAATTTGTCCTACCTTAATGCCCTTTCTACTAAACACCTCCATATACATTTTCATTAGTAGGACCTGCCCTATTGAGGCAAGGGCCTGTCTTTTTTCTATTTCTTTAGGTTTTTTTGTAATGCCCATCAGTTCCATTCCACAGGCAATTGCACCGCTTGTAACTATTATGGGCTTAATACCTTTTTCCTGAACGATCCTTATCTGTTCTGCAATGTTTTCTATCATATTAATACTTATTTTTTTACTGCTGTCCAGAAGAACAGATGTACCTATTTTTACCACAACCCTTTTTAGCACCTTTATTTTGTCTTTTGCCTCTTTTTTTGTTTTCATAAAATATGTCCCTGATTTTTAATTAAACCTTGCCATATCCTTCAAACATCTCTTTAAGGGCTCAATGCCTTCACCTTTTAAGGCACTGACCTTGAGGGTATAAATATCCTTTTCTGAAAAAACTTGGGTCCACTTTTTACAAGTTTCATCATCCACAAGGTCAATCTTGTTAAACACAACGGTCTTTTTTTTATTTAATATGTCTTCATTAAAGGCTTTAAGTTCATTTATAAGCATTAGATAATCATTATAAAGAGTTGGTGAAGTAATATCCATTAAAATGATTAATGAATGGCTTCTTTCAATGTGTTTTAGAAATGTTAACCCAAGGCCTGTGCCTTGTGACGCACCCTCCACTATACCAGGTATATCTGAGATTACAATATTTAAGTCTTCTTCGTTTAAAACACCAAGAGTGGGTGTTAAGGTTGTAAATGGATAATTGCCGATTTTTGGTTTTGCATTTGTTAAACGGGATATTAATGTTGATTTACCAGCATTAGGTAAACCTATAATTCCTATATCTGATATAAGCTTTAGGTTTAAAAACAGGACCTTTTCCTCACCCTTTTCCCCTTCCTCATATTCAAGGGGTGCCCTGTGAACAGGTGTTACAAAACGGGCATTTCCCCTTCCTCCCTTTCCACCTTTTGCAACGATAAATGTATCACCATCTTTTATGAGATCATAAATGGGTTCATCAAATCTTGTATCGTAAATTAATGTACCAAGAGGAAGGTTAATGAAAATGTCTTTACCATCTCTACCTTTTTTATTTCTATTGCTTCCAGGTCTTCCATTCTCTGCCTTGTAATGACGCCTGTATTTGAAATCTGCAAGGGTTGAAATGTCTTTTTTTCCAACTACTACAACATCTCCTCCCTTACCACCATCTCCTCCGTCAGGCCCTCCCTTTGGAACATATTTTTCTCTTCTAAAGCTTACGCAGCCCTTGCCGCCATCACCTGCTTTTACATATATTTTAGCTTCATCAACAAACTTCATTCAACAGGGTATATACTCACCCTCTTTCTTCCAGCTTTATCTTCAAACTTTACTATGCCGTCTTTCATCGCAAAAAGTGTATAATCTTTTCCAATACCCACATTCATACCCGGGTGAATTCTTGTTCCGTGTTGCCTTACAATAATACTGCCTGCATGGGCAAATTGGCCACCGTATAATTTTACACCTAACCTCTGACCCTGGCTATCTCTTCCGTTCCTTGAGCTACCGCCTGCTTTTTTATGCGCCATCTTGTGCCTCCGTATAAATCTTTTCGACTAAAAGTTCTGTATAGTGCTGTCTGTGTCCGATTTTTTTCTTATAGTCCTTTCTTCTTTTATATTTAAACACAATAACCTTTTTGTGCCTTCCATGTCCTATAACTTTACCGCTGACGTATGCACCTTCAACATATGGATTACCTATAACTGTTTTTGCCCCATCATTTACAGCCAAAACCTCTTTTATCTGAACATCATTACCTTCAGGGACATCGAGCTTTTCAAGTTTTATCCTTTCACCTTCAGTAATCTTGTATTGTTTACCACCTTTTTCTATAATTGCATACATAGTCTACCCTCTTTTAAGATTGGTTTTGAAAAAAACTACTTATAATATGATAAAATTCGATTAAAAGTCAATGGGAAAAACCCAATTAAAACTGATAGGTCATAGTTTTGGTTTAACGAGTCTCTCTAAAATCTCCCGCTCTTCCACAGTTGCAAGGAGTATCATACTCGTATTTTCCTCAAGGGTTGTATCGGGCAATGGATTATAAATCCAGTCTCCATTTGATTTTCTCAGTGCTATAAGAAGGGCATTTCCCAAACTTCTAAAATCAATATCCGATACCTTTTTCCCCACAAATGGTGATTCAGGGGGTATCTGGACCTCATCGACCCTTAAATGTGATTCCTGGTCTCGAAGCATTTTGTCGAGAAAGCTTGTTACATGAGGCCTTATCATCTCCGATGCCATTCTTAAACCACCTATATAATTAAGGGCAACTACTGCATCAGCTCCGGCCATCTTTATTTTATCTAAATTTTTTGTATCGTTGCATCTTGATACAATCTTCAACGATGGATTCAATTGCCTTGCTGTAAGCACAATAACAATATTGTCATTATCCGAATTAGTGGTTGCAAAAAGTCCTCTTGCCTTTTGTATCATTGCCTTTTCCAGAATTTCGTTTTCTGTAGAATCACCTACAATAAGATCAACATTTAGATTATGTAACTGGAGGACATCAAGTTTATTTTCATGAAGATCAATGGCAACCAAAGGTCTCCTTGTTTGATAGAGTTCATTTACGATATAAAGGCCGACCATGCCTATACCACATACGATATAATGGTCTTTCATTTTCTCGATCCTTTTTTCCATATTTCTCCTCCTAAATACCTCCTTTAATTCTCCTTCAACTATATAGGCAGCAAGGGAGGTAAAAAGATATACTATAACACCGGCACCGAGAAATATAAAGATAATAGTAAATATTTTACCTGCCGAGCTTGATTCGATACCCACATAGTCACTATAACCAACAGTAGAGATCGTGATTGTGGTCATAAAAAGGGCATCGAGAATCGTAGTTTTTTCACTACCCGTTAATTTAAATCCAATCGTGCCCACTATTATGATTAAAAAAATTGCAATAAGTATCTGCTGGAGTCTCTTGGGGAATGGGTTCATCAGATTTATCTTTTCATATTAGACTTTATTTGTCAATTTTCTTTAGTGTATTCAACCTCTCGTTGATTTTTTTAAACCCGTCGTCTATTGCAAAAAAGAATAAAGGGTTATAAAATTACACAGTAAAAAGGGAGGTCAAAAATGGAGGTAAATTATAAAAGATATGGATTTTATTTGATAAGATGGCAATTATCAACACCAATCCTTGCTGGCGTATTATATGTACTGTCTTCTATGGATAAGCTTTTGGCAACGATTATTGCAAACCTTATAGGCGGCCTCATATTCTTCTGGGTAGATAAATTCATCTTTACATCTGAATTGCTGTCTGCTCAGTGGGAAGTAAAAGATGAGGTTATATGTGTGGATTGTGGAAGGGTAGCAAGGGGATATAGGCTCGTTAAGACAAAGGGTTACGATAAAACCCGCGATAAAGAACCTGAATTCAGATGCGAGGATTGTTCAAAAAAGAAGGCAGAAGAATTAAGAAGAAAAGGTATTGAAGTTTAAGGGGCTTGCCTTGGAAACAACACTAAAGGTATTACTGATAAATTTTACCCCAAATCCCGATGAGACCGTGGCAATGGCGGCAAAACTCTGTTATAGTTCTACTAATGTGGAAAATATAAAGAAAAAAATATCTAAAATAGAGATTGAAAATTTTATCAAAAAGATCATACAGATGGGTCATTTAAGTCCTGTGGAACATGCAAGTTTTACTTTTGCCATTGAAGGCATTTCCCGTGCATGTTCTCACCAACTCGTAAGACATAGGCTTGCCTCCTACAGTCAACAGTCTCAGAGATATGTGGGCATGGATAAAGGTTTTAATTATATAATCCCTCCTTCAATAGAAGAAGACCCTGAGTTAAAAAGTAAATATATTTCTTTTATGGAGGAGGTTCAGCGATTCTATAATGACCTTGTCGAAAACTTTATAAGAAAGGGTAAGACAGGTGAATCAGCATACGAGGATGCAAGATTTGTGCTTCCCAATGCTACTGAAACAAAGATAATATTAACAATGAATGCAAGGGAGCTACTCCATTTTTTCACACAGCGTCTGTGTTTAAGAGCCCAGTGGGAGATTAGAAAAATGGCCTTAGAGATGTTAAAGGCCGTAAAAAAAGTATCACCCATCATATTTGCCAATGCAGGCCCTGCATGTCTGAAGGGCAGGTGCCCTGAGGGAAAATATTCATGTGGTAAGACCGAAGAGGTCCGTAATTTTTTCAAAAATCTTTAAAAACTAAAGAGGAGGAAACATTAATGGGTGAGCACATTAAAACTTATAAAGATATAGATAAATCAATTCTAAGGGCAATACCTAACCCTACCACCGAAGGATATGAAATTAAAATAAAGATACCAGAATTTACATTCTTAGGGGTCAATAAACAACCCGACTTTGCCGTGGTGTATATCACATTTTATCCCAAAAAAAAGCTCATAGAACTTAAATCTTTAAAGGAATACGTATATCAGCTTAGAGATGTGGTGGTTTCATACGAAAGATTGATAAATATCATGTATGACCATTTAAAAGAAGTTTATGAACCAGACAGGATCAGAATTGTCATGATTTGCAACCCGAGAGGCGGGATAAGTTCAAAGCTTACCATTGATTCGGACTGGGGTGTCCGCGGTGGTGAGGAGAAATACAGAGATTGGGTAGGAATTGAAGACAGCTGGGGCGTGGCGATGTAGTATTAAACCCTCAACTTTAATAAAAATAAACTCGACTTATTATGAACATTGGTCTAAAAACGAGATTAATAGAACCTGTTTATATGATCGTTCTTACAGGAGGACCATGCTCTGGAAAAAGTTCATCTTTAGCCTATCTAACAGAAAAACTCTCAGACCATGGGTTTATGGTATTTATTATCCCTGAGACAGCAACACTCATCACAAACAGCGGTATAGACAGAAGAAAGATGGAAAGATCAAAACAAGTATCTGCCTATGAAGAAGCGATTTTTGATATGCAGATTGCCTTTGAAGATATATATAAAGAATCTGTGATGAAGGTATTCCCCGATAAAAAAAAGGTGGTATTGCTCGATAGAGGTATTATGGATATAAAGGCATTTATGCCTGAAAAAGATTTTTCAGACATTTTGAAAAGAAAAAAAATTACAGAGATAGAGTTAAGAGATAGATACAGCGGTGTCATCCATTTAATAACAGCAGCAGATGGTGCAAAAAGATATTACACAAATCAAAATAATCCTGCCAGGATAGAAACACCTGAAGAGGCAATAGAAATCGATAAAAAGATAAGGGAATGCTGGTTAGGACACCCAAGGCTAAAGATAATAGATAATTCTACTGACTTCGAAGAAAAATTAAACAGAACATTTACTGCCATAGCAAATATCTTGGGAATCCCTTCTCCGCTTCCTATTACAGAAAAATTTCTCGTTGAATCCTTTGAAGAAGATATGTTGCCTGCCCATCAAACCATACATATTGAAAAAATATACCTGAAATCAAAAAATAAAGATGAAAGAGAAAAAATAATAATTAAAAAAAGAGGACAAAATAACAGGTATCTTTATTTCTTATCAAGAAAAGGTATAACAGTGGAAGATGAAATATTAACTGAACATGAGTATTTAACACTGAAAAGGCTCATGGATCCAAAAACTCATATACTTATAAAAGAAAGGAAATGTTTTTTCTGGAATAACCAATACTGTGAACTCGATGTATATAAAGGTGAAAAAGGCATTTCGATCCTTACATTAGAGCCATTGTATGGGATTTCAAACGATAATGATGTGGAGGTTCCTCCGTTTATAAGAGCTTATAAAAAAATCACTGGAATGCCTGAGTTCGACGAAGATAATTTGGCCTTAAATAAAAGCAGAAAAAAGCTATTTATAAAACCCCTTAACCCTGAGGCTTAATTCACGATATGTTTTTTTTGATAATTTAAGGGTTCCATCTTTTCTTACCTTATCAGGTCTCACCTCCTTAACTGCCTTTTTAATTGCACTTTTAATTTCAAGCCCCTCTAAGGCAAAGTATCTAAAAGCATAACTTGTGATAAGAAATTTTTCGTGTTTTGTGAGCCACCACTTGAACATTATTATATAAAAACATAATAGATGTATGTTTAGAAAGAAAAATTTTTAAAACATCGGTTTTTTAGAGATATTTAAAACTGTAAAAAATGCTATAAAATAAATATACGTATTTAAACCTTTTAAAAGATCTAAAATTATATTATTATAAACTCGTTTAATGTCTTTTACAAAAAACAGTCAACTGATATTACCCTTAAAAATGCAAGAAAAGATTGCAGGGATTGTAAAAAATGAAAAATAGTAATCAATACATAGGTATAAAGGGCTGGCTTTTACTTCTTTGTTTGAGCCTTACAATATTTGATCCCATATCCATGTTTATTTATACATTGCTTGTAAGTAGCCTTACCAAGCCATACTTTAGCACATACAAAAATCTTTTTTATCTCATTTTAATAAACGGCATCTTCAACATAGCACTTATTACATACAGTATCTATGCAGGAATCTGTCTTTGGAAACAATATAAGGGTGCAGTAAGCATTGCTAAAAAATATTTCATCTTTTTGTTTTTCTATTCATTGATTGGCGCTTTTCTTCCATATTTCTTTGGTGTTTATAAGACCCCTTTCAAAAAAAATATTTTTAATACAATATTGAACATGGGCTATGCAATAATCTGGTACGTTTATTTAAGCGTATCAAAAAGGGTAAAAAATACATACGAGGTATCTCAATGATAAAAAAATATACCAACTTTGCAGTTATAGCATTGATAATAATTTTTATGATTTTCTTCTCAAAGATTACAGGGTTATATGTTGATTGGCTTTTTTTCAACGAAGTGATGTTTATGGATGTCTTTAATAAAACCTTAATATCTCAACTTATAACCGGTGCCCTATTTGGTTTGATAGGTTTTTTATTTGTATTTATTAATATAATGATAACCTTTAGATTACCTATACCGCCTGTTGATATAATGTTTTTCGGCGTAGCAAGATTTACTACAGATTTCAAAGGATTAACCCGTTTTTTAAAAATATTGGGTTTGATCTTTTCCCTGTTAATTGGTTTGTTTTCTATCACATGGGGTTCAAATGTATGGAACCAGGCCCTTATATTTATAAATGCAATAAACACAAATACAATAGATCCGATTTTCTACAATGATATAGGTTTTTATCTCTTCAAACTCCCATTTTTAAAAATATTGAACAATTTCGCAGGTTTTATAATATTTACTACATTATGCACTGTAATTGTCCTTTATATAATAAGAGGTTCTGTATTATTAAAGAATACAAGGGTTTTTGTTGTTGACTATGCAAAAAAACACCTGTCTATATTGGGTATGTTATTTATATTTAAACTGGCTTTGGGGTTTTATCTCGATACCTTTGATATACTATATTCTCCTCAAGGCGTTGTTTTTGGTGCAGGCTATGCCGATGTCTATGGAAAATTGATTGCCTTAAGAATATTAGTATTTATCACCGTTATTTCTGCAATTGTTTTTGCCATAGCCATAATCACTGGTAGAAATATCTTGGTTCTCTATGTCGTAGGGGGGATTTTAGGATTTTATTTATTAGGTGTTGTTATATATCCTTCTTTGCTACAAAATTTAAGGGTTACGCCAAATGAGCTCGCCATGGAAAGACCTTTTATCGAACACCATATAAAATTCACAAGGTTCGGATATGATCTTACAGGGGTTATGGTAAGGCCTTTTGATGTCTCTTATAACCTTACCTTAAGGGATATACAAAAAAATCAGGCAACGATAAACAATATAAGATTATGGGATGAGACACCCCTTTATAAAACATTTGCACAGCTTCAACAGATAAGGACCTACTATAAATTTAATGGTATCGATAATGATAGATACACAATAAACGGTAAATATAGGCAGGTAATGCTTGCTGCAAGGGAACTTTCATATGGAGATCTGCCAAGTAGATCATGGATAAACGAAAAACTCGTATTTACCCACGGCAATGGTGTTGCAATGAGCTATGTAAATAGTATTACAAAAGAAGGTCTTCCTGAATTTATAATAAAAGATATACCCCCTGTATCGTCTACAGATATAAGGATAACTCAACCGGAAATCTATTACGGCGAGATGCTCGATGACTACGTTATCGTAAATACCAAAATACCGGAATTTAACTACCCTACTGCTGAAGGAAACAAATACATATCATATAAAGGCACAGGGGGTGTTAAACTCGATTCTTTTTTTAAAAGAATTCTTTTTTCCATGTTCTTCAAATCTGCAAAAATAGTGCTTTCAACAGAAATAACTGATGACAGCAGGATCATTTACAACAGAAACGTTATAACGCGAATTCAAAAGATTGCCCCCTTTCTTATGCTCGATTCAGACCCTTACATTGTTATATCAAAGGAAGGTAAACTGTTCTGGATTATAGATGCCTATACAGTTTCCGAGATGATGCCCTATTCAAAACCCCTAAAAAATAGAATAAACTATATGAGAAATCCTGCAAAAATTGTGGTGGATGCTTATAATGGAACAATAGATATATATTTAACGGATTTGAAAGACCCTGTCATATCTGTTTATAAGAAGATTTTTCCCTCTTTATTTAAAGATACAAACTCCATGTCTTCTGATTTGAAAGAGCATATCCGTTATCCCAAGGATTTTTTTAAGGTTCAGTCTTCCATGTTTGGCATTTATCATATAGAAGACCCTAAAACATTTTACAACAAAGAGGATCTCTGGGAAATACCTATTCATGGAGAGAAAAAAATAGAACCCTACTATTTAATTATGAAATTTCCTGATGAAATAAAGGAAGAATATGTATTGCTTTTACCTTATACGCCTGCAAAGAGGGATAATCTTGCTGCATGGTTTGCGGCAAGGTGTGATGGTAATAACTACGGGAAACTTATGGTATATACCTTTCCAAGGGACAGACTTGTTTTCGGTCCGAGACAGATCGATGCGAGGATAGACCAGGATTCTTATATTTCCCAGCAACTAACCTTATGGGGACAGAGAGGCTCACAGGTAATAAGGGGAAGGCTTATCATAATACCTGTAGAAAAATCACTTTTATACATTCAGCCACTGTATCTTGCCGCAGAGGATAAGGGTGGATTACCTGAATTAAGAAGGGTTATTATGGCATACGAAAATGAGGTTGTAATGGAAGAAGATTTAGAGGCCTGCCTCAACAGACTCTTTAGTGGAAGAAGACATATCTTAACAACAGAGAAAAAACCTATGCCGGTAATAAAAGATATAAAAGAACTTTCAAAAGAGGCAATGAAGGTTTTTGAAAGGGCAAAGGAATTTCAAAAACAGGGAAACTGGGCAGGTTACGGTGAAGAGCTGAAAAGATTGGAAACAATTTTAAAAGAGATGACGACAAAATAAAACAACACCTCACTTTTGTGTAAGGTGTTGTCAAATTTCAAGTTTTTTTTAAACCTTTTAACTATCAGCTGAAGAACTTTAATTCCTTTTCCAGCACTTCTGAGAGATTAACGAGCTTTTCTACATTTTTGTAGCTGTTCTTAAAGGACTCGCCTGTATTGTTTATCATATTATGTATATCATTTATAGATTTTGTTATCTCGTTAACTGTTGCAGATTGTTCTTCCGATGCTACTGCTATCTGGTTTATCTGGGTAAGCACATTTTCAGATTCGCTCAATATCTCCTGAAGGGTTTGTTTTGCATCATTCACAACTGAGAATGATTCATTAACAGAGGTCACGTTCATATCTATTAAATTAGAAGCATTAACCATCTCTTTCTTAATATTCTTTATGGATTCGGTAATATCCTTTGTTGCCTTTATAGTTCTCTCTGCAAGAGACCTTACCTCATCTGCCACAACGGCAAACCCTCTGCCATATTCACCGGCCCTTGCCGCTTCAATTGCAGCATTTAATGCAAGGAGGTTTGTCTGATCCGCAATATCTTCAATTAGTGTAACTATATTTTCTATAAACATGGAGCTATTGGAAAGATTTTTCATAACATCAACGGTATCGTTTGCAACATTTTTTGTATTCTCCATGGATTCTGCAATATTGTTCATTATGTCAAAACTTTTTTTTGCAATATCCTTTGAATTTTCAGCGCTTTTTACAACCTTAAAGCAGTTCTGGGCTATCTCACCCGCAGTTTGAGCAAGCTCTTCATGGGCAATTGCAACGGAACTTATTTTTTCTGTGGTATTATCAACTGTATTTGTCATCTCTTTTTCAAGTTCTCTCAACATATTGACAACGCTTATAATCTCCATATTGCCGTTTTTGATATTACGTATTATATGTTCCAATTTTTCTGCAAATTGATTCAATCTCTTAGAAATTTCACCTATCTCATCTTCGGTACCTATATTAAGTCTCTCGGATATATTCCCCATTGAAATTTTTTCAATTCCCGTTAATGAGTCGTTTATACCTTTATAGGTTTTAGCACTGAAAAAAAGGCCTATGCCTATAGAAATGATGATTGCGATGGGGATAACTACAAAATATGCGATTAAAGCATTTCTTGTGCTTTTAGAGATTATTGGCACAAACTGGGTAAACCTTTTGCTTCTGTCCTTAAGTAGCCCTGCAAAATCACTTTTATATTTACCAAGCTGGCCTCTGATGTTCTGGCTAACTAAAGATACGGTTTGGCCAATTTGACTTTCATCCTGTATATCCATTTCAAGGATCTTACTCAGTTCTTCCAAGCTTCCTGCTATGTCTTCCAGTCTTGTCTTTTCATTTCCCTGCTTCATGTTGGCAGTAAAACTTTTAATATCTTTTATAAGCTCATTAAATGCTTTTTTAACATGCCCTGTATTATTTTTATAATCCGAAATATTTGTTGTAGATTCCAGGTTGTTTAAATATATATTTATTACATCCAATCTATCTATTAGCCCTACCACCAGCTCCGATTCCTTTCCGATATTTGTGATTTCATCCATCATACCCTTTCTCGTTAATGTTTCATAAATAGTGTAGGCACTAATGAGTATCATAAACCCAATGGATATTAATACAGGCATTATCATTTTAACTTTTAGTTTTTGATTGAAAACTTTAAATCTCATTATCGGGTCTCCTTCTTATTAGATATTATCATACTTAATTTTTATCGACTCTTTTTTTGTTTCCTTAAGTTTTTGTTATAAGATAAATATAATAAAGCATTTTTCGCAAAATTAAGCAAAAGATAAATTTTACTCAATTAAATGTATTTAAAATGTTATAAATTTAACTTGACAAAAAAACTTTCAAAATTATATGGTTTAACAATTTTAATGCACGCATAACTAAATACAGAAAATCTCGTCCATAAAATTTTTAATTTTAAGGGGGAGCTTATGAATTCGGTGATTGTATTAATTTTGGGTTTTGCCGTGGCCTTTTTAGGTTACCGTCTATACGCAAAATATGTTGATACAAAGATCATGAAATCAGACCCAAAAAGGGTTACACCAGCAAAGATGTATATGGATGGTGTTGAGTTTATGCCTACGAGTAAAAATATCCTCTTTGGTTATCAGTTCAAATCCATAGCAGGTGCAGCACCTGTGATAGGTCCCATTATTGCTATCCAGTGGGGTTGGCTACCTGCCCTTATATGGATCCTTGCAGGCACATTTTTTATAGGATGGGTCCAGGATTATTCAAGTGCTATGATTGCCATGCGTAAAGATGGGGCATCTTTAGGTGGTTTAAGCCACAAACTTATTTCACCGAGGGCAAGGATAATCCTTCTTGCCTTCTTATATTTTTATCTTTTGCTCATTGCCGGTGCCTTTGGAAACGTTGTTGTAAGCACTGCTACTGGCTTAAAGTCAGCGCCAATGGCATGGCTTTTTATGACAATTGGCGGTATCCTTGCAGGACAGATGATATACAGATGGAGAAAAGACATAATATTAACCACTGTAATTACAGTGGTTATTGCCTTATTCGGCATATGGTTAGGTTCTGTTTTACCCTCAGACAGGATTATCGGTGACACTTTGGCTAACAGCAGATGGTTATGGACGATTCTCGCTTTTCTTTTCTGCTATTTTGCAGCAGTGTTGCCTATCTGGAGATTTGCCCTGCCTATAAATTACGTGGCCTCATATATCGTATTTCTGGGATTATTTTTTGGGATAATAGGTATTTTTATCCTCCATCCCAATATAACCTTACCTGCATACACTGGTTTTACTATAAAGATAGGCCCTATCTGGCCTATTATGTTTGTTACCATTGCATGTGGTGCTATTTCAGGATGGCACAGCCTTGTTTCATCATCGGGCACTGCAAGGCAACTTGAAAACGAGCTCGATGCAAGACCCGTTGGTGCAGGGGTAATGTTTGTGGAAATGATGCTTGCCGTATTTGCATTGGTTATTGCAGGCACAATATACGCCTCTTCTGCAGAATACGGTGCAGCCATTGTAAAAGGACCGGGTGGTGTTTTTGCAGCAGGTGTTTCAAAATTTTTAGGTGCATTGGGCCTACCGGCAAATACGGGTCGTGCATATGGTAGTGTTATGATGATCGTCCTTGCTATAACCATCATGCAGCTTGTTATCCGTTTTATGAGGATAGCCACATCTGAACTATTAGGTGATATAAGTCCTGTATTTAAAAATGCCCATGTGGGCACAATAATTGCGAGTCTTCTCGGTATACTCCTTGTGGTTACAGGTTGGTGGCAATATCTGTGGGTTTTATTCGGCGGTGCAAATCAACTCATGGCATCTCTGGCATTGATGCTTGTAACAGCATACCTCATGTCAGAAGGTAAGCCAGCGGCATATGCATTTTATCCTATGATCTTCATGTTTGTCACAACTATTGCCGCACTTTTATATACATCTTATAATCTTTTAAACAAGGTAATTAGTGGTGCCGTAAAGGGCGAGGCATTAATCGGAAATGCACTTATGGGTGTGGTGGGAATATTTCTCGTAATTGCTGCCCTTATCCTTGCCATGGAAGGCATAAAGGCATTCAATAGATATAGAGCATTAAGGATACAGACAGCACCGGCCAAAGCTTAGGTGCTTAAAAAACAACTATTTTAAGGAGTGGCATCTATGTCAGAAAAAGAAAAAAAGAAAGGTGGTTTTTTTAGTGCTGTAAAAGAATTCGTCTATGGAGTGGCAGCACACGATTCGGCAAGATTTGCCATGAAGACAAGGGCAAGCATGGAGCATCTATTTATCCTCATCACAATGGGTGATATGCTTGGGGTTCCTATATTGCCTCCCTATTATTCATTAAGGCTTCTTCCCTATGTGGTTCCACAAATTTCAACCTGGAAGAGGAGGATGCTTAGAGAAAAAGATTTAACAGATGCCCTTGCATAAAGAGCAGATTTTTTAATTTAAATAAGGAGGTGGTTACTATTTCTCTTAAAAAAATTTTTGAACAATATCCTGATAGACGTTATATAATGTTCGGCGGGAAAGGTGGTCTTGGAAAAACGACATTCTCTGCGGCTACAGCGTATTATCTGGCAAAACAAGGTAAAAAAGTACTTGTATTTTCTGTAGATCCACAAGCATCTCTAAGCGATATATTTAAAATGGATATATTTGGTAAAGGACCTACAGAAATAATGCCAAACCTTTATGCACAAGAGATAGATGCAGACCGTAGGGTAAAAGAATATCAAGAGGAGATAAGAAAAAAGATCCTTGATATGTATGGCATGGAAAAGATTCCCGATGAAATAGAAAGTTATATACAGGCAGCAGCAGCCGAGCCTGCCATGGAAGAAAGTGCAATATTCGATGAGGTTGTGGATATTGTCGTAAAAGGCGGTTATGATTATTATATATATGACCTTGTTCCCTTAGGCCATGCCTTATATTACCTGAGTATGGCATCAGTCTATGATGAATGGATAGATAAAATCACAAATTTGAGAAAACAGATAAGAGAATATGACCAGGTGGCAGCAGTTATAAAACGAGAAAAAGACCTGGAAGAGGACGAGATATTAAACGAGCTTTTGTATATAAAAGACAGGATAAATAAATCTTCAAGCATACTAACAGACAAAGAAAAGACTGCGTTTTTCTTTGTTGTAACCGCTGAGGAAATGGTTATCAATGATACAGTTAAGGCAGCAGAACTCTTTGCAAAATTTGATGTCCCCCTAAGCGGTTACATAGTAAATAGGGTATTGTCAGATGAGTTAAAAGGACAAAACATCCCTGAATATTTAAAACATAGGCTTGAAATGCAGGAGAAATATCTCAAGGTCATAAAAGATACATTCAAAGACCAGATTCATGCATATGTTCCAGAGATGGAACGAGATGTTACAGGTCTTGAAATGATAGAAAAGTTAGCCCAAAAGATGTTTACATAGTTTTATTAATAAGTAAGAATAAGGGAGTTCAATGATGAATCAGATCACTGAAAGTATGACCCAATTTATGAATAACCATCCGAATCTAAAGTATATCTTTTTCGGAGGCAAAGGCGGTGTAGGAAAAACAGTGATGGCAGGAGCTGCTGCACTGTGGGCTGCAAAACAGGGTAAAAAAACCCTCCTTGCATCCACAAATCCAGTGCATAGTCTTTCAAATCTCTTTGAACAGAATGTATTCGGTAAACCTGTGGTTGTGTGTAATGAAAAGCTGTGCTATGCCTTTGAGATAGATACAAAAGACACCATAGAAAGGTCTAAACTGGAGATAAAAGAAAAGATAAACTGGTTTTTAAAATTTGCTGACTTAACAACAAAGGCCGATGATTTTGTAGAATCTGCAACGATGAACCCTGCCTTTGAAGAATCAGCCATGTTCGAAAACATGATAGATCTCATGTTTAAAGATGAGTATGACTTTTATGTCTTTGATACTGCACCTACGGCAAATGCAAGAAGACTTCTTGGTATGTCTAAGGTCTATTCTCTCTGGGTAGAAAAGATGTTAAAAAGCAGGGAAGAGGCAAAATCATTAAGAGAGTTGCTTTCATACACAAAAAAGAAAGAAGCCGATCCCCTTATGGACTACCTTTTGAATTTTAAAGATAGAATGTCAAAGGCACAGGGCTTGTTAACAAATAATGAATTGACGGCATTCTTTTTCGTAACACTGCCTGAAAGTCTTCCCATAGCCGTTATTACGCGGTTTATTAACTGGTTTTATGATTTCGGGATACCTGTTGGTGGTGTTGTGGTGAATGGCATAATCCAAAAAAATCAGGTTGCGGAAAATGCCCCTGAATTCGTGCTAAATAGAGTAGCTATGCAGGAAGAACACATGGAAGAAATATGGAAGATATTTGGCAACAATGTGAGGGCAATTATCCCCCTTTTTGAAACAGAGGTTAAGGGTGCAAAAATGCTAAACAGGCTCGTTGATTATCTCTTTGTTTAATCTAAATATCGCTGGATATGATATCTGTGAGGTCTTTTTCCCTTAACAACTGTCTTTTCCATTTCTCTAATTGTGGTATTGTATATGGAAAGATCCTCATCGCATAAAACGGTGGGAATATGGGCAAGCCTATCAAATCTCCAAAAACAATTAAAAGGAGAAAATTATTTAGATTTCCTTTTTCTTTCATTAATTCTTTGTGTAATTCGAATACGGTCATGCCGTAAAAAAATTCATTTAGTGTTTTACGGCAATTATTGAAAAAAGAATTAAAGGTTGAAAAAAGTTCCATCATCTATCATTATCTTTGTTTTTAATATGAAGCCCTTCCTCGCCTTCCAGATGGATAGCCAAACATTAGAGCCCTTGTGGCTCTGTCAGATTCAAAACTACTTCCCGAATATACCTTTTCAATTAATTGCTGTTGCCTATCCCATCTATCAGCATGTCTTTGTTCCCATAATATGTTACTAAATAATGCTGCCTTTTGAGATTCAAAAATAATGCTTTCCCTTAATTTTCTGTACCGTGTATCTCTATCCTCTTTATAGTCTACAAAAACCCTTTTTAAATCCGTTTTTCTCATTTCTTCTAAGAATTTTTTGTATTCCTTTGACTCGAAGTCATTTAAATAATAACCATCGTCCATCTTTACATCAATTATTTTTTCTTCACCCATTAAAGGAAAGGGTAAAACCATTAAAAACAAAATAAATAAATATAAAAATCTCATTTTTACCCCCTTAATCTCTATAAAGTTCTATTGTAGGTAATTTTTCTTTTACAGTTTTAACTGGACTCAATTTTATCTTTTCATCAATCTTTTTTCTAATGACTTTTATATCCGCAGATTCCTTACCATAAGTGGAATCAAGAAAAATCTCTACGTATATATCGTTTTCGTCCTTTAAATCAACGAGGATTTCTTTTTTTATCTCCTTTTTTAAAGAAATTATTTCCAGTTCATTATCATAAAGGGTAGGTATAAAAGAAACGAGTATCCTCTTTAAACCTTTTTCAAATGATTTTTCATAGACATCTCCCCTATGGATTTCAGTTATTAGTTCGTTATTTACCTTTACGTTGATATCGCTGGGGCTTATTCTATTAAATTTTAATTTGCTGTTTATAAACTTAAATCTGAAATTCATCTCTTTCTCAGATTCGAGCTTTATAATCTCCCTCTGTTCATCTAAATCAGGTAAGTAGTCTTTAATGTTTAAAATAAATTTATAATTCACAAACTCCTTTTCTTTGAAAGGTTTGTAGGGTATTATTATTTTTGAAATCTTTTCGTAATAATCTTTGGCTGACAAAAAGTCTTTTACAGATTTGTCTTCCCAGTTTTTGTCAACTATGAAGAGCTTTACCATTAAAACGTCATTTTTTACAGTATAATAGCCTGTTATCACAACATCGATTTTGAACTGTTCCATTTTTTTCTTAAGGTTAAAAATGCGCCCCTGTTTTGAGCTATCAATATCAGAATAAAAATAATCGTCCTGATAACCCATATATTCATTCAAAATAGAGGTATCTAAAAGTAGCCTTTCCTTTTTACTGAAAATATCCAAAATCTGTTCTTTTATCATCTGGGAAAATTCTGTAATATTATTTTTTTCATCGTAAATATTGTGGATGTAAACTCTTATATGTCTGTGATTTTCGTATGGTTCAACGATTTCATTCAATGCTGCATAAATTAAAGGATACAATTTAGGATCAGAATATTTTAATTTTTTTAAGATTACAAAATCACCTTTACCTATCTCGATTTTCGATTTTATTATGTTACAGATACTTGTATTCTTTTCATTTTTAACAACAACACACCTTCCTATTTCATCGTCCATTGGTGGTTTAGCATCTTTTTTGAATATTGAAAGGATATCTCCTTTAATAATGCCAAAATTTTTACCACCATTTATAACTATATTTTCATCAGTGGCAACATAGAGTTTATCTTCACTCGTGCCTATAATCTTTGTTTTTATCACCTGACAAAATGAGTCTGAGGCAAAAAATATTGTAAAGAACAATAAAATGATTATGCGTAACATAATATTTTTTTTCACATTTACCCCCTATTTGTTATAAAAATTTTTAATTATCTTTGGGGTAACAAAGATCAATAATTCAGTTCTATTATCTGTTTTTGCTTCCTTTTTAAATAACCATCCAAAAAGAGGGATTTTACTAAAAAATGGTACCCCTGATTCAGAATCACCGTCTTCTATTTCATATATTCCGCCCAACACTGCAGTCTCACCGTCTTTTACTATCAATTCGGTGGATGCCTCCTTTTTGTCTATAGGTATGCCTGCTGCAACCGCTGCAAGGGGTCTGTCTTTCGTGGCTTTTATCTTTAGTTTTATGTTGTTGTCTTTTGTTACCTGAGGTGTAACTTCAAGGGACAACACCGCATCCTTTAATTCTGTTTGTGTGCCCTGCTGCGATACAGTTTGATACGGTATTTGTTGACCCTGTTTAATAATAGCCGGCTTATTATCTGATGTAATAATTTTTGGATTGGATATTACTTTACCCTTCCCTAAAGTTTCAAGGGCAGATAGCTGCACATCAAGTTTGAAGGAATCTGCAACAGAACCGATGAATATACCAAAAGTTCCACCTGAGCCCACACCTACTGCAGCAGGGAGATTTACATTATACGGAAAACTATCACCTCCAGGCCTTACACCAACAATACCAGTGGGTGAAGTATAAGAGGTTGCTGAAGATGAGGCCCCGTAATTTTTGCTTGCACCTATTTCAACATGTTTATTCCCTAATTCACTGCTTGTCCATTTATATGAAGCCCCCCATTGAACGCCAAGCTCCTTTGAAAAATCTGAATAGGCCTGGACAATTCTTGCCTCTATCTGGACCTGGGGTGGTGGAAAATCATGTTCCTTTATCATCCTTTTAATCAATTCTACATTCTTTTTTGTATCTTTAACTATTATTGCATTACTCCATGGGACAGGTGTAATTGTGCCGTATTCTGAAAGAAGGCCTTTTTGTTGAATCTGGCTTGCCACACCGGCTGCAGCCCCTGTTAGCTCGCCCCTTATAACCTTTACCGCATCGGCTGCTATTGTGTAATTTAAAAAGATTGTTTCAGTGACAAACTCTTCCCCTTGTTTCAATTTTTCCAGTCTTTCCCTTTGAATGATTGCCCTATCCTCTGCATCTCGTTTTTTTTCTTCAAGTGATTTTTTTAAAGTAATAATTCTTATAACATTACCCTCTTCAAATTTTACTAATTCCTTATTTTTAACTATTACCTCCAGCGCCTCTTCCATAGAAACATTATCGAGCTTCATCGTGATAGTTTTATCCTTCAATTCTTTTACATCGTCGCCTATTATAATATTTTTACCCATTACATCAGCCAGTCCCCTCAAAACATTTCTTACATCAGCATCTACAAAATCAAAAGACATCTTTTGATGTTTTTTTAAAGTGGACTGGCCCATGGAAACAATCGGGCATATTAATAAAATTACCAAAAATATTGTTAAACCGGCTTTTCTCATAATTACATCCCTTCCTTCTTTCTTGGGATATCTAAGGTAAAGGTTCTTATTTCTCCTTTTAACCTGTAACCCAAAATTATCTGTCCATCTACAATGTCTACAACCCATAGATTTCTATTGATATAGTCACCCTTTTTGAATAAAATCCCCCTACCCTGCATATCTTCCATCATTGCAATCCGATTATCTCCTGACTTTAAAATTCCTACAAGTTTAAGTTCTTCCAGCTCATAACCCTCTTTTATTGTTTTAAGTGCCTTTGCATTTTTTGATTTAAGAATCTTTGCATGGAACATAGATTCGAATGGATCCCTTCTGTCTTTAGCAGAATAAGTAAAATCACCTATATTAAATTTTGATAATGTTTCTTCAGGCTTTTTCTGCTCTGGTTTAGATTGTGGTTTTGGTTCATTGCTATAAGCAAAAGTGGAAAACATAAAAAACAGAAGAATAATAAATTGTAAAAAACACTTTTTTTTCATAACCTTATCAATAATTAACATTTTGTTCCTTCATATGGTTATGGCTTTCCCTTTGGTTTCTTTTCTTCTTTTTTCGGCTGCTCTTTTAGATATACATATGTTTTACCTAAACATTCACCGCTTATGGTCAATCTGCCTGGAATACTTTTTGGATCCGGTGCCATTGTAAAGCTTGTTATTGTTACAATTCTTTCAAGCCTCCTTATACTGTCAAAAAAATATGCCACATTATGAAACGGAGCATTATATTTCAACACAAAAGGCAATTCTGCATAAAATTCTTTATTCTGAACTGATTTTGGCTCAAAGTATGTTATTTTTACACGCGTTTCTGTTCCAAGATTAGATACATTTCTTAAAAGATTAGGGATATCTTTATGCTCCGGCAATTGTTTTAACAATTCCTGATAGAGTGCATATAGGCGTCCAAACTCTTCTCTATATTTATTCATATTGTTTTTTATTGTCGTCAACTTAGCAAGTTCGTTTTTAAGTTCATCGTATTCCTTTTTCAATCTGTTCTTTTCATCGAGCTGTGGGCTTATAATCAGGAAAAAACATAAAACAAATACTCCTATATTAAACACAAGGGAAAATAAAAATTTATAGATCTTGGGAATCTTAACAATCTTCTTTTCTATGGTTTTAAAATTAATCTCTAATCCTTTCAAAACGAAACATCACCTTGTATAATAAATTTTTTAACTGTTACATTTGTCTCTTTGTCCAATTCATCTGTAATATTTACTAATTCAACGTTTTTTATATAAGGAATCTTTACAAGTTTTTCCATTAAATCAGAAATCGATTCGTTTTCAATGGATACACCTTCTATATTTAGTTTGTTATCTGCCTTTTTTAGGCTTCTCAACCATACGTTCTCTTTTATTATATTTGTCAAGTCATATAATATTCTGGCAGTAAGCGCCCTGCCCTCTTTTAAACCATCGATTGCCTTCATTCTCCTTTCTATCTCTTTTTTTTGTTGCTCCATTGCGAGGTATTCTTTATAGATACTTTGCAGGCTTGCTATCTCCTTTTTTGTATTATCAATTATTTTCTTTTGTTCAATAATGTCTAAATGGTTTTTGTAATAAAAACCACATACTGCTATGGCATTTAAAAAAACAAAAAAGATAAAAAGATAGATATCTTCCTTAAACAATTTTTTTTCTTCTTGGGTTGGTATCAGGTTTATCTTAATCATCTTGCTATGTCATCAATCCTTGTAGATAAATGCATTGCCACAGAGCATACATCTTTTAGTTCTTTATATAAATTTGGTTTTACAACACCTTCACCGCCAACAAGTAAAAAGGGGTCAATCACTTCAATATCTATATTCGTATCATTATATATTTTATCCTTTATGCCCTCAATGAGTGAAGTTCCGCCTGTTATATATATCTTGCTAATTCTTTCATTTGGTTTTGTTGAAAGGTAGAAGTTGATGGTTTTATTGATTTCAGCAGATACATTAAAAATAAAATCCTCAAAAAGATAGGTTACCTCAGGATCTGCCTTTATTTTCTTTTCTTCTGCCTCTTCATAACTTATCTTCAATGCCTTCTGGATTTGTTCTGTGAGGTAGCTGCCGCCAAGCATTATTTCTCTTGTAAGTTCTATATCCTCACCCTTCACTATGGCCATATTCATAATTGAAGCACCTAAATCAACAATCAATTTGGGAGGGCCCTGCAAACCGAATATCTGCTCGACTATATTTACAAGGCATATTAAATCTAAATCCAGTAATACGAGTTTTAACCCTGCCATCTTAAATGTGTTTATAAAACCGTCTACTATCTCTTTTTTTGATACTATAAACAATATGTTTATAAAATTTTCGTCTTCAGGGTCTAATCCTAAAACATAATAACTATAATAGACATCTTTTAATTGAAAAGGGATTGAATTTTCTATCTCCACCTCTATCAGACTTGCATCATCAAGTATAGACCCACTTTTTTTAATCTTTTCTATATCCATATCTTCTGTAAGGGGTATTCTTATTTTTTTGGTTATTGCTCCATAGCTTGAAAGGGCTGAAGCGGCGATTGTGCTTTTTATCTTATTTTTTGAGATCAAGTTTTTAATTTCATATGCCAAAAAATCCTGATCAACAATGTGCCCTTCAGTTAAAAGGTTAGTGTTGTATGTTTTTCTTGCTACATTCAATAAATCAAAACCGGTTTTGGTCTTTTTTAGGGTGCATATCTTTATAGAATAAGTCCCTATGTCAACTCCTATTAATTCACTTGTTCTACTTAATCCAATCTTGCTTAAGATATCAATCTTTGAAGGGAGATGGTGGCGTTTTTCTTCTTTTTTTTGTTTTTTCTTTGGGTTATCATTAATATTAAGACTACCTGCTTGTTGTGATATATCGAGATGAGTTTTTGTCTCCTTTGATTTAAAGCCCAATTTGATTGACTTGATTTTGTCTAAAATCATAATAAATAATATCCGTTAAACAGCCCCTTTTTATTAATTGATACATTTTCTTTTTATAAAAAACAAGTTTTTTATATAAAAAATAAAATTTTTTGTTTTATTCAAAATTTATTTAATACGCACCCCTTCCAGTAAATAATGCCTTGAAGGTCTTGATTATTATTACAAAATCAAGCCAGAGAGACCAGTTTAATATGTATAGTTGATCAAGTTTTACCCTTATATCGTATGTTAATTCGCTTCTTCCGCTTACCTGCCATAGACCTGTCATACCTGGCCTCACCATAGAATAGACATCTTTATATTCATCTAAAAAATTTTTAACAGCATCCATAGAATCAGGACGCGGGCCTATAATTGACATATCCCCCTTTAACACATTTAATAATTGTGGCAGTTCATCAAGGGAGGACCTTCTTAAAAATTTCCCAAACCGAGTAATCCTTGGATCATCTTTTATTTTGTTACGTTTTTCAAGGTCCTCTATGGCCTCGGGATGTTTTTTTAAATACTCTTTTAATGCAGGTTCGTGATTCACATACATTGTTCTAAACTTAAGCATGATAAACTCTTTAAAATCCTTACCAACCCTCTTGTGTCTAAAGAAAATAGGACCCTGCGAATCAATCTTTATAATAATAGATATTAAAACGAACAGGGGAAGAAAAAGTAATAATAAACAGCATGAAAACAAAACATCTAAACACCTTTTAAAAATCATCTTCTGTGGAGAGAGAAGACCGCTATCTGTTGTAATTAACATGATATTTTTACTTAAAAACGTTTTTATCTGTGTATTCATAAAAGAAAACCCTGCAAGCTCTGAAACCATAATCAATCTTTTAAATTTAGTTTTAATATTTTTTATTAATTCTTCATTGGCACAACGGAAAGGTATAAAACATGTGTTATAACCTTCTACAATATAATCTGGTTTTATTATCTTCATAATTCTATACCCAGAATACCAGTTGCTATTAAAAATCTTTAAGAATTCAAGATCCTTATGTTCATTCGATCCCAAAAGACAGGCATGCTCTCGGAGGTCAAAAATCTTAAAAATTATGGTTTTTAGAATAAATCTGAGGCTCGGAACAACAATTAAAATATATATAAACATCGATGTAATGATGATTCTCGAAACAGTTTCTGCTTCTTTTTGAAGGGACAGGATAACCCATAAAACAAGAAAAGAAACAAATATGCTTTTAAACAAAATAAGGAGTTCATCCCAGAAATCAAAAAAATTCTCATAACCACCATTATAACCAATTAACATCAAAATCACTGCAACAATCCACCACTTCATAATATAGAACGAGAGCCCATGACCAAGGGGCGTAAGTGTGAGCCATCCTTCAAGAGATGCCCTTGTATAAAATGCAATGATTAATGATAGATATATTGCAATAACATCTGCTAATATAATAAGGGTTTTTTGAAAGGTTTTTTTAACAACCGAAGAAATCATTTAATATTTTGAATAATGTCTTTAAATTTATTTATAAAATTTTCCCGTGAAAATTTTTGTGCATGTTCTTTTATATAAGATGTATCGAATTTTTCCTTTTCAAATTTTTCAATGGCTTCTATTATGGCATTTTCTGTCTGTTCATAAAAATAAAGACCTGTTTTATTGTCTATAACAGTCTCCAATACCCCGCCTTTTCCAAAGGCGATTACAGGCACACCACACGCCTGGGCTTCTACTGGAGCTATACCAAAATCCTCTTCAGCAGCAAAAACAAAACCCTTTGCCTTAGCAAGGACCTTTATTAAATGATCTCTATCAAGATAACCAGTAAAAAAAATATTGTCCTTTGCCATTTTTTTTAACTTTTTTTTCTCAGGCCCATCTCCTATAACAATTAATTTTTTATCAGTCATAAGTGCAAATGCTTTTATAATAATGTCTAACCTTTTATATGGAACAAAACGGGCAATTGTAACATAATAATCTTCTTTTTTTACAGAGGGAATAACAGGCATCTTAACTGGAGGGTAGAGCACAATTGAATCTTTTCCATAATATTTTTTTATCCTTTTCTGCGTATGCTGTGAGTTAGCAATAAAAAGGTCAACCCTGTCAGAACCTGCCTTATCCCATAGACGGATATAATTCATAATAGGGGCAAAGATAAATCTTTTATAACCCATATTCTTCATATATTCGAAATAGAGGTCCCATGCATAACGCATAGGCGTATGACAGTAACAGACATGAAATTGATGGGGAAAGGTAATAACATTTTTTGCAACAGAATGAGAGCTCGTTATTATAAGGTCGTATTCTCTTAAATTTATTGTTTCAATAGTAAATATAAAAAGGGGTAAGAAATTTCTGAATATCTTCTGGATGAATGGTATGTGTTGAACAAAGGTTGAATGAATTTTTGCCTGTTCAAGCTTGGTTCCTTTTAATGCCTTTGGGACATAAAAAAGTGTAAAAACTGGAGAAGGCATGATTTCATAAATTGATTCTAAAACAATTTCAGAACCAGCAAATTCGGAAATCTTGTCATGGATTATTGCACTTTTCATGGCTATATTAACTTTCCAGTGCCTTTTTAAAAACCTCTTGATGTTTATGAGCAGATTTTTTCCATGTAAACAATTTTACCCTCTCTAATCCTTTTTGTATCATATTTTTTCTTAAATCAGTATCTTCTACAACACTAATTATCCCTTTAGCAATGCTCTCTGTATTATGAGGGTCAACATAATAGGCAGCATCACCACATACCTCAGGCAGGCTTGAGGTATTTGAAACAACTACAGGGCACCCGCATGCCATGGCCTCAAGGGGAGGGAATCCAAAACCTTCATAAAAGGAAGGAAAAACAAAAACAGATGCGTTTTTGTATAATTCTGCTAACTCATTGTTGTTACTGATAGAATCAAGAATGAGGATATTCTTGTTTTTTTTAATCATCTCATCTACTACTTTATTATTCCACCCTTCGTAACCAACAATAAATAATGGCAATTCTTTTTGAAATGATTGTGGTAAAATACTGTATGCCTTAATCAATCCTTTAATGTTTTTTCTTGGCTGTATGGCACCGACATACAGTATATAGTGCCCATATTTTTTTATTGTTTCAACCACTATACCTTTTTCATTGTTATTTGCATGATTTGTATTGAAAACATTGTGATCTATGCCATGATGTATTGCTACCACCCTATCTTCTGAAAAGGCAATTGTATTAAGTAACTCCTTCTTTATATATTCAGAAGGGGTGATGATTACACTGGATTGATATATATGTGAAATAAAATTTTGATTGAAGAATTCATACCTATCCTTTGGCGTCCACTCTCGTTTGGTGAAAGAAAAATCATGGACTGTTGTTACCGTAGCCTTTGTCTTTAATTTTATATCGGGGATAAAATTTGGTTCAAAATAAAGGTCAACATCTCTTAACTTGAAAAAATTTAAAATTTTTTTTATTACTCTTCTTCCGCACGGTATATTCTTGATAACTTTTTTTGTTATTTGTATTACATCACTTCCTTTTCTATCGGACATGCAAAATAGCTTACGTGATAGATAACCATAATAAAAAAGATAGACATCTTGTTTATCTTTTAAATGCAATAGTTCTTTAGCCAATTCAAAGGTATATACCCCTACCCCTGTTAGCCTTTTTAAGAGTGGGATGCAATTAATTAGAATCTTCATTTTATAATTTATTTGATCGTTGTCTTAATTAAAGTATGCCTCACAATTTATTGCCTCACGAAAATCGTATTCTTTCACCCTTCTGCATACTATCACTATATCATTCTGAATTTTAAATACTTTCGTTATCTTAAGTATTTTGTCATAATCCTTTTTCCACAAGTAATAGCGTTTTAATAATTTCATTCCCAATGATGTCTGTTTTTGAAAGCATACAATTTTCTTTTTTTAACTTTGTCACATCCATTACCTCATACGTGTATAATTGCTAATAACGGTGTTGACATCATTGTTCATTTTAATTGAATGATCTTCGATCCATATAACCCTGTCGCAAATTCTTTTCACATTGTCCATGGAGTGGGAAACAAAGACTATTGTCACGCCATTTCTTTTGAATTCTTCCATTTTATCAATGCACTTTTTCTGGAAATCCATATCACCTACTGCAAGCACCTCATCAATCAAAAGGATTTCTGGATCAAGGTTTGCAACCACTGAAAAACCAAGCCTTGCCAGCATACCACTCGAATATACCCTTACCGGTTGGTCGATAAATTCTCTAATCTCAGTAAAAGCAATTATGTTATCCATTTTTTTTAATATCTCTGCCTTCGAATACCCCATAAGTATACCATTAAGTAAAATATTTTCTCGTCCTGTAAGGTCAGGATGGAAACCAGCTCCAAGCTCAAGTAACGGTGATACCCTCCCTTCTACAAAAACAGTACCCTTAGTTGGTTTTAATACCCCTGCAATCAAACCAAGAATAGTGCTTTTACCAGCACCGTTTTTTCCTATAATTCCAAGGGATTCACCTTTTTCAATTTCGAAAGATATATCTTTTAACACTTCAATGCGCGAATTTTTCATTGAACGTATGCCCTTTGGGAGATTAAAAAGAAAATTTTTAATCCCCATCATTTGATGATATAGTGGATAACTTTTACTTACATTCTTAAGAACAACAACCCTTCTATTCATAAAATTTCAGCAAATCTCCATGACAGACTTTTATAGATTACATGTCCAAGAAAAAAGATTATTATGGCATAGACGAGGGCTAAACATATTTCAAAAATATCTAAAACCCCTACCATAAAAAGATTTCTCCAGCTTACCATCAATGATGCCATAGGGTTAAGGTGTATTAAAGGTTTATAATGATTCGGTATCATATGCTCGGGATAGATAATGGGAGTAAAATAAAAAAGTAGTGTTGTAAAAAGCATAGTCAGCCTTTCGAGATCCCTGAAAAATAGATTTGTAGAGGCTACAATAATTGAAAGTCCATAGGTTATAAAAAACTGAATAAAAAGCAGTATGGGAATACCATAACACCATGAAACAGATGGTGCTTTGCCATAGATGATCAAAAACAGTGCAATAACAGGAATTGCCAATAGAAAATGGATCATATCTTGTAAAACATGGGTAAGGACAAGCACATTTTTTGGAAAATTTACCTTCTTAATTATTGAGGCATTATTAATAAATATCATAGGTGCCCCGTTGACAGAATTTGCAAACCACTGCCAGGGAAAAAGTCCGGAAATAAGAAATAGTGTATAATTTTCAACCCTTATCTTTACAACGACCTTAAATGCTATAAAAAATACGAGTGCAAAGGCAAGGGGATGGGCTATTGACCACAGATAGCCCAAAAAACTATTTTTATATCTAACCTTTAAGTCTTTTTGGGTTAATACTGTTATTAAATCTATGTAATGATGTATTAAACGATGTTTATTTCTCATTTTTTTCATTTAATTTAAACAAATTATAGTATGGCTCATTTGATCTGGGCACACATAAAACCCAATTATAATTTTTCTCTATCCAAATTAGCTATCATCTTATTTTATCTAAAATGCATATTCATACTGACCTTTGTCTCCTTATATAGCAGGCTACTGCCTTCTCTTATTTAACCCCTAAAAAAGTATAACCTTTATGACATTGCCGTGTCCAGTTATCATAGAGATATTTATTTATCATTTAAATCTGTCCACCCTATGCTTCAGATATGCAACAAGGCGGTCCTTTGGTATAATTAATCCTGTTTTTACATTAGAAATTATATATTTATCATTAATAACATCAAGTAAATTATCAGTTGAAATAGATAATGCTTTAATTTTATTACCTTTTATGAATTCTATCTCCGCCTCCATATCTATAATCTTACATACAAAAAATCCTACGGGGTTTTTTGAGGACCTGTATATATCAAAATATGGCTTTGCAGCCTGCACCCACATATTAGCCCTTTCAATCTCCCCTCTTACAAGATAAAACCTTATTAACTCACTCATATAATATGCTGAAGATGGATAATACGTTATTGCCTTTAAAAGATAGTATTCAGCCTCTTTTTCTTTTTCTAAGGTTTCATAGCATAATCCTAAAGTAAAATAAACCTGGGAATCAGTATCTTTTATCCTTTCCATCTTATTTAACATTAATAAAAGGGCATCCTTTAATATTTTCTTTTTTTTAGCATCAGGTTCAATTTCGTAAAGCCTTTTTAAAATTGAAACGGATTTGATATATCCTTCGTTGTCCAATGGCATCTCTTTTATTGCCTCATTATGCATATGATATGCATCTTCAATAAAACCGTTTTCTTCAAGGACATTGGCAATTTCTATTGACTTTCTTGCAAGACATACCTTTGCAGTAAACATAAAAGAGGCTAAAACAATTATAGTTATTAATATTACAGGGATGTTTTTTAAAAAACTATGAATTATAGTTAGTCTTTCAGGCTTTACTTGCCTGTTTTTCAGTTCATTTTTTCCTGTAAATGCCATAGATGAGAGAACAAAAAAGGTTATTGTATGGGCAGGCATATCAAAGGAAAAATCCAGTAAACCAAAAACAATGCCACATAACACAGATGAAAAGATAAATCGATATTGATAATCATTTAATCTCTCTTTTGAAAAATAAAAATAACCTACTAGATAGATTAAAAAACTTGCAAGTCCCATTAAACCAAGTTCAACTAAAATTTTAAGGGGTAGGCTGTGGGTATATCGTGTGTAAATCCCACCGTTAAAATATTTTCTATATCCAAACTCTGTTGCACCTGACCCGACCCCGGTTAAAGGATGGGCAATAAATGCCCTAAACGCATTTTTCCATATTTCGGTTCTTGTATTTAAAGTTTTAATCTCAGACTTTGTTATTTGGGCCTTTTTACCAAGCTCATTTGTCAATCCCCCAGCTTCCCCTTCCCTTCCTGCTTTTAATAAAATAAACACCAATGTAATGGCAATAACAATAGTTGCTAATAGATGCAATGCGCTTTTTATTTTTTTCTCCTTAATCAGAAAAAATATAAGGCCCATTAGAAAAAGAGAAGATATACCCATTGCAATGCGGGATGTGGAAAGTATTGTGGCAGCTAATATGAATACTGTTGCAATTTCAAATAATGCTTTCTTTTTATAAATACCAAAATATAAGGCCAAAGGCAGGATAAAACTCATATAGCCACCAAAGATATTATGATAAAGAAAGGATGCAAAAGGAATAGGCTGCGTACTTACGATTTCAGCATATCTTCTGCCTTTATATACCTCTATCAATTTTGGAAAAAGTACCTTTGACTGGACGATTGCACATATTCCAAGCACTGCTCCACCTAAAACAATGGCCTTTAAGGCAGTTTCTTTTCTATCACTTATAGAAAAAAGATAGACAGCAGCCAAAGACCATACCAAAACATTTAATTCATTTAAGGTGCTTAAGGTATTCCAGCTCCATATAATACTTAAGGCATTTAGTAAGAAGAAAGGTATAAAGAATATAAAAAAATCCCCTGAATTTTTGTCATTTTCTTCAAAATAAGCTCTTTCCCTCTTTTTTCTGTATTCTGTAAAAATGGAAAAAAGCACAAAAAGAATAAAGGTTGTCTCTATCCAGAACTTATCAATAGTTACGTAAAACAAAGCAAGATGATTCCCGCCGAGAAAAGGGATGAGAAAAAAAACAATAGGTGTAAAGAGGCTATCAAAATTTATTGCCTTTATAAGATTTTTTGTTCTAATGCCTTTAACCTTTCATAAACTCAAATTTTATAAATTTAAAAAATCCTTGATAACTGAGTTGGTTTTAAAATTATCTTTAATTCCCATATGATAATGCAAGTTTTTATCATAAATCTTTAAAATGAATAAAAAAATAAATGTAAAAACCAATGATTTTTTCTGCTTTAATCATAAGTTTACCCATTTAACCTTTCTTTTTTGTTAACATTATCCTCTCTGCACCCTTTGCTTGAATTAATATTTCAGGGTCATCTATAATTTTACCTACTATATTAACCTTACCTGCCGGCACGGGTTTGCTTCCGGTGCTCAACGGTGTTGGACCAAAGAATATTGCAAGGGCAGACCCTGGCGGCCAGTATCCTATATCACCCACATTTACATCTACTGTTGCTGTCTCATCAAGGCTAAACTCTACGGGAATAGTGAAATAGAATTCATCACCCCATTCATTAAGTGTTCCTTCTATAGGTAATGCATCGATGATTTTTCCTGCACATACAGTATCAAAAAATTCAGCGTCAATTGTAATCCCGTCTATTGAAATCTTAATATGTGTAGGCATTTTTCCTCCTAATTATTACAGTATTATTAGCGTAAAGGTCATTTTTCCATTTCACTTATTTCATTTTTTATCTTTTTATACCATAAGGAATGTCTCTGTTTTACATAATCTTCATCTATCCATCCAGTAAACATACTTTTTAAAAGTGGCCAGTTGGATTTAAAACAGATCACGATCCCCACATGTATAACAAAAGCAATCATAAACACAAAACCTGATAAGGTATGTATTACAGTATTTATAGATTCAACATTAGGGGACAACACAATCCATTCAAGATTTTTTAAAACCTTGATTATCCCCGTTAAAGTAATGACCACTATTACTATCCCCATCCCCACGTATGCAAGCCTCTGCTCGGGCAGATATTTATCTGACGGTGGTTCTTCACCTATGCCAAACATGGCAGACAAAACCTTTATGCTCTGTCCAAAATCACCTCTTTTTGGCAGTAGCCCGAATTCTCCCCTTATGCCATGATAGAATATATGGAAAGACACGGCCATAACAAAAAAAATGGATGCAATATAATGAACTGTGGTAACTGTATTAAAATCTCCTGTCCATGCAAGCCCTGGTATTTCAGCAATATAATATCTCTTAAAAAGGGGCAGACAACCAAGTCCTGTAAAAATTAGAATAATACCTGATATGGCCAGTATCCAATGTTCAAGGATTTCGATAATACTGTGCCTTTTAATTTTACCTGCCATTTTCATCGCCCCCTTTTTCTTTATGTTTAGAAATAATTGCAGCCACCACAGCCCCTATTATTGATAAAAAACCAGAAGAAATTACCACCTTCCCAATTGGATTGAAGGTCGTTTGTATTTTATTTTTTACCTCAACGGGCATTTTAAACCTTTCTCTTTTTTCAATGAGCGCTTTATTTATATCATCAAAGGAGACCTTTGAAAGATAAAGGGTGGATGTGCCCCCGTTCTGTTTATCTCCGTATATAAAAAGTCCTTCATCTTTTGCCCTTTGACGTGCCAGTTCATATATGGTTTTTCTTTCACCGAATAAAAAAACGGATTTTTCTTTTAACCTATCTTTACAGGCCACAACACATGCAGGTTCCTCACCCTTTTCTATCTTATCTTTACAAAGGTCACATTTATACATAACCCCGCCTCCGGCAAATTTCGGAAGAAGATGAAGATAGATACCAACTCCGGCCTGTCTTTGAGGTATAAACCAGGGACATACATCCCTGCATTTTGCTCCACCAAAACATATCTTTTCGTTGATAACAGAATTTCCAGCAGGTCTTTTTGTTAAAGCGCCGAAAGGACAGCCCCTAACACAGGGAGGGTTATCGCAATGCATGCACCTTCTCGGAATAAAGATCTCTTTTCCCTTTATCTGCAACTTCTGAACGAATATCCAGTTATAGGGGGTAAGGGTATCTATTTTTTCTTTTTTGTCAGACCAGTCTTCATAGGTTTTTCTCGGCCAATATGGAATAATGGGTTTTTTTGGTTCAGGAAATCTTACCTTATTTTGGACTCTACAGGCCAAGACACATTTAGGTAAAGGCTCATTGCTACAACCATCACATCTTGTAATATCTATTAGCGTTGCATATTTTCCACTGGTTGCATGGCTTTTATCTTTTAAAATTATGGATGACAAAATTGCTGAAGATAAAACAAAAAAACCTCTTCTCGTTAACTTCATAATAAAAACTCCCAATAAGTATTCTTCATATTATAGTTTTTTAAATCAATTTTGTCATGGAGAAATAAAATGGTAATTTAAAATAGTATGCCCGCCATTTCTTTTGTATATCTTCTAAATTCTCATACAGCATGAACTGTATTTTAAATTAATCTAGTAATGTAATCGCATTTTTGATAAAATTTATCTGCTATTTATTGCAAGGTTTATTTTAAAAATATTGAAGAAACAACAAAGGAGATTTAAAATTAAAAAGTAGATGCCTCTTTAAAAAAATATAAACAAAAGTCTGGTGAAACGTGGATAAAACTGAGGTAAAGGAAAAAATTGAAAAATTAAGAAGAGATATCGAATACCATAATTATAGATACTATGTCCTTGATAGCCCTGTCATCTCTGATAGTGAATACGACAGCATGATGAGGGAACTTCAAGGGCTCGAAGAAAGATATCCTGAATTCTTAACACCCAATTCCCCTACCCAAAGGGTTGGTGCAAAACCCCTTGAGGAATTTGCAACAGTAACACATACAATACCCATGCTGAGTCTTGCCAACGCCATGTCAGAAGAAGAGGTTATAGAATTTGATAAAAGGGTAAAAAAACTTTTAGGAATAACAGAAGTGGATTATGTAATTGAGGTAAAGATAGACGGTCTTGCCGTTGAACTCGTTTACATAAATGGAGAATTTGTTCTTGGTTCAACAAGGGGTGACGGATTTACAGGAGAGGACATAACACAGAATCTAAAAACCATAAAATCCATACCCATGAGGCTTCTTCAGACAAACGACATTGCAATTCCAGAAAGGCTTGAGGTCCGCGGTGAGGTTTATATGGGTAGAAAGGAATTCGAAGAACTTAACAAAAAAAGGGAAATTACAGGGGAACCAATTTTTGCAAATCCAAGAAATGCTGCCAGCGGCTCAGTAAGACAGCTTGACCCAAAGATAACGGCAAGTCGTAAATTAAACATATTTTGTTATGCCATGGGCCAGATTACAGGAATGGAACTGAAAACGCACATGGAATTTCTTGATTGTCTTAAAAAATGGGGATTTAGGGTGAATCCATATACAAGGTTATGCCACAATCTTGACGAGGTATTTGAGCATTATAATTACATAAAATCCATAAGGGATGAGATACCATATGAGATAGACGGAACCGTTATAAAGGTAAATAGACTTGACTATCAGGCAACATTGGGACAGGTATCGCGCTCTCCCAGATGGGCTATAGCTTATAAGTTCGAGGCCCACGAAGAAGAATCCATAATAAAAGATATTATTGTAGGTGTTGGTAGAACAGGTGCCCTCACACCTGTTGCAATCCTTGAGCCTGTAAACATTGGAGGCGTTGTTGTTGAAAGGGCAACCCTTCACAACGAAGATGAGATAAAGAGAAAAGACATAATGATAGGTGACCATGTCATTGTTACAAGGGCAGGAGACGTTATACCAGAGATAGTAAGGGTCATTACAGAAAAAAGAACAGGCTTAGAAACCCCATTTTTTATGCCTGAAAAATGCCCTGTGTGCGGTGAACCCGTTGTCAGACCAGAAGGTGAGGCAATAAGGAGGTGTGTAAATATAAACTGCCCTGCCCAGATAAAGGGCAGAATTATCCACTTTGCATCAAAAAGGGCAATGGATATAGAAGGTCTCGGTGAAAAACTCGTAGACCAGCTTGTGGATAAAGGTATAATAAAGGATGTTTCAGACCTCTATTATCTTACAAAGGATGAACTCGCAAACCTTGAAAGGATGGCAGAAAAATCAGCTCAAAACATAATAAATGCTATAAATGATTCTAAGAAAAGACCCTTTAATCGTTTTATATATGCCCTTGGTATAAGACATGTGGGAGAGCATATATCAGGACTTCTTGCAGAACATTATAAAAGTATAGAAGAACTTATGGCAGCCAAAGAAGAAGAATTAATGAATTTAGCTGAGATAGGACCTGAAGTGGCAAGTAGTATCGTCTTTTTTTTCCATGATGAGAAAAACAAAAGGACAATAGAGAGGATAATAAAAGCCGGGGTGAAAATAGAATACAGCAAAGAAGGCAATAGACCCCTTGAAGGTATGGTATTTGTATTCACAGGCGCGCTTAAAAGCATGTCAAGGGATGAGGCTAAAAAGAAAGTCGAATCCCTTGGTGGAAAGACATCTAATTCAGTGGGCAAAAAGGTAGATTTTGTTGTTGCAGGGGAAGAGGCAGGTTCAAAACTGGACAAGGCAAAACAAATGGGTATTAAGATTATAGATGAAAAAGAGTTTTTAAGGATGATCGAGGAGGCCTAAGTTGAAGGTGCTTTTACATATCTGTTGTGCCCCTTGCACCATCTATTCTTTAAAAACCCTAAGGGATGAAGGTATGGATGTGACAGGTTACTTTTATAATCCCAACATACACCCGTACTCTGAGTTTTTAAAAAGGCTTTTGACCCTTGAAAATTATGCAAGGCTATCTTTAATGCCCTTGATTGTTGACAAAGGGTATAATTTGACCAGTTTTTTAAAAGGGGCTATAGAATACGGAAAGGATAGGTGTATTTTTTGCTATAAAATAAGACTGGAAAGGACATTTATTAAAGCATTAGATGAAAAATTCGATGCAGTTTCAACAACCCTTTTATACAGTAAATACCAGCGCCATGAAGAGATAAAAAATATAGGTTCTCAATTATCTGATATATATGCTATTCCTTTTATTTATAAAGATTTCAGGATTGGCTGGAAGGAGGGCATAGAGGCATCAAAAAAACTCAATATGTACAGGCAGAACTATTGCGGGTGTATATTCAGTGAATACGAAAGATATAAAGGGGAGGTAAAATGATACCAGGGTTTGGCAAGATGTTTATCATAATAGGTATATTGTTCATAATTATAGGACTTGCCTTTATATTGAGCGATAAGATTCCCTTTATTGGTAGACTTCCCGGTGATATTCACATTAAAAAAGAAAACTTCAGCTTTTATTTCCCTATAACAACGAGCATCATAATAAGCATTATCCTGACGTTATTGTTTTCAATATTCAAAAAATGATTTAAAATGTTGACTAATAAAAGCCAAATATTTTAAAAAATAAATATGAAAATACCAGTGGTTTATAGTGAAGATTTTTACACAGATTACGATACTGTAGATTGTGAGAGTCCTGACAGAATATCCTCCATATATTTTAAGATTGTAGACATAGCAGAGATTATTGAACCCGATCTATGCACCATTGAAGATTTAAAACTATGCCATAGCGATGAGCTCATTGATTCTGTCAAAAAAAAGGATGAACTCTATTATGTGGCAAAAAAATCTGCAGGTGGTGCCATAAAGGCAGCCCAAATAGCCCTTGAAAGACCTTCCTTTGCCCTAATTAGACCCCCTGGACATCATGCAGGGTATAATTTTAATGGAGGATTTTGTTTTTTCAACAACATGGCCATAGCCATAAAAAAACTCCTGAAAGAAGGAAAAATAAATTCTGCCTTAATTGTTGATATAGACCTCCACTATGGAAATGGCACATATGATATTGTAAAAAATGATGAAAGGATAAGATTCAAAAATATCGATGCCTATCCCAGGGGCAATTTTATGAGGGATTTGAGAGATGCCCTCGAGGAAGCTGCAGATTTCGATATTGTTGGTTGTTCAGCAGGCTTTGATACATATATAAAAGACTGGGGCGCCCTTCTTACAACAGAAGACTTTAAAACCATAGGGTATCTATTTGCCTCATCTAATCCTAATTTATTTTCCATCTTAGAAGGTGGATACTATATACCTGATCTTGGCTTAAATGTTCGGGCATTTTTAGAAGGCATAATGGAAGCTTGTTCATAGTTTCTGTCCTTTCTTTTGTTGCAGGGATATATTTCGAAACATTATACAACCTATCGATTAAATATATTTTTTTCCTTTTATTGCCTTTATTTTTTATTATTCCCTATTTTATTAACAAATACAGACGCATATGTGCGATTATTTTATTTTTTTCCTTTTTCCTTGCAGGCGCGTTAAGGATAGGATTAATTATAAATACCTTTGATTCCTATGAACCTGATGGTGAATCTTATCTTTTTGAGACCGTACTAATAGAATCAAACAAAACAATTAAGGTGCTAAAGATATTACAACCCCATGTCTATAAATCGACCCATGTAATATTAAGAACAGAAAGGGATTTGGACATTGGCGACAAAATAGTAATCTATGGTGAATTAAAGGCACTTTCTGAAACATATAAAAATCCCTATATAATCTCCTGGAAATGGCTAAAACACCTTGAATGCATAAATTTCGAGCTCAAAGGTAATATTTTAGACATAAAGAAAGGAGAAAATTCTATAGATAAAATCAGAAGGTTTATAAAGGTTAAGATTGAAGAATCAGGGGCAAAGCATATTGGTATCATAAAGGCACTGATTTTAGGAGATAGGACATCTATAGTTGAAGAAACAAGAACAGTGTTTCAAAGGACAGGCACATCCCATATACTAGCCATATCGGGTCTGCACATAGGCATCATAACGGGTTTTTTCTTTTTTATAATAAAGTGGATTCTCAGAAGAATAAAATCATTGGCACTTTCTGGAAGGGATAAAAGATATGCGGCTATTATAACTATAATCTTTCCAGTTCTTTTTATGGTCTTTTCAGGATCAAACATATCCACTATAAGGGCAACTTTTATGGTCAGTATCTTTTTACTGGCAATATTTTTTGAAAAACAAAGGGACCTATTAAACACTGTTTTCCTTGCAGCCCTTTTTATTCTTTTAGTTTATCCCCATTCACTTTTTATGCCGTCCTTTCAGTTATCGTTTTTAAGTGTTCTTTTTATTATTCTTATAACCCATCGGCTATATCCTTTGATAAAGGTCAATTCCAGGCCTATAAAATGGCTTTTAATGACCCTCATCACGACCTTTTCTGCAATGGTAGGCACCTTACCTGTTGTATTATACAACTTTTACGGGATAAACCTTTTGTCCTTTATACATAACCTCATTTCAATCCCCTTAATATGCTTTATTTCTTTACCTTTGATTTTAGTCGGAATTATTCTACCTTATGGCGGGTATTTAATTGCTTTTGCTGGAGAATTGATAAATCTGAACATTTATATCTTAAAGACACTCGATTTTGGATATATTTTCCCTTTGATTAGACCGGGTCTTTATGAATCAATGCTATTCTATGCAATAATTATCTGCATTTTGTTTGCAAACAGAAAAATTGTAAGGTCGATTTTATGTTTTATTGTTTTGCCTTTAGCTGTAGTCCATTCCATCTCTGAAATAAACAGAAGATTTAACAATGAACTGTGTATCAATTTTATCGATGTAGGAATGGGCGATGCTATTCTTATTGAAGCACCTAAAGGTAAACGGATTTTAGTAGATGGAGGCCAGAGATTTAAAGGAGGTTTCGATACTGGGAAGAATGTCATTACCCCTATCTTGCTTTCAAAAAAGATATTGACCATTGATTACGTAATAAATACTCATCCCCACGGTGACCATTTAGGCGGGCTAATATACATACTCGAACATTTTAATGTAAAAAGGTTTGTAACAGGAGGCTTTTTTTTAAAAGAACCCCTGTTTTTAGAAACAATCAGTAGATGTAGAAATAAAGGGATTAATATAGAAATCTGGCATACAGGGAGTGAGATTTTTTTAGAAAAAGATTTCCATATAGCAGTTTTAAACCCTGATAGAGATTACTATGCAGACAATCTTAATAATGCCTCCCTTGTCTTAAAAATAACATACCGCAAAAAATCAATTTTACTAACAGGGGATATAGAAAGAGAAATAGAAGAAAGGCTGATTTTGAATAACATGCCTTTATTGGCCCATGTCTTAAAAATCCCACATCATGGGAGTAATAATGCAAGTAGCATGGCCTTCCTTATGGCCATAAGACCTGAGATTGCAGTTTTGAGCGCCGGTAAAGGTATTAAAGGTCTACCAGGTAAAGAAACATTGAATAGATATAAAAACTTATCTATCCCTGTTTTTTCCACATTAAAAAATGGTTATATCTCAGTGTGCACAGAGGGCACAAGATTATCCATTAAGCCTTATCAAACAAAGTGATAGGAATATATCTTCCCGTTATCTATTGATAGTGTATTAACATGGTGTTAAAATATGGTTAGGAGGTATACAATGAACGAAGAAAGGGATAAATTTCTTACAGAGTTAATGAATCAATGCTGGCATGACTATGATAAGGATAAACCTATAAATACCTATTCCCTTGAGGCATATATCTGCAAAAAATGTAAGGGTTTTATCCTGGGAAACAACGATTTCTCTCAAGAAGAAGATTTTATGAGACTGTATACATGGGCAAAAACCCAAAAGGTGCTGAAAGAAACAATAGAAAAATATGACGAGCAAAATTTTCACGATAAGGAAAATGGTAAATTCTATAGAGAAAAGTTTGCAGATAGTGTTTATACAATTTTTAAGCAAACAAAGGATAATGAATGATAAAAACTTGACAATCATTCATCAAAAGTTTTATTTTTAAAATCATAATAAAAAGGTATCCATTGGGCACAAAAGAAAAAAAGACAAAAATCGACATATACAAGGCATGGTGTAAGGCCTGTGGAATCTGTGTGGCCTTTTGCCCTGCTGAGGTTCTTGCAAGAGATGAAGCTGGATATCCATATGTAAAATTCCCTGAAAAATGCATAAATTGTGGATGGTGTGAACTCAGATGTCCTGATTTTGCAATAACCGTATACAAAAAAGATAAGGGTCTTAAAGAGATAGATGAAGAACAAAAAAAATAGACCGTATAGGGAGTTTCTGCTTCAGGGAAACGAGGCAATTGTAGAAGGTGCCATAAAGGCTGGCTGTCGATTTTTTGCAGGTTACCCCATAACCCCTGCCACGGAAATTTCCGAGGCAATGTCTGTAAAACTTCCACAGGTAGACGGCACTTTTATACAGATGGAAGATGAAATTGCCAGTATTGCCGCTGTAATAGGTGCGTCCCTTGCAGGGGTAAAATCCATGACAGCAACCAGTGGCCCGGGGTTCTCCCTCATGCAGGAAAATATAGGATTTGCAATAATGGCAGAGGTGCCATGTGTAATCGTGGATGCAATGAGGGGGGGACCAAGCACAGGTCTACCAACTTCACCATCTCAAAGTGATGTTATGCAGGCAAGATGGGGTACCCACGGTGACCACCCAATTATTGTCCTGTGTCCATCTACTGTAAGAGAATGTTATGACTTAACTATTAAGGCATTTAACCTGTCAGAGAAATTCAGAAATCCTGTAATCCTTCTCGTAGATGAGGTGGTTGCTCATATGAGAGAAAAGATTACATTTTATGATGATGAAGAGGTTGAGATATTCAACAGGATAAAACCCAATATGCCGCCAGAATGGTATATACCTTATGTGGATACGCCAAGCGGTGTGCCACCGATGGCAAATTTTGGAGAGGGTTACAGGTATCATGTAACAGGACTCACACACGACATAAGGGGTTTCCCTACCTCAAGACCTGATGAGATAGACCCTTTTATCAGAAGGTTGTTCAGAAAAATCAGTCAGCATTTTTCAGAGTTACAGTTCGGTGATTTTTATGAGACAGATGATGCTGATATTACAATAATTGCCTATGGTTGTGTAGCAAGGTCTGCTAAAAGGGCAGTAATCGATGCAAGGCAAAAAGGTCTAAAGGTTGGACTTCTTAAACTTAATACATTATGGCCTTTTATGAGAACTGCCGTGGAAAGGGTTTTGAATACCTCAAAGATAATAATTGTGCCTGAAATGAATATGGGTCAGATTTCAAGGGAGGTTAAAAGGGTAAACAAAGGTTCTTCAAAGGTATTTACAATAAACAAGGTAGATGGAACTATCATAACCCCACAGGAGATCCAGGCACGGATCAAGGAGGTGGCTTAATGCCTGAAATAACCAAGTTGATCCACAAATATCTAAGACATGATAAAAAATTTCCCCATGTGTGGTGTCCTGGTTGTGGTATAGGCATTATGCTCGGTGCACTAATAAGGGCTATAGACAGATGCGGTTTTACAAAAGATGAGATAGTCCTCGTTTCAGGTATTGGTTGCACAGGCAGATTGCCTGTATATGTTGATTTTAACACATTACATACTACCCATGGAAGGGCTCTTGCCTTTGCAACAGGGGTCAAACTTGCAAATCCAAAGCTAAAGGTAATTGTCGTTATGGGTGACGGGGATGCCGTTGCCATTGGCGGAAATCACTTTATACACGCTGCAAGAAGAAACATTGACCTCACTGCAATAATTGTAAACAACAGCATTTATGGCATGACAGGCGGTCAATATTCTCCTACAACCCCTTATGGAATGAAAACAACTACATCGTCGTATACACATATTGAACAGGCCTTTAGTATATCAGAACTTGCAGTCACAGCAGGTGCACCTTTTGTGGGAAGAGGAACGGTTTACCATGCAAAACTTTTAGATAGCCTTATGGAAAAGGCATTTATGAAGAAGGGGTTTGCTGTAGTTGAGGTGATATCACACTGTCATACGCAGTTCGGAAAGTTAAATAAGATGGGCAGCGCTGTGGAGATGATGCAATGGCAGAGAGACCACGCTGTAACCGTTGAAAAGGCTGCAAATATGACAGAAGAGGAATTGAAAAATAAGTTTAAGATAGGCGTCCTTATTGATAAGGACCTACCCGTTTATCTCGACGAATATGAAAAGATAAGGGAAATGGCTAAGACAAAGAATAAATAGTTTAAAATAACAATACATGGAAAAGATTGATATGGGTTTTAGATATGATATAAGATTAAGTGGTTCAGGTGGTCAGGGCATAATATTAATGGGTATTATTCTTGCCGAGGCAGTGGGTATTTATGAAGGAAGATATGTATCCCAAACCCAGAGCTATGGGCCTGAGGCAAGGGGTGGTTCGAGTAAAGCAGAGATTGTTATAAGTGATACAGAAATAGATTATCCAAAGGCAATAAAACTTGACATGCTATTAGCCATGAATCAAAAGTCCTGCGATGACTATTATATGGATTTAAAGCCTGAGGGTATTTTAATAGTCGATTCAACCTTTGTAAAACAGTTACCAGTAGCCAGAGTTTATCAAATACCTTTCACGAGAATCGCCAGGGAAAGATTCGGTAAAGAAATGGTAGCAAACATCATTGCCCTCGGTGCCATTACAAAACTAACAGATATTGTTTCACCAAAATCAATGGAAAAGGCTGTTCTTGCAAGGGTGCCAAAGGGAACGGAAAAATTAAACCGTGAGGCACTGAATGTTGGAATGGCCGAGGCAATTAAGGCAAAAAAAAATATCTTACCGTTTATGAGAAGTGAGCGGGAAGATGAAGATACATGAATATCAGGCAAAAAATCTCCTGAAATCATACAGCATCCCGATTCCAAAAGGAACGATAGTAAAAAATAAAAAAGATGCCATAAGTATTTGGGAAGATATGAAGGGTATTCCCCTTGTTGTAAAGGCCCAGATTCACTCAGGGGGCAGAGGAAAGGCGGGTGGTGTAAAGATTGTCAATACAAAGGAAGAGCTTGTAGATTATGTGTCAACCCTTATAGGCACTGTCCTCTATACAGAGCAGACTGGTAAAGATGGAATGCCCGTTGAATGTGTGCTGGTGGAAGAGGCACTTAAATTTAAAAAAGAGTTATATCTCGGATTCACAATAGACAGGGCCAGAGCCTGTATTACTATGCTTGTAAGCTCTGAAGGTGGTGTTGAGATTGAAAAGATTGCAAGCCAATCACCGGAAAAGGTGATGGTAGAGCATATAGAACCGTTATTGGGGTTAAGGGATTTTCAGATTACAAGAGCCCTTCTTTTAACAAATATTGATTCTAAATATCTGAGAAAGCTCAGTTCAATTTCAAAATCCTTATACAGACTTTTTATAGAAAAGGATTGCTCCCTTGCAGAGATAAATCCCCTTGTAATTACTGAAGATGATGAAATTGTGGCCGTTGACGCCAAGATAAATTTTGACGATAATGCCCTTTTCAGACATCCCGAGATTCTTTCCCTCCGCGATTACACCCAGGAAAATCATCTTGAGGTTGAAGCAGCAAAATACAATCTAAATTATATAAAACTCAAGGGAAATGTAGGTTGTATGGTAAACGGCGCAGGGCTTGCAATGGCTACAATGGACCTTATAAAACTTGTAGGGGCAGAGCCGGCAAATTTTTTAGATGTAGGCGGTGGTGCCACATCTCAGATGGTAAAAGAGGGTTTTAAAATACTGTTATTAGATAAAGATGTTAAGGTTATTTTTATAAACATATTCGGTGGTATTTTAAGATGTGATACCCTTGCCCGAGGAATAGTAGAGGCGGCTTATGAACTCCAAGTAGAACTGCCAATTGTGATAAGACTCGAAGGAACAAATGTGGAAGAAGGAAAAAGGATTTTAACTGAATCTGGCCTTAGTTTAATAACTGCAAAAGACATGGGTGAGGCTGCACTTAAGGTAGCAGGGGCTTTGGGTTTAACATCATGATTTCGTTATAAATTAAAATGTAATTTATATGTGAGCATATGAGCATATTGGTGGATAAGAATACAAGGGTTCTTGTTCAGGGTATAACAGGAAACGAAGGTGCATTTCATACAAGGCAGATGATAGAGTATGGAACAAACATTGTGGCCGGGGTTACCCCTGGTAAGGGAGGGGGTTTTTTTGAGGGTATACCTATTTTTAATACGGTTTCTGAGGCAAAAAAAAGGATGGAGATAGATGCCACTGCAATTTTTGTCCCACCTCCTTTTGCAGCAGATGCTATATTAGAGGCAGTAGAATCGGGTATAAAGATAATCGTATGCCTCACAGAGGGTATCCCGACCCTTGATATGCTTACAGTGTTTCATTATGTAAAATCAAAAGATGCGGTTTTAATTGGACCTAACACACCTGGTATCATCTCACCTGGAAAGTGTAAAATAGGTGTCATGGCAGGATATATACATAAAGAGGGTTCTATTGGCATTATTTCAAGAAGCGGGACATTAACTTACGAGGTAGTATATCAGCTTTCAATAAGAGGTATAGGTCAATCAACGTGCATAGGGATTGGTGGTGATCCCATTGTAGGATTAAAATATGTGGATTTATTAAAGATGTTCGAAAAGGATGATGATACAGAACTTGTTGTTATAATAGGAGAGATCGGAGGTACCGCAGAAGAAGAGGCTGCCTATTATTATAAAAAAAATAAAAAAAAGCCTGTTGTAGCATTCATTGCAGGTGTTACCGCTCCTTCTGGCAGACGCATGGGTCATGCTGGCGCAATTATAACAGGGGGCAAGGGGGACGCAACCACCAAAATAAAAACCCTTGAAGAGGCAGGGATAACTGTTGTAAAAAATCCTGCTGAGATATGGCAGGCTGTTATGGACGCAAAATATAAAAAATACTGATGCCAGCCTTAAAAATATTCTTTTTGACACTTTTAATGGAGAAAACATTTACGAAAGGTTAAGGGGATGAAAAAAGTCCATATTGTTTGTAAGAGAAAAAAGGATGATGCCATAAAGATTGCTGAAGACATAATACATTTATACAGTAATGAAGTGGATATATTTCTCGATGAAGAGTCTGCAAGGCAATTAAATTATCCAAAAACCTTAGAACTCGAACATGTGGGAGAAGAGGCAGAGTTGATTATTGTCTTAGGTGGTGATGGAACGCTTCTTGCAGTGGCAAGGCAATTAAAAGGCAAGGAGGTTCCCATATTAGGGGTAAATTTAGGGGGACTCGGTTTTTTAACAGAAATTTCTGTGGAAGAATTGCCATCGATGCTAAAAAGTATACTTTCAGGCAATTATAAAACCTCAAGGAGGATGATGCTCGATGTAGGGGTTATAAGAGATGGAAATATGATATTTAATCTACCTGTTTTAAACGATGCAGTCATAACAAAGGATGCCCTTGCAAGGATCATAGATATAGAAGTATATGTGAATAATGTGTATCTAACAACGTATAAAGCCGATGGATTGATATTTTCCACACCCACTGGCTCCACAGGATATTCCCTTTCTGCTGGAGGCCCCATACTCTATCCTTCCCTGAAAAATGTAATAATCACCCCCATATGTCCCCATATGCTTACAAACAGACCTCTTATACTTTCAGAAGATGTTGTGATGAAGGCAGTCTTAAAATCACAAAACGAGAGGGTTGTTTTAACCATTGACGGACAGATTGGCTTTCCCCTTGAATACAAAGATGAAGTGATTGCAAAAAAATCATCTTATTCTGTAAATCTTATTAAGTCTTTTTCCCGAGGATATTTTGAAATTCTAAGGGAAAAGCTCAAATGGGGTGAAAGATAATAGATGTTGACCTTTTTAAAGGTTAAGGATTTTGCCATAATAGATGAAATGGAGGTCGACTTTGAAAATGGTTTTAATGTTATAACAGGCGAAACAGGTGCAGGTAAGTCAATAATCATAAATGCATTGTCTACATTTTTGAACCAAAAGGTCTCTCCAGAGGTATTAAAAACCTCGGCAAAACAGGCTGAAATAACAGCCCATTTTTTAGAGGGAGGAAAAGAATATATTTTAAAAAGGGTTATACTTGCCTCAGGAAGGTCAAGGGCATATTTAAATGGGGAACCAATAACCTTAACCAGAATGGAGGAGATTGCCAATAGCCTCATCCATATATACGGTCAAAACGAATACAGGGACCTCCTCGAGAAGGAACAGTATATAAAAATGGTGGACAATATTTTAAAAATAGACGGGCAAAGGGAAATACTTAAAGAAAAGGTAAAAGAATTAAGAGAATTGGAAGGCAATCTTAAGATTATGATAAAAGAGGCTGGCACCAAAGAAAAGGAAATAGCATTTCTCGAATTCCAGATTGACGAGATAGAAAAGGCAAACCTTAAAGAAGGAGAAGAAGATTCACTAAAAGAAAGGCTAAGATTATTAAAGGAGGCAGAAAAAATCAAAAGTATCCTTAAAGAAGTTGAGACATATCTTTATGAAAACGATACATCAACGCACAACTCAATATATCTCTGCCTCTCTTTGTTAAAACCTTATAGGCAGATTCAGCTTTTAAACAGCATACTAGAAAGATTAGAATCCTTATCCTATGAGGTAGATGATCTATATAGAGACATAAAAGAAAGGTCTAAGACCGTTTTCGATGACCCTGATGAGTTAAAAAAGGTTGAAGAGAGACTGTCAAAGATATACACTATAAAAGAAAAATACGGAAAAACCCTTCAAGATATAGACGAATATTACAAAAATGCAAAGGTAAGACTTAAATACCTTTTAGACCTTTCAGAAAACATAAAGGAGATGGAGAAAAAAATTGCAGTCCTTGACAGGGAGTTAAAAGAACTTGCAGACTTTCTATCAAATAAGAGAAAACAAGGTGTCCTTGACATAGAAAAGATGGTAATGGAAGAGCTTAAAATGCTTGCCATGGAAAATACAGTATTTCATATTGAAATTAAGGACAAAGGGTTTATTGATGAAGATGGTAAAGACGATATTGAATTTCTGATAAGTCCAAACCCTGGAGAGGCATTAAAACCATTAAGAAAGATTGCCTCCGGTGGAGAACTTTCCAGAATCATGCTCGCCATAAAAAGGGTTATGGGTAATAAGGAGGATAAAACATTAATATTCGACGAAATAGATACAGGCATTGGGGGGATGGTCGCAGAAATGGTTGGATTGAGGTTGAAGATGCTTTCTAAAACCCATCAGGTCATCTGTATTACCCATCTACCTCAGATAGCAGTTTACGGAGACAATCATTTTCTTGTTGAAAAACAACAGATGAAAGATTATACAATGACTGACATAAAGAGACTTGAAGAAAGAGAAAGGATAAAAGAAATAGCAAGGATGATAGGGGGATTAGAGATAACAGATAAGACGATACAAAGGGCAGAGGAGATGCTATCAAATGTTAAAAAAGGCAACTATTGAAGATATAAAGCAGATTCACAAGTTAATCAATTTAGCTGCATCAAAGGGCGAGATGTTGCCGAGGTCTCTCGGTGAACTCTACGATAATATGAGAGATTATTTCGTCTATATAGATAACGGCAAGATTGTTGGCACAGGTGCACTTCATATATGCTGGGAAGACCTTGCAGAGGTAAGATCAGTTTGTGTGTTAAGCCCTTATAGAAAAAAGGGAATAGGAAGGGCAATTGTGGAGGCCACCATAGAAGAGGCAAAGTTTTATAGGATAAAACACGTGTTTCTCCTTACATATCAAACCGAATTCTTTAAAAAATGCGGTTTCTACATAACAGACAAAAAAGATTTGCCCCAGAAGATATGGTCTGATTGTATTAAATGTCCTAAATTTCCCCAGTGCGATGAGATAGCAATGAAGATGGACATAGATTATTAAAAAAGGATTACAACTATGGATTTTGAAAGGATAATAAAAAAGGTTAAGGGTCATTTTGACAGTTTTGAGCTTTTCTATCTTAAGGAAAAGACAAAAAAATATGAAAGTCGTGACCTTGATATTAACAACATTGAATTCAAGGAAGAAGAAGGCATTGCATTAAGGGGTATAAGGAATAAAAGATTGGTATTTTCATATACTTTTGAATTAAACGAGTATGGGATAAATTGGCTTTTATCAAATTGTAAAGAGCTCTTACCCTTTGCAGATGAAGATGATGATTATGCCTTTTCCTCTCCTTATGATGATTACCCAATACTCGATATCCACGATAAAGAAGGCATAAACCTCGATGACAAAGCAAAAAAAGAGTTGGTCATAGACTTTGAAAGTTCTATGAAAGGCTATGATAAAAGGATTGTAACCACAAGGGGTTGTGAATTGCACGAGGAAGAGATAGAAATCTACATTATAAATTCAAAGGGCATCTATAAAGGAGCAAAAAAGACCTTATATGCATTAACAGGGATGGCCGTTGCAAAGGATAAAGATGAGGTGTCGTGGTATGATTGGAAATGGTCTAATTTTTTAAAAGATTTAAATGCAAAGGAGTTTGGTATCGATATTGCCGAGAAGGCCATTTCATTTCTCGGAAGCAGCCAGATTAATACGGGCATTTATAACGGAATATTAAAACCACAGGCAGTGTGTGACATCTTAGGGATTCTATCAAGCTCATTTCTTGGTGAAAACCTTTTCAAGAACAAGACAAAATTGAAAGAAAAGATAGGTAAGCGGTGTTTTTCAGAGGAGTTAAACATTATAGATTCTGGTAGGGCAGGCATAAATGCCTTTTTGATGGACGGAGAAGGCATTCCGTCCAAAGAAAACCATGTTGTAGAAAACGGCGTTTTTTTGACTTTTCTTTATGATAACTATTATGGAAAGAAGTTTAAAAGAGAATCTACGGGAAACTCTGTAAGAACAGGCGTAAAAGAACCACCAAGATGCGGTATAAGAGGCTTGTTTATTAAAAATGGCAATACAGATTTAAAAGATGACATCTTAAATAACGGCATTATCATAAAAGAATTAATAGGTGCACACACGGCCAATCCCACAACAGGCGAATTTTCCCTTGGTGCAATAGGACATTTAATAAAAAACAATAAAATCATACCTTTTAAAGAGGTAATATTTTCGGGAAATGTCTTTGAATTGTTAAATAATATAAAGGCAGTGGGAACGGATATAAAATTTTACGGTATATATGGATCCCCTTCCCTTCTCGTAGAAGGAATTAGAATAAGCGGAAAATAGAACATTAAAACATTTGAGAAAATTCTACCAGTTCTTTTGCAATGGTTTTAAAAGACCCTATTAGGGAAAGATAAAGATAGGAGGCCTTTACACCAAAAAAACCTGTTATGAGCCTCTCCTGATGCATAGAAGCATATTCATCTACCATTTTTATGATTCTTTCTTTAGTGTAGGCAATACTTTCTTTTAAAGCAGGATTTTTGGTCAATATGTAATCTCTAGTATCTATAAATTGCTTTTTCATGGCATTAAACAATTCTGTAATCTCCATAACTGCCTTCATGGAGAAGATCACCTTTCTTTCAAGTATTGCTTTTTCTTTGGAAATAAGGTTTCTCACAGCAAGGGCAATCTCCTGCAAAGGTATAATAAGACTTAAAAATTTTTCATCTACTTCACTCTTTTTGCCTTCATGAACAATGTTTTCGGCAAATTCAAGGTTTTCTGAGAGTATGTTTATGAATTGTGATTCCCCTTTTTCTAAGACATCTTTATTTTGGGCTAAAAAACCCTCTGATATAAATTCGAAAGACCTTAGTGCTTCATCAAACATACTATAAAGCCTTTGGGTTAAATCCTTCTCATCCATAACCCACCCCTTTTAATCATTATATCCAGACTATTCTTATGTGATTATACCTATTTTTAACCCTTTAAACCGATTCTGTCAAGTTGATATTTTATTTGATTTATGTCTAAGATTTTTATAAAATAGATAAAAATTAAACCAATGAAATAATTAAAAGAAAAAAAATAACAAGGTCTTATGTCATACCCGACCTTATGCAAGCTTAATTTTTAATATTTTAAATTAAAAATTTTATTTTTGGAGATAAACGATGGAAAAAAAGACATTTCACTGCATGCATATCAATCAAGCTGCTGAAGAGCTTGAAACCAATTTAGAACATGGTTTGACCACAGAGGAGGCAGCAAAAAGGCTAAAAATTTACGGTCATAATGAACTAAAAGAAAGACCAAAACCAGGCTTTTTAAAAATGCTTCTTAATCAATTCAATAATTTTTTGGTAATTATTTTGATTATTGCAGCTCTTGTATCCCTTTTACTCGGTGAAATTACAGATGCTATTGCCATAATGGTCATCGTGCTACTCAATTCAATTGTGGGGGTTGTTCAAGAATCCAAAGCCGAAGCTGCACTTGCAGCACTAAAAAAAATGGCCACACCTAATGTGTATGTAATAAGAAATGGTCATCAGATAAGCATACCGTCATCAGAACTTGTGCCCGGTGATATATGTGTAATAGAGGCAGGCAATTATGTTCCTGCTGATTTAAGACTGATTGAGAGCGTAAATCTTAAAATTGAAGAGGCATCCTTAACCGGCGAATCCATTCCTGTGGAAAAAGAGGCAAATATTATACTGGATAAGGATATAACCCTTGGGGATAGAAAGAATTCTGCTTTTATGGGCACTGTTGTTACATATGGAAGGGGCAAAGGTATTGTAACAGCAACGGGAATGAAAACCCAAATAGGTATGATAGCAGAAATGTTACAATCCTATGAAGAAGAGCAGACCCCCCTTCAGAAAAAACTTGCAGAGCTTGCAAAATTTTTAGGTATCGGGTGCCTCATTATATGCGCCATTGTGTTTATCTATGGTTTAATAAGGGATACAAATTTTGGAATTATTTTTAAAGAAGGTTTCCTTGCCTATCTTGCCCATGAAAAAAAGGATATTATCAATCTTTTTATGACCGCGGTAAGTCTTGCCATCGCTGCAATTCCAGAAGGATTGCCCGCTGTGGTTACTATTTGTTTAGCACTGGGCATGCAAAAGATGATAAAACGCCATGCCCTCATACGTAAACTTCCAGCAGTAGAAACACTGGGCTGTGCCACGGTAATATGTTCAGATAAAACAGGAACACTTACACAGAATGAAATGACTGTTGTTCAGGGATTCTCAGGAGGGTTGAGATTCAAAGTAACAGGGGAAGGTTATAGTCCTACAGGCCAGTTTTTTGTAAACGGCGAGGAAATAGACCCTAATAAATATAAAGGGCTTTCCCTCCTTTTATATGGTGCTTTACTCTGTAACGATGCGAAACTCGAAGAAAACGAAAATAAAGGCGATGGTAAAGCCTTTAGAATGATAGGGGATCCCACAGAAGGTGCGATGGTAGTTGCCGGAGAAAAGGCAGGTTTAAAAAAGACAGAAATGGAAAAGAAATTACCCCGTGTTATGGAAATTCCCTTTGATTCTGACAGGAAAAGGATGACAACCATCCATGAAATAAAAGATAGCCTTTTTATAGACAGTCCTTATATTGCATTTATTAAAGGTGCACCGGATGTGATTCTAAATCTCAGCGATCGCATCGTCTATAATGATGAAATAGTCCCCATGTCAGAGGAAAAAAGAAATGAAATTCTTGAGATGAACCACGAAATGGCAAGCCAGGCATTAAGGGTATTGGCAGTGGCATTCAAACCATTAAATGAACTTCCGGTAACATGCGAAATAGAAGATATAGAAAAAGAATTTGTCTTTGTAGGTCTTTTAGGCATGATAGACCCACCAAGACCGGAAGTAAAAGAGGCCATTAAACTGGCAGTTGGTGCAGGAGTGAAAAGTATTATGATTACCGGTGACTATAAAGATACAGCAGAAGCAGTGGCAAGGGAAATAGGCCTTTTAAGACCTAACGGAAAGGTTTTAACAGGCAAGGAACTCGATACCATGCCCCAGGAAACACTCGTATCCATAATTGATGATGTAGATGTTTGCTGCCGAGTCTCTCCCAAACACAAGACAAATATAGTATATGCATTGAAAGAAAAAGGGCACATCGTGGCAATGACAGGTGATGGAGTAAACGATGCCCCTGCCTTAAAAAGAGCGAATATCGGTGTTGCCATGGGCATTACAGGCACAGATGTAGCAAAAGAGACGGCGGATATGGTACTTACAGACGATAATTACGCCAGCATAGTCTCTGCAATAGAAGAAGGTAGAACCATATATGCAAATATCCGCAAATTCGTCTATTTTCTCCTTGTTTGTAATGTAGGCGAAATACTCATAGTGTTTTTCTCAATGCTATTCGGGATGCCTTTACCTTTTACACCTATAATGCTATTATGGCTTAACCTTGTAACAGATGGGGCTCCAGCCCTTGCACTTGGACTTGAAAAGGCTGAACCTGATATCATGAAAAGACCACCGAGGCCTGTGAAAGAACCTGTAATAAATAAAGACATGATCATCGGCCTTTCTGTAATTCCTATTATAGATGCCATAGCTGTTTTGAGTGTTTTTGCAATAAGCCTTCGCATTCAGCCGGATAATCTTTCCTATGCCCAGACCATGGCCTTTGTCACCATATGCTTTTCTGAGCTTTTAAGGGCATACACGGCAAGATCAGAACATTTAAGCATATTTAAAATAGGAGTATTTTCAAATAAATGGATGCAATGGGCCGTCCTATCCTCAATATTTTTCGTTTTGATCACCGTTTATGTTCCTTTTTTAAGACCCTTTTTTGACACAGTGCCACTAACAATAAATGATTGGTTAATAATTCTACCTTTTATTTTTATGGCACCTGTTGGAGCAGAGATGGTTAAGTTCTTTTTAAGAAGAAGGAATAAATAATTATTAACAACTGATTAGTATCAAAAATGACGGTTTTATAAAAATATGCATGGCTATTAATGAAGGACCTTTTTTAACATCTCAATCATATAAAAGATATACTCATTCTATACAAAGAAAATAAAGGTGATAATAATAAATATAGGTATGAGCACTGAAAATGACCATGCCATATATTTGAAGAATGAAGGCATGGCTATTTCATTCTCTTCGCATATAGCTTTGACCATGAAGTTTGGCCCATTGCCTATATAAGTATTAGCGCCCATTAAGACAGCACCAGCAGATATAGCCCGTAAAAATATCTCTGGAACACCTGCTATTAGGCCAGCTGTTATATTTTTTAATACAGCAATACTTTTGGCAGCGCTTATAAATACAAGATAGGTAGGTGCATTATCAAGAAAACTAGAAAGCCCACCTGTGATCCAGAAAAATTTCCAAGGAGTATCCACGCCGAGCTTATTACCGTTTGTTTCAAGAATTTTAAGAGCAGGGATCATTGTTATAAAAATACCGATAAATAGGACAGCCACCTCTATGATGGGGTGATATGTAAAACCATTTTCTTCTCTCAGGACAATTGGGGTCAAATAAATAGATAAAATAGCGGCTGCAACCATAACAAGTTCTCTTATTATGTTTGGAAGAAAAAAGGCACCCAACACAGCACCAAGTAAAAGAAAATTAATCTTACCTCTAATTTCAAGTCTTTTAGCACCTTCAATATTCTTTGGCGATGTAATCTTTTCTATTTTTTCTTTTTTTAGGGCATGTTTATCTATGATGAAAAATATACATATCAAAATTGATACAGCTAAAATCCACACTGGAGTAAGCTTAAATGTCCAAGTAAATGGCACACCTTTTAAGAAGCCAAGAAATAAAGGTGGATCACCAAGTGGGGTTAGAAGACCACCAATATTAGAGACCAGAAATATAAAAAAGATGTATATATGTGAAACATTTTTTCGCCATTTATTTATCTTTATTAATGGCCTAATGAGAACCATACTTGCACCTGTTGTGCCTATAAAACTTGCAAAAATAGCACCTATTATAAGGATTATGGAATTTAAAAGAGGTTTTCCTCTTCCCGAAATCCTTATGACAATACCTCCTGAGATAACAAACAGTGAGCCAAGAAGTATAATAAATGAAATATATTCCATAAGGGTGTGAAGGATAAGATTAAAATCTTTGAATGCCACTATCAATGCAGCAGGTATGGCAAGACCAATAGAAATATATTTATAATTATTTCCCCACCATTCACTGTTTATCAAGGGCATGATTGCTATGGCAAGTATGAGAGCTATAAAAAAAACAGGTGTCCATATGGGAAAAGTTATATTTGTTGTCCCTTCAACAGATGCAAGAAGAATATTTGGAGTTAGCAAAAAAATAAATGCTATTAGAAGATGTTTTAATCCCATTTTACTAATCCTTTTTTATCGTATTGAATTAATAAATCAGTCGGGAAAGGGTACTAATCTTAAGATTATCTATAATCTTACTTATACCTTTTAGGCCCCATAATGTATTGAGAAGTTTTTCTTTTTCATCTGGTCCTCCAACAACTCCCTTTACAACAAGGACATCTTCTGCTTGCGCCTCAAAATCTACCTTTGCTTTTGATGCAAGGTCGTGATGTATGATTGCAAGTTTTGCCCTATTTTCTAAAAGCCTCTTTGCAGCAAAAAGTTTAGCTTCATCAAGGTCTATCCTTGAAAAAAAACGCTCTGAATACAACTTCATAATATCTAATGCATGTTCAAGCTTTATAGTGCTTGCATTGAATGTTATATCAAAGGAAAAAGGATCGTTTATATCTTTATCAAAATAGAACTCAATAAATCTCTTTTTTTCTTTGTCCTTTGCGTTTACAAGATTTATGGCTTCTTCTTCTGAAAGTCCCTTTTCCTGCATTATATCGAATATTCTTTCGTTTATATCTCTTATAATCATGAGACTTATTTTGCAAGGATAGTTATCGAGAATAAGATGTGCACCACCTCCTACTACTACGATATCTCTCTTCATTATAAGACTGTAAAGGGCAACTGTTATGGCAGCTTTAAAGTAACTTTTATTATGAATTAATTGTGTAAATCTCTCTGTTATATCAGGCGATTTTTCATCTTCAAGATTTCTAAGCAGTATGGCTGAGGCCTCTTTATTTGTCTTTAAATACTTGATGAAGCTGTCATCTACATATTTAAAGTCTAATCTTTCAGCAAGTCTTTTCCCAAAAAGACTACCACCTGAACCATAGGATCTTGAAATAGTAATAACCTTCAATTTCCCCTCTTTTTGAGCATTTATTTAACTTAAATTTTTTTTTAATTTCAATTAAATTTTTAATTAACTAATAATTTAAACCCTTTTTTCTTTAATAAATCTATACAAATACTCACAATGACTGAATCATAAAGAATACCACTTCCTCCTTCTTTCTCATTTATTGCTAATTTCTCATCTGCAGTCCATTTTCTTTGTTTCATAACTGTATCTATGGGGTTTTGCATATTAATACAAAGATTATCCTCACCACTTTTTTTAGTTTTTTAACTCCCATTGCATTTTTTAGAGATTTTTATGAATCTTAAACGATGTCTGGAAAAACATCTCTTTATGAGACAAGAGACAATGAATACAAGCCCGAAGATTTAGAAAAGCCCTAACAGAAAAATACTATGTGGTTAGCATAAAAAAGATGGATATCATGGATTGCATGATTAAGATATCCATCTTTTAAAACATAAATTATTATTTTTTAAATAAATCCTTCAAGGCCGAACCTGCTGTGAACTTAGGAACCTTTTTTGCAGGTATCTTCATCTTTTTGCCTGTCTGCGGATTTCTGCCTGTTCTTGCCTTTCTCTGATAAACAGAGAATGTTCCAAAACCGACTAATGTAACCTTTTCTCCTGCTTTTAGAGCATCCTTAACATTGGCAACAAAAGAATCCACCATCTCCGCTGCTTTTGTTTTTGGAACACCAACCTCTTCTGCTATTTTTCCTACCAAATCTGCTTTGTTCATAAAGCCCCCTTATAATTTTTATTTGTTTAATTATTTAATTTTTTTTACATTACAATATTTAAGGGCTTATGACAATATTTTTTTAAAAAAACTTAATATTTTTAAAAAATTTATCCTTTTAAATGTGGAATACGCACTATAAACCTTGTCCCTCTATCTGTTTCACTTATAAGGGTGATAGAACCTCCCATGGATTCTACAATGGATTTTACGCATGAAAGCCCGAAACCAGAACCAAAATCTATGTGTGCATCTTTTTTTTCTTTGTATAAAAAGCGTTTAAATATATTTGCCTGCTTTTCTGATGGAATCCCCGATCCGTCATCTTCAACAATAATAATAAGTTCATCTTCACCTTTAACAATAATTCTTATCTCTTTTTTTCTGTACTTCAGTGCATTCGTCACGAGATTTCTTAGAATCTGTACTATCTTTTTTTTGTCATGGAAAAAAGGTATATCCTTGTATTTTCCTTGGATCGTTATGAATATGTCCTTTCTTTTTAATATCTCAACTAAATCATTTTTTTCTTCGTTACATACATGCTCCTCAAAAAAATTAGGCTCTATCATCTCTACGGCATCATAGACCGCTTCTTTTATTACATCTTCTATAATAAACTCTTCTTTACTGATAACGCCCTCTTCTGAGCGATACACCTCAATCATATCCTGAAGATATGTCTTTGCCTTGATTGCATTTCTCAAAATCATATCGATATTCTTCTTCTGTCTATCTGTCAACCTACCGTATTTATCTTCCTTACTTAAAAGATTGTTGGCGGTAGTTGAGATGATTGATATGGGTCCTGTCAGGTCGTGTATTAATAGATCGATAAGTGACTTTTTTCTGTTCACAGAAACCACCTTCTAATTTTAAATAATCTTGTCCTTCTGTTTTAAAGTATTATAAATATCGTTAATAATGCTAAAGGACATTCTTTTAAAAGCAATGCTCATACCTTTTGCAAATGATTCTGGACTATGCTCATGTAATAGTTCTTTTTCTCTGTATTTTTTCTGAAAAATTATTTTCTTAGTTATATCCGTTTCTCTATTGTCCAATAGGACTATGTTTAAGGTTAAAACAGAATACGGTCTGCCTTCTTCTATTATTTCAAGAAACTCTTCTATGGCTACCTCTAACGAGAAAATAGCATCATTAGGGTCTTTATATGAAAACACCTTTAAAAATATACCTGCATTAACCAGATCCCTTAAAAAATAATCGCTCAATAAATCGGCAGGATTTACCCTCCATCTGCTGTAGATATAGGTATTGAGTTTAAATGGTGAGTCCTTATAGTACATACGGGTATTATTGTAAATTTCCATTATGGAAAATTTCTCAAGTTTTATGGAGGTATTTAAAGAAATAATATTCTCAAACGCCGGTGGGTCATAATCAATGACAAAGTGTTCTATATAAGAAACCCTTCCTTTAGGGAAACATCCCAGGATAAATAAAAATAAAAAACATAAGGCAAGGTAAAACACATTCTTTTTTATGAATAGATACACTTGTTTCTCTTTAAAAATAATACTCTCCTTTATTTATTAATTTACTACATCTTTCGAGGGCGGTTCACCAAAAATTATATCAGAAGGGCTATCCTTCAGTCTCTCCATAAGCTCTTCCAAAGCAGATGATGCCCTTTTAATACTTTCCATTGCCCTCTCAGTCTCTAATGTTATAGCATAAACTTTTTTATTAACTACATTAAATAATTGGTCTGTCTTTGTAGAAAAATTCTTTATATTTATCGCATCTAAATCGCTTTTTAATTTTACGATTAATGCCTTTGTGTTTTTTACCACTTCACTGGCATCAGCAATCATTTCGGTTATTTTTTCATCTTTTGTTATGATTTTAATCTGTTCTGAAATCTTTAAAAGATTTTCAGATGTTTCATTTAGGTTCCCAGCTATATTTTTCAACCTTTGGTCGTTTAAAAACATCTCTATTGTTTTTGTTGTCATTTTTATCTGGCTTGAAATACCTTCAAAGTCAATCTTACCTATACTTTCGATTATTTTATTCACATTTGCAACTATCCTCTGTATCTCAGAAGGTACCGATGGAATTACTGGATAATCGGGTTTAAATGAAAGTTTAGGTGTTCTCTTTAAATCTTCTGGTGTTGCATTATCAAGCTCAATGTAAACCATTCCTGTAAGGCCAACTGGTTCGAGTTTTGCAATATTAGTCTTTTCAAGATCCCCTTCAAAATCAATTATCATTGTCACTTCAATTAATCTATTATCTGGTGCAATGTCTATAGATTTGACCCAGCCTACCTCTACCCCTCTATACTTCACCTTTGAATCTACTTGTAAACCCTGAACACTTTCATCAAAATAGGTAAGATATATGGTTCCCTTTTTAAAATATTTTGATGCACCAATCCAGATGATTACTCCTACTAAAAGAAATGAACCTATAATGACAAACAAACCAACAAAAAAAGGTGTCTTCTTTTTTAAAGTCATGTCTTCTGATATAAATGTTCTGGTATATGCCTGTTAAAAAAATTTCTTACCCTTGGGTCTTTTGATTCTTTCCTTAAAATATAAGGATCTCCTTCAGCGATTATTCCCTTTTCTTCTTTTTCAAGCATAATTACCCTGTGTGCTATGTTGAATATAGATTCAAGCTCATGGGTTACAACAACCATCGTAGTTCCAATACCATTATTTATGTTTTTTATCAATAGGTCAAGTTCGGCTGCTGTTATCGGATCGAGACCAGCAGACGGTTCATCAAAAAAAAGAATCGTTGGATCCAATGCTATTGCCCTCGCAATACCGGCCCTTTTTTTCATGCCACCAGACAGTTCTGAAGGCAAATAAATCTCATAGCCTGAAAGACCTACCATTGCAAGCTTAATCCTTACCAAACGCTCTATTGCATCATCGGAGAGCCCTGTGTATTCCCTTAAAGGCAGTGCTATGTTTTCGTAAACTGTCATAGAACCTATAAGTGCTGATGATTGGAACAACACACCTATATCTTTTCTTAGTTCCCTTAATTTATTTTCATCGGCATTTATAATATCTATGCCGTTTATTATAACCCTGCCCTTCTCTGGCTCATAAAGCCCTATCATGTGTTTTAAAAGTGTAGATTTTCCGCAACCGCTCCCACCTAATATGACGAGTATCTCTCCCTTAAAGACATTTAAATTAATATTGTTTAGTACCACAGAATCTCCGAAACGAACTGTAAGATTTTCTACTGATATGGCAATCTCTTTCATATGGAAATATTCTAAATTTTAACCATGATTATTTAAATATAGCTCAACACAACGGCAAACATCGAGTCAACAAGTATTATAATAAACAATGCCGTTACCACCGCCGATGTAGTTGCAGTTCCCACCTCTTCTGCACTGTGTTTTACCTCAAAGCCCCTGTGGCATCCTATACCTGCAATAAGGACTGCAAAGGTAACTGATTTTATCAAACTCGTAATAATGTCGAATATTTTTATTGCCTTCATTGTTTGTTGTATGTAAGTATGGACCGTCAAATCTAATCCCAATACGCCTACTACAAATCCACCAAAGATTGCAAATAAATCTGAAAAGATTGTCAAAAAAGGCATTATAAACATTACAGCAAAAACCCTTGGGACAGCAAGAAATTTTATGGGATCAAACCCCATGACAATCAATGCATCTACCTCTTCATTTACCTTCATAGTCCCTATCTCTGCGGCAAATGCAGACCCAGTTCTACCTGCTACTATTATTGCCGTCATTATAGGCCCGAGTTCTTTTATCATGGCGATACTTACAAGGGCGGGGACATAAATATTTGCCCCGAACTGTTTTAACTGCAATGAAGACATAAATGCCATAATAAGACCGAGAAGAAAACTTATTAACCCTACAATGGGAAGACCGTCAACACCTGACTTTTTCATATATGTAAGAACATCATTCCACCGGATACTACTTAATCTAAATAATGAAGAAATAATCTTGATTATCATCATACCTATAAAGGTGATAATATTTTTTATATCATCGAGGAATTTAATGAACTCATGACCTATCTGTTCAATAAAATTTAAACCCGCCTTTTTTGTTACCTGAAAGCTCTTTTCATAGGCATCTCTATCGATAAGTTCCAATAATCCCCTTTGTTCTTTTGTCATATTTGTAATTTCACATGGTATCCCCTCTTTTTTTGATTCATATTCCATTTCTATTAAAAAGAGGGCGCCGGCGCTGTCCATATAGGTTACATCTTTTAAGTCTATCACTAAAGAAGATGGTTTATATTTAGAAAAAATATCTCCCCTAAAAGAAAGCATCTTATCAAAATTTTCAACGGATAATCTACCGGATAAGGAAACGGTTAACCCTGCCTCAGCCAATCCTTTTATATCAAAACCAAAATCATTTGAGGACATACATATCTATATCATAAAAATTATAGAAAAAGAAAAACTAAGAGGTTAAAAATCAAAAAGTTTATTTTTTTATTCCGTATTTGTTCATCTTATATCTTAACATTCGTTCACTCATACCCAAAGAAGCAGCTGCCTTTGTCTGAACCCAGTTGTTTTTTATAAGTGACTCTAAAATCATTTCCTTTTCCACAGATGTAATTACTTCTTTAATGCCGCTTTCCTTTTTGGGCGCCAATGTTGAAGCATTATCAAAAAAATCTTCCACAGTGAGAAAGTCACCCCTTGAAAGCACAACAGCCCTTTCTATAATATTTTCTAACTCCCTTACATTTCCAGGATAATCATATTTTAATAAAGCATCCCTTGCCTCTTTTGTTATTTCTTTTGTTTCTTTTCTGTGTCTTACGGTAAACTTTTTTATAAAAAAGTCCACTAAAGGCATTATGTCTTCTTTTCTTTCCCTCAAAGGCGGTATTTCAATTCTGACCACATTTATCCTGTAATATAAATCTTCCCTGAAATTACCTTTTTTCACCTCTTCTTCTAAATTTTTATTTGTCGCAGCGATGATACGAATATCTACATTAATAGGATTTAGACCGCCTAACCGCTCTATCTCCTTTGCTTGAAGAACCCTCAAAAGCTTTGATTGAAGATATAGTGGCATATCCCCTATTTCATCGAGGAATATTGTGCCTTTGTGGGCAAGCTCAAATTTTCCTATCTTTCTCTGAAAGGCACCCGTGAAGGCACCTTTTTCGTATCCGAAAAGTTCACTTTCCAGTAACTGCTCTGGAATGGCAGAACAGTTTACCTTTACGAATGGTCCTTCTTTCCTTAAACTTAAGCCCTGTATCATATTTGCCACTATTTCTTTACCTGTTCCACTTTCTCCTGTAATCAAACATGTTGAATCAGTTGTAGCCACCCTCACAATAAGGCTTGCCACATTTTGCATCTTCTCGCTTTTATATACAAAGTCTTCTGATTTAAACCTTTCTTTTAATGTCTCCTTCAAAACCAGATTTTCTCTGATGAGGCTTTTCTTTTCCTCAATCTTTTTTATCTTAATCAATAAGTCATCAATGTCTATGGGTTTTGTAAGATAATCATATGCCCCTGCCTTTAAAGCATTCACGGCGTTCTCAATACTTCCGAATGCCGTTATAATTATGATCTCTGTTTCAGGATTAATTCCCTTAAAGAAATTGATAAGACTTAAACCGTCAATATCAGGCAGTTTAAAGTCGAGCAGTATTAAATCAATGGATTTTTCTTTAAAAATTTCTTTTGCTGCTATACCGCATTCTGCCTCAAAAACCGTATAACCTTCCTTTGACAAAATCTCGCTTAAAAGAATCCTCTGGTTGTATTCATCTTCGACAATAAGTATACTGCATTTATTCATTTCATCTGTCCTTTATTTAATGCATTCAATTCCAGAGGCAATGAAATAATAAATGTTGCCCCTTCACCTTCAGGGCTTATAGCCTTTATATTTCCTCCATGGTCTTTTACTATCATATAAGAAATTGGTAACCCCATCCCAATACCCTTATCTTTGGTAGTATAATAATAGTCAAATATATTTTTCAATTCTTCCTTTTTAATCCCAGGGCCTGTATCCTTTATGTAGATCTCTATAAGATTATGCCTTTTTTGAGCTTCAATATATACCTTCCCTTTCTCTTTAATAGCCTGAATACTGTTTATAATTATATTATAAAATGCCTGTTTTAGTCTTTCTTTTTGACAGACCACAATTAAATTATTGTCTACTTTGTTTATTATTTCTATATTTTTTATAAATGCCTCTTCTTTCAATATTAAAACCACTTCATCCAGTAAACTGAAAAGATTTTCCTTAGTAAAATTGCCCTGGTTTTTTGTGGTTAATAAAAAATCTTCCACTATTTTATTTACCCTTGTCACCTCAGCCCTTATTATGTCCAAAAACTTTTGATATTCTTCTTTTTTTTCATCAGAGGGCATAAACTCTCTTTTAAGCCTCTGTATGGAAAGACCTATTGCATTTAAAGGATTTCTTATTTCATGGGCCATTCCTGAAGCGAGATTACCAAGAGAGACAAGCCTTTCTTGCACAGCCAAATCCCTTTTTATCTCTTCTATCTTTTTTTCTTGTCTTTTCATTAAGATAAATAACAAACATGTGCTTATTCCTCCAGCAATTATGAAAAGACAAAGTATAACAACGAGATTAACAGTTACCCTTTTTGTAATCCTATCCCTAATTGACCTGGAAAGTTGGACTTCTATTAAAAAACCAGGAAGAAATGTAGAACGGATGCCTCCTGACAGATTTATCGTATCTGCTTCATTTTTACTTACATTGAGATATGTGTTTTTTTTATCATCGTAGACTTTTATACCTTTAACGTTATATCTCTCCACCTCTTTTTCAAGGATACTTTTTATTATAAACTTTTTTCTCAAGGCATCTAATTCTGTATTACCTAAGTAGAAAAAAACAACCCTGTCCTTTGTCTTAAAACCTAAAAAAATGCCTTTATCTTTCTCTGTTTTTATTAAAGTCTCCTGACTTTTTCTCAAAAGCATGTCCACATCTTGAGTTTTTACCTTAATATTTCCTTTTGCAGCGAGCAATTTTCCTTTCATGTTGAATACCTTAAAATTTTCGACTGGGATATTAAGAAGGTTTTCTTCAGATGTATTGCTGAATAAAAAATAAAAATCGTCTATTATCGCCTCGTCGTATGACATGAGATTGAGAAGATCAAAGGATGGTATTTTCTCGGCTATGCTCAAATATTCAAGATTCATATCAATTTGTTTACTTACATAATCAATGACCATATTGGCTTCGTTTTTCATAAATTCGTCTATATTTTCTATAATAACCCTTAATTGAAAAATGCCTGTAATGCCCGTTAATAGAAAAAAGATGCCGAAAAGTAAAGGCAGGAAAACAAACGTCTTTTTCTCTTCCACTTTCATAATATATAAAAAATAACCTTTCCTTTGAAGTATAAACAGAGGAAATTTAACTTTTTCATTTCCTTTGACTTTTAAAAACGATGGTGCCCCATACCCCTTCTATCTTTTCCTCTGCCTGGACCCATTCCATCGTATCTTTTTTCCATTGGTAAACGGTTAATCGTTTCTAATTGCTGAGGGGTTAAAATTTTTCTTTCCTCAAGCATCATCTCCATTCGTTTTTCTTCCAGCTTCTGTCTCAACTCTATCAGCTCTTTTTGTTTATTTGAAATCGTAGACTCGTTTGTCTTTGAATCAAGATACAGGTTTCTTAGCTCTATTTTTTTCTGAATCATTTCCTGTCTTAATCTCTGCATATCATTAAAATATTTGTCCCTTATATTCCATAGCTTTTCCCTTTGTTCTTTAGTCAAATTTAATCTATTGTCCATATCAAATGTTTTGTCATGAATTTCCCTTTCTTCAAAAAATTTCTTTTCCACTGCAAAGATATCGGTATTGAATACAAAAAATAAGGCCAGTAAAAAAATTAATAAAAAAAATCTCTGTTTCATTTGAAAACCCCTTGATTTTTTTCTACCCTATTAGCATACAGCAATTTGTGTGCCAGTAAAACCTTTTTTCAAGGTAATTAACCAATTGAGATATTTTTACAATAAAACAGGTTAAAAAAGGCAAAAAATGTCGAATTTTAGAAAAAATCGACAATTTTGTCGAAAAATTAAAAATTTTTGCATTGTTTATTTATATTTTTTTATATAAACTATCCTACAAAACAATAAAAATTTTAAAATGGGATTTTATAATTATTAGAAAAAAATTATCAATATAAAATTTTAATAGGGGGAATTAATGTGTAAAAGAAATTGCATTTTAATTTTTACATTATTTTTGTTTTTTTCAATTTTTCTTTTTCCGGTAAAAGGTCTGGCCAACGATATAAGCGAAGCAAGGCAACTCATAGATAGAGCTCGTATCACCCTTGAAAGCTTTTATTCCGCAGAAGAGATGAATAACTTTAAGGTATTAGCAAAAAAGGCAAAAGGTTTTTTTATAGTCCCGCAAATGTTAAAGGGTGCATTTTTTTTAGGGGCTTCAGGTGGAAGTGGTGTATTCATTGCAAAAGATCCAAAGACCGGCAAATTCAGTTACCCTGCCTTTTATACATTAGGTGAGGCAAGTTTTGGTTTGCAAATAGGTGGTGAATCTGCAGAGATAGTTATGATAGTGTTTACTGAAAAAGGTGTATCAGCATTATTATCCAGCAGTGTAAAACTCGGTGCAGATGTGAGTGTTGCCATAGGACCAGTAGGTGCAGGTATAGATGCCTCAACTGCAAATCTAAGCGCCGATATTATATCTTTTAGCAGGACAAAGGGTCTCTACGGTGGATTATCCCTTGAAGGTGCTTTTGTTAAAACCAGAAGCGACTGGAATAAAGCTTACTATGGAAAAGAAGTAACTCCAATGGATATTATTATTAAAAACAAAGTCAAAAACATTCATGCCAATCCATTAATAGAGGTGGCTCAAAAAATTACAGCAGAAAAATGAAAAACTTGAAAACAGGGATTTTAAATTTTATAATAGGCAACTATTAGATACCATGAAGTTTGAAGAAGGATTAAAAAAACTGGAATCCATAGTAAACGCCCTCGACGAAGGGAATATCCCCCTTGATGAAGCATTAAACATCTTTAAAGAAGGGCTAAACCTCACAAAAGAATTATCCAAAAGGTTAGATGAAATCGAAAAAAAGGTTGAAATTTTAATAAAAAAGGATAATGGCACGTTAGAAAAAAAGGTATTTTCCCAGGAAGAGGTTGAAGATTAATGGAATTATCCGCATACATGCACGAAAAAAGGATTATTATCGAAAACACCCTCAAGGACATCTTTGTGTCATTTGTATCAACACCGGGTGTTTTAAGAGATGCAATGGAATACATGGTTTTTTCCAACGGAAAGAGGATAAGACCCATACTTACAATAGCCGCCTATGAAGCTAAAGGCAAATCAGGAGATGAGGTTTTACCTATTGCCTGCGCTATTGAAATGATACATACTTATTCCCTTATACATGATGATTTGCCAAGCATTGATAATGACGATATTAGAAGAGGTAGACCTACCTGTCATAAGGTCTTTGGAGATGCAGTGGCAATTTTGGCAGGGGATGCACTACTTACCGAGGCTTTCAGGATACTTGCAGATAGTAGATTTACATATAGAACAAATCCAAGATTGTTAAAACAATCCATATTCGAAATAGCATCTGCAGCAGGGGCAGATGGTATGGTAGGCGGTCAGGTAGTGGATGTCCTATATGACGGAAAGGAAGGTTCAAAAAATATTCTTCACTATATACATATGCACAAAACAACAGCATTGATAAGGGCCTCTGTAAGGGTTGGTGCTATTATGGCGGGGGCAAAGACAAGGGAATTAAAACATTTTACAAAGTATGGTGAATGTATAGGTCTTGCCTTCCAGATTATGGATGACATACTTGATGCAGAGGGTGATGAAGAATTAGTCGGCAAAAAACTGAAGAAAGATACTGGAAAACAAACGTATATAAAACATTATGGTATTGCAGCGTCAAAGATAAAACTGGAACAACTGATCGAAGAAGCTGTAAAGTCTATAGATTTTTTAGGTGAAAATTCTAACATTTTAAAAGAAATAGCACAATTTATAGGCAACAGGTCAATGTAGGGATGTATCTTGAACATATTAACCTTCCCGAGGATTTAAAAAAACTTAGTATCACCCAATTAAATATCCTTTCTCATGAGATAAGAAGACTAATCATAGAGGTTGTGTCTAAAACAGGGGGGCACCTCTCTTCAAGTCTCGGCGTGGTAGAGCTTACAATCGCTATACATTACGTCTTTAATGCACCTTTTGATAAAATTATATGGGACGTGGGGCATCAATGCTATACTCATAAAATCTTAACAGGAAGAAAAGATAGATTTCATACACTAAGACAGGACAACGGCATAAGCGGTTTTCCCTCTCGACAGGAAAGCATCTATGATGTATTCAATACTGGCCATGCAAGTAACTCCATATCCATTGCCGTTGGTCTTTCAGAGGCAAAAAAGAAGTTAAAGGAAGATTTTAAGATCATCGCTGTTATAGGTGACGGCTCCCTTACAGGGGGCATGTCTTTTGAGGGATTAAATCATGCCGGTCATTTAAAAAGTGATATTATCGTTATACTAAACGACAACGAGATGTCCATTTCAAAAAATATAGGCGCCCTGTCTTCATATCTAAACAGGATTATGAGCGGTGAATTAGTTAATAAAACCAGGGAAGAGATAAAAAATATACTGAAAAATCTCCCTGCATTAGGTGATAGGGTTTACAAAATAGCAAAACATCTGGAAGAATCGATAAAGGGTTTTATAACACCGGGCATATTATTCGAAGAACTTGGATTTCAATATTTCGGACCCATTGATGGCCATAATATTACATATCTTATTGAAACCTTAAAAAACATCAAAAAATTAAGAGGACCGATACTTATACACATTGTAACTAAAAAAGGAAAAGGCTACGTTTATGCTGAAGATGATCCTTCCCGCTTTCACGGTGTCTCAACCTTTGAAATTGAGACAGGGAACTCATCAAAAAAAGTATCTAAAACCTATACCGATGTATTCGGTGACACGATTATCGATATTGCAAAACATGACGATAAGGTAATTGCTATAACTGCAGCAATGGGGTTAGGAACAGGGTTAGATAAGTTTTCTAAAATATTCCCCGATAGATTTTATGACATAGGTATAGCTGAGGAACATGGAGTGACCTTTGCAGCAGCCCTTGCCTTAAAAGGCTTTATACCTTTTGTTGCCATATACTCCACTTTTTTGCAGAGGGCATACGACCAGATAATTTTAGATGTGTGCCTCCAGAACCTGCCAGTAATCTTTGCCGTTGACAGAAGCGGTATTGTAGGTCAGGATGGGCCAACCCATCACGGCGTCTTTGACCTTTCGTATTTCAGACATATCCCAAATATGGTGATTATGAGCCCAAAGGATGAAAACGAATTAAGACACATGCTATATTCAGCATATAAGTATAAAAAACCTGTGGCCGTGAGATACCCCAGGGGCGAGGTGATAGGTGTAAATATGGATAGGGATTTTTGCGAAATCCCTTTAGGAAAATGGGAAATGTTGAAAAAAGGGGAAGATATAGCCATTATTGCAACGGGAAATACAGTAATACCCTCTCTGGAGGCATCTCAGCTCCTTGAAAAGGAAGGCATTAAGGCTACAGTTATAAACGGCAGGTTTATTAAGCCTATAGACAAAGAGATGCTTTTTGAAGTAGCGTCGCAAGCAAAAAAGATTCTAACCGTTGAGGAAAATACAATAATAGGAGGATTTGGCTCTGGAATACTCGAAGCATTATCAGAAGAAGGAATCTTAATTCCTGTAAAAGTTACAGGCATCCCGGATAAATTTTTAACCCATGGCGCACAGAAAACATTAAGACAATCCATAGGATTAAATAAAGAAGGTATTGCAAAGAAAGTGCTTGATTGGTTAAGGAAAGAATAGATATTGTTCTTACAAAAAAAGGTTTTGCCCAATCAAGGGAAAGGGCAAAGATCCTCATTATGGCCGGAGCTGTTTATGTTAACGGCGAAAGAATTACAAAAACAGATACAAAGGTGTCTGAACAAGCAAATATTCAAATAAAATTAAATCCCATACCCTATGTAAGTTACGGTGGTGTTAAACTCGAAAAGGTATTGAAAGAATGCAGTATATACCTAAAAGGCAAAAAGGCAATAGATATCGGTTCTTCTACAGGTGGTTTTGTAGACTGTATGCTTCAACATGGTGTATCTTATGTATATGCAATAGATGTAGGCACTCATCAACTACATGATAAACTGAGAAAAGATAAAAGAGTAAAGTTAATGGAGGGAATAAATGCGAGGTATCTCACCTTCCATGATATAGGAGAAAGGGTAGATATTGTAACCATAGATGTATCTTTTATATCTATTAAAAAGATATTGTCTGTGGTAAAGGTGTTTTTAGATAAAGGTGGGCTTATTATATCCCTTATAAAGCCACAGTTTGAAGTGGGGAGATTTGAAGTGGGAAAAGGCGGCATAGTTAAAGATGAAGAAAAAATTAAAAAGGTTATAGAAGAAATAACAGCATTCGGTGAATGTATTGGTCTTAAGCCTATAAATATATGTGAAGCCCCGAGGGAAAAACAGAAAAAAAACAGAGAGTTTTTTATCGTATGGGAAATATAAAACAGCCAAAACCAGTTGCCCTCTTTGCAAGTATTATTTATAAAAACGAAGGAATACTTACAGAGGTCTTAAAAACACTGGAGGAAAAGATTGGGATAATAGAAGATAGGACCCATATAATGGCGTTTAATCATACGGACTATTACGAAAGAGAAATGGGATCAGGACTTAACCGTATATTTATCCTCTTTAATAACCTTATTGAACGGGAATCTCTTGTTAATATAAAACTTAAGACGAATGAAATTGAAAAATATTTTTCAATCAAGGAAAAAAGACATGTAAATATAGATCCAGGCTATGTGTCCCTTGAAAATATTGTCCTTGCAACAACAAAAAACTATACCCATAGGATTTATCTCGGCTCTGGCATATACGGTGACTTAACTTTAATTTACAAAAAGGGAACTTATAACCCCCTTGAATGGACGTATCCTGACTACGCAAGCAATGACATTATAACCATTTTCAATAAATGGAGAAATCTATATAAAAGGAAATTGACATGATAAGGAGTATGACAGGTTTTTCAAGGATCGAAAAGGAATTTATAGAGGGAAAGTTTTACGGTGAGGCAAGGTCTCTGAACAACAGATACCTCGAGATAAACTTAAGACTACCTAAATTGGATTACTCTTTTGAACATCTTTTTAGGGAAAGGATTAAAAAATACATAAAAAGGGGGAAAATTGACATTGTTATCAAGTGGGAAAAACCTAATTCTACTCTAAGTAATCTGAAAATAAACGAAGATGCAGTGCGTATGTATTTAGAAGCAACAAAATTTTTGAAAAATAAATATAAAATAAAGGGGGCATTAACAATAGAACAACTATTTGCCACTAAAGATATTTTTATATATGAAGAAAACAATAACCTGCCCGAGAACAATCTTACTGCCTCTTTTGAAGAGCTTTTGAAGAAATTAGATGAAGAGAGGAAAAAGGAGGGAAGAATAATAGACAAAGACCTGAAGTTGAGGATTAAAACAATAAGTTCAATAATAAAAGAAATTGAAAAACAGATACCTAACATAATTAAAACACATGAAAGAAGATTAAGAGAAAGGTTAAAAGAAATTACAAAGGATGGAGTTTTAGATGAATCGAGGGTTCTACAAGAGCTTGGATTGTATATGGAAAGGGTGGATATTGCAGAGGAGATAACACGATTGAAAGGCCACTTGAAGAACTTTAAAGAAACCCTTTCCTCAGACGATGCTGTAGGCAGAAAACTCGATTTTATTATACAGGAAATGGTGAGAGAAACAAATACCATAGGTAGCAAGGCATGTGACTTCACAATTAGCGAAAAGGTAGTGCAGATAAAAGTGGAGTTAGAAAAAATGAGAGAACAGGTTCAAAATGTGGAATAAAAAAATCATGTAATAAGCCAAGGATGAGCATATGGATTTAAAAAGAGGTATTCTGTTTGTTGTATCTGGGCCTTCTGGTGCAGGAAAGAGTACCTTGATAGAAAGATTTTTAAAACAGGATAAACAAAGCACATTTTCCGTATCTTACACAACGAGAGAAAAAAGGGAGAACGAAACAGAAGGAAAGGACTATTATTTCGTCGACAGGGATACATTTCTTGAAATGATAAAAAACGATGAATTTCTTGAGTGGGAAACTGTTCATGAAAATCTATACGGGACACCAAAGAAAGAAGTATTAAATGCCTTAAAAAAAGGAAAAGATATTTTTCTTGATATAGATGTGAACGGTGCGCTGAAGATAAAAAAGACCTATCCAGAGGCATGTCTTATCTTCATTGAACCTCCTTCCAGAGAAGAACTCAAAAAAAGACTCACATTAAGGGGAGAGAAAAAGATAGAGTTAAGGTTGAAAAGGTTCGACAAAGAGATTGAAAAAAAACATGCATTTGATTATAATATTGTCAATGATAATCTTGAAAAGGCTTATAATGACTTTATAAAAATCGTAGAGAATGTTAGGGGGTTAAAAAATGGCAAGGATAACCGTTGAAGATTGTATAGATAAGGTAGAAAACAGATTTGAACTTGTGCATCTTTGTGCAAAAAGGGCAAAACTCCTTGCTAAAGGGGAAAAACCCCTTATAAATTCCACAAACAGGGAAATCGTTACTGCTTTAAGAGAAATTGCAGAAGGTTATGTGTATTTTGACAAAAAGGCTCAAATAGAAAAAAAGGAAATACCATATCAGATATCAAATTTTTCACCATAAAGGACCTTTTCAGGGATTTTCATAAAAAATTCTGCCTCTTTAATCTTGCCTTTTTTGTAAGCACCTTTAGCTAAAATAGTGCATTTTTTCTTTAATTCCTCCAGTGCCTTTTCCTTTAATTCTTTGTTTAAAACATCGCTCTTTAGTATATTTACAATGCTCTTTATTCTAAATCGATCCATTGCCTCGTATCTTTTAGACAATTGATCCCCATGACCACCATTTTTTATAATGTAAGGTTTATCAATAAAAAGAACAGGATACCTCGATGTAACCCTCAACCACATATCATAATCTTCACAAACAGGCAGTGATTCATCAAAAAGACCAACAACTTCAAAAATATCTCTTCTTATAACAACAGAAGATGGACTTATTATGCATAACGGCAAACACCTTTCAAATATCCAGCCAGAATATTTTTTGTGTCTTTTCTTTTGATTTATCCTTTTGCCATTTTTCAACCATATCTCATCTGTATAAGAAATAAGATAACCCTCCTCTTCCATAGCCTTTATCTGTTTTTTTAGCTTTCCCTTAAGCCACCTGTCATCAACGTCGAGAAAGGCAATGTATTCGCCTTTTGATATTTTAATCCCTGCATTTCTTGCACTGCTTATACCTCCATTAGGTTTCCACAAATACTTAACAGGCATATCTTTTACGATTTCATAGGATCCGTCATCTGAACCATCGTCAATAACGATAATTTCTTTATCATCAAAATCCTGCTGGATTACTGAATGCACAGCATCGAAGAGAAAATGTTTTCTATTGTATGTAGTGATTATTATTGATACCATCAGAAAATATGCGGGCAAAAAAATGGCGGGGACGACGAGACTTGAACTCGCGGCCTCCGGCGTGACAGGCCGGCGTTATCACCATCTTAACTACGTCCCCGCTTTATGGTAGGCGGAACAGGTTTTGAACCTGTGACCCCCGGCTTGTAAGGCCGATGCTCTCCCACTGAGCTACCCGCCCACATTCGCTAATATAACAACTATTGTCTTAAATGTCAAACATCTTTAAAAATCTTTCAGGCAATATTTGCCTCTTCTTGATAGATAAGTATAGGTCTATCATGGTTTGTTATAACATCTTCACTTATCACACATTCCTTTACATTAGAAAGAGATGGAATTTCATACATGATATCAAGCATAACCTTTTCCATGATTGCCCTTAAGCTCCTTGCACCTGTCCTCTTTTTCATAGCCTCTTTTGCAATTGCCCTTATAGCCCCCTCTGTAAAGGTTAATTTTACATTTTCAAGTTCGAACAATTTTTTATACTGTTTTGTTATGGTATTCTTAGGTCTCTTTAAGATCTCTACAAGGGCATCTTCGCTTAGTTCATCAAGGGTGGCGATGATAGGTAGCCTTCCTATAAATTCAGGGATAAGCCCATACTTGAGTAAGTCTTCAGGTTGTATGTCCTTTATCAATTCAGAATATTTTTTATCCCTGCCACCTTCAACGTCCACACCGAATCCTATACCCTTTTTACCAATCCTGTTTGCTATAATCGATTCTATACCGTTGAAAGCACCACCACAGATAAAAAGTATATTTGTTGTATTGACCCTTATATACTCCTGTTGAGGATGCTTTCTACCCCCTTTTGGTGGGACATTGGCAATGGTGCCTTCTATTATCTTTAATAATGCCTGTTGGACACCCTCTCCTGATACGTCTCTTGTTATGGAAGGACTATCTGTTTTCCTTGATATCTTGTCTATTTCATCTATATAGACAATACCTTTTTCTGTCTTCTCCACATTATAATCCGCTGCCTGCAATAAATATAAGATAATATTTTCTACATCTTCTCCGACATAACCCGCCTCTGTCAACGTTGTAGCATCGGCAATCGTGAAAGGAACATGGAGTATCTTTGCAAGGGTCTGGGCTAAAAGCGTTTTGCCAGAACCTGTGGGACCTATCAATAGGATATTGCTTTTCTGGATATCCACATCATCAAATTTAGTCTTTGACTCTATTCTCTTATAATGGTTGTAAACAGCAACGGATAAAACCTTTTTTGCATAATCCTGACCTATTACATATTCATCAAGAAGACTGTATATTTCATTAGGCTTTGGCAGTGATGTCTTAATATAATCAAGGCGTTCCTTTTTTACCTCTTCTTGAATAATTTCATTACAAAGCCCTACACACTCGTCGCATATATATACCATAGGCCCTGCAATTAACTTTTTTACCTCATCCTGGCTTTTTCCACAAAAAGAACAATGCAACTTTATAATCCTCCCATTTTTTTTAATCATTTGTGTCCCTCTTTTCGACTATTTTGTCTATGATTCCGTATTCCAGTGCCTGCTGTGCCGTCATATAGAAATCTCTCTCTGTATCTGCTTCTATTCTTTCCATAGGCTGACCTGTATGTATTGTTAGTATAGCATTTAATTCTTGGCGCATCCTCAAAATTTCCCGTGCCTGAATATTGATATCCGTTGCCTGGCCCTGCACACCGCCTAAGGGTTGATGGATTAGTATCCTCGAGTGAGGGAGGGCAAACCTTTTTCCCTTTGTGCCACCTGCAAGCAAAACCGCACTCATACTAGCCGCCTGGCCAATACACATGGTCACAACATCTGGCTTTATATATTGCATTGTATCGTATATTGCAAGGCCACTCGTTATTATGCCTCCAGGACTGTTTATATACATATAAATATCTTTTGAAGGGTCTTCTGATTCAAGGAAAAGTAGCTGGGCAATTACAATATTTGCCACATTATCGTCTATTGGTGAGCCTAAAAAAATAATCCTTTCTTTTAATAGTCTCGAATATATATCATATGCCCTCTCTCCCCTTCCATCTCTTTCTATAACTATAGGAATTAGGGTCATACTCTCTCCTTTATTATTGCATTATCCTTTAAAAAGTTTAATGTCTTTTCTTCAAGGATAACACCTTTTAAGCTTTCCATAAGCTCATTTCTTTCATAGAAGTTTTTAACATCATTATAAGGTCTTCTTGCGTCTTCTGCAATTCTCTTCAGCCTTTCCTCCACATCTTTCTCTTCAAGTTTGATGTTTTCTTTTTCAGCAATCTTTATAAGTAAAAAATCTGTCCTTATCCTTTTTTCTGCCTTCTGTTCAAAATCCTTACGGAGATTTGCCTCTAAATTCTCTTTTGCCTCTTCTGTAACACCCTCTGCTTCATATCTTTGCCTTGCCTCTTCCAACATGGATTGCACCCTCTTTTCAAGATAACGTTTAGGCACAGGTATGTCAATCTTTTCAAAAAGGGAATCAATTATCTTCTGATATATAATTTTATTCCTTCCTGCCTCTTTTTCCTTTCTTAAATCATTTTCAACACTTTCTCTCATCTTTTCCATATTATCAAAGCCAAGATCCTTTGCAAAATCGTCATCCAGTTCAGGTAGTATCTTTTTTCTTATCTCTTTTACATGGATTTTAAATAAAACCTTTTTCCCGCAAATATCTTTATCAGGATAATCCTCTGGAAAATCTATTGTAATCTCCTTGTCCTGTCCAATTTTCATACCGTATAAAGCGCTTTCAAACTCAGGCATGAGCATGGAATTGCCAAGTTCAACTGGATAATAGTCAGTTTTGACCTCTTTTAAAGGCTCACCATCTAAAAAACCCTGATAACTTATTATCATAAAATCATCTTTTTCTGCACCCTCATCTTCACCCCTCATCTCCATCTGGGCATACAACTGTCTTATATTTTCCATTCTTCTTTTTATTTCATCTTCAGTAATTGTTATTGGTTCTACCTCAACCTCTATGCCTTTGTATTCAGGAAGTTCAAAATTGGGTATTATTTCACATTCAATCGTATAACCCTTGAAACCATCGTCATCGAGAAAATCTATTAAAGGGTCTCCAATGGGTTTTATATTGACCTCCTTTAAGGCATTTCCCATCGTAGATTCTACTACCCTTTTCTTTAATTCTGCATCTATGTAATCTTTATAAAATGCATTAATTATATTTTTCGGCACCTTACCAGGTCTGAATCCTTTGAATTTTACCTGTCTTTTAAGTTCGTTATATATCTCCTCTTCCACAGGTTTTGTATCTTCTTCAGTGATAACGACCTCAACTTTTTTTGTAAGATTATCAATTTCCTGAATATCAACCTTCATTATGCCTCCAAGTTTAAATTAAATCTTTGTAATTATAAAATAAAACTGGCTTTAATTTCAATATATTCATCATATCCTTTGATTTTTTAAGGTTTTTTTGTTATAAAAATCTGTTTTAATGAACAACATTGTAATAAAAATATGGAATGGAGAATCGAAATACCTAAAATGGATTTTATATTTGCCGCTGTCTATCCTTGCCTTAATTTTTAAGACAGTAATAAACTTAAGAAATATATGCTATGCTAAGGGTATATTAAAAACAATCGAAACAGATATTTATATTATTAGTGTGGGAAATATAAAAATCGGTGGAACAGGTAAAACATCCATAGTTGAGAAATTGGCAATGGTTTTAAAAAATAAAGGATTAAATCCTGGAATAGTAACAAGGGGTTACAAAAGAAAGAAAAAAGGTACTTTTTCAGTAGATCCAGAAAAGGATAAACCCTTAGATGTAGGGGATGAACCGTTTCTATTAGCAAAAAGGACAAAGGTGCCTGTACTTGTAAGTGATAAAAAATACGAGGCTGTATGGCTCGGAATAAAGAATTTTAAGATAGATGTGGCAATCTTGGATGATGGTTTTCAGACAAGGAATATAAAAAAAGACATGGAGATTGTAATCATAAACGAGGACATTTCAATAAAAAACAGTAATTTGTTTCCTTTAGGGCCATACAGGGAACCTATTGATTCTCTAAGAAGGGCAAATGCTGTCCTTATTAAAAAAGATGGTGACATAAAAAATATAGATTTTTTAACATTAGATGTCCCTAAATACCGTTTTGGATATAAACCGGCCTATATTTATAATCTGAAACATAACATGATAGGTCACTATAATATACTTAAAGGAAAAAAAGTATTTGCCTTTTCAGGGCTTGGCGACAACGAATCCTTTTTTAGAACTGTAGAGAGTTTAGGCTGTGTGCTTATAAAAAAACTCTCTTTTCCTGACCATTATAGATACAGTTATAAAGATATAAAAAGGATTTCGAGAAATAAAGATGTTGATTTTATAGTTACAACTGCAAAAGATGCCGTGAAGATTGCAGATTTTCAAATACCTGATAATCTTATCTATCTTGCAGTAGAAATAGAGATTGAAAAAGAAGAGGAACTTGTGGAAAATATTCTATCAAGAATAAACACATATAAAATGTTCATGGCTTATAGTCATTAATGAACATGACTATAACCTGAAAAAGGAGTAACCATGCCAGAAAGAATATATATTTTTGACACAACATTAAGGGACGGTGAACAATCACCGGGCTATACAATGAATACCCAGGAAAAGATAAGGGTTGCAAAACAACTTGAGGCCCTTGGCGTTGATATAATAGAGGCAGGTTTTCCCATAGCCTCAGAGGGAGACTTTGAGGCAGTAAGACTTATTGCATCAAATATAAAAAACAGTGAGGTTGCAGGTTTGGCAAGGGCAAACAACGAAGATATTGACCGTGCATGGGAGGCGATTAAGGTCGCGGCAAAACCAAGAATACATACATTTATTTCCACATCGGATATACATTTAAAATATCAATTTAGAAAAACAAGAGACGAAATATTAAAGATAGCCGTTAATGCTGTCAAAAGGGCAAAGGGTTATACGGATAATGTAGAATTTTCTGCCATGGATGCTACAAGGAGTGACTGGGATTATCTATGTAAGGTATTTGCCGAAGTGATTGATGCAGGGGCAGTAACCATAAATGTCCCAGATACAGTTGGTTATGCAGTGCCTGAAGAATTCGGTAGGCTCATAAAATATATAGTTGAACATGTGCCTAATATTTCACAGGCTATAATAAGTGTTCACTGCCATAATGACTTAGGTTTAGCAGTAGCTAATTCTATAGCAGCAATAAAAAACGGTGCGCGACAGGTAGAATGTACCATAAACGGCATTGGTGAGAGGGCAGGAAACGCAGCCCTTGAAGAGATTGCCATGATTTTAAGAACAAGGAAAGACATATTTGATGCAACCACAAATATAATAACAGAAAAGATATATCCTACAAGTAGACTAATTACCTCTATTACAGGCGTGTCTGTTCAACCAAATAAAGCAATTGTAGGCGCCAATGCCTTTGCCCATGAATCGGGTATTCATCAGGACGGTCTTTTAAAATCAAAACTCACCTATGAGATTATGACACCTGAATCTGTAGGCATTCCAAAGAGCTCTCTTATCCTCGGCAAACATTCTGGTAGACATGCCTTCAAAGACAGGATCGAAAGCCTCGGTTATTCCCTAACAGAAAAAGAACTAAACAGCGCTTTTAAAAGGTTTAAGGCATTGGCAGATGTAAAGAAAAATGTCTATGACGAAGATATTGAAATGATCATTATGGATGAGATATATAAGGTGCCTGAAAAATATAAACTTGCCTATCTTCATGTAAGTTGTGGTAATTTAACGGTGCCCACAGCAACGGTGAAGCTCGAAATAGACGGAAATATTTATCAGGATGTTGGTGTTGGTGATGGACCTGTAGATGCAACTTACAGGGTTATCAAAAAACTTGTCAAAACAAATAGTAAATTACTCAAGTTTTCAGTAAATTCCATTACACAGGATATGGATGCTCAAGGTGAAGTTTTTGTAAAACTCGAAGAGAAAGGTAAGATTGCTATTGGAAAAGGTGTAGATACAGATATAATAGTGGCAAGTGCAAAGGCATATATAAATGCCTTAAACAGGCTTGAATTTATAAAAACTACTAAAGAATAAGGAAGGCTCTTATGGGAATGACCATTACAGAAAAAATACTTGCAGACCATGGAGATAGGGCATTTGTTGAGCCGGGAGAGATAATAGATGCAAGGGTTGATATTGTGCTCGCAAATGACATCACAGCCCCTCTATCCCTTGAAGAATTTGAGAAAGTGGGTGCAAGGGATGTGTTTGATAATGAAAGGGTTGTATTTGTTCTTGACCATTTTACACCAAATAAGGATATACTCTCTGCCCAAAATTGCAAAAAAATAAGGGAATTTTCCAAAAGACACAACATCAAACATTTCTATGAAGGTGGTAACTGCGGAATAGAACACGCACTCCTACCTGAACAGGGGATTGTTTTGCCAGGGGATGTAGTAATCGGTGCAGATAGCCACACATGTACATACGGTGCATTAGGTGCCTTTGCAACAGGTATGGGCAGCACAGATATCACATTTGCAATGGTCACAGGCAGAATCTGGTTTAAAGTGCCTGAGAGCATAAAATTCATTTGTTATGGAAAGTGGCAAAAATGGGTTACAGGAAAAGACCTGATACTTTATATAATCGGTATGATAGGCGTGGATGGAGCCTTATATTCTGCTATGGAATTCGACGGCGAGGCTATATCTGTGCTCTCTATGGATTCTCGTATGACCATAGCAAATATGGCCATCGAGGCAGGTGCAAAAAACGGAATATTTAAAGCTGATAATACGGCCCTCGCATATGTAAAAGAAAGGGCAAAAAGACCATATAAAATTTTTGAAAGTGATAATGATGCAAAATATAAGGAAATTATTGAAATAGATGTAACCAAACTCGGACTGAAAGTGGCTTGCCCTCACCTTCCTTCAAATGTAAAAGATGTGGAGGAGCTAAAAGAAATACAAATAGACCAGGTTGTAATTGGTTCATGCACAAACGGAAGGCTTGAAGACTTAGAGATGGCAGCAAACATATTGAAAGGAAAAAAGGTTGCCCCGGGTATAAGATGTATAATAATACCTGCTACCCCTGAAATATACAAGGCATCTCTTAAAAGAGGTTATATAGAAACTTTTATAGAAGCAGGATGTATTATCTCACCTCCCACATGCGGTCCATGTCTCGGAGGCCATATGGGGATTCTCGCTAAAGGTGAGAGGGCTATTGCCACTACAAATAGAAATTTTATAGGAAGGATGGGCCACCCCGAAAGTGAGGTATATCTTTCAGGTTCTGCAGTGGCAGCGGCAAGTGCCATTAAGGGTCGCATAGCACATCCAGAGGAAGTCTTATAAATAAGGAGTATTTATGATTTTAAAGGGAAAAATTTGGAAATTTGGTGACAATATAGATACGGATATAATTATTCCTGCACGATATCTTGCACAAACTGAACCAAAGATTCTGGGTGAACATTGCATGGAACCTATACACCCTGATTTTAGCAAAAAGGTGAAACCTGGTGATATAATAGTAGCAGGGGCCAATTTTGGATGTGGTTCTTCAAGGGAACATGCACCCATTGCAATATTGGCACTGGGTATACCAATTGTAATTGCTAAAAGTTTTGCAAGAATTTTTTACAGAAATGCCTTTAATAAAGGCCTTGCCCTAATAGAAGCGGACATCTATAATCTTGTGAATGAAGGTGATGAAATAGAAATCAATGTGTTTTCAGGGGAAATAAAAATTAAGGAGAATATAATTAAAGCAAAACCAATACCACCTTTCATGATGGAATTAATCAAAGAAGGTGGATTAATAAACTATCTTAAGAAAAAACTGGAGGAAAAATAATGAAAACTTATAATGTAGCTGTAGCAGGCGCAACAGGCGCAGTAGGAAACGAAATGGTTGAAATCCTTGAGGAAAGAAACTTTCCTGTAAAAAACTTAAAACTCCTTGCATCTTCAAGGAGTGTGGGTAAAACCATAACCTTTAAAGGTGAAGAAATAAAGGTCGAGGAATTGAAGGAAGATTCTTTTAAGGGCATAGATATAGGGCTTTTTTCACCAGGTGGTGCAGTAAGTATGAAATTTGCACCCATTGCAGCAGCAAGCGGTTGTGTGGTTATAGATAACACAAGTGCCTTTAGAATGGAACCTGATATACCTCTTGTTGTGCCTGAAGTAAATGAACATGCAATTGCAGGATATAAAAACAGGGGCATAATCTCAAATCCTAATTGCTCTACTATACAAATGGTTGTTGTTTTAAAACCACTCCATGATTATGCAAAGATAAAAAGGATAGTTGTTTCTACATACCAGGCTGTTTCAGGAACAGGAAAAAAGGCCATCTACGAACTGGAACAACAGGTTCTTGCCATATATAACAACAAAGAGATTGAAAAAAAGGTATATCCGCACCAGATTGCCTTTAACTGCCTACCCCATATTGATTCATTTCTTGAAAACGGATATACAAAAGAAGAGATGAAGATGGTGAATGAGACGAAAAAGATTATGGAAGACCCAAACATTCAGGTTACTGCTACAACTGTAAGGGTGCCAGTATTTTATGGCCATTCAGAATCCGTTAACGTTGAGTTTGAAAACGAAATTACCCCTGAAAAGGCAAGAGAACTATTAGAAAAGGCACCTGGTGTAAAGGTTGTGGACGACCCAACAAAAAACCTTTATCCATTGGCAATATATGCTGCTGGAAAGGATGAAACATTTGTAGGTAGGATCAGAAAAGACGAAACAGTTAAATACGGGCTTAATATGTGGATAGTTGCAGATAACATAAGAAAAGGTGCTGCCCTTAATGCTGTTCAAATTGCTGAGGTGTTGATTAAAAAATACTTATAAACCCTACTGGTAAAAATAACATATTACGGGAATAGGCTATTAATCAAACTGGTTTAAACCTATGCTTTAACTGATATTGGTTGAATAATAGCCCTATCTCTATATTAGGTAACAAGCAGGTGGAAACAATTAAAAAGAAAGCCCGAAGAAGTTGCCTTCTGTTTTTACCTATTTTTCTACTCAGATTTATCTTATTTTAATACATCAAGCAAATTTTACCTTTCTGTATACTACATAATATTCTCTGCTAACATAAATAAAGCGTCTGCATTCTCACCCACAATAAAGTTAACTGTTATAAGAGTGTAAAGATTATTATAGACAAAGGGCATACTTAAGTTGCTTAAAGGTGTGAGGCTTAAAATTTAAATAACAAACAATAAAAAGATGCCAGAAATTTTTTAAGCTTGACATATTTTTTTAAAATTGTTAAATTATCAAACCATTTATTTATTTGACAAATTAATTTGTTACCAATTGTAATATTTTGTATAAAAAATTTACATTATTGTTACTTGAAAATTGAGATGTTTGAGGAAATTAAAAATTGATGTTGAAAAAATATAAATTATTTCAATCAGTTTTAAATATGTCTTTTTATGGTATGGGAATTGCTTATTATAAAAAAATAATGCCTAATGCTACTAAATATAAGATAAGCTAACCATGCCCGTGAGGAGGTAGTATCCATCATACCCCCCCTGCCCCATAGGATACCCTCCTCAACCTCCTCCCTTTCAGGTTAAAAACAAAACAAATTATTTTTTAATTATATAATATCTATATTCTTAACCCCTGATGGTCTCCAGGCAGGAGAAATTACCCGGGGTTTCTCTACTGCCTGGAGATAAGTTGCCCATACAAGGGCATCCTCTCCGTATCTTTCACAGACAGTATCTATTGCCTTTGATAGTTCCCTTCTCTTTCTTATTTCATCCACGAGCGCCATCTGCCCCGATTCCTTAACAACACCTGAGAGTCTTACACCGATGAGCCTTACACTGTCCTTTAACCTTATGGAATCAAGGATGGATAAGGCATGGTAGTATATCTCATGGGTATCGTTAGTGTAAGAGGATATGGCCTTTTGTTTCGTAAATGTCTCAAAGGTGCGATACCTTATGGTAAGGGTAATTACTTTTCCTGCATAACCATATCTTCTTGCCCTTCTACCAACCATCTCACTAAGCTGTAAAATGTAAGATGCCATTTCGCTTCTTAAATAGATGTCTTTTGGCAGGGTCATACTATGGCCTATAGATTTAGGCTCTTCCTCGTGGAGAACCACTGGTCTTGCATAAATACCCTGTCCCATTGCCTTCAATGTCACCCCTATTATACCAAAATGCCTCCTTAGAAGTTCCATAGGTGCCCTGCCTAACTCACCGCACGTTCTTATACCCAGCGTTTCAAGCCTTTGCCTTATGCCTTTGCCTATACCCCAGAGCTCATCTACAGGCATATGCTCAAGAAGACCTTTTACCTCCTCGGGTTTAATCCACCTTAAACCATCAGGTTTTGATGTATCACTGGCAAGCTTTGCAATAAGTATATTAGGTCCAATACCTATTGTACAATTTATCCCAAACTGCCCTTTTATCATGCCTTTTATTTCAGTGCCAATTTTCTCAGGACCCCCGAACAAATGATGACTCCCTGTGATGTCAAGAAATGCCTCATCTATAGAATATATCTCTACCTGAGGGGTGAATTTTCTGTATAGCTCTTCAAGTCTCCTGCAAGTATCTGTATATTTTGTATTATCTCCCACAACAAATATTATGTGTGGGCAAAGTTTTTTTGCCTCATAAACGGTCATGCCTGTCTTGACGCCATATTTCCTTGCCTCATAAGATGAAGTTGTAACAACAGTCCTTGCACCTGAGCCAATGACGGCAATGGGCTTGCCACGAAGTTTTGGGTTTGTTGCCTGCTCCACAGATGCAAAAAACGCATCCATGTCAACGCAGAGTATGACCTTTGAGGTTTTCATATGCCTGATATTTCCTGGATTACCCTTATTCAATAATCGATTAAGATTTAAGATTTATTGTATACGAAATACTAAGTTTTTATGCCCAAAAAAAACTACAAGTAAACGAATTATAGTGTCAAAGTGTTCATCAGAAAATACAAAGATATAATCTTACCGAAATACCACCGATTATCACTTCTGCCATAATAGGCATAACATCTATTTAATAGAGGATTTCTTTACCCCTGCCCTTTTTAGTCTCCCATTTTCAATATAAATACTGTGTTTTGGCTCCCATTTATACTCTCATTTATAATTTATACAATCATTAATTACAACCTGCCATATCTTGCCTTTTAGACCTCTCTCCCAAAAGATACTCTTCCTCCCATATCCTATCTGCATACACCCCAAATCTTTTGGCATATTCATCCATCTGTCTACTCTTTATTGTGTATATCTCTTCTGCTCCTGGGTGAGTGAAATAGGGCTTTACTTCAGATATGATTTCCCTCATCACATGGGGGTTGTCAATTATCATGCATGGTCTTAAATGGTTGGGATTATGAGGTTGCCTTTTCCTTATAGCCTGGAAAAGAGGGCTGTTTAGTGCCTGCTTTAACGTAGTATTTCTTATATTATCCACTGCCACATGGGTATATACGCAGGGTTCTATATCGCCTTTAGCATTTAGATGAAAATATCTACGACCGCCTGCAATACAACCCTCTACATGGGGTCCATCATTCCAGAAGTCAAGGAAGAACATGGGTTTTGTATCTCTGAAATACATCACCTGTTTCCTTAAGTGGTCTCTTTGTTCAGGGGTCACCATAAGGGAAAAGTCTGCCTTCCCGTTAACAGGGATATATAAAAAGTAGTTCTGAATAAATGAACCACAGTTTAACATATGGTCTATAAATTCCTCTGATGCTACTGTATAGACATTCTCACTTGTAACGGTGGCTGATGAACCAGCTAACACACGGGCATCTTTTAAATATTCAAAGGCATTCATTATCTTTTTATATACCCCCTTGCCCCTCCATCTGTCCGTCTCCTCTTCATAACCCTCTATACTTATAACAACCATGTTATTGCCCAGTTCAGAGAACCTCCTGGCATGTTCTTTTGTCATAAGTGTTCCATTGGTATAGACCTGAAAATATATATCATGGTGGTTTTCTATCATCTTGAAAAGATGGGGATACATAAGAGGCTCTCCACCTAATACTGTAACAAAGTATATGCCCAGTTCTTCACATTCCTTTAGCACCGAGTCCACAATCTCATAAGGGAGTTCTGGTTTTGTGCCGTAGCCCAGGGTATAGCACCCCTTGCACCTGAGATTACAGCGAAGTGTTGGAGAGAGTATCATGACAAAGGGCGGTCTAAAACTATACTCCTTTTCAAAGGCATCGCGTTTTTTTCCACCTAAAAACCACCCGTTGTAGAACAATGATTTAAATAAAATCTGTCTATTTCTTAAAGATAGATGTTCAAGGACCCTTTGGAAGAGTTTTCTTGTAGGGTGGTTGGGGTTTTTGAGATAGGCTCTTATACCCTCTATACCTGCAAGAACATCTGGTTGTTTTGTCATCTTTTCGGCCAAATAGGTGAGTTTAATGAAATTTTCGTTGGAAATCTTGTCAAGAAGACTACTCATGATATTGACTATCTGCTGTGTAGTAAGATGATTTAACTGGGCCTTAAAATCCATAAACACCTCCTTTCAAATGTAAAAAATGGAATTTTTATATTTAAACCAGTTGTTTTTTGATGTGTATTTAGGCCTGTAAATAAGACAATGCAAGCCTAAAGAGGAAGAAATTGAAAATGTCTTGAAAAGTGTATAAAACCCTTCTGTGATTTCAGAAAAGAAATGTTGAATACCACCGATGAGTGTCTGAAGATTCACATTTTTTTTGACCAAATGCTCCATTTGGAACTCTTAATTTAGGTCATCTTAACATGTGAAATTAGACACTTATTGATTCTATTTTACTATATTGAAGTAATACAGACAAGTTTTTTTAGAAAATATTTTTGTATATCCTCAATATATCTTTATGGTAATATGGTAATAGTTTGTTCGTTACATAACATAAAGGAGGAAGATTTGAGAATAGGTTGTTTTAAATTCAGTGAACCTCTTCCTGAAACAGATGCATCTCATGCATTTGCCACTCTCTGGCCATGGATAGATGTTAATAATGTAGGAACCCTTATTTTAAAAGAACTAAGGGATAGGTTCGGTGCAACGGAAGTAGCAAGATTATCAAGGCCAGGTATGTTTTTTGATTTTACCCGATATAGACCCACCATTCACATACAGGAGGATGGTATAAAGGAAATGATTATACCAAACACAAGAATCTATTATGCAAAAAGACATGGGGATAAAGATTTAGTGCTTATAAGGATGCTGGAACCCCATATGAACGCAGAACTTTATATAGATTCTGTGCTTAAGGTTTTTAAAGCATTGAATGTAAAAACATATACACTCTTAGGCAGCATGTACGACGCTGTACCCCATACAAGACCTTTACTCGTAAGCGGCTACAATATGGGTAAAAACATTAAAGATACATTAAAAAACATGGGCATATTACCTATTGTTTATAGAGGCAATTCCAGCATAGTAAATATGGTTGCCAAAAATGCAGCAGAATCCAATATCCATGTGAATGTGTTTATCGTTTCTATTCCCCAATATGTAATCCTCGACGAAGACTATATAGGCAAGACACGACTTATGGAGGTGTTAAACATCCTTTATAATATCCCTGTCCACAGACAAGATTTCGAAAAGGCCCTTCAGCAGAAGAGTATTATCGATGAAAGATTAGAAAAGACTCAGGAATTTAAAATGCTTCTTCCTCAACTTGAAAGCGCATACGATATGAGAATAAGATCCATAATCCAGGAAGATGAAGATGTTATTGATACAGAAATGGATGAAATCTTATGGAAATCAATGGATAAGGACATTGGAAAGGCTTAACTATTCTAATGGCTCCAGATTTTCAAGCCTCCATAGTAATGTCTCTGTATCATAGGTTAGTTCGTAAAGCGCACTACCGTCGGTGAGGGCAAAGTGGTATATATCCTTTCTGCCCTCCTTTGAACGCCATATATAGGTTATATCTACCACCCTGATAGTTCTTCCTGCCCACTTAAACTTAAATGGTTTTACTCTGTAGGCAGGGTCAAAAGTGGCAACAACCTTTACAACCTGACCAATATACATATATTAAATCCTGCTTCTTATAAGTCCGATAACCTTTCCAATAATGCTCACCTCAGAAGGATTATAAGAAACAGGGGACATAGTTATATTCTCAGGTTTGAGGATTATTTTCCCTTCCCCAAACAGCACCCTTTTAACTGTTGCCTCATCCCCTATAAGCACAACCCCTATCTCACCGTGTTCGATTATGGTCTGCTTTTTCACAATTACAAAATCACCATCAAATATGCCTGCATCTTTCATGCTGTCTCCCTTTACTTTCAGTGCAAATGTATCTGCCTGGGGAAAAAGTTCGGGATCAACAATGATATGCATATCAATCTCTTCCATGGCGAATACAGGCTCTCCGGCCCTTATCCTGCCTGCCACAGGTATAGACCTCTCTCGATTCCTTTTTAACCCTATTATCTCTATACCCCTTGACTTTAATGGATTTATGCGTATGAATCCTTTTTTCTCAAGGGCACGGAGGTGCTGTCTTGCCGCAGGCCATAATATATTAAAATGACTACCTATTTCTCTTATTGTAGGCGGATAACCGTATCCTTCAATATAATCTTTGAGGAATTCGAGTATGAGCCCCTGCATTTTCGTTAAACTTTTCATATATACATTTGTATACTATAATTTGCATTTTGTCAACAAAAAAGATAATGCATAATCTTGTAATAATAATGCAGCTATTGTTATAATAAGAAATGCCTTTGCTTTTTGAATCTATAAGCCATGGAGAGGTTCCATTCGGGTTCTTCAATATAGAAACAGATATGGTTCTCCTTGATAACTCTTTCTTCTTTGCAAGTGATGTATCAGCCCGTATATGTGAACTTTCTGATCTGTCTATGGGAAATTTTCCATCACAACATTGGGAGGTATATGTAATTGAGTCATATAAGATAGGCAATCTCATGGGTGCCATAGCAGGGATTGACTTTCATGGTTTTATAGGTGAAATATACAGCCATTTCCCCTTTCCCCATGAACCAGATAAATTTAAACAGAATCCAGAAGGTTTTAAAACAAGGACATTGGTCGAAGAAATTGTTAAAAAATATGCCAGTCCTTCTAATATAAAAATATCCATAGATGAGGGCTCATGGACAATTTCAATTGGTAAATATGTATTTTCAAGGGATGGTTTTCATAAATTGTTAAGATATCTCTGGCTTGGTGGTTATCCAAGATGGAAGGATAACATCAGACCCGATTACATTATTCGAATGAAAGATAAAGTGGAACATTCTAACTATCCTTTGTTTTTCGGGATAAAGGGGATGTTTGAGGGGCCATAATGGTTATACTGGACTATGAATATCTAATGGAGTTATGTCTTGTAGAGGCCATGTGTGCCTTTGAGGAAGAAGAGGTGCCAGTGGGAGCATTGATTACAGATAAAAACGGTAAAATAATCTCCATTTCTCACAACCTAACGAGGAGTAAAAATTCCCCTACTGCCCATGCTGAGATACTTGCCATTGAAGGGGCAGCAAAGGTGTTAAATAATTTTAGACTTACAGGATGCACACTTGTCTGTTCAAAAGAGCCGTGCACCATGTGTGCCGGTGCCATAATTGAAGCAAGGATTAAAACTGTTGTATTTGGATGTTATGACAAAAAGGCAGGTGCATTTGGTTCATTGATTGATATAAATAATATGGGACTAAATCATAAAGTTGATGTAAAAGGTGGTATTTTAAAAGAACAAAGTGAGGAAATTTTAAAGAGTTTTTTTAAGATAAGGAGAGGTACCGAAGCGGTCATAACGGGGCCGACTCGAAATCGGCTGTCCCGCTAAGCCGGGACCGTGGGTTCGAATCCCACCCTCTCCGATTTTATTTTTTTTTGATATGTTCTTGCCTTTTCGTATTTCTTACTAAATCATAGTAATAATAAAGACTTTCAAAATATAGTTGTTATTATCAATTTTTATATTTTCGTTGACATCCACGGTAGTTTAATTACGGTAACTTTATACGGTGTCAATTATCACCAAAACTAACCCACTATTTTTACCAATTTTAGTCCACCCATTGTTTTCATAAACCTTTACCTTTTTATAGCTTGGTCCTTGGGAAGTCTACACTGTACCCTCTTCCTAGTCCCGCAGTAGAGTCTTCTGGAAAGGTTTTCTTGAAGGCGTATAAAGCGCCTTCATTGTATTCTTACCACTTCTTTCTATTCTTATTAAAACATTCGACATAGGAGTATTACTTCCTGGATGGGGAAGGCAGACAGAGAGAGACAAGACAAATACTATGCAGTGAATCCGGAAACAAGGTTAACACAAGAAGGGATTTTATTAACGTTCGGCTCCTTAAAAGACTGAAAGTACCCTTTAAGGAAGCCCTATTGTATGGTGAAAAGTTCACAAAAGATGATTTTTTAATAGAACACCGACGGAAGATGGATATGGTATGTATAACATTACACAAAGCATCTGTAATGTAGATAACGGCGAAAATCTGCGGTGGCTATTAGCTGTCCGCTGGAGTGATTTATTATACGCCTATTTATGTTTTTACTATCCCGACTTTCCTTTAAGATTAAACAATGTAGGAGCATTAAAAATAGAGGAAAATCCCTTTATCCGCCTTTTTGCCAGTTTTACGTAATCTTCGTTTATGTCATATCCAACATAATGACGGTGAGTTTTTATTGCTGCAATGGCTGTTTGTCCACTTCCTATAAATGGGTCAAGAATCACTTCTCCTTCAAAAGTATAAAGCTGAATTAATCTATAAGGCAGTTCAACTGGAAAAGGGGCTGGATGTCCAACCTTCGTTGCTGGTTCTGCAGAAAAGGTCCATACACTTTTGGTAAACTCTAAAAACTCTTCCTTTGAAATGGTGCTTTTTCTTTTTAGGCTCTCTCTGCTAAACATTCCCTTTGAAAAGACTAAAATATACTCATGAATATCTCTGAGTGTAGGATTTTTGGCTGAAAGCCAACTACCCCATGCAGTAGAAGGGCTTCCACTTGAGGCTTTATTCCAGATGATTTCCCCCCTCATTAAAAATCCTAAATCTAACATATCCTCAACAATAAACGCGTGAAGAGGGATATATGGTTTTCTTCCAAGATTTGCAATATTGATACAGGCTCTACCACCTGGAACGAGTACTCTTTTGACCTCACTCCATACCCTTTTCAAAAATCCCCTATATTCATCTAAAGTAAGGTCCTCATCATATTCTTTACCTACATTGTAAGGTGGCGAAGTAACCATCAGATGGATAGTATTATCCGGTAGTTCTTCCATTGTTTCGCTGGTTTTACAAAATATTTTATCTAAACATTCAGGAGGAACAGGATTTTCTTCATATTTAATTACCTCTTCTTTTGGTAACCCTTCATATAATTTACTTGTATAAAAAGGAGTGGAATCATGGTTAATCCGCCCGGGTGAACCAAAAATACTTGTTTTAGTTCCTGCTTTCTTATGAATAAACCTCATTTAATCTTCCCTCCATAAATCAACCCACCTCTTAAAGGAATTGAACTCAATTTTTAACCTTTGCCAGTTTATTGAAATGCTCTTTGAACCTGTATCTCTAATCAAATTTGTCAAAGCCTCCTTAGTAATTTCTACTCCTCTCGGATTTGTCCCGGGTTTTGGAAGTTTTATATAATGGTCTCTTCCCATTTCATTAAATAGCTTTTTCTGGACATTCAAAGGAATATAATAAAATCCTCCAACACCATTCCAATGTATTTGAACAAGAAGAATATCACAGTGGGGATAGTAGCCTTCGCAAAATTCTTTTGCCTTCTGTGCATCCACTGTCCATATAAGTTTAACTCCACTAAAGCTTTTACCTGTAAATGTTTTGATAGAAACAGGTTCTCCAAACAATTTTGCATCTATTTCTGGCTCTGTAATTGGAATCTCTGTATCAACATTGGCTTCACCATATTTATAAATAAGCAGGGCAACGATTATTCTTTCACGAACGGAGCCAACTTCCATTCCGATTTTACCCGCTCTTGAGCTTTCTAATTCTGCAAGCTGGAATAAATAAGGTAATCGTCTTTTAATTTTACCAATAAGATTTTCGTCTTCAAAAATCTCTATCAAGCGACTAGTCAATTCTTATTTCCCATCATATTTACGTATAACATTATTTTTTAATTTTCTTCTATATATGGAAGGATTATATTAATGATGATGGGTAGTGTCAAGATTCATTTAGCTAAAATCTTTGATTTTTAGTCATTATTACGATACAACAATTTATAATATTTCATTATACAAAATTTTCAAAATTTAGAGAGATTAATAATGGTGTTGATAGATTAAAAAATATTAATTGTTGACCTTAAAAAACAATCATCATATACTAGCATTAATTATTAGGTAATCTTTCATATTAAAAACATTGTATAGCTAAAATTTGGAGAAACATATTAAAAACAATTGACATTGCAAAAACAATAACTTATTTTTCATTCTGAAAATTTTTATAGTAAACTACATTGATTATTCAAAAAAAGTGGTAAACACCCAAAAAATTAATGGTGGTTAATCATGCTTTATTATAAGATGAATCGGTATTTGGCCCATCCTTTGGTAAAAACAGTAATTTGGTTTTGATATGAAGATTATTAATTGTGTTACATATTTCAACTGTTTCCAGATTCATAAGCCCATGCATTTTTTATGATATGGGATAATGAAAAATGCTACTTTAAGCATAGCTAAAAATATAGGAGGAGGGGAAAATGGAGAAATTATTAAGAATAAATCTTGAAAGCAAAAAATTTTGGTATGAAGATGTACCAGATGTCTATGCCAATTTAGGTGGAAGGGGACTTACCTCAAAAATTGTAAGCGAAGAAGTTCCACCAAAGGCAGATGCTTTAGGAAAGGAGAATAAGCTCATATTTGCACCTGGCATTCTTGCTGGCACTGTTGTCCCAAATACAGGTCGTTTATCAGTAGGTGCAAAAAGCCCACTCACTGGAACTATCAAAGAGGCCAACTCAGGAGGCGCTGCTGCCCATAAGCTGGCAAGACTTGGAATTCGTGGAGTTATCATAGAAGGGACTGGAAAAGACCTTACGCTGATAAAAATAACAAAAGATGGGGTTAATTTCATTCCAGCGGACAATTTTAAAGGTATGGGTAACTATAATCTTATCGACAAACTCAAGAATGCTTATGGAGAAAATATTGCAATTATCAGCATAGGTCTAGGCGGCGAGAATATTCTCAAGACTGCATCTGTGGCAGTTACTACGCCAGACTTCAAGATACGTATGGCATCCCGGGGTGGCCTTGGTGCTGTTATGGGTTCAAAAAAACTCAAAGCTATTATCATTGATGATACTGATGCGCCTGGAATAAAGGTTAAAGATGAAAAAAGACTGAAAGAGGCCACAGCTGAACTCACAAAAGGTATTCTTTCCCACCCACTTATTGAAGCCCTAAAGCAGTTTGGCACTCCGGTTTTGGTCATGATGATAAATACTGCTGATGCACTCCCTACAAAAAATTATTCCATTGGTCAATTTGAACATGCACAACAGATTTCTGGTGAGTTCATGTTAGAAACTATGGGTAAAAGGCCAAACAGCCAGACTATTCATCGTTGTATGGCAGGTTGCATAATCGGTTGCTCAAACATATACACCGATGAGAAAGGAAAAGAAATTGTGTCCGGTCTCGAATATGAAACCATTGGTCTTATTGGATCCAACTGCATGATTGGCAACCTCGATGATATCGCCCGGCTCAACTGGCTCTGCAATGATATAGGCATTGATACGATGGAAATAGGTGCCGCTATTGCAGTGTCTATGGAGGGAGGCCTTTTACCATGGGGTGATGGAAAGGCTGCTTATGCCCTTATTGAAGAAACAATAAAGGGGACTAAAAATGGAATTTTGATTGGAAATGGCTGTGTAGCCACAGGCAAAGCACTTGGCGTAAAACGCATCCCTCATGTAAAGGGACAATCTCTGGCTGCATATGATCCCAGGGTACTAAAAGGCACAGGTGTGACCTATGCAACCTGCCCGATGGGTGCTGATCACACAGCAGGTAATGCACTTCCCAGCCCTGCAAACCCTGAGTATAACCCAACCTCGCCTGCTGGCCAGAATGAGATCTCTCAATTCCTTCAATGGTTTTTTGCTGCCATTGACAGCCTTGGCATGTGTCTTTTTGCTTCATTGCCCCTTCTTGACATGCCTGACCTAACAAAGCACCTCATTGACTGCGCAACTTCTGTCACTGGCCAGGCTCCTATTGAAAACTACTTAATGAAATTAGGGGTCTCGGTTCTACAATGGGAGAAAAGGTTTAATAGGGCAGCAGGTTTTACTGAAATGGATGACCGCCTACCCGATTTCTTTATAAATGAGCCATTACCTCCTTCAGGTCTTATCTTCGATGTTTCTGAGGCAGATATAGATGCTACACTAAACCTTTAGGATCCGGGAGAGATTAATATGGATTCTCACAAATAGTGACCCCTGATTTCAATAATAAAAGCCTTTCTCATACTACTTTATCTCGTTTATCTCGTTTGTCTCGTTTGTCTGGTCGGTTGGGTTTATTGAGTTTATTGCATTAATAGTGTTTGTTGGGTTAAGAACGTTTTAGGGTTCAATTTAAATATTTAATAAAATATGATAATTGACGCTGAATTTTTTCTGCATATTCATAAATGGTGTTGAAAAGTTCCCTGCTTCATTATCTTCAAATTTATCTATTTTCATGATTAATGATTTTTAACTTTGAACTTAGAACATTGAACGTTGAACTATAAATTTCCTCGTCTTTCTGGTCTATTTCGTTATCTCGTTTATATGGTTAATTTTGTTGGTTATATCTTTTTTCCTCTTTACTACTTCCTTTCTATAAACTCACTAATAAATACTGTATATATTTGAAAATTCAAACAATTTTTAATCATTAGACTGTTTGTCGCAGGCATTGTTTTTTGTAATTGTATCCACAAAATCCCCAAACAATCTCTCAATATCTTCTTTTCTTGCTATTTCTTTTATCCATTCATCAGGTATTGCATCTATACCATAGGCAACCCCTGCAAGACCACCTGTTACTATTCCTGTAGTGTCTGTATCGTAACCAAGATTAACGGCCTTTAGAACTGCTTCGGTAAACGTATGAGAGTTAAGTAGACACCATATGCCTGCCTCAAGGGTATTAATCACATATCCACCTGATTGGATTTCATCTTCTGGAAGTTTCTCAATATCCCCTTTCAGTATTCTTTCAAAATGGGTAAGTTCTATTAAATATGGGGGCTCACTGTATTGAATATATGATTGTTCTATGGCATAGTGGTATGCCTGTTCTGGTTCGAATCCCCTGAGTAAGTA
>Ga0116168_1000054_pt1 | contig 119366 bp, 95 predicted proteins | sample AD_UKC129_MetaG_FD_89795 | JGI IMG/M metagenome (GOLD analysis project Ga0116168, IMG submission 89795) | Active sludge microbial communities of municipal wastewater-treating anaerobic digesters from Canada - AD_UKC129_MetaG | ecosystem: Engineered > Bioreactor > Anaerobic > Digestate | place... | reverse complement strand
TACTTACAGCTAAAAAAGAGGCCCTTATTACCTCGGTTCGGGGATTAAAAAGGGCTTTCCTTTAAAGGGCATTTTCCAGCTAATGATACTCTTATTTTGAGACAAAATCAAAAACGCTTGACAGTAAACCTGGGAATAGGAGCATTGGCCGTAAGCTGGAATTGTCATTAACTATTTATCATTATCATGATGGCTTGGCTGGAAAAGGCCCCTGACTTCATCAACCGGTTCAACAAACAGTATTCCCTTCCCGGCTTCTTCCAATTGAAACACTTCATATAACGCGTTCACTACCTTGCTGACCAAATCGTCCGGTATCAGGATCAGGACCAGTTCCTTTTCCGGCTCGATCTCCACCCCGAACAATTTTTCAGTGTACTCCGCGCCGACACCCCGCCCGTGCATGATGGTGCCGCCGCGAACGCCTGCCTTGCGCGCTATATCCATAACATCCTGGCCCATGCCTCGATCAACAATAACCGTAAGCTTTTTAAACATATCCCTTTCCTCCATCATAGCTTTATCATCATTATTCTGGACCTCATCCACTCTGCGATCAGCCAGTATCACAGGCGAGGTGAAGGCGATCCCATGACCGGGTTCGTGGAGCTGAAGCTCTGTGGTGAAGCAATCCAGTATCTCTTCGGACTTGTCCTTTTCAAGCAGAAAGCTTATAATCTCCCTCTTCTGGCTCTTTATCCCCAGTGCGTTTAAGACCGAGCTGCTTACCGTTCCCCTGCCAATTGTTGCAATACCACCGAAGAGCCCCTTTCCCTTGGCTATATGGATGCATTTATGGCACCGGCTGTCGCTCAGGATGAGTGTCAGTATCTGATATTTATTTCCAGCAGTTTCAATATGCTTATCCATAATTACCTCCAACTATACGCTTTCTTATTTTAGCAGCCAGGGACAATTTCCGGGATTTAGCCTGATAGAGCGCGCCAAGCAGTTCAATCGCTACTATTGGCATCATTGCGACAATAGCTATCATGCCAAATCCATCTGTTACCACATCAGCCGTTGGAACCTGAGCTGCAATACCCTGAACAAAAGCAAGCGAAAAAGTGGCAGTCATCGGCCCGGATGCGACTCCTCCCGCGTCAAAGGCCATACCAACAAACAGATCCGGTACGAAGTATGCCAGTATCACCGAGAGGCCAAACCCGGGCAGCAAATACATCCATAGCTGGATATCGGGTATCAGGATCCTCAGGGCGGACATAAGGATGGAAGTGCCAACTGCTACAGACAGGAAGATGAGTACCAGGGTGCGGTTAACCGATCCTCCTGTGACATCTTCCACCTGATGGGTCAGCACAAGAACAGCCGGTTCGGCAAGTACGGTGGTAAGCCCAAGGAGAAGCGATACAAGCAAAACCGGAATACTGGATTCCATGGAAGCAAGCTGCATTCCCAACCGGGCGCCTACTTCCATGAAACCGCCATTTACACCCAGCAAGAATATTACCAGTCCTACAAAGGTCATGACAATCCCTCGGACGATATCGATGACCTTATTCTTTTTATGCTTGAAGGAGAATATCTGGAACAGTATGTATACGATAATTATCGGCAGCAGGGACAGAAACGCATCCCGGGCTATTGAGATCAGTTTGCTGCCGTAAGATTCCAGCATATTGGCCGTGGCAATTTCTGTTTCAGGAAGTGTTCCTTCCAGTTTATCAACATCCAGAAAGATTCCCGCAACCAGGACCCCCAGGATAGCTCCTGTGGAAGAGATGCCTACCAGGCCAAAGCTGTCGGCTTCCCCCATCCTGCTGTCCCTTTTCAATGAAGATACACCGGCAGCCAGCGCGAGCATGAAAGGAACGGTTACCGCACCCGTTGTTGCCCCAGAAGCGTCAAAGGATATGGCCAGAAAATCGGCGGATGAGAATTGCGAAAGCACAAAGATCAGGCCATATGCCGCCGTGAACACATATTTCAGGCGGACACTTCTCAGGATGCGCAGCATTCCAAGGGTCATCATCACTCCAAGGCCGGCCGAGACAGCAACCACCATCAACGTTTTGTTAAACTGGCCTGAGGTCACGCTGTCCACCTGGTTGGCAAGGATATGGATATCGGGCTCTGCATAGGAGATAAAGAAGCCCAGTACAAGGCTGATAGTTATCAGCACCGCATAACTGTTTGAATGGGTTATCGCGTTGCCGATGCCCTGCCCGATGGGTTCAAGCCCCTGGTCAATGCCGAACAGGAATACCGTCAGGCCGAGAATAACCAGGGCGGAACCTATAAGGAAAGCATAAAACATATCGGATTCCAAAGGGCTTATGGTAAAGTGTAGTATAACGACAATCAATGTAATAGGTAATACCGAAGTTAATACTTCCTTAAGCTTGGCTGTTATCTCACTCAAGTCATCACCTCTATGTAATGCAAAATACAGTAGTCTTATTGCAGTTGTTCAGTTTTTCTGCTGTGCAGGATTTGCCTGAATCGAAAAAAGACAGGGCATTTCCAATGAGGCGGCAATGCCTCCTTATTGCCCAACGATACTATATTATATGCTTTAATCCGGACGGGAATACTATACCATAAAAAAGTGGCGCTGCGGCAGGGGTTTTTGAGTTTTGAACGGATGATTGTGAAGTTCAGGATAGAAGGAAATAACGTTGTAATATCTGATAAAGCCATGAATGGGGATTTTGCCAGGCAAAAGAAATGCAGACGGAATAAGGAAGTTATAACTGTCATGAGGGAGATCATCGGAGAAAACTAAAACAAAGGATTGCTGCAATAACTCTTGGGATAAGCACGAAAAAAGGGCTTCAAGAAACCTTGAAGCCCTTGGTACACCATCAGGGACTCGAACCCTGGACTCCCTGATTAAGAGTCAGGTGCTCTACCAGCTGAGCTAATGGTGTGCATTCAATTGCATCGGGCACCGCCCGACAGTTTTATATTATACAAAGACCACTTCCCGATGTCAATAACCAAATGCTGTTTTTAGTGTTACAGCTGCTTGACAGCCTGTTCAAGCTGTGTCAGGGCTTTTTCCAGGATAGCCCTCGGGCACGCTATGTTGATGCGCTGGAAGCCTTCGCCGCCTGCGCCGAACATGGTTCCCGAATCAAGCCACAGCCCTGCCTGGTTTATAATGAAGTCTTCAAGTTCTTTATCGTTAAGGCCGAGCGCACTGAAGTCAAGCCATACAAGATAGGTGCCTTCAGGTTCGATCAGTTTTATCTGCGGCAGTCTTTGCCCAAGAAAGTCCCTTAAATAATTCAGGTTGCCTGTTAGATATTCCTTAAGTTCCTCAAGCCACTCCCTTCCGCCCGTGTAGGCAGCGCGGCAGGCCACGATGCCCATGATATTCGGCTGGCTGTAACCGCTCCTTGCAATCTCCCTTTTGAATTTGCGCCTGATTTCCTGGTTTGCGATGAAGATATTTGAAATCTGCAACCCAGCCAGGTTGAAGGTCTTGGTCGGCGCTGTGCAGGTTATGGCAATCTCGGAGAATTCCGGCTTAAGGTCGGCAAACACCAGGTGTTTATGTCCCTGATATATGAAATCCGCGTGGATTTCATCGGAAACAACCAGGACTCCATGCTTCAGGCATATGTCCCCAAGCCTGATGAGCTCCTCTTTCGTCCATACCCTGCCCACCGGATTGTGGGGGCTGCACAGGATAAAGACTTTTACCCTGTTGCTGATGATCTTCTCTTCAAAATACTCAAAATCAATAGCATACTTTCCGTTGGAATAGACAAGCTTGTTGACAACGAGCTTTCTTCCGTTCGCCCGCACTGAACCGGAGAACGGGTAATAGACCGGCTCCTGGATAAGAACGGAATCACCCTCATCGGTGAAACTGCGGATGGCTGTACAGATTGCGTAAACCACACCGGGTGTCTTTACAAGCCACTCAGGCTTTATGTCCCAGTTGAACTGCCCGGAAAACCATTGGCGCAGAGCCTCAAAATAATCTTCACGGGTGTCAGAGTAGCCGAATATCCCGTGCCTGCTTTTCTCAACCAGGGCGTCAATCACGCAGGGAGGCGTCCTGAAATCCATGTCGGCTACCCAGAGGGGCAGGATATCCTCGGGCATGCCCCGCCTTGCAGCAAAGTCGTACTTAAGGGAATCTGTATTCCTGCGGTCAATGATGGTGTCAAAACTGTCCTGCAAAGCCTATTCCTCCTCAAACGCCTGCCAGAGATCAGATATCAGATCATCTGCGCATTCCAGTCCTACCGAGAGGCGAAGGAGTCTTTCGTTGATGCCCTTTGCCTCTCGCTCCTCTTTAGGTATATCGGCATGGGTCTGCAGCATGGGATATGTAATCAGGGTTTCCACACCCCCAAGGCTCTCGGCGTACTGGATCAGGGAGACTCTTGAGAGCACCCGTACCGCTGTTTCCTCGGAGTCGGTCTCAAAAGAGATCATGGAACCGAAACCGGTTCCCTGCCTTTTTGAAACCTCGTAGTGCGGATGGGAAGGAAGGCCTATATAATGCACCGCATTTACTCCTTTATGCATTAAAAGCCATTGTGCTATTCTCATGGCGCTTTCCTGCTGCCTGTCCATGCGGACCGCCAGTGTCTTTATGCCGCGGATGAGCAGCCAGCTGTCAAAGGGGGAGAGACAGGCGCCGGTGGTCTTGTATATAAACCGGAGCCGTTCGGAAAGCTCGATGCTGGAAACTACCAGGAAGCCTGCCAGGGTGTCGTTGTGGCCGCCCAGGTATTTTGTCCCGCTGTGAATTACTATATCGGCGCCCAGGGCAAGCGGTTTCAGGTAATATGGCGTAAGAAAAGTATTGTCCACTATCAGGAGCAGGTTATGGCTTTTCGCAAGCCGTGCCGCCTCCGCTATATCAGTAACATGCATCATGGGATTGGTTGGCGTTTCGATGAAGACAGCCCTGGTTTCCGGCCTTATACTTGACTCTATCTGCGATATGTCAGACGTGTCCACCAGGCTGAAATCAATGCCGTTCTTTTTCGATATGTTGAAGAACAGCCTGTGGGAACCGCCATAAAGGTCGTCGGAAGCGATGATATGGTCGCCGGGCGAAAAGATTTCCATAAGAGCCGCGATGGCAGCCATCCCGCTGGAAAAGGCCATGGCGTCAACACCGCCCTCCAGTTTCGCCATCGTGCTTTCAAGATGTTCCCTGGTAGGGTTCTGAAGCCTTGAGTAATCATAGCCGGTGCTCATGCCCACCCCCGGATGGGCGAATGTGGCAGACTGGAAGATGGGGACGCTGATGGCGCCGGTATTGTCATATTTCCGGTCGTTCCCATGTATGCACAGAGTACTGAAATCCATATTTATCCCGCCCTTTATATGAAGAACATTAATCCCTGGTCGGCTTTATGTTTTTCCGCCTCACTGACCAGATCGGCCAGCGTTATTTTCTCAAGGGCGCTTTTTACCGCGCTGTCAAGGGCGTCAAATACGGTCGTACGCATGGCCGCATCAATTTCCGGGGCTTTGGGTTTTACCGTTTCTTCGGCCGGCTCAAACAGGGATAGCTCGACAGCCGACAAGACATCCAATGCAGTTATCTGCCTGGGGTTCCGGGCAAGCTGGTATCCGCCCTGCGCTCCCTTAACCGAGGTAACGATCCCTCCTCTTTTCAGAAGTGAAAAAACCTGTTCCAGGTAGATCTTGGATATGCCAAGCCTTTCGGAAATGCTTATCACGGTAATGTATTCGCCGCTGTTGTAGTTTTCGGCCATATTGATGGCAGCCGCCAGGCCATATCGCCCTTTAGCAGATATTCTCATATATCCCAACCGTACCTTTCCATACAGTAATTAATTCATACTTTTTATATATAAATAATATGTAAATACTGGTTTCATGTCAATACCTATTATTCCTATAAAAACAATAGAAAAATTTTGATTTGTCTATTGACACGGCCATATGGCAGGATTATAATGTTAATCATATTAAACATATATGATTTATAAGAAAATGAATCTAAGGAGGTTACACTATGCCAAGGATCTATAAGAGCCTGACCGACCTGATAGGAAAGACCCCGTTACTGGAACTGACGAACTATGGGAAAAAGCATGAGCTGAAAGCTGCGATTATCGCCAAGCTGGAATACTATAACCCGGCCGGCAGCGTGAAAGACAGGATCGCCAAAGCCATGATCGAAGACGCCGAGAAAAGAGGCTTATTAAAGCCCGACTCGGTTATTATTGAGCCCACCAGCGGGAATACAGGTATTGGCCTCGCGTCCGTGGCTGCGGCGCGCGGTTATCGCATCATCCTCACCATGCCGGAAACGATGAGCGTTGAGCGAAGGAACCTGCTTAAGGCCTATGGCGCCGAAATTGTCCTGACAGAAGGCTCGAAGGGCATGAAGGGTGCCATCGCGAAGGCGGAAGAGCTGGCGAAGGAGATTCCCAACGCCTTTATACCCGGCCAGTTCGTTAACCCGGCTAACCCCGCCATTCACAAGGCGACTACCGGACCGGAAATCTGGGTGGATACCGATGGAAATGTAGACATCTTCGTTTCAGGCATCGGCACAGGAGGCACCATCACGGGAGCCGGCGAATACCTGAAATCAAAGAACCCAAACCTGCGGATTGTCGCAGTGGAGCCGGCAGGCTCACCGGTGCTTTCAAAAGGGACGCCTGGCACCCATAAGATCCAGGGCATAGGCGCCGGCTTCGTGCCTGATGTTTTGAACACCAGGATCTATGATGAGATTATAACCGTTGAGAATGAGGATGCTTTTGCCACCGGAAGGGATCTGGCAAGGACAGAGGGGCTTCTTTGCGGCATATCTTCCGGTGCGGCGCTCTGGGCAGCCACCCATGTCGCCAGGCGCCCGGAAAATGCCGGAAAGAATATCGTTGTTGTGCTTCCCGATACCGGTGAGCGGTATCTGTCCACACCTCTGTTCTCGGATTAATAATGACACGGAGGCTCCACCTCTTTATACTTAAACCAATTACGGATACATACCCCCCATGAACATTTATAAATTCTGGCGAAGGCAGGCAGATTCAAAGCCTGCCTTTGTCATGTGTAAAAAGTGGTTCTAAAAAAATCATAATTAATTGGTACTTTCAAGAACCTCTTTCCTGGATTATAGTTAAATTGACAAGTATTCAAACTTAGGTTTGGGAGGAAAAACACATGGTGTATAACAAATTTGGAAGGATCAGCGATAAGGTTTCCCGATTCGGTATGGGATGCATGAGGCTTCCGCAAACCAGGAACCAGCGGGGAGAGGAAGCAATCGATGAAGAAGAGGCAATAAGGATGATCAGGCATGCGATTCACGAAGGTGTCAATTATATCGATACAGCCTTTACATACCCGGGAAGCGAAGAGGTTGTCGGCAAAGCATTAAAGGATGGATACCGGGAAAAGGTGATGATAGCCACAAAGTGCCCGATGCATGAGATAAGGGATTACAGCGATTATCACAGGGTTTTCAGCGAATCCCTCAGGCGTCTTGATACCGACCATGTTGACGTCTACCTTTTTCATTGCCTGGACAGGAAGAGTTGGGAAAAGGTAAAGTCGACCAACGGTATTGCCTTCATGGAGGAGATAAAGAAAAAAGGGAAAATCAGGGCCATCGGGTTTTCATTCCACGCGGAACATGAGCTGTTCAGAGAGATCATCGACACCTACCCGTGGGACATATGCCTGATACAGTTGAACATACTTGACAGGGATCACCAGGCAGGGGTAAGAGGACTTGAATATGCCGGGCAAAAGGGGATCCCCGTGGTGATCATGGAGCCCCTGAAAGGCGGTCTCCTGGGGGGTGAGCCGCCGCAGGAAGTAATAAATCTTTTGGACAGTTACCATGAAAAAAGGTCGTTGGTGGAATGGTCCTTCAGATGGCTTTATAACCGAAAAGAGATTAAAGTGGTGCTGAGCGGCGTAAGTTCAATGGACCAGCTGAAGGACAACATCCGGATTTTCAGCGAGGCTGAAACAGATGTGTTAAGCCCGTCGGACGAGGAGTTGCTGATTAAGGTCAAGGATATATATGGCCGTAAGGTAAGGGTGGGTTGTACAGGATGCGGATATTGCATGCCGTGCCCCAGGAACGTCAACATACCTGAAATATTCAAGGTTTACAATGATTCGGCCTTATCGCCGTGGACCGAGTTCGGGAGAGTTTTTTACGACCTGGTAGCCGTCAGCAACGGAAGAGATGCCTCAAAATGCATTAATTGCAGGCTTTGTGAAAAACGCTGCCCGCAGGGAATTCCCATAGCTTCACGGCTCAGGGAGGCCCATAATGCGATGAAATCAATGGAAGATCAGTGAGGATGGGATGGGGGTAAGGATATGTTCATCGAGCTGGATAAGAACAGTGTAGTTCCTGTAAAAAAACAGCTGTATGACGCCATTACATCCAAAATCCTGAAAAGGGAACTGGCAAAAGGAGAGAGGCTGCCCTCCACGAGGGAGCTTGCCGGCAGGCTGGGAATTGCCCGGAATACGGTTATAGAGATTTACGATCAACTGACTGCGGAAGGCTATCTTGAGGCATATCACGGGAGAGGTACTTTTGTCGCAGGAGAATTCGATGGCGCCGTACCAAAGGACACCCTTCCGGAGAAGAGAACGGGAAGCAGTGCCAGGCGCACGCGTCATAGATACCGGATAGATTTCACAAGCGGTATTCCCGATCTTAAGTCTTTTCCTGTGAAAGCCTGGCTGCGGGCACTTAAGGAGAGCATCCAGGAGGTTGCCGAAGACCGGCTTGGATACGGATCGGTTTTAGGATACCTCCCTCTTCGCGAATCGCTGACCAGGTACCTGTTAAGATATAAGGGGATTTCTTGTTCCCCGGAACAGGTCGTTATTGTCAACGGCACGTCCGATGCCATGCTGCTGTGCGCCCTGCTGTTCAGGCAGTCGGTCAGCGACCTGATGGTTGAATCCGCAGTCGTAAGTTTTGTCCCGGATATTTTCAGGATGTTCGGCTATAACCTCATACCCCTGAAAATTGACCAGTACGGCTTATGTACAAAGGATCTCCCTCCTGTGGAAGACGGTTTGATTTTCTGCTCCCCTTCGCACCAGTTTCCGCTCGGAGGGACATTGCCCATAGAGAGGCGGATCCAGTTGACAGATTACGCAGAAAAATACCGCAATTATATCATAGAGAACGATTACGACAGCGAGTTTATCTATTCGGGCGCACAGGTCAATTCTCTTTACCAGTTGACTCCGGGACATGTCATCCATGTGGGCACATTCAGCAAAACCCTGGCCCCATTCTTGCGCCTCGGGTATATGGTTGTGCCGGAGGAACTGGCGCCGAAGGTGAAAGAACTGCAGTCGCGCTTGTACCGCCGGGTCAATACTCATATGCAAATGGCCCTCCACCATCTTCTTGAGGAAGGTATTTATGTGAAGCATGTGGCAGCCATGCGCAAGCGGTATAAGAAAAAGATGCAGTGCATGATAAATGCCCTGCGTGACGCGTTCGGGGACAGCATCAGGATTTATGGGACCAATTCAGGGCTCCATGTCGCCGTTGTGTTCCCGGAGCCGCTGTTCGATGCCGGGAGTCTGAGAATCTTTCTGAAACATAAGGTATCTGTGGATCTGCTGACGGATTATACAATCCACCAGCAGGAGACCTGTGATACCCTGATCCTTGGCTTCGGCAATCTTGAGCAAAACGCCATCGCAGAAGGCGCCAGGCGCCTGAAGGCAGCCGTCTCGGAACTGGCGGACATGAAGGGTGTTTCTAACTGGATTTCAACGCCATGATCAGCCTGACGGGATTCACAATCTTGCCCGTATATATCCTGTCTCCCTTGACGATTTCTCGCGCCTCAGGCGAAAGCAGGGTCGCTATTCTTATAACGGTGCTGATAATCAGATACAGCAGAGTTGCAGGCTGGGACGGGTGCTATTCGTCATATTCATTTCGGGGGATATGCTCTTGAAATGTTTTGAGAAACGATTGCTTACGGGCAATAATAAGTTTAAAAATGGGACAAGGGAATTGTTCCCTGTCCCTAGAGGTTGCCGGAGAGTTCCGGCCTGATGCTACCCGTCTCAATGGCCAGCAGGTAATCGCCCCACCTGGCCGCCCAGTTGCGAAGCTCCTGGATCCCCAAAGGCTGAGGTGTCTTGGAATCCTTATGGCTGGCTATCTTTTCCGCAAGGCTGAAATATACCTTTGCCTGTTCCGAATTCGGCGCTGCCTCTATGGTCGTCTTCCCCTGGAGTTCGCACTGGGTTACCGTAACAGACCGGGGGATATATTCCACCACCTGGGTTTTTGTCCTTTCAACGAAATCGTTGATGATCTCCCTGGCATAGGGCGCGTTGATGGAGTTGGCTATAACCCCGCCCAGAAGCGCGCCGCCCGAGTTGGAATATTTCTGTATACCGCGGAACAGGTTGTTTGCTGCGTATATGGACATAAAGTCGGCCGAGGAAACGGTGAAGACATGTTCCGCGATCCCTTCGCGAATCGGCACGGCAAAACCGCCGCACACAACGTCTCCAAGAACATCATATATGACAAAGTCGAGGTCCAGTTCCTCAAATATGCGCTGCTGTTTGAAAAGCTCCACCGCGGTAATGATGCCGCGTCCGGCGCAGCCAACCCCCGGCGCGGGTCCGCCGGCCTCCACGCAGTATACGCCGTTGAACCCCTCAAATATAACATCATGGGCATTTACCGTGCTCTTTTCACGGAGCGTGTCAAGGACGGTGGGGATATAGGTCCCGTTTCGCAGGGTGTTTGTGGAGTCGCTTTTGGGATCGCAGCCGAACTGCATCACCCTGTATCCCAGCTTCGACAGGGCTGCAGAAAGATTGGAAGTCGTAGTGGATTTTCCTATGCCGCCCTTCCCATATATCGCTATTTGTGTTGCTTTTTTTGCCATGATTCATTCCTCCGGAACATTATGTTTTGTTTTTGCGAAGTATACAGCCAGCTTTGCCATGGTGCTGTCTATATAGCCGGGATGCTCAAAGACCGGGATCCTGTTCAGTTCAAGGGCCCGCCTTGCCCCCATGCCAATCCGGGAGACCAATACGGCGTCGCAATCGCGCAGCGTGTTGATATGTGCTTCCAAGGCCTTAACCGAATGCCCGCCTTCCGAGCAGAGCGGGACGACGGCACGCCTTTCAACCAACTGGTACGACCCGTCCCGGGCGATATCTATTATGAAAAACTCCCTGGCTCGTCCGAAATGTTCGTTTATAACCTTTCCGTCAAGGCTTGCTACGGCTATCCGCCATTTTTTATCCATATAGAGATTCCTTTCCCGGCCCGGCGCAGCCATTGCCGGCAACCCGAATCCTGTAAAGCCGGAAACGACTAATGAATCCTGAAAGCTGCACCGGGCCGCTGCAGTTCAAAACATTTGCCCTGCTCATTCATAGGGCAGATTGTCCAGCTTTACAAAGCTGTTTTGCTGGAGAGCTTTGGTGTCCACATCGGCTTCAAGCATGCCCACATTCTGAAGCTGGTCAGAAAGCAGGCCGAACATTTCGTAAGCCTGGATGTAGGACGGGATATAGTAGAAGGTTTTCAGGACTTCCGCGTTAACCTGCTCGTCGCCCGCCACCCATTTGTTCTCCACCTGTATCCTTGCGGTTTCATCCTTGTTTTCCTGTACCCATGCGCTTGCCTTCTGCATGGCGCGCGTGTATTTCGCCGCTATTTCAGGATGCTCCCGCGCGATGTTCTCCCGCACATAGGCCGAGCAGCAATACTGGTCCTTGTATGGCTCGTCTATGGCCGAGTCGAAGATTACAATGAAGTTGTTCTCCCTTGCGGCGATAGTGGCAGTGGGATCGTTCATGGCGATCGCGTCCACAGCTCCTTTTTCAAGCGCCATGGGGAGATCCGGCGTTGCGTATACCACGAACTCAACCTGGGAATTCTTTACGGTAACGTCCACGCCGTTGTCGGCCAGAACTCTCTTCGCGTAGATGTACGGGCTTGAGGTAAAGCTCGGTACGCCCACCTTTTTGCCGATGAAATCCTTTGGCCCGTTTATGCCCGAGTCCGGTTTTACAAGTACCTTGTCGCAGCCGGTGTGCAGGCCTGTGGTGATCTTTATGGGAAGCCCGTTGGAAAGCGGCTGTACAAGGCTTGCCAGAAGCCCGAAGCACGCGTCTATCTGGTTCGCGGTGATAGCGTCGAAGGCTGTTCCGGGCGCCAGTTTGATAAGCTCATACTTGAGCCCTTCTTCGTCAAAGAAACCCTTTTCCACTGCCATGTGGAGCGGCGCTTCACACAGGCTTCCTCCCCAGCCGATACGCAGAACTATATCCGAGTCCTGCCCGGAGGCCTGCTGACCGGATGCCGAAGGCGACGGATCCTGCGTAGCCTGGGAACCTGCCGGGGATGGCTGGGAGGAGCAGGCCGTAAGCAATAATCCCAGTACGAGAATAACTGACAGAATGGACAGAAGCCGCTTGTTTTTCTTCGTAGTGCGCATAATAAAAACTCCTTTCATTACCATTTGATTTACTGGAACTGATGTTACAGGTAGTATTGAATCTCTTCCCGTTTGCCGGCGAAATCAAGAATCTGAAGAATTCTGGCACGAAGCCTCAAAAAGTCTGGAAGATCCCTTCCGCGGGGACGGCCCATCTCAACGTTAATAATGCACTCAATTTTTGCCGGCCGCGGCGACATCACAATAATCCGGTCGCTAAGGTAAATAGCTTCATCAACGTCATGGGTCACCATAATCATGGTAGTGCCCCGCTCCTGCCAGATCCTGAGCAGTTCATCCTGCATGTTCATGCGGGTAAACGCGTCAAGGGCTCCAAAGGGTTCGTCCAGAAGCAAGACCTTGGGATGGTTAACCAAAGCCCTCGCAAGAGCAGCTCTCTGGGCCATTCCTCCCGACAACTGGTGCGGGTAAGCCTTTTCGAAACCTTCCAGCCCGACCAGGCGTATCATGTCCTGGACCTCCTGCTTCTTATCATGGTAAGTGCTCCTCACCTTGAGGCCGAAAGCGATGTTTTCAAAAACCGTGAGCCATGGGAAAAGGGTAGGGTCCTGGAATACGAGCCCGCGTTCATAGCCGGGGCCTGTGATTGGGACACCGTCCAGCAGAAGAAACCCGCCATCCGGCCTTGCAAGTCCTGCCACCAGCCTTAAAAATGTCGATTTGCCGCAGCCTGAAGGGCCAATCAGCGATATGAATTCCCCCGCCTTTATGGCCACGTTCACATCGTTTATTGCAACCACCGTCTGGCCGTCGGGCCGGATGAACTCCTTCCTGAGATTTTCGGCCCGAATCTCGCCTGTTAAGCGTTCTACCATTTGATAACCCCCTTCTGCCAGACCAGGATACGGTCACGCACCCTGAACAGGAGCGTGATGATAAGGGAAAAGGTCAGGGCGATTACTATAAGCCCGGCATATACATTGGCGTAGGAGAGCATATCCTTCTGCCAGTTGATGTACCAGCCGATGCCGTATTTAACCCCCATCATCTCTGCCGTCATCAGGGTGATGAAGGATGCGCCCGTGCCGTTGAAGATTCCTACGAAGATGCTGGGAGCCGCCGCGGGCAGGGCAACCTTGAAAATCTTATGTATCGCCTTTGCCCCAAGGGTGCTGGAAACCTCAAAATATGAATTCTGGACGTTGGATATGCCCGAGCTTGTCAATACAGTGGTCGGAAACCAGACGGCAAGCGCTATAAGGAACGCGCTGGCGGCAAAGGTGGTCGGAAACGATACGAGGGCGATGGGCACCCAGGCGGTTGAGGGAATCGGCCCTATGACTTTGATGAGGGGGTTGACCCAATAGCTCCACTTCCTGCTCCAGCCCACAAGGATTCCTGTGGTCATCCCCGCCAGGGCGCCTATGGCATACCCGGTTACCAGAAGCCTGAGCGAGTATCCGAGGCATTTAAGTATAAAAGCCCAGTCGTCCGCGAATACCTTCAGAATCCGGTCGGGGTTCGGGAAGTATATAACAGGCAGGAGCATCAGCTTCAGCGTGGCGATGTTAAGAAGATTCAAAAGGAGCAGGAACGCCGCGATGAACCAGGACTTGAAGGCGTATCTTTCCCTGACCCTCTGCGAGAACAGTGACAGAGCCGCAAGGACCAGCGTGACGGCGATAACGCCTGCAAGAAGGATTGTGAAGTAGGGCAGGGGCTTTAGTGTATACCTGGGGCTGTTGGGAACAAGAAGGTGCACCAGGAGCGCTAAAACTGCGCTCAGGGTTGGAACCAGGGTACTTAGGTCAAACCTGGTCCGGTTTATCATTTCTTCTTCTTTATATGTATGACCTATCCTTTTCACACCGACACCTCCGTCCCGTCACACCGCGTCCTGGTTTTTGATATAGGCGAATGGATCTTTTTCGTACCATTCCTTCCTGAACGGGAGCCTGGTATAGCGGGAAAGCTTCTTGTTGAACTGGCAGTTTCTCATGACCCTGTTGAGACGTCTTGCCACCTCAAAGACACCCGAATAGCCCATATAGTTGTAACTGGGCCCGAACAGTGGAAGGATGGGCAGCCCGTGCTTAGCGTATATGTTGTTGCCCCCGGTATGGGTTATCAGAACGTCGGGCTTCAGCCGATTCAGAAGGTTTGACTGCTCAAAGGGCTGGTTTGTGGCCACGTCTATCACTACATCATCCACGTTGTCGAGGGAATCGAACATGGGCTCGATGAACCGGTCGAAATGGTGCGCTTTAAAGCCCACTATCTCCATTCCGAGGTCCTGCAGGATCTCGGCGGTAGCGACGATCCTGACCTCGCCTCCGGCAAGGAAAGCGCGCTTTCCGGCAAGAACTTTACGGAAAGGCTTCAGGCTTTCATCCAGAAGCCTGTTTTCAACTTCGATAAGCCTTTGCGCCTCTTTTTCGAGGCCGAAATGCCCGGCAATTTTCAATATCCAGCGGTCAGTGTTCTTCCGCCCGATGGGTATGGTGTCGATCAGGAACGGGACACCGTAATTTTCCCTTATATGCTCCACGAAATAGTCGTCGTGCGTGCCGCAGATGCTCACATTAAGGGAGCTTTCCAGAGAATACTCAAAATCCTCGGGCTCGGCATAGCACGGGATGAAGGTGACATTCAGCCCTATGGCGTTCAAAAGCCGTTGCAGTTCCAGTTCGTCCTGACGGCTCATTGAACTGACGTTCAGTACGTTTACATTCCGGCTGATGCGGTACTGCTCCCTGATCTTATCAAGGTCGGATTCGGCAAGGTACTGCTGCCTTTCGGGCTTTTTTGTGAGCTTTTTCAGGATGCCGTGATAAACCGCGTCGTAGGCGGTTGCCATAACCTTTGTCTTGAACCCTTCGCAGTGGATTGGGACGATCTTCGCTGCGGTCTGGGTTTCCAGGTCTGCCAGGATGCTGTCGATATCGTCGCCGATAAGTGCGGGGACGCAGCCGTTTGCTACTATAATAGTCTCGGGCCTGAACTCGCGGTCGGCGTAAAGGACGGCCTCCCGGAGCTTGCGCTCCCCGCCGTTTATTACGTCAACCTCGTCAAGGTTGGTGGAAAGCCATACGACCCCTTCGGCGGAAGGGTCCCTGAGCTGCTTGAAGGTTTTGTTGACGCCTACATTGCCTATACTGCAGGCTCCGCATCCTATCGGCGCGTGCATGATGACCACCGCATTCCGCAAGGTATTGAGTATGGCGAGGCTTAATGTGAACTGGCATCCCTGTGTTTCTGCAAACCGCCTGTCGGCAAGGTTAAGGCAGCCTTTGCCAGAGAAACATCCTGCCCTTATGCAGCCTCTTATCTGGGCGCATGTGCCGCCGAAAGCGATGTTGGTTTTCAGCCTGTCTTCGCGCGCGGGCGCTGATTTTGCGTCAAGGTAATTCATATAAACCCTCCTATCTTCCTGCCGCCAGAATGCCGAAAAGGTCTTCCGCAAGACATAATGCGCCGCTTGTTCCGGCATAGGCGCGGTTTAGCACCACACGGTTCGTAACCGGAAAGGATACTGTCAGGAGCGGGAATCCGAACCTTTCTGCCAGGTCCCTTTCATAAACGCTTCCCACCACCACGGCGGGGCTCATCGAATCGTAATACCGCTCGTTGCGGTTGCGAGGCCAGATTTCGGCCATGTACCTTCTGACCGACGAAGCATCGGTATCGAATCTTACATTGGGCCTTACACCGGACTCAAAATTATCGAACCGTCCGGCAACGGTGTTCTTCTGCGATTCATCCAGGAAGTCGGTGATCACAACCAGCTCGGGAAGCCATCCCAGGTCGTCAGACAGAAACCGCGAGATTGCAGGGGCATAGTTTGAATCGCCCACCACCACTGCGTAACGCTGCAGGTCGAGGTCGTTGTAGATGTCAGCCAGGCGTTCCAGGTACTCGTAATAGACCTGCTTTTCGCTTTCAATCACGGCTTCAGCCTGTGATCCGTCAATCCCGAGGGCGTCTGCAACCGACAGCAGGAACTCGCCGGCAGCGTCGGCGCCGATGGGGAAACCGGTCACGATATACGGGATGCCGTGTATGTCCTCGAATTCCCTGGCAGCTTCAATGCCATACACGTCGGAAACCACTATGTTCAGGGAAGCCTTACCGGAATTCCTTATATCATCAAGGGTCTCGCCCTCGCCGAAAAAGGTGTTGACGCGAAGCCCCAATCTCTCAAGGAGCCTTTTTATCTCCCTTAGGTTCCCCTTCCAAAACACGTCCTGGGCGGGCACAATACCAAGCACATTCACTGTGCCGGGCTCTTTTTGCGGCTGTTTTGGTATGAACCTTCGGATCAGCGACTCAAGGACCAGTTCATAGCCTGTGAAGGAATTGCCGCGGAAACTGGGAGTATGCACCGCGATAACGGGTTTTTCGCTGTCCTCGAATTCCGATGCCACCGCATCCAGGTCATCACCGATCATCTCGACCATGCAGCCGGTCAGGACCATATAAAGGTCGCCGTCCATGATTTCAAGGGTGCTTGCAATCTGCTCCTTAAGCCGGGTTTCGCCTCCGAAAACCACGTCACGTTCAGCCACGTTGCTGCTGGGAAGGGCAAGGCCCCCACAGTAGCCGCCGCCCAAATATCCGGCGCCCGGGTTGATGGCGTTATGAAGGTTGTGACCGCAACCCGTGGAAGCGTGAATAATCGGTATCACGCGCGGTATGGCTCGAAGCGTGGCAAGAGCCCCGCCAAGGGCGCAGGCATACCGCGGCCTGTCGACGAATTTGCTCATATACATTACCTCCGTCGCATCATGTGCTTGAAATAAAGATCAGCCGTGAGAAAAGGTTTCAGGTATACTCTGATGTCTTTCGTAAAGGAGATGGGACAGGTCGCTCCTCCCTGGGATACCGCAGGCGTCTGCGCGGCAGTGTTGGCAATGCCGGAAAACCGGAAGGAACTCTTCAGCGGCCTCCCGCGCCTCATTTAACCGGGTGCAGTCGGGAGCTTCCATGTCCGCCATTTCGTGTTGGGGTATCAGCGGAATAATATTGATGATGGCAGCTCCGAGTTCTGCCGCTGTCCGGGCGATCTCCGGGATATGGGAGTCGTTCAGATCCGGGATCAGGACAGTATTGATTTTAACGATCGCCCCAAGCTCCGCCATCCTGCGTATTCCGCGTTTCTGTGCCCCGATCAGGATCCTCGCCGCCATAAGGCCTTCATAGCGCCTGCCGTCCAGCACTACATGGGAGCATATGTACTGAAGGATTTCAGGATCCACCGCGTTGACCGTTACTGTCACTGTCCGGACCCCTGCATCCCAGAGGTCCCGGGCATGCCGCTCAAGCAGCAGCCCGTTGGTGCTCAGGCATTTGATAAGCTCCGGATGGCGCTGGTGCACAAGTCTGAAGGTTTCAAGGGCATGGGGTGTGGCAAGCGTGTCGCCCGGCCCGGCGATGCCCACCACCGTGATCTCGGGGCACAATTCAAGCGCTTTGTCCACGAGCTGCGCGGCCTGTGAGGGCGTAAGAAGCCTGGCAGTTACACCCGGGCGATGTTCGGTTTTGTTGAAGCTTCTTTTGCAGAACCTGCACTGGATATTGCAGGCTGGGCTTACCGGGAGATGGATGCGCCCCCTGTTCATATTGGCTCCCCCGCTGAAGCAGGGGTGCAGGCGGGAGATCTTCCCAATTAGTGTGTCGGTTATAGTACCAGGCCATGCCATTTTACGCGCCTCCTTCCGGGAGAATCACCTTTCAAGGCTGTCAAACAGCGGGGTGGAAAGATATCGTTCGCCCGTATCGGGAAGGAGGGCGACTACGATTTTTCCTTCGAACTCCGGACGTCGAGCTACCTGGGTTCCCGCAAAAGCTGCGGCTCCCGAAGAGATGCCGACTAAAAGACCCTCCAGCCTTGCCAGTTCCTGTGCCGTCCGGTATGCCTCCTCGGTCCTGACCTTGATGATTTCGTCGATAACGTTAATTTTCAGGACTGAAGGGATAAAACCGGCGCCGATGCCCTGGATCTTGTGAGGACCGGGCGGGGATCCCGATAATACGGCAGAATCGTAAGGTTCCACGGCAATGATTCTTATGTCTGGATTCTTCTCTTTCAGTGCTTCACCGACGCCGGTTATGGTGCCGCCGGTGCCGACGCCGGCCACAAAGGCGGCAATCTCGCCGTTTGTGTCGCGCCAGATCTCCTCGGCGGTCGTTTCCCTGTGAATCCTTGGATTTGCCGGATTGTTGAATTGCTGTGGAATGAAGGAGTTCTCAATCTGGCTCGCAAGCTCTTCCGCCTTGCGGACAGCCCCCTTCATGCCATCCTTGCCCGGGGTGAGGACCAGTTCGGCATTAAGCGCTTTAAGCATGTTCCTGCGCTCAATGCTCATGGTGTCGGGCATGGTGAGAATCAGGCGATACCCTTTTGAAGCCGCGACAAAGGCAAGGCCGATGCCTGTATTTCCACTGGTGGGCTCGATAATGACCGTATCATTATTGATAATCCCCCGCCTCTCGGCATCTTCTATCATGGCAAGGGCAATTCGGTCCTTAACGCTTCCCAAAGGGTTGAAGTATTCGAGCTTGCCTGTGAGCCTGCCTCTTACTCCATGCACCCTGTTATAGTCGGTAAGTTCCAGGAGCGGTGTGTTTCCGATAAGATCGGTGAGCTTGCGTGATATGCCTGACATTGTGACCCTCCATAAATCATATTAATATTATATGTTTAGTAGGAATTGGAATTGGTATAATTATATGCCGCGACTTTCCAGTTTGTCAACAGAAAACATATAAATATATGAAAATGACTCTGACATGCTTGCCGCGCGTGCGGCCAGCACTTGTTGAATCCATATTATTCATATGATATAGTAGGCAATTAGGGGGTGTTATTATTATGAAGATTTCGACAAGAGGTCGCTATGCACTTCGCCTGATGCTTGACCTGGCACTGAATGATCCCGACGAGTATGTGACCATCAGGAGCATTTCAGAACGTCAGGAGATATCCTACAAGTACCTGGAACAGATTATCTCGGTCTTGAACCGGGGAGGACTTGTCAAGAGCGTGCGAGGATCCCAGGGTGGGTACAGGCTGGCGCACCCGCCGGAAGAATACACTGTGGGCATGATCCTGAGGCAGATTGAAGGAAACCTTGTGCCCGTGGCATGCATGGAAGACGAACCAAACCAGTGCCCCCGCAGCAACAAGTGTGTTACACTGACCGTTTGGAAAGAACTGGGTGACGCGATAAACAACGTGCTTGACAGCATCACCCTTGCCGATCTGGTTGAAAGGGCGCGCGCACAGGGAGAAAACGTCGTTGAGGGAATTTGCCAGGAATAAAGCCGTTTCCGTTTGCCTCACCGCCGAAAAGCCCGGGCTTCTGGCGAAAACCGGCAAAGAAAACGGCTTTACTGATAGTTACATGCTATTTGCCGCCGTTATTCACTGCCGGCAGACACAAAGGCTTCTGCAAATGAGATGAAGTCATCGTAGGTGCAGGCGCTCGGGAAGATCTTTATCGCAATGCCATCCTGCACCCATGTCAGGCCATATGCATTTCCACGTTCATAAGGGAGAGGACCGGTAAGTACGGCTTCAATTCCGTTCAAAGGAACAATATGAATGTCCTTGGTCGTATCAATTTTTACATTTGCGTTTTCACCCAAATAATGCATATATACGAATACAGATGATGATGCATCGCTCTGCGGTACTGCCCCTGTTATCTCCTGCCAGTCGCCATTTTCCAGCTTGTCGTATATCAGTTCCACCGCATATGGATAGATTTCTTTACCGTTGCTGAAAGCCTTTACGGAAACCAGTTCCCAGTTGTTCAAACCTTTGGGTTCAGGCATTGTAAAGCGTAAGATATCCTTTGCTTCCTCCAGCGAGGCAAATTTGTGCTTTTCCATAAAACTTTCGGATTTTCCTTCGGATTCTTCCGCATACTCAAACCCTTCAAGGAGAATCTTTGTGTCGGCATCCGGGGGATATTCCTCGCCCAATTCCAACTGTTCAACCTTATTTGCAGTTCCGCCTGTAAAGTTAAGCTGCTTCAGCAATCCATTAATGCCGTCTGCGAACACAGTAAATCCTGTTAACAATGTAATCACAGTGATCATGGCGGCTATGGCGGCAGGCCGCATGCTCCTGCGACGCTCCACGGGTTTGGAACGCTGTTCCCTCTGGTCAAGCCTGTTAATAAAATTTTTAAGCATGGACTCCCTGTCTGCCAGTACACTGTAAAAATCCATGGATTCAAGTTTTTTCCCGAGATCTGTATAATCCTGTTCAATGTTATACATCGATTTCATCTCCCATCATCAAATGTTTTCTCAGTTTTGAAAGGGCACGGCACAGGATGACGCCCACATGCTTTTCACTCATGCCTGTAAGCCTGGCCATATCCTTATTGCGAAAACCGGCGCCGTATTTAAGGGCAATAAGGCTTCGCTCCCGCTTGTTAAGGGCTTCAAGTGCCTGTGTCAGCGACATTATGTCTGCTTTAAGCGCAGCCGCCGCCTCCGGATCGGAATGTTCCGGCGCCGGAAGTTCCAGGGCGTCATCGATGGAAAGGCACGGCTTCACCCGACGCCTGAACCTCAGGTAATCCCTCAGCGTATTGCGGGCTACTGTGAACAGCCAAACCTTTATATTACCCTTTCGATGATCAAAAGTAGGGCTTTTGTCAAGCACTTTCACAAACACATCGTTTACCAGGTCCATTGACGCTTCCCGGTCGCCCGTACTGTAGTAAAAGAAATTGTATACCGATCCGGCATATTCCGAATACAGGTAAAGTATTTCTTCCCGACTGAGTCCGGTATTTTCAGCTTCCGACAATACAGTGCCGCTGCCTTCCATGTTTTCGGCAAACCGACAGAATTGACGGCCGCTAACCGATTCCATACTCACTAATGCATCACATCCCAGTTTTTATTCCGGCCGGTCACCATGCAATACGACTCAAGCTGTTATTTACTACAAACAGTATAGAATAATTTGTCAGGAAAATGGTAACGGAGTAATACTGATGTCCTCTCTCGGCTGCGTTTGTGCTATATCCCAAACTGTAATAAGATAATCTTACATGCAGGGTGCCATTTTGCAATAGCTGGTTATAACAAACAGATCCGATTTCTGTAGTAAACTGACTGAAATCTATATAAAAAAGGTTGTTGACTAGAACCCTTGGGGCTGGCTTATGCTTGAAACGGAGGTGGCAGAAATGCTGATAAATGAGGTGTGCAAGATCACGGGCCTGACCAGGAAAGCCATCGAGTACTATATTGAAAAGGGCTTGATCTCACCATCCTTTTTGGAGAACGGATACAGAAATTTCAGCGATGATGAGGTTGAGCGGTTGAAAAAGATATCCGTACTCAGGAAGCTTGGAGTCAGCGCGGATGATATTAAGGCAGTCCTCTCCGATAAATCGGGGCGAGAGCTTCAAACCCTTGCTGTGAAAAAAGAGCTGGATATTCAAAGGGAGCAGGCAAAGAAATCCATACTTGAGAAGCTGGCCGGCGGAAAAAGCTATTCTGAAATCAGCACCGAGTTGCAGGCGGTTGAGGGCAGCAAGACAATCACCGAAAAGCTGCTGGATGCCTTTCCGGGATATTATGGCAGGTTTATTTGCCTGCATTTTGCCAGGTTTCTGAACGAACCTGTCAGGACCCGGAGCCAGCAATCAGCATATGACAGGATCATATCCTTCCTTGACAGCGTTCCGCCTCTAAACCTGCCGGAGGATCTGCAGGCCTGGATGATGGAAACTACAGAGGAAACGGGTACGGAACAGATTGCGGAATCCCTCGAGCATACCAGGAAAAGCATTGAAGACCCGGGTGAATTCATAAGCAATAACAGGGAAATGCTGGAGCAATATATAGCCTTCAGGCAATCGGATGAGTACAAAAACTCTCCCGCATACAGGCTGATGGCCTATATAAAGGAGTTCAACCAGGCAAGCGGATATTATGATGTGTTTATTCCTGCCATGAAAGAACTGAGCCCATCATACGCCGAATACTATGAGCAATTGGAGAAAGCCAATGAGAGGCTTTTTGCCGAATACCCCGATATTGAAAAGCTATAAGCGGCAAACAGCGAGAGTCAATAATGTCTGACCGGAGGGCACGGATGGGTTTCCGTGCCTTTTCTCAGTCCGATATATGATTATTTGTCACCCCGGAAAACAAGCTCCTGATGAACCTCTCTCCGCTGGTACCTGTCGCAGGCTGCCTTAGTCTGGTATAATCAATACAAAATGGTTGATATGGTGGTGAAACCGGGTTATGGGGGGGGCGGAGGCTTCCCGGGCTGCCGGTATGGCTTGCGTTCATAGCCTGAAGAACATGAAATGCTTTGATGTGTTTAAAAAGGAAACATATCATCCTATCCTGGTGCTGGCAGCGGTTATTTTGCTGTCCTGCCTGACGCTATGCGGCTGCAGGAATAAGTACGAGGATCTGATCAGCGCCGGAATCACGGTCCCCCTGGCCGAATCCCGGATTATCGATGTCTCGGTAAAGAGCAAAATCATGGACAGGGATATCCCCTGCAAGGTTTATCTTCCCAAGGGCTACGGTAGCGGGCAGAAATATCCTGTGTGGTATGGGCTCCACGGCCATTCCAGCAATGAATCCATGTGGATCAATGAGGTGGCAATGGACAAAGTGGCTGATGAGATGATCGAAAGCGGAGAGATAGAGCCCCTCATCATGGTATTTCCGCTGACCATGGATGCCACCCTCAAAGAAATCCAGGAGGACATTGAGGATGACGGCAAGATCGATGAACGGAAGTGGGACCGGTTCATGTGGAGGGAACTGATACCCTATATCGATGCCCATTATGATACCTTGTCATCGGCGGACAGCAGGTTCATCGGCGGATTCTCCATGGGCGGAGCCATTGCCCTCCGTGTTGCTTTTCACCATCCCGATCTGTTCAGCAAGGTTGCCGGTTATACAGCTGCCGTCCCGGCCAGCGATTTTTCGGGAAAGCAGTTTGAGAAATGGCTGTACCCGAACCTTGATCCAGAGGAAATACATGATCCGGCCCAATTTGCCAGGGAAAAGGGTCTGGTGAATCTGAAGGTCTATATTGAGGCAGGTAATGAAAACGATCCCTTTTTATCAGCGCTGCAATCCCTGGATCTTGCCCTCCAGGAGAGAGGTATTTCGTCGGAATTCGTCATATATGACGGCGGCCACTCCCTGGACAACGCAAGACGATGCGCAGGGGACTATCTCAGGTTTTACGCTGCGAAGAAATGAGGCAAAACGGTACTTTCACATGTGTGGGGAACCATTTGATGTGCATGCTGTTCAAGGTGGGCATGAATACTGGAAGGGATGCCTTGGTATATAACCCTTGCCTGCATGAGCAGGATACGGATGGTTGGCGCGGAACCGTGTGCTATTATGGGAGTGATGTTTATGATCGGCATTGCGCTTGAAGGCGGAGGCGCCAGGGGCGCTTTCCATATGGGTGTGGTAAAGGCCTTTCTCGAGGAAGGCTATGAAATAGGCGGCATTACGGGCACTTCCATCGGTGCCCTTAACGGCGCCATTATTGTCCAGGGGTCCTTTGAAGAGGGTTGCAGGGTTTGGGAAAACCTGACCCCTTCCGAGGTATTCGATATTGATGATGAGGAATACCAGCAGCTTATCCAACGCAATTTTGACAGGGAAGCAGCCCGCCGGCTTGCCGGGGTCATTGGCAGGATTATCAGGAACAGGGGTTTGGATACCGGTAAGCTCAGGCAATTCCTGCAGGGACTTATCGATGAGGAAAGGATCCGGAAATCGCCAATGGATTTTGGCCTGGTCACGGTTTCCCTTACCGGGCTTAAGCCCATGGAGCTTTACAGGGAGGATATTCCCGAAGGAAAGCTGATTGACTATCTTATCGCCAGCGCCAGCTTCCCGGGGTTCAAGCCGAAGGAGATCGGGAAAGACTTTTATATTGACGGCGGACTCTATGACAACTGCCCCGTGAACCTCCTTGCCAGGAAAGGGTACAGGGAGATCTACGCCATACGCACGCTGGGACCGGGATTCCACAGGGAAGTCAGGTATCCCGATGTGAAGGTCACCCATATACTTCCTTCTGAAAGCCTGGGAAGGATCTTTGATTTCAGCCGCGATCTTATCAGCCGCAATCTGAAAATGGGATATTATGACGGCCTCAGGGTCATCAGGGGCCTCAGGGGTAAAAAGTATTATATCAGGCCAGTGGAAGAGGATCGCCTTCTTAGGACCCTCCATCAATTGACAGACCGGCAGGTCAGCGACCTTGGCAGCCTTTTCGGTATTAATAAGGTTGAATCCGGAAGGATGCTGTCTGAAAAGATCCTGCCCGAGATAGGAAGAAGGCTGGGTCTGAAGAAGGAAGCCGATTGCCAGGACATCATTGTGGGTCTCCTGGAGCGGCTGGCGGAGGAACAGGGGCTTGAAAAGTATCAGATCTACGACCTGAACGATTTTCTGGCAGCCGTAAGGACAGGGAAGCTGCCGGATACACCGGCAGCCCCAGGTGTTACGGCCTCCATAAAAAACAGGATAACCGAAAGCCTGACCGGGAAGCACAGGCTTTTAAGCGCTGCCCGGATCATCGCCGAAGGTATAAAATCGGTATAGCAGAGTCTACATCATTTCCGGTTTGGAGGGTGAAGAAATATCGGCCAGGGTAGAGGAAATCTCAACATCCTGCCTTGCGCCGGTGGCAACATCCCCCAGGGCTACAATCCCCACCAGCCGGTTGTTTTCCACTACGGGGAGCCGCCTGATCTTCTTCTCCGACATGATGCCGAATACATCCCTGATCTCGGCCTCCGGGCTTACCGTTGTAACTTCACTGGTCATGACGTCACGCACGGGTGTCTGGTGGGGATCCTTTCCATGGGCTATATTTCTGACTACGATATCCCTGTCGGTGACTATTCCTATTACGCCGCTTTCATCGCAAACAGGGACGGAGCCAACATTGTGTTTCTGCATAAGCTGCGCGGCCTCAACCACGGTGGAGGCAGGGTTGATATAGGCAACATTCCTGGTCATTATATCCTTTACTTTCATGGTCGCACATCCCTTCCGCTGAATTATCCGGTCTTTATTCTTCCACCGCGGAAAATATTAAGTACAGATAATTACTGGATTTGCGACCATTTATCAGGTTCAGCGTTCCAAAATCCAGGAAGCAATGTCCTCAATAACCCGCTCGTCCACCTTTCCCGGCGTGTTGTATTCCTGTGGCCCGGGTGTGCCCGACCCGTAAATCATCAGGTGGTTGAGCCCGTCATAGGATTTGAAGGTGGCATTGCTCCTGTTTCCAAGCGCCTCCTTCCACAGTTCGAATTCCTCCATGGTTACCTGGTAGTCCCGTTCTCCCTGGAGGAAGAGCAAAGGCCTGTCAATAGCCCTTGCCTCGTTGGCCGGGTTATAATCCTTAAGATCCAGCCAGTAAGAGGCCGGGGTGCCGAAAAGCTGCTCCGGAGGGATATCAGTGCCTGGGGTCAGGGCTTTTACGTTATCCCTCATGGCTTTATAGCTTTCCAGTATCTGTTCTTCCTGGTCAGTTACCGTTCCGTCCAGTTCATTGAGATAACTGATCTGCTTTATCATCAAATCTTCGAGGGGCGTGACCGCGCCGGCCATGATGATGTATCCGGCCGCACCGGGCGTAAGTTTCGCTATCCGCGGGATCATCATTCCTCCGAGGCTGTGGCCTAAAATATAGATGTTGTCCTTATCAATGCTGCTGTCCCCTCGTAATAACTCGTAAGCCAGAACCGCGTCCTCAACCGTTTCCTCGTATACGGTGAAATCGGCAGAGCCTGAGATTTTTTGCGCATGGACCATGGTCCTCTTGTCATAGCGGAGCGTGGCGATACCCCGCTGGGCAAGGCCATAGGCAATGTCCCTGAAGGGCTTGTTCGCGCCTGCGGTTTCATCCCTGTCATTAGCCCCGGAGCCGTGAACCAGTATGACAACCGGGAACGGACCGTTGCCGGCTGGCTTGGTAAGTGTTCCCGGAAGCTCCCAGCCGAGTTTCCCGAAGGTTATTTCTTTTTCCGTTACGCTTTCAGGAGCTTTGGCCGGCGTGCCGCCTTCCGGGTCGGGAGCGAGGTTGAGCCCGGCTATCAGCCCATTGTTGAAAACCACGTTTATATAGATCCGTGCATTCTCAAATGAGGTTTTAACCGAGATTATGTCATATCCCTGGTACTCGGAAGCCACCGTTCCGGTTATTTCGGTGAATTCTCCATATACGCTTATGAGCGGGGTCCATATCTGGTCCTTCAAGAACTTCCCGTCCGTGATCACATTCTTCATTTCCTGCGTGTAAGGATAATCTGAAACCGCCTTGTCGAATTCTCCGGCAGCCATATCAGAAATTAGGTTCACCGCAATCTCTTCAATGTTCGTTCCTCCAGGACCGGGCGATGACGCAGTTGAAGGCGATGCGGGCGTTCCCGTTTCCCCGGGGGCGTTTCCGCCGCAGCCTGTCAAAAGAAGCATTACCGCCAGGATATAAACCAAGTACTTTTTCATCTAACGACCTCCGTTCCTTAATCATATTTATTATAGGTTATTACCGGCAATCAATACAACCCGGGCGGCTGCTTATCTGGTATCTTCGCCCTGCCCGTATGGTTCCGGGCGCTTTGTCTTGCCTTCATTTTTGATGTATGAAATAATGGATTAAGAGCCGTACAGGGGCTTTAAATGAATCTTTTAACAGGGAAGCTATATGAGCCTGAGACTGATCTATGGCCGGGCAGGAAGCGGCAAGACCCGTTTCTGCCTTGAGGAGATTAAAGCCAGAATAAATGAGGATGCCGGGAACCAACTGGTTTACCTTGTGCCGGAACAGTTCAGCTTCCAGGCTGAAAGGGATCTTATCTCCATCCTTGAAGCCGGCGGCATCATAAAAACCGAAGTCCTGAGCTTTCGCCGCCTGGCATTCAGGATCTTCAACCAGTTGGGCGGCATTACCTATCCCCATATCCACCCTGCGGGGAAATGCATGCTGATCTACCGAATCCTGGACAGGATGGGGGACAGCTTTAAAATCTTCTCCAAGGCCAGTGAGCGGGAGGGATTTGTCAATACTGTCTCCACCCTGATTACCGAGTTCAAGCGCTATAACGTAACCCCGGAGCACCTGAAGAAAGCAAGTGAGCAGTTGGGGACGGATCATCCCCTTGCTGGAAAGCTATCCGAGCTTCACCTCATTTATGAAGAGTTCGAAAAAGCACTGTCCCACCGTTACAGGGACTCGGACGATGATCTTACCCTTGCCGCGCGAAAGCTGGAGGACTCCTCGCTTTACAGCGGGGCAGAGATCTGGATAGACGGGTTTGCAAGCTTTACGTCACAGGAATACATGCTGGTCGAGTGCCTTCTTAAGAAGGCGAAAAGGGTGAATATAAGCCTTTGTACCGACAGTATAAGGTTTGAAGACGGCGATGACGAACTTGATGTTTTCCGCAGGGTCAAATACGCCTGCCGCAAGCTTTGCAATATCGCCAAAGCCAACAATATCCCCATGGAAGAACCCGTAAACCTGAACCACGCGGTGCTTCCGCGCTTTGTGTCAAGCCCTGAGCTGGCCCACCTGGAAAAGAACCTGAACGCATGGCCCTACCAGGTCTACAGGGAGAAGACCAGGGATATCTTTTTGTTTTCCTCGTCGAACCTTTTCACGGAGGTTGAAGCTGCAGCCAGGGATATTCTCCGCCTCTGCCGCGACGGGGGAATGAGGTACAGGGATATCGCCGTGGTTACCAGGGATCTTGAAAGTTACGCGGATATTGTGGATGTTGTGTTCAACGAATATGAGATACCATGTTTCATAGACCGCAAGGTGGAGATTACTGACCATCCGCTGGTACGGCTCGTCCTTGCCATGATGGACATCTTTATTGATAACTGGTCCTATGAGGCTGTATTCAGGTATCTCAAGACAGGACTTACGGGCATTCCGCAGGAGATGACCGACATCCTTGAAAACTATGTGCTGGCCTGCGGAATCAGGGGCAGCCGATGGACCAGTGACGAGGATTGGGACATGACCCCGGAAATGGTGCCGGACGAGAGATCTTCAGGCGCAAGCCCTGAATACCTTGAAACCGTCAACAATATACGCAAAAAGGTAATTGGTCCCCTGGTGGCTTTCAGGGAGAAGACCATCGGACGTACCAGGACCTCGGATTTCTGCGCAGCCTTGTATGATTTCCTCTGCGAACTCCATGTTCCTGAGGCTATCGAAGAGAGCATCGAGGCTTTTAAAAAGAAGGGCGATTTCTACAGGGCCAACCAGTACTCACAGGTTTGGAACATCCTTATGGAGTTGTTCGACCAGATCGTAGAGGTCATGGACGACGAAACAGTCGGCCTTGAACGGTTCAGCAAGATTCTCAGGATAGGGCTGGGCGAATACGGGATCGGGCTGGTGCCCCCATCCCTTGATCAGGTAATAGTCGGGAGCGCAGAGCGGTTCAGGAGCCATGAGATAAAGGCCATGATCCTGTTGGGCGCCAATGATGGGGTTTTCCCGTCCACAGCCATACCCGAAGGCGTCCTTTCGGACCAGGACAGGGCAGCCCTTAATCACATCGGTCTTGAACTTGCCAGCGACACAAGAACCCAGGCATTTGATGAACAGTTTTTGGTCTACCGTGCCCTTACGACTCCGGGGGAATACCTGAGGATCAGCTGGGCGATAGCCGACCAGGAGGGAAGGACTCTAAGGCCCTCCACACTGGTTTCCCGGCTGAAAAAACTCTTCCCGGAGATCAGCCAGGCAAGCGATATCCTGCCGGCAAATACTCCCGAAGAAGAAATGGAACTGATAGCCGGAAGGATCCCCGCCTTCAGGCGGATGGTATCTGCCCTCCGAAGACGTATGGACGGCCAAAGCGTACAGCCGGTCTGGAAAAGGGTATATGCCTGGTATGCCTTAAGGGATGAGTGGAAGCAAAAATGCGAATCAGCCCGCATGTCCCTGGGCTACAGGAACGTGGCGGAGCAGGTTCGCCCTGAAATCATGCGTTCATTGTACGGGTATCCGGCGCTTTCCAGCGTATCCAGGCTGGAGAAGTATACATCCTGTCCTTTCTCGTTCTTTGTACAATATGGCCTGGGTGCAAGAGAGAGGAAGATCTATCGCTTAAGCCCGCCCGACGTAGGCACATTCATGCATGCTGTAATTGAGCGGTTCTCGAAACTTATGGACAGGCGGCGCCTGTCCTGGAGGGAGATCACCCGTGACCAGTGCCAGGACATAATCTCAGGTATAGTGGATGATATGCTGGGAAGGATGAAGGGATCGGGAATAGCCGCCTCCAGGAGGTACACAATACTTGCCGCCAGGCTCAAGCGTGTTGTCGGACGCGCGGTATGGATAATTGCCGAGCATATACGCCTGGGAAGTTTCGATCCTGTGGATTACGAAGCGGGTTTCGGCGAGGGGGAGAAGTACCCGCCCATCGTCCTTGAGCTCAAGTCGGGCGAGAAGATATACCTGCAGGGAAGGATAGACAGGATTGACGCACTGGAAACCCCGGAAGGCAGATACCTGAGGATCATTGACTATAAGTCCGGATATAAGGACTTCAGGCTTTCCGATGTATACTATGGCCTCCAGATCCAGCTGATAACCTACCTCAACGCTTTGTGGGACCCCGATAACCAGTGCGGTCAGGCAGAGGATGACGGACGCATGCCCTGCCACCCCGCCGGGATGCTTTACTTCAAGATAGACGACCCCATCATAAAGAGCAGTTCGCGGCTGTCGGAGGAAGACATAGAGAAAGCCATACGAAAACAGCTCAGGATGAAAGGTCTGCTCCTGGCCGACGTAAGGCTGATCAGGGAGATGGACCATACCATTGACGGCACTTCCATGATCATTCCGGCTACCATCAACAAGGGAGACGTACTCGGAAAGAACACGTCGGCTGCCACAAGGGAACAGTTTCTGAAGCTGAAAAACTATGTGGGCAGACTCATGGCGGATATATGCGAGGAGATAATGAAGGGTAAAGTGGATATCAGCCCGTACAGGAAAAACAAGTATACCCCGTGCGCCTACTGCGCCTTCAGGCCGGTATGCCAGTTTGACGCTGCCATGAAGGATAACCGGTACAGGATCCTGCAGGACAGGAGCGACGATGAAATCTGGAGCCTCATGGAGCAGGAATGACGGGCGGAGGTAGTGGCCTATGGGAAATAATACCATGTGGACAGAAGAACAATGGGAAGCCATAACCGAGAACAGCGGGAACCTGCTGGTGGCTGCCGCCGCCGGAGCAGGAAAAACCGCAGTGCTGGTTGAAAGGATTATCCGCAGAATAACCAGTCCAGAGGACCCTGTTGACATAGACAGGCTGCTTGTGGTCACATTCACCAATGCGGCGGCAACCGAGATGCGGGAGAGAATTGGAGATGCCATCTCGAAAGCCTTGGAGGAGGATCCCGGCAACCGCCAGATCCAGCGCCAGATGACGCTTTTAGGCAAGGCCTGCATCACCACCATCCACTCCTTTTGCCTGGATGCCATACGCAGCAACTTCCAGCACCTTGATATCGATCCCAACTTCCGCATCGCTGATGAAACCGAAAGCACGCTGATGAAGCTGGAAGCCCTCGAAGAGGTTTTTGAGGAGCAGTATGAGAAGGAGGACAACCAGGACTTCCTGGAACTCCTGGAGAGCTACGGCGGAAACCGTGACGACCAGGTCCTCATGAACATGGTGTTCGACCTGTATAACTTCGTACAGAGCAGCCCATGGCCCGAGGCCAGGCTGAAGGAAATGGCCTGCGCCCTTTCCCTGGATGAAGGAACCGATTTCGGCAGTACTTCATGGGGTAAGGTCCTGCTGGACGCAGCCCGGATGGAACTCCAGGGGCTCAGGGAAATGGCCCGGAAAGCCCTGGCGATATGCCGCGAGGCTGATGGCCTGGACAAGTATATACCTGTTCTGCAGGAGGACATAAAGCAAATAGACGCCATTCTTGAGTTGATCCCTGAGCCGGCAGGCGGTAAAGACGATGGGACGCACTGCATACCTGTGTGGGACCGTATCTGCCAGGCATTCCAAAACATTGATTTCAGCAGGATGCCCGTACTGGGCAAGGATGCGGACAAGGCTGCCCGGGAGAAGGCAAAGAAGCTGCGGGACCAGGTCAAGGCAGGCATGAGAAAACTGCAGGAAAGAATCTTTACAGCCGGTTCGGAACAGATCGTGAAGGAACTGAATCTCCTGTATCCGAAAATGAAGTGCCTTGCCGGCCTGGCATCGGATCTTTCAAGGAAATACAACGGGAAGAAAGCGAAAAAATCCATACTGGATTTCAACGACCTGGAGCATCTGTGCCTTGAACTTCTCACCGATACAGACGAGGAAGGAAGGCTGGTCCCGTCCCAAACGGCCATTTCCTACAGGGAGCGCTTTGCAGAGGTCATGGTGGATGAATACCAGGACAGCAACCTGGTACAGGAGACCATCATACAAATGATATCCAGGCACCATGTGGGAAAACCCAACGTATTCATGGTGGGAGATGTGAAGCAGAGCATTTACAGGTTCAGGCAGGCGCGCCCGGAACTTTTCATGGAAAAGTACAATACCTATTCGATGGAAAAGGGAAGCCTTTACAGGAAGATCCTTCTTTACAGGAACTTCAGAAGCCGCAGGGAAGTTCTCGACGCAGTCAATTTCCTGTTCGGGCAGTTCATGTCGGTGCAGGTGGGTGAACTGGATTACACCGGTGAAGAGGCTTTGAACCCCGGAGTCGTTTACATTGAGCCTGATGGAAAGTTAACGGCGGGCGGAGAGGTTGAATTGCACCTGATAGAGACCGGAGCCGGGAACGGGGATGCGGATTCAGGAGTTGATGAAGAAACCGGAAGCAGCGACGATGAAGACGAGGATGAAGAGATCCTGGACAATATCCAGTGCGAGGCAAGGATAGCTGCCCGACGGATAAAAGAGCTGCTGTCCCCGGACGAAGAGGGAAGGGTATTCTCGGTTTGGGACAAAAATGCAGGAGAATACCGCCCGGTCATGTATCGGGATATTGTCATACTGCTCAGGACCACAAAGAACTGGAGCGAGGTGTTCACCGAGGAACTGGGGCTTATGGGCATCCCGGTCTATACCGATACCGGGAGCGGCTTTTTCATGACCATCGAGGTACAGGTGGTCCTGTCGCTCCTGCAGGTCATTGACAACCCGCTCCAGGACATTCCCCTGCTGTCGGTGCTCCGGTCCCCCATCTTCTCATTCACCACCGACGAGCTGGCCGAGATCCGCCTGGCAGACAGGAAAGGGCTGTTTTACAACGCCCTTTGCAAGCTGGCCGGATCCAAAAATGGCAAGACCGCCGCAAAGGCGGCCGACTTCCTGGAGAAGCTTGGAAGATGGCGTGAGATGTCGCTCTATATGTCCACCGACCAGCTTCTCTGGCAGCTGTACCAGGAGACCGGGTACTACGGTATGGTGGGAGCCATGCCGGCCGGGGAGCAGCGCCAGGCCAACCTGCGCATACTCTATGACCGGGCAAGGCAGTTTGAAAAGACCAGCTATAAGGGTCTGTTCAATTTCATTACCTTCATTGAAAAGCTGAGGGGCAGCAGGGGCGACATGGGAAGCGCCAGGATCCTGAGCGAGAGCGATAATGTGGTGCGTATCATGAGCATACATAAGAGCAAGGGCCTGGAGTTCCCGGTGGTAATCCTGGCGGGCTGCGGCAAGAGGTTCAATTTCCAGGATACGACCAGGAGCATTCTGCTCCACCAGGACCTGGGATTCGGGCCTGATGTGGTGGACACCAAACTCAGGGCTTCATGGCCCTCCGCGGCGAAGCTGGCTATCCGGGAAAAGATAAGGACAGAAACCCTTTCGGAAGAGATGAGAATCCTTTATGTAGCCCTTACGAGGGCCAGGGAAAAGCTGATTATAACCGGATCGGCCAGGGATATGGCAAAGGCCCTGGAAGGCTGGGCGGAAGCGGCATATACCGAAGAACGGAAGCTTCCGGGATACAGGACGGTTAAGGCCGCAACCTTCCTGGACTGGATGGTTCCCGCCCTGATGCGGCACAAAGGCTGCGGGAAGCTCAGGGAAAGCCTGCCCGATGATCATGATTTCAGCGGGATACTGCTGGATGACAGTTCTATCTGGCGTATTGAGTTGTGGAACAGGGACCAGGTACCTGAAGGTCCTGCCGAAAATGAAGCGGAACAGGCAGGCTTTAATAAATGGCTTGATGAAGAGGACAACCAGGGAACATCAGTTTACGACCCGGAGATCGACAGGAGGCTTGGCTGGGAGTATCCTTACGCCGGGCTTGCCCGGGTCCAGGCCAAGTTCTCGGTCACCGAACTAAAGAGGAGATTTGATCCCCAGCTTTCGGAAGAGCGGGGAGATCCGCCGGGGTACCTGCCCAAAATGGTGAAAAAGCCCATGTTCCTTGAAGGCAAGAAAGGTCTGAGTGCCGCTGAAAAGGGTACGGTTATGCACTTTGTCATGCAGCATCTGGACTTTAAGAACCCCGATCTGGAGCGGCAGATAGAAGATATGATATCAAGGGACCTTTTGACCAGGACCCAGGCCGACAGCATCGATACGGACAAGATCAGGAGGTTCCTGGAGTCCGGCCTGGGTAGGCGGGTTCTGTCCTGCGGCAGCGTTAACCGCGAGGTGCCTTTCAATATTGAGATACCGTGCAGAGAGCTTTATCCGGATATCCGGGAAGATATGGGACAGGAAACCGTCCTGCTCCAGGGCGTGATCGACCTGTTCTTTGAAGAACCCGACGGCCTTGTCCTGATCGATTACAAGACCGACCAGGCGCCTCCGGGCAGGGAGGATGCAATCAGGGCGCGCTATGCGTCACAGATAGGCTATTACTCCAAGGCCCTGGAAACCCTCACCGGGAAAAAGGTGAAGGAGCGGTACATCTATCTCTTTTCCACCGGGGAAGTCATAGACTTATGATATTCTAAAGTCATTCTGTTAAGCGGCTCCGATGAGATTGCCGCGCTCCGCTTCGTTCCGCTCGATGTCATTGATGGGAGGCATTATTCAGCGGCCTCAAGCGCATCAAAATTCTTGCCGCATACGTTTTTAATGCTTATAGCCAGGCTCTCCAGGGCCTTATGAATCCTGTTGGTCTCCACATACCGCTTGATTTTAAGGGTCGTGGTTTTAACAAGCTCCTTATATCCATACACATAATAACGGATAGCCTTATATGCAGGAACCTGCTTGTTGATCTCCCGGATGGCCTGGTCCAGGATATTGCGGATGGCCTGGTTGTCATACAGGTCACAGGGCATATTCTCCGGATCCAGGACTATCTTGGCGCAGACCTCAACCTCACCGCCGTCCAATGTCTCGCCCCATACAAAGGATTCCTTGACGCATGGCTGTTTGTTCAGGAGAAACTCCAGTTCTTCGGGGAACACCTTCTTGCCGTTTTTCAGGACGATCATGGATTTGAGCCTGCCAGTCACATGGAGAAGGCCGCGTCTGTCTATTCTTCCAAGATCCCCGGTATGGAACCAGCCATCGGTCATACAGTTCCTGGTTGCTTCAGGGTCGTTCCAATAACCGAGCATAACGGTCTTGCCCTTTACAACAATCTCGCCGATACCCTTCAGATCGGGATTGGCTATGGCAACACTGACGCCTGGAAGGGGCTCGCCGCATGTGCCGGGCTTTCTCACACGATCATTGCAGCCTGCCACCACCGGAGAGGTCTCGGTGAGACCGTATCCCTGGTGAACATGGATGCCGATGCCGTCATACCAGCGGGCCAGATCCGGCTCCATGGCTGCTCCGCCTGTAATGATGGCACGGAGGTTTCCGCCGAAGGGTTCAAGGAGTTTCTTAAACATGATGCGCCTCATATCAAGGCCTGCAAACCGCAGAGCGCCCGAAACTCCCTTCAGGAGACCAACCATGAAGGTTTTTTTCTGCTTTGAAATCTCTTGGACCACCTTTTTCCTGAACTTATCAAATATCAGGGGAACCCCTACAAGCACATCCGGCCGGTGTTCGGTCATATTCCTGGAAAGATATTTGAGCCCATCGCTTATGGCAACGGTCATACCGCAGTATAACGGGTAGAGAAGGCCTGCGGTGTTCTCAAAGGTGTGATGGAGCGGGAGTATGGAAAGCACCGATTCACCGGGCTCTATATGAACGACTCCGCCTATGCCCATGATATCCGCACACAGGTTTTCGTGGGACAGCATAACCGCCTTGGAATCGGCCGATGTTCCCGAGGTGAATAGAAGAACGCACATGGTTTTGTTATCGGGCTTTATGCCTGTATAGGACGTATCACCCTTGCCTGTGAGTTCATATCCCTTTTGTACCAGTTCATGGAAGGAATAGTATCTGCCTTGATCTCCGGCACTGATTCCATCACCGGGATTCATGCAGATACAGGCCTTAATCCTGTCATTACCGCGAGCGAAGGCCATTACGGTTTCGTGGAATTGCTCCGAATATATGACGGCATCCACTTCTCCGCGCTCCAGCACCCTCCGCAGTTCTGAAGGGGGAAGCATCCTGTCGATGGGAACAGCAATACCGGCCCCGTTGACAACAGCAAGAAAGGCAATGATCCATTCATACCTGTTCTCCCCGATAATCGCTATCTTGGGACGATCCGGCACTATTTTGATCAGGGCACTGCCAAATGCGTTAATGTCGTCAAGGGCTTCCCTGTAAGTTTTTGATATCACCTGGGACTGGGGTGTATGTCTGAACCTGAAAGCTGTCCTTTCTCCAAAGAGTTCTGCCGATTGCTGAATCATGTCTTTGAGATCGGTGATGGGCCTTACCTGGTAATAAGGTTCGATGGTTTTAATCTTGTGCAGTTTGATTTGATCAGTCATTTAATCTCCATTCGTGTTTAAGAAAAGTACTCCTGTTATTCTATCACAATTCGACCCAAATTTGTTTACTTTTTTGAAAAATAAAAAAGAAAAAAATAGGCAGTCATGTCCCGCAAGACAAAAGCAGGAGCCCAAAGGCCCCTGCTATCATCGTTCAGGTAATCAATCAGCGTTATTTCACCAGTTCAAGATCGGCTATGTTTTCAAGGCTTTGCCACGTGTTGTCGGTAAGATCGCTGAACTTCATGATGCTTACGCGGGTACCAGTATCATCGCTGTCGTTGATCTGGACATCAAATCCCATTACCATGCCTTCGGATGCAGGCTTCACCAGGGGAATTGCCAACTCCACAATGTAGCCGTTGGGCGTTACCTTCGCAGCAGACTTGAAACCCTCCTTTTTCGGTATATTGCCGAAGGTTTCATAGCCTTCGAAGTTTACACGGTAATGTCCGTCATCATCCTCATAGAAAGATGTTTTCCCGTTGTTCTGGTCGAGGAAGACCTCAATGGAATCATGCTCGTAAGGATTTGCCGAATCCTTGTTCAAAACCGGATCTTCCACCTCAACCAGGCAATATACAAAGTTTTCATCCCAAAGGACCCTCGCGACGCCCTTTGCGCCTTCCCAGGCCATGATGGCGTTGTTCACCTGGATCTCAGGGCATTTGTCCCAGAGTTTCTCCTTCTCTCCGTCTATCGATGGAGTTCCGTACATCGCCTGGGCTTTTTTCACAACTTTTTCGGTGGTTACACCGGATACCCCGTGATCAGCAAGGTACTTTTCGGGATCCAAGACCGCATAGTAAGCTTCCTTTGGGGTATAGTCGCGGTTGAACAGGCATGGGAACTTGTCACTGCGCCAGCTTTTATTATCAACGGTTCCCCAGAAGGTTACCCTTACAATATCATCCTTGTACTCCTTGAATAGCTTGAAGAGCTTTGCGTATACGATGGCCTGCCTGACTTCCTGCTCCCTGGTCAGTGATCCGGAGGCGTTATTTACTGTGACATCAAGTTCAGTGATGCTTACCTCAACGCCAAGCTCCGAGAACATCCTTATGCTGTTCTCTACCGAAGTGATGGAGATATCGGTGCTATAATGCCCCTGCATGCCGATGCCGTGGATGGGCACGCCCTGCTCTTTAAGGTCCTTGACCATGGCATGGACTACGGTGGCCTTGGTTTTGTCGTTAAGGTTATAGTCGTTGTAGTACAGCTTTGCGTCAGGGTCGGCCTCATGAGCAAACCGGAATGCCATCTCGATGTAGTCGGGGCCGATGGATCTCAGCCATTGTGTTTCCCGCAGGCATTTGGTCCAGTCACCGTCCGCGGGAAGAGGCGCACCGTCTTTCACAGCCTCATTGACCACGTCCCAGGACATAATCCTGCCCTTATAGTTGCTGACGACGGTGGTAATATGGTTGCAAAGCTGCTCTATGGCCTTTTCACGGTCCGAGGTCTGGCCCAGGAACCTTCCGGACTGCTGGTGCCATACGAGGGTATGTCCGACCACCTTAAGATTGTTTTCCTCGGCAAACTTCACCATGGCGTCCGGCAGGGCAAAGCTGAAATAGCCCTCAGTAGGCTGCATACCCTCAGGCTTCATGATATTTTCGGGTGTGATACAGTTGAACTGGTCGAGTACCAGGCTTTTTTCCGGATCGACCAGGGTATTGGGTGTATAGATGGTGCCTATGAGAAAATAATCGGAGTAGGCCTTGGCCAGTGAAGAACCGATAGGTTCATAAACAGGCCCTTTCGGCTTTTTATTTCCTGAATCGCCGGTTTGGGGAGTCTGATCAGGGGTTGACGCCGGAGTGGGAGACTGATCAGGGGTTGACGCTGGAGCGGGGGATGGTTCCGGGGTTCCGGAGGTCTCGCTGCCTGCGCCGCAGCCAGAGAACATGAATACCGCGAGAATGATAACCAGCGGTAAAACGATGATCCTTCTTTTAGCGGATCTGATTCTGCGCATCTAAACCACCTCAATATGTATTTGACTGTCTGAACCGGTGAAAAATCCAGGATGTCAGCAATCAGCAGAACAGTCTTATATTACCGGTCACTCTTTGAGTATAACATAAAAGGCTTGTCATGGGGATGGTTCTTTTCGCACACTTCCCGGTGGTTTTCGCGGTGAGCGCCGGTCAGGCTGTTAAAATGTTACTGTATTGAAAACTGAATGGGCATAATCGGTGGTAAATATAAAAAGATACGTATATACGAAGATCGCAAATTGAAAGGAGTCGGATATAATGAAAAAAATAGGCTTTTTCGATACAAAACCCTATGACAGGATATGGTTTGACAAACTAAAGGATAAATATGGCTTTGAGTTTAAATATTTCGAGAGCAAGCTGAACGGAGACACGGCCATGATGTGTAATGGCCTTGACGGCGTGGTAGCCTTCGTCAACGATGTTATTGATGAGAGGACCATAGATGTATTGAGCGGTTTTGGCATAAAAATCCTTGCTCTCCGCTGCGCAGGTTACAATAATGTCGATTTCAAGGCAGCATTCGGCAAGCTACATGTTGTAAGAGTCCCTGCATATTCGCCCCATGCCGTTGCTGAGCACGCCATGGCCCTGATCCTGACGCTGAACCGGAAAACCCACCGGGCGTATATGAGGACCCGTGACCACAATTTCAGCATAAACGGGCTGACCGGTTTTGACATGTATGGAAAGACAGTGGGTATTATCGGGACAGGCAAAATCGGCCGGGTGTTTGCGGACATATGCAAGGGATTCAGCATGAATGTTATCGCCTACGATCCATTCCCTGCAAAGGACAGCGGCATAGAATACGTGGAACTGGAAGAACTGTTCAGGATGTCGGACATTATCTCCCTTCATGCCCCTCTGACAAAGGAGACCTATCACATAATCAACAAGGATGCCATCGGGATAATGAAGGATGGCGTCTATCTCGTAAATACCTCCAGGGGGGCGCTTGTGGACAGCGAGGCCCTGCTGAACGCCATCAGGGATGGAAAAGTCGGCGGCGCCTGCCTGGATGTGTATGAGGAGGAATCCGAACTCTTCTTTGAAGACTACTCCAATGTGGTCATCAAGGATGACACCCTTGCCAGGCTGATTTCAATGCCCAACGTAATAGTAACATCCCACCAGGCGTTCCTAACCGACGAGGCGCTCCGCAATATTGCCGAAACAACGCTGGAAAACCTTAAGGAGTTCTTCGACGGCAAAGGCCTTACCAATGAAGTCTGCTACCAGTGCGCCAAGTATGGAAAGTGCGAAAAGAAAGAGAATGAAAGATGCTTCTGACAAAGGAAAGCTCTGACGAGTAGAATACGGGCGGCGCAAATGACGCGCCGCCCTCGTGTTTATGCTTCTTCTTCCCAAAACAGCTCATCCAATGTTTTCCCAAGCACGCGGCATATGGCGATGCAGAGCCTGATGGTAGGGTTATAGTCACCCTTTTCAATGGCATTGATGGTTTGCCGCGATACGCCCACCGCTTCGGCAAGATCCTGCTGAGACATGTCCAAAGCCGCACGGGCAGCCTTCAACCTTAGATTCTTCATAACCTACTCCGTTTCAGCATGTTTTTTATCGTACAAATGTTTTGCCACCAGCGTCGCATAAATGGGTATAAACGCTGCGACCGCCAGCACGTTCAGACTGTGAATATTCAGCAGGCCATCCGTTACCATGGGCGTTCCGTCAGCCAGGTTCAGGAAGAAGATAAGCAGGTTCGCTACAATAATAATAAGGAGCAGGGTAAAATAGGGGCTAGGCCTGTCTTTGAAAGAGAAAAAGGAATCCGTGATGATGCATATTATGGCAAAGACGGCTATTGCCAGGAACAAACCCATAAATGTTCCGGTGGTCACATCTGCCCATTGTATGTCGGCGACATCATTCATGAGTGCGGAGAAAAGGGAGTATGCGGCAAGTGTCCAGAAAGCGGCCTGGTAGGCCTTGCCCCTTGCCAATCGCTGACGTTCGTCATACTCCCTGTAACTTGCTCTCCTTTGAAGCAGCAGGAAAAAAGCGACACCAAATGCAATAGCGACCGGGAAAAGCAGTATAACCAGCAAATGGTCAAAACTCATTACGCTCACTCCTCAAATAAACATCATTACATAAGCCGGGTTCAATGCAATTATATAATCTCCTTTACAAAATATCAAGTATATTTTACTAAATGTTAAATATTTTATTAGCCGGACCCGCCTGAAGGTCAGAAACCTCTGCCCGTATGACCTGTACGGTTTTGCAAGTATTTTGCGATCCTCTGACTTATCCAGGATACGTATATTCTGTAATGCAAGTTTACAGGCGAAAGAAGTTCACGGGAAATCAAGATTGACCCGTTGACAGGCACGGTCTAAACATGATAGACTAAACCTGGTCTAACATGTTTAGACTGGAGGATAGACATGGCCAAAAACATAAACCTGACCGAAGCCGAGGAAAGGCTCGCGTCTTTAATCTGGCGTCACGCGCCTATTTCATCGCCTGACCTGGTTTCTATTGCTGCCCGCGAGCTTACCTGGAAGAAATCCACAACCTATACGGTGCTGAAGAAGTTATGCGACAAGGGTGTTTTTAAAAATGAGAACGCAACGGTGTCTGTTTTGCTGACCCGGGAGGAGCAAATGGCCCGGCAAAGCCGAAGCTATGTAGAGGAGGCTTTCGGCGGATCGCTGCCGAGGTTTATCGCCGCCTTTTTCAGCGGCAGGAAACTGACACCGGAACAGGCAGCCGAACTGAAGCGACTGATTGATGAGTACGAGGAGGAGCCGGGCGATGGATAAGATATTCCTCACTGTTCTCAATATGAGCCTGACCGGTGCTTTTGTGATTGCTGCTATATGTATCGCGCGACCGTTTTTGAAAAAAGCGCCCAAAATCATAACTTACTGGCTTTGGATCGTGGCGTCATTCAGGCTGGCAGTTCCGGTTTCCTTTGAGAGTGTTCTCAGCTTGATACCTTTCAGGGCTCAGACCATACCTATGGATATCGCCATGCAGCCTGTACCACGCATCAACAGCGGCATAGCTTTTGTGAACAGTGCTGTGAGCGACCTTCTTCCCGCTGCTGAACCGGCTGCAAGCGTGAATCCGTTACAGATATGGATTATGGCAGGCGTTTTTGTCTGGCTTACAGGAGCTGCGGCTATGGCTATCTACGGCGTGGCTTCTTACATGGCCCTCAGGCGGAAAATGAGAGAAGCATATCACATCATGGATAATATCTATGAATCAAATTACATTGATTCCCCTTTCGTGCTGGGGGTGTTCAAGCCGGGAATATATCTTCCTCCAGGACTTTCCAAAAATGAAAAAGGCTATATCCTCCTGCATGAGCAGACCCATATCCGGCGATGTGACCATATTATCAAGATAGCGGCGTATTTCATTCTATGTCTGCACTGGTTCAATCCGCTTGTCTGGATTGCCTTCCTTCTGATGAACGCGGATATGGAAATGTCCTGCGACGAGCGCGTGTTGAAGGAAATGGGCTCTGGAGTGAAAAAGGACTATTCAATGTCACTCCTGTCGCTGGCCGCAAAACGCCGTGTTATTGGGGGCAGTCCGCTGGCTTTTGGCGAGGGCGGCATGAAAGAACGGATAAAAAATGTGCTGAATTTTCGCAAGCCGTCAAGAATTGCAATCATAATGGCAGTTGCGCTGGTTGCTGCGCTGAGCATAGGCCTGGCGGCTAACAGGGTATTCAATACCGGGGTCCAAACTTCCGTGAGGGTTAACAAGCATTATGTTCTTGAGAACGCCACCGACAGGGATAAGCTTGAGAGCATGATGTCGGTGACGCTCTGCGAAGACGGTTCAGCCCAACTTTACAATGCCCTCGTTAGCAGCTATATGCTGCCCGACTGCACCTATGCCTTTGAAAACGGGGAACTTCTGATCTATGCAAAGATTTACAGCACGCATGGAGAAGCTGCTTTCGGTGTTAAGAACGGGGAAGTAATCGCCCGCTTTAAGGCGCCGGACAAGAACACCATAGTGTTCGAGTCGGCATCGGTGCCGTTGCGTGCGAAGGAAGGAGCCCGGTATGTCTGCGCGCAGCAGGATAAAGCGGCGTCGCCCGTACTGACGCTTTATCCGGGAGTTCCGGCGGACCCGAAGGCGGCAAAACCCCTGCCGCGGGATGAAGAAGGCCGGTATCTGCTTGACCATGTGATTTCGGCCGTTGTGGATTATCCAGGCGAGGCGGATATCACCCTTTATTTTGAGGAAACCGGAACAGGGACTAAACCGGTTGAAGTGCCATTCCCAATAGAAAATACCAATTTACACATGCTACGCATCGATATAATAAATATTCTCCCGCCGGGTTATACTGGCTTCATCCGGGCAGTTGTAAAAGACCAGGACGGAGGGGAGCATTACGGCAACACGCTGGAAGTCGTGTATCCCGGTCCTCAGCCCGGGAGCAGCCTGCCGCGCAAGTGGATTGATTATTACCTGGACGGGCAAATGCCGGGGGACAAAACCCTTGAACTGGAATTGCCTGAATACCCGGGTACTGTCTTTAAACTGACGCCTTATGAAGTGAAGGCGGTCGGCCCTGGCGGCGAGAAAACGCTCTATAACGGAATGCCTGTCTGGAGTGTCTATCTTGCGGACCTAACCGGCGACGGGATTCCCAAATAGTGCTCGACGGTCAGCATTGGCTCGGGTATCGTCGATCAGCGCATCATAGTCTGTGATTACTCTACCGGAAGGATCTATGAACTCAGCGACCGGATGTATTACGATTATGTCCTTTACCTTGAGGGCGGACGACTGATGGTGAAACAGACAAAACACGCCGACTTCCAGGGTGAGGTCATTACGACAGGGGAACTGGCAATCGTGAACGGCGAAGTGACCGCCGTCGGCATTGACCGGAATAAAGATCAATAATACGTCTTTCTTAATGTTTTGCTGTTTAAACTATCCAGGAAGTTGATAAATAAAACGGGACACTGATAATTTGCGTCTAACCCGGTATTCAGGGGCAAAGGCCAGCATATGGGACATTTGTCTTTGGAAAAACCGGTATGTTGCCTGAGTGATGGCACATCTTGAGGAGGGACCTGTTGTGGAACTGGATGAAAAATTTGCGAAGCTGATCACAAATCAAGCAAAATACGAGTCTAAGAGCCTGGCATTGAATCTTCTGATTTCCAGATTGCAAAAAAAGTATATGGCTAACCAGACACCGCAGGAAATGAATAATTGCCTGCAGGAAATGAATGCGTTTTTTGCGAAATATGCTTCGATACTGGGAAATGATATTGAAGCTTTGAAAAAATATAGGGGGGACGGATATATGTTTGTTGGTCTTGATGTAGCAATTAAACTGATTATCGGATTACATAGCCGATAACAAAATCGATACACAGTTGCCCTTGGTGGCAGATTACAACAGTGTGTCCGTGAATGTGTCCGTCAAATCGGTTTCTGAAGAGAAAAAGACGGTTGATTTCTATGCTCCGGTATTTGCAGGAAAGGAATACCGTTTTGCGCGACCTGTCAGTGATTATGCCGCGAGCTTCAGCGAGCACCTGAAAGAGTTCAGGGATATTACACCCATCTTTTCATGCAACTGTATTCTCAATTACCTTTATGGCAGGCTTGATGGAAAAGCGACACCGCCGTTCACAGGGCCGGTAACCTTCGGAGAAATTGCATACCAGCTATTGAACCAGACATTGGTTTATGCAGAGATAACCAGCAAGTAGCATAAGACTGAGTGAAATGCCCTGAGGGATTCACACCCTTGAGGGCATTTTTCGCAAACAAAATTAGGCAGTGAATGGGCTCCTTATTTTGCCTGCTGCTTTACCCTGAACCTGACAATTTCACGTATAAGGTCCAGGGGAAGCGGCTTGTTATGCGGGAATTGCACCGCTCCCTTCGAAGTCTTGTAACCCGAAAGCTTTTCCTTGAATGCCTCGATGCCTTCCGGCTGCGGGTAGAAGCCGATATGGTTCCTGAAGGCGGCAAAATGGACCAGCCATTTTCCATTTAAATCGTATGTGGGCATCCTCATGCAGATTCTTTCGGTTGCCTGCGGCGCAGATTCAAGGATTATATTCCTTATTGCCGTCAATCGTTCACGCACCTCTGCGGGAAAGCTTTCAATGCATTTTTCAACTTCGTTTGCCATGCCGCACCTCCGGTATTATTAAACCAGTCATAATATGATTTGCAGATGTTATTCAGCGCAAACCTTCAGGAAGCGCCGCGGTTTACAAGGCGGCGTATTCTGTCCTGTTGCGGCCTGAAAGCTTGGCCTTGTACATCAGCCTGTCAGCCATTTCTACCACATCTGCCGGAGACATGTTGTCCGAATACCTGACCGTGGCGACGCCGAGGCTTGCAGTGACAAACTCTGAGACAGGGGATTCCTTATGCTCAATCTTCAGTTCATGAATCCTCTGCCTGATGCATTCAGCTATAGCCACAGCGCCCTGGATACCCGTATCGGGAAGTATACAGGCGAACTCCTCGCCTCCATAGCGGGCAGCCAGGTCTACCGACCTGGTGACGCAGCCGGTTAATACCCTGCCTATCCGGCGCAGGCATTCGTCCCCCATGACATGGCCGTAGTAATCGTTGTATTCCTTGTAATGGTCGATATCAAGCATGATAACCGATAGTTCGGAGTTGGAACGCCTGAGCCTGTAATACTCATGTTCCAGGGCGGAATCGAAGGATCTCCTGTTGGCAATCCCGGTCAGGCTGTCGGTGTTGCTTAATTCCATCAACTGGCGGTTGGTTTCAGCCAGTAAAAACTCCATTTCTTTCCTTGCGTTTATGTCGGTCAGCATGGCAAAAGACCCCTCAAACCTTCCTGAGTCATCGAGGATGGCTTTTGCGGATACAAGGAACCAGTTAATCTGGCCGTCCTTTCTCAGAAGACCGCATTCATAAACCGAGTCTTTGCCTTGTTTTCTGCGGGATGCCTGCTCATTGTAAATATCAAGCTGGCTTTCGGGAAAGAAGGAGGCATATGTCTTTCCCAGCATCTCATCAGTTGTATATCCAAGCATCGCGGCCATGTTATCATTGCAAAAGGTAATGGTATAGTTCTCATCAAAGATGAGAATTCCTTCGATGGCGGTTTCCACGATTTTCTGGAACCTGTATTCGCTTTCCTTCAGGGACCTCTGTATCTCCAGCACCTGTATATCGCTCTTCTCCTTGGCAAGCATCAGCAAAACAAAGCCGCTGACCAGGAACAGGAAAAAGCTCACCCCGGGTATTACATTGTTTATGTAGCCGCCGTGCATGCTTAAGGAGTATTCCGGAAAAACCAGGCAAGTGATGGCGCATACCAGGTATACCGAACCGGCTATGGAATAGCATACGGCCAGAAGGGATCTCAGCGAGAATCTCATTTCTGATTTTCCGAACAGGAACAGGCTTGTCAGGAGGTAGAAGCCGCTTTGGATGATGAAAACCAGCCCGGTTTGATAGGGCATGGCCAGGAAAACTGTTAATGCGCATGCCAGAATAATCCCGGCTGATACCGGGATATGCAGCCGGCGCGGAACGAGCTTTCCGGCCAGGTATCGGACAGCCCAGGCTTCATAGGCGCAACCCAGCAGTATAAAAGTGAAGGCAAGCGAGGTCAGGCCATCGAAGGTGTCAGTCCTGAAGTAAAGGACCAGGGCGCCGGAACCCTGAAGGATCTTGGCTGCAGCCCAGAAAGGGACTTTTTGAGGATTGTTTTTGTTAAGCTTGAAAACCGCCAGCAGCAGTCCATATAAAAAGGACCCCATTGCCAGCATCAGCGTCATGGTTCTAAGATCCAAAGATAACCCCCCGAAATCCGTCCACAGAACTCAGCTTGTAAATGCAAACCCCTGATGCCGGAATATAAAGCAGTCTTCCGCTGGAATATATTACTATTATAAATCAGCCGTATGGATTGTAAAATAGCAGTTTCTCCATTTATCGGGCAACCTTTTTGAGATTGCCTGTTTTACCTCGCCTTCAGCCATTGCAGCAAAGGCTCAAGGTTTTCTTCCCGTACGCCATCAAAGCCGTTCTCAATGATGGAGGCGGATTCTTCAGGGTTTTCGGTTTTAACTTTGCCGCTCTTCAGCATTTTCACGAAAAAGGACAACATGATCCTATACAGGCCCTTCTGTTCTTTTAAAGGCAGGCATCCGCCCCGCAGGTAGAAGAATGGCATGCCTTGTATCTTGTTCATCGATATGACTTCTTCGGCACTGGGCTCGGGAGCATGGCCGATACCTGAGGCGCAAACCGCTATAACATTATAAGTTCTCAGCATATCAAGACCTTGTATGATTCCGGCCCTCATCCAGCCAAGAAATATGATTTCTTCGCCCTTTGCGGTCTCCGGGAGTTCGTTTGTCCGGTAAGCCTTAAGCCCGGTCTTTTCAGCGAGCATATCGGCATATCTTTTGGTAAAGCCTGTCCGTGACTCATAAACGATTATCATTGTTGATATCCTCCTCTGATTCTCCTGTATTCGGCTGAGCAGCATATGTCGCTTCTGACACTGAGAATGCTGCTGTATGAATTTACGTTTTTTATTGGCATTTGTTTCCTGGTACCCTTGTCCCTGCATATATAAACCTCGGTTCAGCCGAATTGACGCAGACCACGATGGGTTTTCAGGGCGCATTCTGACTCATATTACAATTCCCACTCAACGGTATGTTCTAATAATACTTTTTTTTGAACCAATTGCATAGAGCCTTCCATGAGGAGGTCAAGCGCAATAATTAGTCCATGCAAAGCAGGAGTAGAGCTCTGCATGGACCGGTAAGTACCTGTTATGACTGGAAACTGGGGCGCTGTAAAGTTACTTTTTTTCTATAATGAGCCTTCCGGTCGCACCCCTGCCCGTGATGCGGATATCATACATGTCTGTTTCAGATACTGTGACAGTGAATCTTCCTGATTTCAGGTTGTTTCCCGTATAGGGTTCACTGCCGTTCCTGCCGCTGATTTCAAGTGCAATGCTTCCAGTTTCACGGTCAATATCAACCAGAAGCGTATCACCCTTGTTAAGGGATATTTCACATGTTCTGCCCGAGGTCCAATTCCCGAGATCAACCGTGAATCCTTTTCCATCCGGGTTGTCGAGAACCTCAATACTGCCATTGGATCTGGTACAGTTTGAAAACACTATAATGATGGAGATAAACACTGGCAGAAATACTATGGGATGCATTCTGTCAAATCTCCTTATTCCATTATTTTGCTTCCTTAAAAGCATGACAGCACCTCACTTACGAACTTGTCGCGCTCATTGATCCATGGGCTATGGCCGGAGTGCTCAAACCATACGATTCCCTTATCGGGCGCATCAAGAACCTGCATGTATTCTTCCGCCAGCACCGTCGGCGCGTTGACATCATGCCGGCCAAGGAAGAAATAAACAGGCACATCAAGTTTTGTGTAATCCGTCCTCAGATCGATATCATAGAGCTGCTGATAAACGTGGTTGTAAGTGTTGACAATGCCGCGGAAAAAATTGATCTTATCAAGCAGACCATATTCGGGGGAAAAGATGTCCCGAAGGGTATTGTAGCCCGAATTGTGAATATCGGGATTACCCGCCATATAAGCGCTGAGGTAATTAAGGTACACTGCGCTTTTCCAGGTCACATCCTTTCCGTAATAGGGCGGCTCGCCATTTGCCAACAGCCTTTTCACAACACCATCATCGCCTTTGGATCGTGCGATTTCAATTGCCTTATGGTAATCCATCCTTTCGGTTTCGGCAAAGGCTACCATTTGGCCCGTTCCGATGAATGCGTGAAAGGACTCCGGATAATCGTTTATAAGGAAGATCCCCAGTGCGCTGCCCCAGGATTCGCCCATAAGGTAAATCTTCTCCTGGGAAAAGCGATCCTTAAGGTATTCCGTCAGGGCATAGCCATCCTGTATATAGGTCCGGGCAGTAATGTTGTTTATCCTTTCCGCATAGTAGGACTTTCCGGAACCTGGCTGATCCCAGTTGACAACGACAAAATGCTTCTCCAACTCGGCCAGTTCATGCCGAACCGCAGCCATCTGCGTGCCGCCGGGACCGCCCGCCAAAAAGAGCAGGACAGGCGCATATTTGTCCCAACCCCTAATGCTTATCCACTGTTTCCTGCCGTTCAGTTCAATTTGAATAAGCTCCGCGATGCTGTTTTCAGGTGTTTTTCCGTTTCCATCAGCAATGGGCGGGGTGGAGGCGGTAAGCTGTGAAATGGTAATGAGCGCCAAATTCAATATCACCGTAACGGCGAAGCATATCACCGCTTTCTTCAATCGAACAGGCCGCTTCCCGGCAGTTTTTCTCCGAATGCCTGCAATGGCGCCATATACCGACAGAAACAGGATCATTGCCAGTGCGGCCGCAGATAAAATGGTCAGGATCAGAAAAATAACTGTTACGATCATAGTAAACCTCCTATCGCCTGATATATACACTTTCCAGGGCGTTGCCCATCAGGGGAATATCTGTAACGCGGCTATCCTTGAGGAGTAGCCCATTATGCTCCATAAGGCGCTTGATAAGGCCGATCTTTTCCGCTTCGTTCAGGGGTTCGCGGAAGACAAGCACACCGCCTGGCTTGAGGGATCTTGCCAGCGCAGGAATGATGCTTTCCAGATCACTGTCCGGAATATCATGCAGAGCAAAATGGCAGTATGCCACGTCATAGCTTTCATGCGGAAGCACCCGGGACTCCCATTTGAAAAACTGGATGTTTTCGCAGTTTCTCAGTGTCCTGCGGCAGGCCTTCAGCCACCGCGCGGAAATATCCAGGCAGGTCAGCTTTCCGTGAGAAAGCCTTTTTGCGACGTAATACGCAACCGTTCCCATGCCGCACCCGAAATCCAGCACCTGTTCGCTGCCGTTAAGGGGCAGATGGTCCGAGAATGTCTTGTATACCGATCTTCCGCAGAAGATGAACGCAAACCTCGTTAAGAGAGTCTCCATATGTGATGGTTCATATCCCATGATTCAACACCTCCCTCTGACTGAGTCCGCCAGGCAATGGCTGCTTGCCTGCGATAGCCCGGGAACATTGTCATTTGATAAAAAAAACAGCTGTATTCCGGGTTCAATGCCATCATAGCAATCGAACCTGTCATACAGCTGATATGAACCTTAAATCTACCTTAAATCGCTGGAACTGTGATACGGAAGGAGGCGCCCTTCACGACGCCGGGACAAAAAGCCAAATTGCCGCCATGGGCTTCCGCTATTTTTTTGGCTATGGAAAGGCCCAACCCGCTGCCGCCTGTTTTGGAATTCCGGGAATCGTCCGCCCGGACAAAAGGTTTGAAAATGTCATCCGCAAGGTGAGGTGGGATCCCGATCCCGTCGTCGATGAAATCAATCACTGCCAGGTTGCTTTGCACTGTCAGGCTTACGGTAACCCGTGTTCCCGGAGGATTGTACCTCATGGCGTTGTTCGCAAGATTCTGTATGATCCGGCCAAACCGGTGGGTATCCAGCATCACATAGATACTTTCTTCGGGAATATTGAACTCATATTCAAACCCCTCGTGTTCCAACTGCGATACAAGCTCACCGCAGGTTTGGCGGATGAACTCGCTTATATCTGTCCTTTCCAGTTTCAGTGAAAAATCCGGGCTATCCATCCGGGAAAGCTCAAACAATTCGGAAAGCAGCAGGTTTGCCCGTTTACTGTTGTTAAGAATGATATCGATATATTCCTGTCGCTCCTGTTCTGGGATGTCCGTTTTTTTCAAAAGCATTTCCGCATAGCCCTGTATGCTGGACATGGGATTTTTCAGGTCATGGGAGATATCCAGAATCAACCGCCGCCGGTCCTCCTCGGACTTCCTGCGCAGGGATATTTCATGCTCGATCCGCGCAGCCATATCATTAAAGGTATCCTGAAGCTCTGCAAACTCGTTTTTAAGGCGCAAATCCACCCGTGCGGAATAATCGCCTTCACGCAAAAGCCTTGTTCCGTCACAGAGTTTCCGAAGGGGTACGGTTATGCGCGCCGCCGTAATCCTGGAATAGATTAAAGCGGAAAGCGCGATAATCAGGATATAGCCCAACGCCGCAACAGCGATTGCCTTGCCTGCCTGCGCAAAATCGCCGGCTGAAGCTTCCTTGTTGAAAACAAGGGCAAAATCCAGCCGTATGGAGGTGGGGAAGGTAACTATCAGCCAGAACTCTCCTTCCGGATGATAGGCTATATCGTAATGGTAGGGCTTGCTCCTGCACCCGGTTAAAAATGCTGTGAATTCGCCGGCTGTCAGTTTATCCTTTCCGATGGTGTCAATACCCCTGGAATAAACAACATGGTATTCCCTGTCCACAACCTGCACACCGCCGCCGTCCCGCACAATTGCGGATGCGTCAATCTGCGTGTAGTCCTCCCGGATAATTGAGCTTGCGGGATACCGGTTCTTGGCCAGCGAACCTGAGATCCATCCGCTGGCGGCGGACAGCAGCACAAGCGCGAGCACCGTATCAAGTATCACCAGCAGGAATATCACCAGGAAGTTTCTAAAGAATTGGTTGGAAAGCTTTCTTTTTTTCATGGCTTTTCACCGGTATAATGCAGCTTGTACCCGATGCCGCGTATCGTTTTCAGGTACCTTGGCTTTTGCGGATCGTCCTCAATCCGGTTTCTGATTCTGCTGATATGCACCATTATTGTATTGTCGTCATAATAGTATTCCTCGTCCCATACCGCCTGGTAAAGCTGCCGCTTGGTAAAAACCCTCTCGGGGTGTTCCATGAAATGCAGGAGCAGCCTGTATTCCTTTGCGCCAAGTTCGATGGGTTCCCCGCTTTTGAAGACGCAGCATTTCTCCCTGTCTATGGTCAGATCTCCGTAGGTAATGCTTGTCGCGGGTTTTTCCTTCGGGGAGAGATACTCATTGTTCCGCCTCAACTGTGCGCCCACGCGGGCAACCAGCTCGGCGACGGAAAATGGTTTTGCAATATAATCGTCAGCGCCCAGCCCAAGTCCCAGCACCTTGTCCATGTCGTCGGTCCTGGCGGTCAGAAAGATGACCGGGATGGTGCTGTGCTGCCGTATTTTTCGGAGCAGGTTGAATCCGTCCATCACCGGCATCATAACGTCCAGGATTGCCAGGCTGATGTCGTGCGTTGAAAGGATGTCCCACGCTTCCTTTCCGTCCTGCGCTGTCAATACGGTATATCCGTTTTCTTCAAGGCTGATTTTTACCAGGTTCCGGATATCGCTTTCATCGTCTGCGACAAGAATGTTCATCCGATTGCCCCCCGCCAGGATGCTCAGCTGTTCCCGTATAATCGGAATTTCGATTCCGGACCTGAAGAGAATCCCGTTAATTCATGATTTGCCTTACTTAAATTATAAAGCTATTTGCCGATGAATTAAAGCCATTTGAAAAGGCAGATCTGCGTAACGGGAACACCTGCCCTCCGTAAAAAATTCCTGATCCACTTATGCAATTGGGGCAAAAACTGATGTATCCCGGGCTTTAACTTTGTGAATGTTGTAATTGACAATTTATGCATCCTTGACTATAATGTTCTTAACAGCAAAGGTGCTGCGGGCAAACGCCCCCAGCACCTTAACTTATTTTTGGGAGAAGGTGAGGATCATTCCGGGAGATATGCCATATCCTTAGGTGAGTAATGGTTTTATGCGGAGCTTCGCATGGTTTCAGACGGAACCAAAGAAATCGCAGGATGGGAGTACGGAATTCCTGCCATGAAAGATGAATAACCCGTTGTCAAAACCTTAATTTGGCACAAAGGCGTGTATTTGTGATGAGCATCCCAGGATGCCGCGTAGAATACACGCCTTAATTATTTGAGGAGGTTTGATTATGAGCACCGAAATGATAGTCGATACCCTATGGGTAGTATTCGCGGGAGTATTGGTATTCTTTATGAACCTCGGCTTCGCAGCGGTTGAGTCCGGTTTTGCGCGTTCAAAAAATACGGTTAACATCCTCTCCAAGAACTTCATCGTTTTCGCGGTTTCCTCGCTGGGCTTCATGCTTCTTGGCTGGGGGCTCATGTTTGGCGGAGACAATCCGCTGGTGGGAACACAAAACCTGTCAATCCTTAACAGGTCCAATCTTGATTTCTATGCGGACACCCTCACGTCGAATGTGCCGTTCTGGGGTAAATTCTTCTTCCAGTTGGTATTCTGCGGCACCGCGGCGACCATTGTATCGGGAGCTGTTGCGGAACGCGTCAAGTATATTTCCTTTATCCTGTTTTCCTTTGTGCTGACCCTTGTTATTTACCCGATCGTGGGTCACTGGATATGGGGAGGAGGCTGGCTTGGCAATCTTGGATTCATGGATTTTGCGGGTGATACCGTAGTCCACTCGGTGGGTGGCTGGGCAGCTCTTGCCGGAGCGATCATGCTCGGACCCCGACATGGGAAATATGATAAGGATGGGAAGCCGAAAGCGATCCCGGGCCATAGCATGTCCATGGCAGTTATCGGCCTTTTCATCCTGTGGCTCGGATGGTTCGGATTCAACCCGGGATCCACTATGAGTTTCCAGAACCCCGGTGATGTAGTACATATCGTTGTTACGACCAATACGGCTGCTATTGCGGCTGTGCTTACCGCCACCGCCACGTCATGGATCTTTATCGGCAAGCCTGACCTCGGTATGACCATCAACGGGTGCCTGGCAGGTCTTGTGGGCATTACCGGCGGCTGTGCCTATGTAAGCGTTGGAAGCTCGCTGATTATCGGCGCGCTGGCAGGTATAATCGTCGTATTCGCCGTGCTCCTTTTTGACCGGGCAAAGGTCGATGACCCTGTAGGCGCCACCTCGGTTCACCTGGTCTGCGGTGTTTTCGGAACGATCAGTGTCGGCCTTTTCGCAGAGGAAGGCGTTACAAGCCTATCAACGGTCAATGGTTTGTTCTTCGGCGGCGGCTGGTCTCTGTTAGGGGTTGAGGTTGTCGGAGTTATTGCCGTAGGTATATTTACATTCGCCTCGTCCTTCCTGGTCTGGTACCTGCTCAAGAAGACAATCGGCATCCGTGTCAGCCTCGAAGAGGAGATCCAGGGCCTTGATATCGGGGAACACGGAAACCATGCTTATCCCGATTTTGCCATTGTAGCCCCTATTATGGCTACAGCCAATGGCAGCGGCGATGTCTTCACAACAGCAGGCCCGGTTCCGGTACCGAAGCCCGTTTCAGGTACAGTATCGCCTGAGGCCGCAATTCCGGTGGTGAACAAGGCGCGTCCGGGCGCAAAGATGACAAAGGTGACCATTATAACGAACCAGGAGAAGTTTACTACGCTCCAGTCCGCCATCGACAAGATCGGGATTACAGGACTGACGGTCACAAACGTTCTTGGTTACGGCATGCAGAAAGGCCACATGGAGTATTACCGCGGCGCGCCTGTAAAAACAAGGCTCCTTCCCAAGGTCCAGGTGGACATTGTAGTATGCAAGATACCTGTCGAAACGCTTGTGGATACGGTTAAAAAGGCACTGTACACGGGCACTATGGGCGACGGCAAAATCTTCATATATGATGTTGAGAATGTTATTAAGATCAGAACAGGGGAAGAAGGCTACGACGCATTGCAGGACGAAGAGGAAGAATAAGAGGGAGAAGCGGCAGAGACCACTGAAAAGCCCGCGCTTCGTGACCCCCAGGGCGGCGCTTTTCGGTGGTCTCGCCGTCTTTTTTGCTTTCAGCCTATTTCACCATCAGGTCAAAGCCTTGCCTGCGAATCACATTCAGGATTTCCTGGCGCTTGGAATTTACCTGACTGAACCGTACGACCACCTGGTTGCTGAAGCTGTCCACCGGCCTTCCCGGATCCCTAAGGTCGTAGTAGGTGCGCATTTCTTCGTCATACTCCTTGATTTCTTCAAGATAATTCTCAAAAGAGGCATAGGCATTCTCGAAAATCCTGAGCCTCATTTCCATCCGAGGTTTTAGCTGCGGTTTCTGATCCGGGTACCCTATGCCAAGTCCAACCACCGGGAATGTCAGTTCAGGCAGTTTCAGAAGTTCGCAGATCTTTTCGGAATCATTGAGGATGCTGCCAAAGTAGACAGTTCCCAAACCCATGGATTCTGCGGCTGTCACAACGTTCTGGGCCGTTATGCATGCGTCGGTGAACGCGGCAAAGAACCGGTCCATGTCCCTTGCGGTTTCCGCCGTATAGTTTTTCTCCTTCGCAATCTGGCAGTTCCTGTACTGATCGACTATAAAAATCAGCAGTTCCGGCGCCCTTGCAACATATTCCTGGTTGCATATTTCCGCTATTTTTTTCTTCAACTCCCGGTCTGTAACACGGATGATTGAACAGGCCTGCATACCGGTGGATGTTGCCGTGCGCCTTGCGACTTCCATCAGCAGCTTAAAAACCTCTTCCGGTATCTTCTGGCCCTTGAATTCACGGATTGTCCGGTGCTCGAGCTGCTTTTGGATTGTTTCGTTAATCCCTTCCATTGTGATCCTCCTCCGCTTTCCCATAGTCTATGATTATCTTCCTGCATTCCAGGCAGGCATAAGCCACGGGCCAATCATCAATAACAGTGCTCCGGCCGAAAGGGTCCGGCGGTAAAGGAATTGCGTTGCGTTTTGCCAGTGACTTCCTGGTATAGAAGGTTGGCATTTTTTCTCCATCCGGAAGGAAAAAATTGCAACCACGGCTTCTCAAGGTTCCCTTTTTCATCTCGCTTCCGCAAAACGGACACTTCATGACCTGTTTCCCCCTTCCAATATAAAGTTTATTATGCATTTATCATTCCGGCCATTGGCCAGGGCAGTTTCAGTCTCCCTAGATTAATTATATCAACTGAAGTTTAGATTCGATGTTATCCCTGATCCAGCCAGTTATATGATTATCAGTGTCGGTAGGATAGTCCAGCTTGAGCTTGTTGGCTGTTTCTATGGAAATTCTCCGAAACAGACTGATTGATGCCATCAATCCCCTTAAGCTGTCAACCTTTTCATATGGAGAGAAAGTGCGTTTTAGTTCTTTTAGTGTCTTTCGATCAATCCATTCATGTAGAAACCGTCCCCCATGCCATACATCATAATCACAGCCATGCAATGCCTTTGCATGCCATTCCATCATTGTAAGCAGCAGTGCCCTAAGGTCGTTTTCCTTTGCTTTGGCTGTCCACAACTCGCCTCGTACAATTTGCTTGGCTATATATAGGGAGCAAAAGAAAAACATATTAACTGCCTGCACAAAAGCATCATTGTCAACTTGGGGGGTGGATGCAGGTTTATACTCTGTTGGCACAATACAGCCGGCTACATTGTCCTTATCCGCCAGTACCTTTACGCCCCTGCGGAAATTTACCGGAACTGTTCTATCCTTTGCCAGCTGGTAAAGAATATCGCTGGCCAGAAACACCATATCAACCTGGTATCCGCCTTCAAACAGGGTAAGGCGTTCGGGTTCACCGCTTGATGTCTTATATGCAAATGTTGTCCAAATATTGCCAAGGTTTTGAAGCCAGTCAGTATTGCGCAAATAGAAGTCGCTGTTATTTGCATATATAATAATGTCCAAATCGGCCCACTCATCTGCGGGATGATCTATACGCGATCTTGACCCCACAATAAAAGCAGCTCTTATGTCATCTGTTGATTTAGCCCATGATGTAAAATTACTTTCAAATGTTTTGTAAAAATCATCTGATTTCATCAACTGAAATATCCCCTGTCTATATAAGACTTTCCATGTACTCTACGATATCGCGTGCTTTTGGCGGGCAGCCCTTAACGTACTTTTCAAATCCCGAAGTACAGTTACCGATTCCTATGCCTTCGCGCCTTCTGTTTTTATACCCCTGGCCAATGTATATTTTATCTTTCGGTTTTTTTAAAAGACCTTTTTCATCAAGCCTTTCCAGCGCATGGATAAGGCTTCCGTAGCAGGCCGAACAGGCGCTGTCTTCCACAACGTGTCTTGCCAGCTGCTGGACTCTTCTTGATGGTGTCAGCTTTCTTGATACAATATCTTTATTAATTTCGACAATATCGGCATATGCCAGGTCTGCATTGCCTGCGCCGATGCCTGCGGCTATGGCGATGTACGGAACTTCGTCTATGCCAAAGCCCATCAGATGTGCCGCATATGCGTCAATAAGAACGGGATCCTTTCCTGCGATTATCATGTTCATCCGGACCGGGTTGCCGCCTTCTTCAAAGTTAAGGTCGCCGTTCATGCCGTCAACGATTATGAGATCGTGCTTTATGAGCTTGTTCAGGTATGCTATGGGCTTATGCAGACCCATGGCATGAAACCGCCTTTTTTCGAAATTGGGTATGCAGCCCTTCATATTCTTCAAAGCGCATGTCATATTGGTCTGGCAGTGGCCTTTGAGGACTGGTATGTTTATTAGGTAATCAACCTTTTTAACATGATCACAGATGTTTATACCAAGACCGTTTATTTCATATTCGCTGTACTTATCTTTTTGAAGGTCAATGAGGGGTACATTGTATTTCCTGGACAACTCCTCGTATCCGCATACCCTGAAGGCCTCCGATGTCCTGTCGCCTACCCATGAGCTTTCCATAATTACTATGTTGTCACGGCCTTTTGATTTCAGATATTCGATGAGCCCGGCCACTATTTCGGGTGATGTAGTCGCGCCCGAACTTGAAGGCTTTGCCACAACGAGATTCGGCTTGATTCCGATAAGAGCGCCTTTATCTATTTCCTCTTCAGGTCGTATGGCTTCAAGCAGCGCTTTTACCATTTGCCGGGGGTTATCGCCGTAAATAATGCGTATCCCATTTTTGCCGATCATGCGCTTCAGCTCCTTAATCTGTTCCTTTGTGCCCAATATAATTATAATTCATTCTTTAGCACATGGACCATGATAAAATTAACCCAGTCATAACCGCGCGACCCAGGGAACACCCGGCTTTCCTTATCTGGTGCAGTATTGACCCGTTTCCTTTATCCCTGTTCAGATACCTGACATTTTCATAGTCGTTCTTGTCCACAACGACAAGCCCATTGTTTCTCAGGGGGCAATAAACATGAATCCTTGTCAAAACACATCCTGTGAACCTGTGCGTTAAGCAAACTGTCCTGCTTCCCCGTCACATGTATAGCCCCCTTTCTTTTTCCGGCACTCACAAATCAGCAGGATTTGCAGTGTCTGAACATTTGAAATTTGCCGACAAAGCAATGAATGATTTTCCTCCCGTCCTGGATAAGAAAATATTGTTTTCGGTTTCCATAGTTGTATAGAATTATACGACGAAAAAGGTGCCTAAAATGCAAAAAAGCCTGATAATATCAGGCTTTCCGGATAAAATGGTGGAGCATAGGGGGTTCGAACCCCCGACCTTCGCGTTGCGAACGCGACGCTCTCCCAGCTGAGCTAATACCCCGCGCTACAACATTATAACATCTATTCAACATGTTTTAAACAGGGTAATATATTATTTGTTATGAAATAATCGGCAAGAAGCTGCAGGCCGGTACCAATGCATGCAGCAGGCTGCTTTTATGGGAGATGAGGGCTATTTACCTTGTAAGCGCGTGCCTGGCAGGAGAGAATTGCAGGTATAACGGGAAAAATTGCAGGAATGAGGCGGTCGTGGAGCTTGTACGGCAGGGCAAGGCTATCCCGGTATGCCCCGAGCAGCTGGGGGGCCTTCCCATCCCCAGGAGTCCTTCTGAGATCGTAAGGTCGGAGGATGGGAGCATTAAGGTAATGAGCAGGGACGGGCAGGACCGCACAAGTGAGTTTTATGCGGGGGCAGAAAAGACGCTGGCTATCGCCAGGGCTCATGGCATTAAAAAAGCCATACTTAAATCAAGGAGCCCTTCCTGCGGCTGCGGCCAGGTCTATGACGGCACCTTCTCCGGAAAACTGACAGAAGGCTATGGCATTACCGCCAGGCTGCTGAAGGATAACCAGATTGAGGTTTGCACCGAAAACGATTTGGAAGTGTAGAACTATGGCAGTAATATCCCTGGATATTGGGACAACAAAGATATGCGCCATTGCCGTGGACGCTGATACGGGAGAAGTCCTGGAGGTTTTGTCAGATGCCAATGCCTTTGTGCCTTCCGGGAACTCCCATGAAAGAATACAGGACGCCGACAGGATCCTTGAGATTTCAAAGAGTCTTTGCGGCGGACTTATCCGAAGGCATTCACCCGTAGACTGTATCGGAATTACCGGGCAGATGCACGGCATCCTCTATACCAGCCGCTCCGGGAAAGCCATAAGCCCTTTATATACCTGGCAGGACCAAAGCGGCGATTTGCCATACAGGGATCAGTTGTCCTACGCGGAGTATTTGTCCGAAAACAGCCCGTACAGGATGGCTTCCGGGTTCGGGCTGACCACCTGTTTCTATCATACACGGACCGGGAAGGTTCCGCCTGAATCATATAAGATCTGCACCATTCAGGATTATGTTGCCATGCGCATGACAGGAAATACCCAGCCCGTCATGCATGCGTCCAACGCGGCGGGCCTCGGCCTTTTTGATCTGTCCCGGAGGGATTTTGACAGGGATATCGTAAGACGGTTCGGCATAAATACCGATCTTCTGCCTGATGTAACTTTAGGATCAGTGGTTGCAGGAAAAACCGCTGAAGGCATACCCGTCTGTGTTGCCATCGGCGATAACCAGGCCAGCTTTTTGGGTTCGGCGGGGGTGGACAGGGAAAGTATGCTGGTCAATATAGGCACGGGAAGCCAGGTATCGGTCATTTCAGACGATTATGAGGTTTCCGGGCATCAATGCCTGGAAGTGCGTCCCTACCTGGACGACATGAACCTGGTTACAGGAGCGCCCCTGTGCGGCGGAAGGGCCTATGCGCTTCTTGAGAACTTCTTCCGTAAGGTTATCCGTATGGCCGGGGTTGAGATCGAGTCAGCCTATCCCTATATGGACGCCCTGCTCTCAAGGACATCTCCTTCCGTTGATCCACTCATCGTATCAACCCGTTTTTCCGGCACGAGGGCGGATCCCCGTGAGCGGGGGAGAATTGAAAACATCGGTCTTGACAATTTTACGCCCGAGGCCATGATGAGGGGTTTTATGGATGGCATGGCCCAGGAACTTTACGATTTGGCAAGGCCCGTGCTTTCCGGGGGCTCCTTCAGGCTCAGGAACCTGGTGGCGGCTGGAAATGGCGTAAGAAAAAATCCTGCCATGAAATCGGTTCTGTCCGGGAAGTTTGGTTTGCCTGTAAAGGTGCCGCTGCATAAGGAAGAGGCGGCGTTTGGAGCGGCCTTGTTTGCCATGACCGGAGTTGGCATGTTCTCCGGTTTTGACGAAGCACAAAAGCTCATCCGGTATACCTGATACCTTTCAGCGTTGTGGTATGCTGTTTTCCTGCTTAGAAACCCGGGCCGCCCAGCTCACATTCCGGCAAGCACTGCGCCGCTGACCGGCCCAAGGGTAAGCTTAATAATACCGTCCTTGGAACTGAGGATGGTTCCGTTTAAGAGATCTGTCACCTCTTGATTGCCAGTCCGGCAGGGAATGGATACCGGCTGTTTATTGTCACTGTTGTTGAGAACAACTATGATCTCCCTTTCATTGCTGTACCGCGAAAAAGCATAGATGCCTTTGCCATTATCCTTTAATACTGTTTTTACGCCTCCTGCAAACTCATCGATATAATCCTTTCTGATGGTGATTATTTTCTTATAAAATGCCGTAAGTTCCGCCGATTGCGGGCTGTCTTCCCAAACCATGGCCTGCCGGTACTCCTCTTCTGTCGATCCGGTTATTCCCTTTTCATCTCCTGCCAGTATGGAAGGGATACCCTCCCAGCACATCTGGAAAAGCGCGGCCAGTTTTAGACGCCTAATATCCCTATCGCAGAAATGAAGGAAGCGCGGCACATCATGGGAGTCAAGCAAATTCATCTGGACCTTGGTGACTGGACTTTTATAGCGCATGCGCATATACCCGAGGCGATTGTCGAACTCGTCCACGCTGATCCCGTTTTTCGGGAAGAAAGCCCGGCAAACTTCAGCGAACCTGTAATTCATGGCCGAGTCAAACTGGTCTCCGTAAAGCCATTGCTCCGCATCCTCCCAGACTTCCGCAATGAGGAAGGTTTCCGGGTTTTCCGCCTTTACTGCGCGCCTGAAGGCTCTCCAAAAATCATGGTTCACCTCGTTGGCCACATCCAGCCGCCATCCGTCAATTCCGGCTTCCCGGATCCAGAAGCGCCCCACATTGCACAGGTATTCAACGACCTCAGGATTTCCGGTATTCAGTTTGGGCATCTGCCTTACATATGCAAATGCGGCGTAATTCAGGTTTTCAGTATCCACGGGAAACTCCAGGCGGTAGAACCAATCCTTGTAGGCTGATGCTTTTCCCTTTTCGCAAACATCCCTGAAAGCGAAGAAATTCCAGCCGCAATGGTTGAAGACCCCGTCCAGGATGACGCGGATGCCCATCTTATGGCAGGAGGCCACCAGTTCCCTGAAATCCTCCATAGTGCCGAAGCAGGGATCAATGGAAAAATAGTCGATGGTATCATATTTGTGATAGGAACCGGCGGTGAAAATGGGGTTGAGATATATGCAGTTCACCCCAAGGTCATTTATGTAGTCCAGGTTCTCGATTATGCCACGAAGGGCGCCGCCCAGCCTGCTCTCGCACGGGGCTCCGCATGGAGCGGTCCTTACACTGCCCTTTCCTGAGATGTACCTTTTCCCGGTGGCGAAGCTGTCGGGGAATACCTGGTATATAATCGTTTTTTTCGCCCATTCAGGGACCGACACGATATCTTCGCGGCGGATATAGGGGAACTGGAAGTACCTGTTCCTGTCATCGGCCGGCGATAGGGTGAACTCCCCGGAGTAATAGTATACATCCTCGTTGCCGTCGCTGAGCCAGAAGTAGTAGCAGATGCGCGAAATATCTACTGTGAAATCGGCCTCAAAATAGTCAAACAACCTGTCTGACGCGACAAGCTTCATTGTCACGGCGGCCATCTTCGCCCTGTGATTTGCCCGGTCCCCGTAGAAAATCAACACTCCCTGATATCGCCCCTGGCAGCCCTGAGCCTTAAACAGAGACGGTTTTCAGACAGCGCAAAGGCATAGGCCGAATCGGGCAGATGAAATATTGCATGCTTATTCATGATACTAACCTCCCGCCATGCAAGCGCTTGTCTTAGATTCATGGTTTCCCTCATGCAGAGTCTATGCCGGGACGCCATGAATTTATGAATAACGGGCAATAAAGGCATTGCGGCAATTCTGCCTCATTGCACGCAAATCAGGCGCTGACAGGCTGAAATTGCGACTTCCTCGTTTCTTCCCATCATCTTTTTCCGGGGAAATGCATATGATGTATGGAATGCAAGCGATTGCCCCGATGATACGGGATCGTGAATGATGTTGGGGAGGAATCGAAATGAAAAAGCGTGGCATTTTGGCATTGGCACTGGCAGTCCTTATGGCTGCTGCCGCACTGGGCGGCTGCGGACAGGAAGCCGCTTCAGTTAAAAAGGAACCTGTCACCCTGAAGGTGTGGGAATCCGATGGTGTTGAAAAGCAGTTCATCGAAGAAATGGCAAAGTCCTACATGGCTAAAAACCCGCATGTAACCATTATTGTTGAGCCGGTTTCCCATACCGATGCAGCACAGAGATTGCAGCTGGACGGGCCCGCGGGCGTGGGAGCAGACGTATTTGCTGCGCCCCATGACAAACTGGGTGAAATGATCGTAGGAGGGCTTATCCTGGAAAACACCAATGCAGATAAGTTCAAAGGCACCTTTGTCCAGGCTTCTCTCAACGCCACAACTTATAATGGCAAGCTGTACGGGTATCCTACGGCTATTGAAACCTATGCCCTGTTCTATAACAAGGACCTGGTTTCAGATCCGCCCGAAACATGGAAGGAGGTTGAGGAATTCGCCAAAACCTTCAACAAACCCCAGGAAGGAAAATACGCCATCGTCTGGGATGTGGGAAACGCCTACTATTCCTACATATTCCTGAGCGCGTTCGGCGCGGACCTTTTCGGCCCGGACGGGACAGACAAAGACAAGCACATGGTTAACAGCCCGGAAGCTGTGAAGGGGCTTACGTATTTCCAGAACTTCAGAAAACAATACCTGGATGTTGCCCAGGCGGACCTGACCGGTGATTTCATGAATGCCGGTTTCCAGAATGGCACTATTGCCATGGTAATTACAGGACCCTGGAGCATACAGGGTTATCGTGACGCCGGTGTTAATTTCGGCGTGGCGCCGCTGCCAAAATTCGAGGGGATGTCGGAACCGCCCGCCTCATTCTCCGGCATTCGTGCCATGTATGTTTCCTCGTTCACCAATCATCCCGAAGAAGCACAGAAGTTTGCACTCTATCTCACCTCGAAAGAAGCCTTGCTGAAACGATACGAAATAACCGCCCAGATTCCTCCGCGCAATGATGTAAATATATCGGATGATGCCCATGCAGGCATTCTTGCGCAATTTGAGTACTCCAAGCCCATGCCCAGCATACCCGCTATGAACTTCTACTGGCCTGCGATGGCGTCCGCCTATTCCAACATGTGGAACGGCAATGATATAAAGACTGAGCTGGATACGGCGGCAGCGGCCATTGAAGCAGCAGAGTAAGGCTTTTCCGGCAAGGAGGGCGGTTCCTGCGGGAACCGCTCTTTGTGTCGGTAAGCTGATGGAAATGCAGCGAGGATTAAACGTGGGAAAGGAGGCCGGACATGAGGAAAAAAGCAGCTGTTTATACGCCAGCCGCGTCTGCGTTTTTTATGGGGCTTGGCCAGATCGTCGTTTTGAAGCAGTATCTCAAGGGAGCATTGCTGGCCGTTTTGGAGATAGTTTTCCTTCTGAATGCCGGTACCCTGTTTAAGGCTGTCAGGGGATTGATTACCCTGGGTGACCCAAGGCCGGATCTTCCTGTAAGGCTCAGGGACAATTCAACCTTCATGATGCTTGATGGGCTTATGGCGCTTGTCGTTGTGATTTTCTTCATAATCTTCTATGCCATAAACATTGTTGACGCAAGAAAACAGGGGAAACTACATGAGAAAACAGGGGAGGTCCAGACCACCAGGCAGTTTCTGAAGAACCTGGGGGAGAAGGCCTTTGCCTATATAGGCCTTTCTCCTGCCATCGCCATGATATCATTCTTTGTCATTATTCCGCTTGTATATGCGGTGCTTCTGGCCTTTACCAATTTCTCAGCCCCCAGCCATCTTCCGCCCAACAACACCGTGGACTGGGTAGGGCTGGAAACCTTCCGGGAGATGGCAAGCCTCGGAGGCCAGTTTTCCAGCGCGTTTCTGCGGACCTCCATATGGACTTTCCAGTGGGCCTTGCTGTGTACCCTGACCACATATTTCGGAGGGCTCTTTATAGCACTGGCCCTGAATGAAAAAAAGATCAGGATCGCCAGGGTATTCAGAACCATATTCATACTTCCCTATGCCGTTCCGGGCGCGGTTATGCTCTTTGTCTGGGCTAATATCCTTAACGGGCAGTTCGGTCCACTGACCAAAATATTGAGGGAACTGGACGCCGTGGAATGGCTAAAAAACATGGGAGTGCTCCAGAGTGACGCAATTCCGTGGCTTTCGGACCCGACCATGGCCAAAATCATGCTGCTCCTGGTCAATCTATGGCTTGGTTTTCCCTATTTCATGATGATGATAACGGGTATTATGACCTCCATGCCGGAAGATATTTTTGAAGCGGCTACCATAGACGGCGCAGACAAGTTCCAGAAATTCAGGTACATAACCCTGCCGTTGCTGCTGTACCAGACTCTCCCGCTGATGATCCTGAGTTTTTCCTATAACATGAATAATTTTGGAGGGGTATATTTCCTGACCCAGGGCAACCCGTCGGATAACCTTACGACGGGGACCTTCGCGGGCTCAACCGATACGCTGATGACCTGGATGTACAAGCTGGCCTATGACACGCGCATTTATAACAAGGCTTCGGTCATAGCGATCTGCATGTTCGTGGTAATAGCGCCCTTTGCCATTTATAACTTCGCCCGGACGAAATCCTTCAGGGAGGGTGAATTATAATGCGGAAAGTCCTGAGCATCCTCAACCATGTGCTGACGTACACCATACTTGTTGTTTTATCGGTCATGGTGCTTTATCCCATAGCCTTTGCCATAGGGGGAGCCTTCAGCCCCGGGAAATCGCTGGCCAACCTGAACATCCTGCCTTTTCCCGCAAATCCCACGCTGGACCATTTTGACGACCTGTTCAACAGGACCAATTATATCCTCTGGTACAGGAACACCTTTACCATTGCCGTTGCCAATACATTGGTGGTGGTTTCGGTCACGCTGATCTCGGCCTATATATTCTCCAGGTTCAGGTTTAAGCTAAAAAAGCCCATGCTGATGAGTTTCCTGATCCTGCAGATGTTCCCCAGCGTTGTGGGAGTCATAGCCATCTATGTGATCCTAAACCGGCTTGCCCTTTCGGACAGCTACCTGGGGCTTATACTTGTTTATTCCGCCGGCGCGCTTCCATATAATATCTGGCTGATCAAGGGGTATTTTGACACCTTCCCCAGGTCGGTGGATGAAGCGGCAAGAGTTGATGGGGCGGGCAATCTGACCGTATTTTTCAGGATAGTGATCCCCAACACCCTGCCGATAATCGCGTTTCTCGGCATAACCAGCTTCATGGCTCCCTGGATGGATTTCATACTGCCAAGGTTCATACTGAGGAGCGATTCAAAGAAGACCCTGGCTGTAGGCCTGTTTGAAATGATCACTGGCCGGTCGAACGACAATTTCACCATGTTCGCGGCAGGAGCGCTCCTGGTGGCCGTCCCCTTTGTCATCCTGTTTGTCATCAATCAAAAGTACCTGGTAAAGGTCATGGCGGCTGGCGCTGTAAAGGAATAAAGCCCATGATCCGGCTGAGGGGGTTTGTACCGTTGGAAACCATGTCGTATGAAAACAGGCATAGGATAAGCGGGCGCCGGCAGAGCGCAGCGTTTCGTCCAGACCTGACTGGGGGGAACGGCGCAGTGCCGTGGATTTGTATTTTTCTTATGGTGTTCTTCCTGCTTCCTTGCGCGGGCTGCGGCCATCATGCTGATCCTGTGTACTCCCTGGCATCAGTCCCGCAGAACGCGGCAGGGAACAGGCAGGGCGTATACTATGAGATATTTGTCCGGTCCTTTGCCGATTCCGACGGGGACGGCATCGGTGACATAAACGGCCTGATCTCAAGGCTGGATTACCTGAACGACGGAGATCCTGAAACCACCACAGACCTGGGAATCACCGGGATCTGGCTTATGCCTGTGAACAAGGCCGCCTCTTACCATGGGTACGATGTGACCGACTATTATGATATCAACCCGGAATACGGAACCCTGGAGGATTTCGGCAGGCTCCTGCAGGAGGCGCATAGAAGAGGCATTTCAGTAATTATGGACCTGGTCCTGAACCATACCAGCGACAGGCATGATTGGTTTGTACGGTCCGTTGACCCTGAAAGCCCCTACAGGAACTGGTATCACTGGAGGGATGACGGATCGGAAGGGTACAGCCCTGATGTCCGCGTCTGGGGGCATACCGTATGGAACCGGCTTAACGGTGCATGGTATTTCGGCCTTTTCTGGAGCGGCATGCCAGATCTCAATTACGACAACCCTGATGTAAGAAAAGAGGCTTTGAACATCGCAGGTTTCTGGCTCGACATGGGCGTGGACGGTTTCAGGCTGGACGCTGTACCGCATATTTACCATTCCTATGAACTGCCCTGGGGCGAGAGCGGAATCGAGAAAACAACAGGCTGGTGGAGGGAATTTACTGATTTCTGCCATGCAAGAAAGCCCGGTTCGCTGGTTATCGGGGAGGTTTTGGATTCCAACACTGCCGTGAGGGCGGCGTATCTTTACTCATTGGATTCCACCTTCCATATCGGGCTGGGCGAACAGATAGCCGCCGCGATAAGATCGGGAAGGAGCAGGAAAAATTACCTGGCCGCGTTTATAGAAAGCAATTACAAGCGATACACCGCCGCCAACCCGGACTATATTGACGCGCCCATGCTGTCCAACCACGACCAGGACCGGATCATCGGACTGCTGAACGGGAGGCACGATTACATGAAGGTGGCGGCGGGCATATACCTTACCCTGGAGGGGCTTCCTTTTATCTACTACGGAGAGGAGGTTGGCATGTTCGGGTCAAAACCGGATGAAGATATCAGGCTCCCGTTTCCCTGGGGCGATGGCGACCGGTTCCAGACAACCTGGAGGGAATCCAGGTTTGAAAAGGTGACTGTATCGGCAGCCCAACAGGATAAGGATCCGGATTCGCTGCTTAACCACTATAAAAGGCTGATAAGGGTGCGGAACAAGAACGAGGCGCTGTATGCCGGGAGGTTCAGGGCCCTTGTTTCGGATAATGAGTGCATAGTGGCTTACGCCATGGAATCGGGTACCCAGTCGGCCGTCATCCTCCACAATCTTTCCGAGGAATGGCAGGATATATCCATCGACCTTGCGGGATATACCCTGGAGTTCTGCCAAAAGGCAAACGGTTTGAAAGAGGAGAATGGAAGGTTTGGGATATCACCTTTGAGTACAGTAATATTTGTAAAGCAGAGGGAGTGAACAAGTGGGCGCAACCATCAACGATGTGGCCAGGGCCGCGGGTGTTTCGCCATCTACGGTTTCCCGTGTCCTGTCCGACCACCCGAAAATAAGTTCCAAGACCAAGCAGAGGGTCAGGAAAGCAATTGAAGAACTGAATTACCACCCCAATACAATAGCCAGGAGCCTGGCGCGGAACACGACGCATACCATAGGGGTCATACTGAATGCCGAAGCCGATCTCCTTATGCGCAACTCTTTTTTCATACAGGCTCTGACCGGCGTCAGCGTGTACGCCCGGGAGAAAGGCTATCATGTGATGTTTGACTTCAACAAGAATGAGGAGGAAGACCTGGCCATTGCTAAAAGCTATGTGTCGGGAAAGAGCGTGGATGGCATTATTCTGTTTACTTCCAGGATTCATGACAAATGCATAGAATACCTGAAAAAGAACAGGTTTCCCTTCTCGGTAATCGGCCGGCCCGATGATACGCAGGATGTGCTCTGGGTTGACAATGACAATTTCCAGGCCACCTACCAGGTGACAAATTACCTGATTGACAGGGGGCACACGGTTATTGGCTTTATGGGAGGCCCGCCTTCCCTAAGGGTTTCGGTGGACAGGTACGAGGGTTTTAAAAAGGCCATGTCAGTCCATGGCTTGCCTCTTATCAAGGATATCATCCATGACAAGGGCATTTTTTCGGAAGAATACGGCTGCGAATGCATGAGGAGAATTCTTGGGTCTTCAGCCCAGGGCGGCTGCATGCCGGATGCCGTTATAACATGCGATGATATGCAGGCCATTGGCGCGCTGAAGGCAATGGGGGAGCATGGGGTCACAAACATTTCCATTATCGGGTTCAATAATACGCCCCTCGGCTGTTTCCAGAATCCGAGGCTGACTTCGGTGGATGTCAACGCCGACAAACTGGGCTACTTCTCCGCAAAACTCCTGGTTGACGGCCTGGAGAAAAACAGGGATGCCCCTACCCACTATATTGTACCCACCGTATTGGCAGAGAGGGAGTCAGTGGTCTTAAGGGGCTGAATTTGACTTTGCCTTAATTGCTTTCTATGGTTATTCATATACTCCCACTCCTGTGTATAGAACCCCTTTATTCCTTTTAGCCTGGGAGGGGGTTCAATACTATGCTCCGGGCAATGCCTGGTCCGCCTTTATTCCATGTAACGTGACGGGAAATATGAGGCAATTAATTAGATGATGTATAATCCTTCTGCGAATCATCTTCAACTTGAAAAACAGCTCGGAATCAGCATGGCGAGCAGTGGAGCGGCGTGTAGAATAATGCTTTTTTGAGGGAATATGCATGAAGGCTGGCGTATGTCTAACACCTACGCATTTCCCAAAAAATACGGGGACTTTACAGACTATAATAGCCAGAGCGAATGGAACGAATTGTTTGACATGGCAGGCAATTTGTTCTCAAATGCTGTGACAGTTCCTGTCTTAGGCAACCACGACAGGACGTTTGGGACGAACTACACCAAATATAAGTTCCCCGATCCCCCCACGGATGATGACGATCCCACAAAGGGGATTGAATATACTTATGCCTTCGAATATGGCGCCGCTCTGTTCATGGTGATCAGGGTCGACGACAGCAGCATGCTTCAAACCATTGCCGAATGGATGAAGGAACAGGTCAATAATTCGGACAAGCCCTGGAAGATCGTTGCTTTCCATGAAGCTCTGTATAGTGCGGGATCCCACCTGTCAGAGCAGGCAAACGCCAGGAAGGTGCTTTCACCGGTATTTGACCGCCTGGGGATAGACCTGGTGCTCCAGGGCCATGACCATACTTACAGCAGAAGCATCGTTGCTGGTGACGGTTCAAAAGTCACGCCGGTCTCAGTGGATGGCAGCCCGAATAAAGTATTCGATCCCGATGCCCCCATATAGAATTAATCAAACAAATGTTCTGTATTATTATACCAGCATTATTACTCTTATAGCAACACAAAAAAGTCGCCTGTATTTCCATAAGGATTACAGCCGACCTGCAGATATAATATGATACGGGATTGGAAGTCTTCCGGCTCATAGGATGATGGGAACCTGCCCCCTGAAGGCGAGAAGGAGCCGCCTTTCAACATCATCCCAGTTGATCAGGCTCCACCACTTTTCGATGAATTCCCTCCGCCTGTTCTGATAATCCAGGTAGTACGCATGCTCCCATACGTCACAGACGAGGATGGGAATACCGCTCCACTGGGTAAGGTTCTGGTGCTTCTCGCACTGCAGCAGTTCCATCCTGCGCCATGAAGGATGCCAGACCAGTATTCCCCAGCCAGAGCCCTCGACCATTTCGGTGGCGCTGATGAACTGCTCTTTGAAATTGTTGAAATTCCCGAAATAGAGGTTGATCTGGGCGGAGGCAGCGAGTCCGGGCTCGCCGCCGGTTCCGGCAGGGGCCATATTTGTCCAGAATATGCTGTGCAGGATATGGCCTGATCCGTTAAATGCCAGTTGGTTCTCCCAGTACTTTATGTACTCATAGTTGTTTCTTTTTCGGGCTTCGACCAGGGCCAGCTCTGCCCTGTTAAGGCGTTCCACGTAACCCCGGTGAAGTATGTCATGATGGATTCTCAACGACTCGGCGCTGATGACGGGTTCCAGCGCGTCGTAGGGGTATGGCAGGGGCGGCAGCCTGTGCTGTCCGGGCATAATTACTGTTTCTACCATCTGCAGATCCTCCTGTATAAGGGTTGTACACAGTAATAATGTATTCCCCTCGCCGGACAGGGGTGAGTAACATAATATTATCCAGTTTGCCAGACTCGGTATGGAAAGCAGGCAGTGGGCTGTGGTAAATTGGATATATACGGAAAACGGACACATGAAATTGTTTTTTTGCGGGCAGGATCCAAGATAAGGTTGATGAGGGCGAAAGGAGAATCCGTATGAGGGAAAAGATCGGTTGGGGCATTATGGCGACAGGCACGATTGCCAACAAGTTCTGTGATGGGTTGAAGATTCTTGATGATGCCAGGATCGTCGCGGTGGCGTCAAGATCCCTGGACAAGGCCCGGGATTTTGGCAGGAAGCATGGGATAGAGCATGCCTATGGCAGTTATGAAGAGCTTGTGAATGATCCGGAGGTGGATATCGTCTATATCGCGACTCCTCATCCCTTCCATTTTGAGGGGGCCATGCTCTGCCTGAAAGCCGGAAAGGCTGTGCTGTGCGAAAAACCGTTTACCCTGAATGCCAGGGAAGCGGAAACCCTGATAGGGTATGCAAGAAAGAAAGGCCTGTTCCTTATGGAGGCCATGTGGACCCGTTATCTCCCGGCCATCGTAAAGGTCAGGGAGTGGCTGGAGCAGGGCTCGATAGGCGAGATCCGCTTCCTTAAGGCGGACTTTGGCTACAGGTGTTCATGGGATCCTGAAGGAAGGCTGCTGAACCCCGAACTTGCCGGGGGAGCCCTGATGGATGTAGGGATTTATCCGGTATCATTTGCGTCGATGGTCTATGGAAGCCAGCCGCAATCCATAAAAAGCATGGCTCATATTGGTGAAACCCATGTGGATGAGCAATTTGCTGTCCTTTTCGGGTATGAAGGCGGGAAAATCGCTTCCCTTTCCGGCGCTGTGCGCACCAGGCTTGTAAATGACGCCCTGATAATGGGAACAGATGGAATGATCCATATCCCGGATTTCTTCTGCGCGAAGACGGCGACTCTTTACTCGTCCTCAGGCGGTAAAGAGGTGTTCGGACCCAAGTTTGACGGGAACGGTTATAACTATGAAGCCGCCGAAGCCATGCGCTGCCTGAGGGAAGGCAGGCCGGAGAGCAGTATTATGCCCCTTGATGAAACCCTGGCCATTATGCGCACCATGGACGCCATCCGTGCCCAATGGGGGCTGAAATATCCCGGCGAGGACGAAGTCAGGTGAAGCTGGCCCGGCAGGGGCGATTAATCATTGACGGCTTTTTTGAGTTTTCTCTGCTTGTCTTCGTACTGGGCTTTATCGGCTGCCCTCATCAGGTCTTCGAAAGTATCGGAACTTTCGGGGTCGTAATAGGCAAACCCGATGCTGATGGACAGTTTGTACGGCTTCTTCGACAGTTCGTTGTGAAGTTCGCAATACCTCTGTATCCTGTTTCGTATATCATCCTCGTCGTTACTGGACGCATCGGAGATGATCACCGTGAACTCGTCCCCGCCCATACGGCCGATAATATCCGTGTTGCGGAAGGTCTTGGCAAATATTTTGGCAGCGCTTGCGATGGCATAGTCTCCTTCACTGTGGCCGAACTGGTCGTTTATCTTCTTGAGACCGTCCAGATCGGCGTATAGGAGGAGAAAACCCGCCTTGTTCCTTTTGGCGGTTTCAAAGTATTCGTTACCCAGCTTCATGAATCCGCGGCGGTTATATAGCTGGGTCAGTTCGTCACGGATGGATTGCAGGTGCAACTGCTCATTGTAATAGCTGAGATCCCTCAAGGCCTTTTTCAGCCGTCTTTCCGCTTCTTTTCTCCGCGCTATCTCTTCCTTGAGGTGCATATTGCTTTCCGAGAGTTCCCTGGTTCTTTCCTTAACCTGTATTTCCAGGTCGGCGGCCTGCCTGGTGATCCTCTCTATGAGCATGGTGCCTTTAAGCGAAACGCTCAGCATGTACCGGATGATCTCGTAGTTCTTGTTAATGGTGGAATCAAAGTCCAGCATGACGTAACCCATCTTGTTGTTGCCCTGGTGGAGCACCTGCACCACGAGGTTGAACCTGTCCTTGTAGAGATCTTCAAGGAAAGGTTCGGGAAGAAGGTCCAGGGTGTTGAATACCATGCCCTGGCCGCCCTTCTTGTAGCATGACTTGTCAGTCATTGCCAGGATGAGGCGTGATTTGTCCAGCGGGTTTTCATCATCTTCAAACAGGGCTATGTAGCAGGTATGTATATCAAGCAGGGGCAAAAGCTGGCAGGCTGTCCTGAGCTGGTTTTCATAGTCAAGGCTGGCCATGAGGGCTTCTCCGAGACGCTCCGTGTTTTCGCCAAGAAGAGGATTGGATATGGAACGGTTGGCGGACGCATTCTGAAAGGTGTCAAACAGGTAGATGGTTGCGGCGTGCAGGAGGTTTTCGGCCCGTATTATTTCCTCCCTGGCGGTAAGGTTTTTCATGATTGTTTTACGGATGGCGGGCAGCATGTCCTGTATAAACAGCCAGTCAATCCTGTTTTCAGAACACCATAGAATGAGCCTGTGGATGGGCATTACGAACTTGTCCCTGGTTCCTTCCGTATATTCCTCAAAGAATGACTCCAGGACCTGCCTTTCCTGGTTTATCAAACCTCTCTGCACAACAGGGCTGTCGCTTATATCCAGTGTATTATTCAATTTCTCCAGTTCGGCCATGATCTGATTGATCTGGTCTTCAGCGTTGTTGCCGTCTTCCTCGGCAAGGTCCGGAACGACGTAGGTCTTCTTGACAACTGAAGGCACGCAGCCGCAGGACGACCTAAGTATCATCCTTGACGGAATCTCAACGTGATAGGTAATATCACGCCCTTCCAGGATGTTAAGGAGCATTTCGCCGGCCTTCCTGGTCTGGTCGTAAAAATTTTGTCGTACGGTGGTCATACCGTAGACCCTGCTGCTCTCGGTGTCGTCGAAACCGGTTATCGGAAGCGTAAAAATCAAGTTCTTATTATGCCTGTTATATTCAAGCAGGGCGCCCATTGCCATATTGTCGTTTGAACTGACAAGGGCATCAAACTGTATGTTTTCCCTTCTGAAGGTACGCACTGCTTCGGAGCCGGTATCGAAGCGGAAATCGCCGTTATATATCAGGCTGGGATCAAACTCTACCTGGTGTGCTGCCAGGGAATCGCAATACGCCTGGAAACGGATGTAAGCTTCCTTGCAGGGCGGGCCTTTGATAAAGGCTATTCTCCTGTATCCGTGTTCCTCGATCAGGTGGTCCACAACCTGGCGCATACCGGTGTAATTGTCGATGGTCACAGACGGGAAACCCTCAAACCTCTCGCCTAAGGTTACTATGGGTATATCACCGTAGCTCTTAAGCAGTTCGACAATGGAGTTGGAATCGCTGTAGACACCGATGGCGGTTGTAGGAATAACCAGCCCGTCAACCTTGTTCTTGTCTATGAATTTCAACAATATATTGCGGCACCTGTCCCATTCATAGGGAGAATCAACCCGTCCTGTGATAAAACAGATGACATTGATGTTGTTTTCCTTTGCAAAGTCTGTAAGTCCCGAGAGAAGCAAGGACTGGTAGTAATGGTTTTCTCCCCAGCTTGGTATCCAGTCGATGAGGATACCGAAGGTATAGTTTTTTTTCTTTGCTGGCATGATACCATCTCCCGAACAAGTAATGGATTGACCTGATCTAAGCCTGTGTAGACTGTTGATTCCGGAGTATAGCAACCCGTAGGCTATTATAAACCATGCTGCAGAATTAGGAAAATCCTGTTATATTACATATTACCACATTTGGCCATCGACAAATCCGGGTATATGTCATGAATTAATAAAATTATATCATACAGCGGCTGACCGCTCTTTTCTGTCCCGGGCAGAAGGGATATAATGAAATAGACTGGCTGTATAATTTCGGAAAAGCCGGTCGGGGGAAGAAAGATGCTGAAAAAAATTACCGCATTCCTGATCGCATTGGCTGTTCAGGTTACAGGGCTGTCATATGCGGCTGGAGCCAGCAGTACGTTACATAACAGGGTGGATACCCGTGTGTTGCGGGGTATTGGGATCGAGCTTAAGGAAGCCGGCACCTCCCGTGCTCTCGTTGAAACGTCTTCAGGTGTTATGGGTGTGGACACCGCTGATTTGACAGGCGCCTGGATAGAGGGAGGACAGGTATGGATTTCCTATTATTCAGATGGTACGCTTCTTAAAGGACGCTACATGGAACCTGACCTGGTAAGGCACTTTGAAGCCAATGGCAGCAACCTGTCCCCGGACGAAATGGATGCCTCTGAGGCCGGCGAAGCAATGGGTTTGGACCGCCTGAGGGAGTTGGTTGAAGGTATCGATGGTACAGTAACCGTGGCTGTTATTGATACCGGGGTTGACCTTAGGCACCCCTGGTTACAGGGCAGGACAGTTTTCCCGTATGACGCAGCGGAGGATGATTATGAGCCCCAGGACCTCTTCGGCCATGGAACCCATATCGCCGGGATTATCGCGCGGAATACCCCATCAAACGTCAGGATCATGCCTGTGCGGGTATTCAATAAGGATGGGGACGCCCCGGATTCGCTGATTGTCAAGGGGATCTACCATGCGGTCAGAAACGGAGCGGATATCATCAATATGTCCCTTGGCGGATACGGGACTACCGCTTATCTGGACAAGGCCATAGACTATGCAGTTTCCAGGGGGGTTATGGTCATCGCATCGGCCGGCAACGAGGCAAAGGACAACTCCCATTATTATCCTGCCGCATTTCCTGAAGTGATGACTGTTGGAGCCACAGGAATAAACGGTGATCTGCTCTATTTTTCCAATACCGGTGATCCTGTCGATGTGTGCGCTCCTGGTGAGAAGATTGTGAGTGCGCTGCCGGGGGATTCCACCGGGAGCAAGTCAGGAACTTCCATGGCTGCCTCGCTTGTTGCATCGGCAGCCGCCATGCTGATCCTGGAAGATCCGTCGCGAAGCATTTCCGACCTGGAGGAAATCATATTCGGCCATACCTGCGATCTTGGCGTTCCCGGAAAGGACAAGCTGTTCGGATATGGGCAGCTTACATTTAAAAACTATAAAAGCAACCCGGATTTTTACATGATTGAATCCCGGGAAGAGGAGAACCTTGAAGAAAAATACCATTTAAACCTGGGCTTCTATGCGGGTGAGTCGGTAAAAACCGTTGAAGTCAGAATTGATGGGGCATACTTCAGGCAGATTCATGTAACGACACCGGGCACGGTAAAGGTGAGTCTTGATATCAGAGGGCTTGATACAGGCGCCCACCAGTTGGAGGTATTGCCTGTATTCACCGATGGCACTTTGGGTGAGGCTTTCCGGCGTGATTTTATTGTTCCGGATTATAATGTCAGGGTCAGGGTGTACGATGCCGACGGTAAACCTGTCACGAATCCCAGGATTAACGTGATGGGATTTTCAGCTAAGGACATGAGGATAACGAAGCTGGATATGAACCCTGTCATATCCAATGGGGTATGTATGGTCAATCTTGACTTTGAGCTTTTGTCCCGCAGGTATGACAAGATCCGCTTAAGCGTTGAGTCGCTCCCCGATGACGGTCCGCGTGATGTCCCGTTCTATTTAAGGACCATCGGCACAACCGGTGAGAAAGTTTTTGAGCCGTCGGAATGTAATGTGCTGGGACTTACGTCCAGGGAAAGGATTTCTGGCTGCACGGTAACCACCCGGATACTCGGAAATTCACTGCTTGGTTTCAGTGATGTCCGGCAGTGGGGCGGCAGCGCTTATGAGGCTGTAGTAAGCGCAAAGGATATTTCATTTGTGGAGATAGAAGATGATGACGGCAGCCTGATTTATGCCGGCCTTCTGTATTATGACGTGGCGGACCTCTGGATCGATATCTATTCCTATTCGGAAGGCCAGAGAAAGGACCCCTCAAAGGGTGCGGGGATATGGTACCATTCAGGGAAGCTGGAGAATATAAACAGCATCATGCGGCTTGACTCCTCAAACCTGAAGACAATCAATGTGGAGGCAGACCTGTCAGGAGTAGATAAAGCCGAATTCATGCTGCTCAATATTCCCACAGGCAATACCGTAACAAACGTATTGAACGGTTCAACCGGTTCGGTCAATGTCATGACAGGCTTCTTCGACATTTTCCTCCTTGCGGAAAGATCCCTGAAGGGAGGAGGCATCGCGTCGGACGCCTTTTTTAACACGTTCCACACCGAGTTCAGGGGAAAGACAAAGAACTTCAGGTTCGGGGATGGCCTTGTGGACGACTTTATTTATGACACTGCATCCAAGCGGATACTGCACAGATGGACCGATATACATGGCAATGGATATTCTGTCATGGTCCTGGAGAATGGCAGGACTGATTTATGCATACCTGTCCTGTCCCTTGTGGATGTGCGGGGCAGTTCCTACAGGCTGCAGGGTGCCGAATCGGTTGATACCGGTGATTACATACATGCATATTCGCTGGAAAAAATGCCTGACGGTGTTTACAGGCTCAGCTTTGTCAACGATGACGCGAAACTGGCTTTCCCTGTAAAACCTGCGACCAGCCTGGTAACAATCCTGAACGGAACCGCTTATATTCCGGGCAATACGCCGCCCGTTGCCTACTCCAACTATACATCCGATATCAGGCCCGGTGATTTGTTCGTGTTTGACCTTCATGAGGAGTTTTCGGACAGGGAACAGGCAGAACTGAAGTTCTCCGCAACGGCGGGCTGGATTGTTGACGGGCTTTTCTTCTACAGGGATCTGATCGGTCAGGATGCCGAGATAGTTATCACGGCCTATGACGGTGCAGGAGGGGTCACAAGCTTCAGGCATACCATAAGAGTTACCGACAGGAACGCTCCTGAAAGCGACTATATCCCGATTCCGGATATAGACAGCATCGGCGCCTCCAGTTGGGCGGTTCCATACATGCAGAAGGCCATTGAGGCCAATATAGTGCCCGTGGAACTGCTGGATGCGTACCAGGCCGGGATAACCCGCGCGGAATTCAGTTCCATGATCGTAAGGATGGCTGAAAGCTTTCTGGGCGAGATCATACCTGCTCCAGGCATAAGTTTCCTGGACACGGAAGACCCGGATGTGCTGAAAGCCGCATCAATGAAGTTTTTAACAGGGTATAACGGTATATTCAGTCCCAATGAATTTATCAGCAGGCAGCAACTCTGCGTGATAATCTACCAGGCCGTGAAAGTCCTGCGCCCCGACCTTGCCGTATCGGTCCCGGTTATGCCGCAATTCAATGATGCGAGCCAAATCGCCCCATGGGCCAGGGAAGCTGTGAGTTTCTGCAACGCAAACGACATCATAGTCGGAAGCGGCGGTATAATGAATCCCACAGGCACCCTGACCAGGGAGCAGGCAATCATCACGATATATAAAACCTTCGTTCTCTGCCGGCAGGGAAAAAGCCAGGGTAGCATGCCGGATTTGGAAAACGATGCCGTATTATCGGCGTTGCCATCCCTGCTGCTTATCAATCAATGGCTGGCGCTGCATTAAGTGCCTGGGAAACCGGGGGAACAGGTCGGATGCAATAGCCCGGAAACAGTGCCGGGCATGAGGTATCCGGCCATTAATATTCTCATGAAAGGCTGATTATAAATGACCAGGGGGACAATCGGAGACAGACCCAAAGCCATCCTTTGCCTTGTTATTACAGCGATATTGTGGAGCCTTGGAGGTATCCTGATCAAGCTCGTGAACTCAAACGCGCTTGCCATAGCAGGAACCAGGAGCGCTTTCGCTGCACTGATCATATTCCTGTATCTCAGAAAGCCCAGGTTCACATGGTCAGCCGCCCAAATCGGGGCTGCCCTGGCATATACGGCGACGGTTATACTTTTTGTTGCAGCCAACAAGCTGACTACTGCTGCCAACGCCATACTTCTCCAGTACACAGCGCCGGTTTATGTGGCCATATTCGGCGCCTGGTTGTTGAAAGAGAAGGCAAAGCTCTATGACTGGGGAGCCATCATATTGACCATTGGGGGTATGATCCTGTTTTTTATGGACAGCCTTGACACCAGCGGATTTATGGGCAATGCCTGTGCCCTGCTGAGCGGTGTAAGCTTTGCCCTTTTTGCAGTGTTCATGAGGATGCAGAAGGACGGATCACCCCTTGAGACAGTACTGCTGGGCAATTTGCTCACGGCGTTGATCGGACTCCCTTTTCTTTTTGGTGACCTGCCGGATGCAAAGGGCTGGGCCGGTCTGGTTCTTTTAGGTGTATTCCAACTGGGATTGCCGTATATTTTTTATGTCAAAGCAGTCAAACATCTTACAGCCCTGGAGATTATCCTTATACCTGTTATTGAACCGGTGCTCAACCCGGTCCTGGTATTCCTGACTATTGGAGAAGTACCCGGTACCATGGCCTTTGCGGGCGGCGCCGTGGTACTGGCTGTGATTACCGCCTGGTGCTGCATTCCGGTTATCAGGAGCCGGCGTATGAAATCCGGAACTGACGGATCCATGAAGCCCTGAGCCTCATGATCCCGCTTTGGTACGGTCTCAGACAGCTTGTTCCGGTGAAATAATGCCATTCCCATGCATAAAATTACCCTCTGAACAGACAATAAATGTGGCTTTCTCCCGTTATGGAGATATCCATGACCCTGGCGCTTTTGTGCTGCGCAGGGGACTGGAAGCCGGCGTCACACGGATGCTGTGAAGGAGAATGGACATGAATGAATCTTATTGGATTGAAAGTTCGGAGGGTAAACGCTTTGAAAAGCTGAACAGTGACATCAAAACGGACTGCCTCATAGTCGGGGGCGGGATGGCGGGAATTACCTGTCTTTATCTCCTGGTCTCAGCCGGACTTGAGGCGGTATTGATTGACGCAGACAGGACAGGATATGGCTGCAGCGGCAGGAATACCGGCAAGATCACTGCCCAGCATGGCCTGGTCTATTACGACATCGAGAGCCAATTCGACCTGGAAAGGGCCCGCCAGTATTATGAGATCAACTATAAAGCCCTGGAACTGATGGAAACCCTTATTGCCAGGTACAACATCCAGTGCGATTTCCAGAGGGTCGCGGCATGCGTGTATACCCAGGATGAAGGGTATGCAGATAAAATCAGGCAGGAATATGAGACGTACATGAAGCTGGAACTGGACTGCAGCCTGGAAAAAGAGATTCCCATACCCATCAGGGTGAAGAACGCCCTGGTACTGAATAACCAGGCCCAGGTCAATCCCAAGAAATACATTGATGCGCTGGCAGAGGAAGCCGTCAGGCAGGGCGGCGCCATATATGAGGATACCCGTATTGTTGATCTCCAGCCGGGTGAGCGCTGCATCCTCAAAACGGGGGACAAAAAAACCATTGACGCAGGGCGCGTGGTGATCGCCACGCATTTTCCCTGCTATGACGGGATGGGATTCTACTTCGCCAGGCTGAAACCTCTCAGGACTTACGCCGTCATGGCCAAGTACGTCGAGAGTTTCCCCGAATGTCATTTCATCAGCGCTGAGGAACCGACAAGGTCATTGAGGTATGTGCACGAAGCCGGTTCCCTGCTGATTGTCGGTGAAAGCCACAAGGTGGGCCATCAGAACAAAGACTGCTATCTTGAGCTTAAGAAATTCGGCAATGAGGTATTCGGTATCGAGGATTACCAGTACCAATGGTCGGCCCAGGATTATGAACCTCCCCGGAAGATCCCGTATGTGGGATACCTGACAAAAGACACCCCAAATATCTATGTGGCGACAGGCTTTAATAAATGGGGAATATCGGGCGGCACCGCAGCCGGCATGGTTATCAGCAACATGATTCTGAACGGAAGCTCGCCCTATGAGAAACTCTATTCCCATTCAGCCCTGAAGGATATCGCATCCTCCACCTTTGTCACTGAAAACGCCGATGTCGCTGCCCAGCTGGTCAGCGGAAAACTGAAATCGGGCGACACAGAACTGCCGGAATCCGCGGGAATCGGCCGGGTTGTCAACCTTGGCGGCAAGCGCTGCGGTTATTACAAGGATGAGGAAGGAAACGAGCATATCCTGGATATTACATGCACCCATATGGGATGCGAACTGAAGTGGAATGAACTGGAAGCCTCATGGGATTGCCCATGCCATGGTTCCAGGTTCGATTACAAGGGCAATGTGCTGGAAGGACCGGCCTGCCTTCCCCTTAACCGCCATGATGAGGAAAAGAACAGGATAAACCCGCAAATCAGATGAATTGGGCATGAAAACAGAAAATCCACCACTTGCCAATCACCTGGATATCTGTGACAATGAATCTGACTGAATACCTATTCTTGCGGGATGGTGATGCATATGCCGGATTTGGCGGCATTAGGGGAACTCCTGATCGATTTCACACCGTCTGGCGTATCAGGCCAGGGAAACCCACTGTTTGAGTGCAATCCCGGCGGCGCGCCGGCCAATGTTCTTGCCGCTCTTGTACGGCTGGGCGGAACAGGTGCTTTTATCGGCAAGGTGGGGTCGGATACCTTCGGCAGATTCCTGTCCGACACCCTGAAAAAGAATGGAATAGACAGCAAAGGGCTGAGGTTTGACAAAAAGGTGAATACTACCCTGGCTTTCGTGCATCTCAGCAGTACCGGTGACAGGAGCTTCAGTTTTTACAGGAATCCCGGGGCTGACATGATGCTTTCCTGCGATGAAGTGGACCGGAACATCATCAGGGATGCGGAGGCTTTTCACTTCGGCTCTGTTTCCATGACCCACGAACCTTCCAGGACTGCGACCCTTGAATCAGCGAGGCTGGCAAGGGAGATGGGCAAGACTATTTCCTACGACCCTAACCTGAGGCCTGCCCTGTGGAGCAGTTTGGAAGAGGCCAGGGAGGTAATCATCAGGGGCCTGGAGTTTGCCGATATCCTGAAGATTTCAGAGGATGAACTGGCATTCCTGACCGGGGAAACCGATCTGAAAAAAGGGGCTGAACGCCTTGCGGATATGTACAGGGGCAGGATCCTTTTGGTCACCTTGGGTCCGGATGGCTGTTTCTTCGGCATGGATGGAAGGTATGACAGGCTTCCCACCTATGATGTGAAAACCATAGACACCACCGGCGCCGGCGATGCTTTCCTCGGAGGATTCCTGTACAGGATAAGGCCCTATTTTGGCCGCCTGCAGGAGCTTACCTTTGAAGAACTGCACGGCGCCGTGGATTTTGCCAATGCGGTAGGCGCCCTGGCCACCACAAGGAAGGGAGCCATTCCGGCCATGCCTACCTTGAAAGAGGTAACAGCCCTGATAAAATAATACAGGCCTTTGGCAGGAAAAGCCTTCCTGCGAAGTTGCAGCATGATAATGCGGAATTGCGGCAAGGGGATTACCCTTGCCGTTTTGCATCCCGTGCGCAGTATTGATAAAACCGGGCTGACTCCTGAATGAAATTGGATGGGCAAAAAATAATCCAATTGGTTGTTTATTTTAGGAATCTCCCGATATATTATAAAATTGGATTAATCCAAAAGGGGTGTGGTCCATGCATATAAAAATTGACCGGAACAGCCGGACGCCCATATACATCCAGATCCGGAACCAGATCCGCGCCATGATTTTTGACGGCAGGCTTCCGCCTGGAAGCCTTCTTCCTCCCGAAAGGAAACTTGCTGAAAGCCTTGGCGTTAACCGAAGCACTGTCCTTACGGCTTACCGGGAACTGAAGGCGGACGGCCTGGCGGACCCCCACGTGGGAAGGGGAACCGTGGTCCTGTCCGTCATGTCGGAGGTATCCGAATCACACAATGAATTTGACCCACCCCTGTATTCCCAGTTCTTCAGCCAGATCTCCGAAAGGGCCAATGATCCTTTACTGCGGGACCTGCTGGTGATGGCCAACCGTGCCGATGTGATCTCCTTCTCCGCGGGTATATCTGCCTTTGAAACAGATCCTGTTGAAGCCCTCCATGGGATAGAAGAAGAGATTATAAACCAGCCTAACCATGAAGCGCTGAAGCATACACCTACAGAAGGGTTCTGGTCGCTCAGGGAAGCCATAGCGGACCTCATGCAGAAAAGGGGTATCAGCGTTTCCCCCGATGAGATCCTGGTTTTATCCGGATCACAGCAGGGGATTGACATCGCGGCCCGGGTTTTCATAGACCCGGGAGATGTGGTTATTGTCGAGGAGCCGTCCTTTTTCAGCGCCCTGCAGATATTCAGCGCCGCGGGCGCCAGGATTATAGGCGTTCCTGTGGATGACCAGGGAATGCGGGTTGATGTATTGGAACAGCTCCTGCAAAGGTACAGGCCAAAGCTGATCTATACCATGCCAACCTACCAGAACCCTTCGGGCGTTTCCATGGCCCTGGAGCGTCGCAGGAGGCTGCTGGAACTGGCCTTCAGGAGAAAGGTCCTGATCATGGAAGATGATCCTTACAGCGAAATCAGGTTTGAGGGAGCAAGGAAGCCCTGTCTGAAGGAACTTGATCCTTATGGTTATGTCATTTATCTGAGCACTTTTTCCAAGATACTCTTCCCGGGGATAAGGATTGGCTGGGTGGCGGCTCCCAGGCTCATAATCCACCAGTTTGCCATGATCAAGCAGCTTCAGGACCTCCATGCCAACAGCATTTCCCAGTGGATTGTAGAGCGCTTCCTGCGCAGCGGCAGGTATGAAGACCATGTGCGCAGGATCAGCGAAGAGTACCGGGTAAAGCGGGATATAATGCTTGATGCGCTGCTGGACAGGCCGATCCCCGGAATGGAGTGGATCAAGCCTGCTGGAGGCTATTATCTCTGGTGCAAGCTGCCTGAGGGAACCCCCAACATGTCCCTCCTGGTGAACGCGGCGGAGCGCGGAGTAAGCTATGTTCCGGGAACGGCTTTCTACCTGGGCGGGAAAGGCGGCCAGTACATGCGCCTGAACTTCACCTACCCTTCCAGGGAGGATATACCGGCAGGTATAGAACGGCTGAAGGAGGCCATCACCGCTACCCTGGAGAAAACACCGCAAAAATACCCGGCAGAGGAAAGATCCATCAAGCCCATTGTATAAGCAGAAATTATCTCCTGAAAGAACCTGGTCACAGCCGGGCCGCTGTTGAAATCCAGGTGATCGTGAATAAGGAAAGGCGGGTTAAAATGGTTGCGACGTTATTCGCTCAAAGAATGGAATATATTAAGGCGTCAGAAATACGGGAACTTTTGAAGATAACTGAAAGGCCGGAGGTTATTTCCTTCGCGGGGGGTCTTCCCGCGCCGGAGTTGTTCCCGATCAGGACTTTGGCCGAGTTGGCAAGCCGTCTCATCATTGATGAGGGGAAAAAGGCTCTCCAGTATTCCGCCACGGAGGGTTATACACCGCTGCGGGAAAAGATCTCAAGCCGCATGAAAAAAGTCTTCCATGCCAATGCTGCCGTGGATGAAATCATGATTACATCGGGGTCGCAGCAGGCCCTTGGCTTTATTGGCAAAGTGCTGATCAACCCCGGGGATGAGGTATTCATGGAAAGCCCGTCCTACCTGGGAGCGATCAATGCCTTCCGGGCATATGAGCCGAAATTCGTGGAGGTGGAAACCGATTCCTGCGGGATGATACCGGAAGCCCTTGAGGAAGCGCTGAAGAGTGCGAAACATCCTAAGTTCATCTATGTGGTTCCCGATTTTCAAAACCCGACGGGCAGGACGTGGTCTGTCAAGCGCCGGAAAGCCCTGGTGGAGCTGGCCGGCAAATATGGTATCATTGTGGTGGAAGACAACCCTTATGGCGAGCTCAGGTATGAGGGTGAGATGGTGCCCGCCATCAAGGCCCTGGACACAGAGGGGTGGGTTGTTTACCTTGGCACATTCTCCAAGACGCTGTGCCCCGGCATGCGCATTGGCTGGGTTGCGGCCAACCGCCATCTCATAGAGAAGCTCGTGCTGGTTAAGCAGGGGGCTGATCTTCATACCTCCACCATCAGCCAGATGCAGATCAACCTGTTTATTGAAACAGAGGATTTTGATGCACATGTCCAAAGGCTTCGGCAGGTTTACAGGAAAAGAAGGGACGCTATTACCCGCGCAATGGGCCGGTACTTCCCCGAAGATTCACGCTATAACTATCCCGAAGGCGGCCTTTTCACGTGGGTGGAACTTCCCGCCGGGATTGACGCGGCGGAGTTGTTGAAGGAAGCCTTAAAAAGGGATGTGGCCTTCGTGCCGGGTGCGCCTTTCTTCCCGTGCGCACCAAGGAAGAATACCATGCGGCTCAACTTCTCCAATATGCCTGAGAACCGCATAGAGCAGGGGATTATGCGCCTTGCCGATACCATGGTCAGCCTTCAATGATCTTGACCTTGACCTGCCTGTTCCTGGGACCGTCAAATTCGCAGAAATAGATGCCCTGCCATGTTCCGAGGAGCAGCCGGCCTGACTCTATGATGACCTGTTGTGAGAAGCCGAAAAGGCTTGCTTTGATATGGGCGGCCGAATTGCCTTCCATGTGCCTGTAATCATCATTGAAAGGAATAACCTTGTTTATCTCTTTAAGGATATCGGAAACCACGTCGGGGTCGGCGTTTTCGTTGATGGTCACACCGGCTGTGGTATGGGGTACGTATACCGTGCAGAGTCCATCCTGCACGCCGGATTCCTCAACGACCCGCCGCACCTGGGACGTTATGTCCAGAAGCTGTGTTCTTGCGCTTGTTCTTATGGATAATGTCCTGACCATGGTTCATCTCCCTCTTTGCTTTTTGCCTTATTCCTTCTTACCACTTTCGAACCTGCGTGTAAACAGGTTATCGGTTTCAAGAAGGCTTTCAATGGTGTGAAACCCCAGCCTTTCCAGGAGGTGAACAACGTGGGGATTATCTATGGGGGTTTCGTAGATGGCCCGATCGCCGTACTGGTTGGCATGGATGGTACCATCTTCCTTGTCTATTATTGCTTTCGGGCCTCCCACACAACCGCCCCTGCAGCCCATGCCCTCAATGAAATTCGCAGTGATATTGCCTTCCATGATCTCTGACAGGAGCCTCTTGCAGTCGGCAGCGCCATCGGCCTGCATTGCCCTGAGCTTGATCCCACGGTCGGGTTTCAGCCTGTTCAGCGCATCCTGGACCGCCTCGCTTACACCGCCGGTGCGGGCATAAATCCTGCCGCACCTGGAAGAGTGGTCGCGCATGTCTTCCGGAAGTAAGGCGGGGTCTATACCCATCCTTTGGAAAACATCCGAGATTTCCTGGAAAGTAAGCACATAGTCAACCGCGTCCGAGATGTCGGCTTCGCGGGCTTCAGCCTTTTTGGCGACACAGGGGCCTATAAACACCGTTACGGCTTCGGGATGGATGCGCTTGATAACACGTCCGCAGGCAACCATGGGCGAAACCGATGGCGGCATGTGGGGGATAAGCTCATGGTAGATTTTTTTGATCATCGTGACCCAAATGGGACAGCAGCAGCTTGTGAGCATAGAATCCTTGTGGGTAAGGATGGACCTGTCGAACTCCAGGGCTTCCTTAAGCGTCAGAATATCCGCGAAAAGGGCAACCTCGATCATGCCGTAGAAGCCCGCAAGTTTAAAAGCGGTACGAAGCTTGCCCGCGGTGACGTCCATGCTGAACTGGCCATTGAAGGCGGGTGCTATCATGGCATAGACAGGGTTCTTCCTTGAGTTCAGGTGCTCAAGGACAGGTATGATCTCCTTGCGGTCAGTCAGGACCTGGTGCCTGCAATCCTCGATGCATAGGCCGCAGCCGGTACAATCAACCGGAGAAACGACCACATTGCCGTTTTCGTCACGTTCTATCGCTGAAAACAGGCACTGTACTGCGCATTGCTCGCTGCTTTCATCCGGCGGGCACTTGCATTCTCCCGCTCTCATCACAACGGGATACTCCATGGGATGCAACAGCCGGTCCACATCCTCACTGCTGCATTCGCCTGAATCAGCTATTCTTTTTGCCTCCTGTTCGAGATCGTTCCTCAGTGCGGCGTCCACAAGCCTGTTATACAATTCCCTGAAGGTCAGAATGATCACCGCTTTCTAATCCGGGATGCAGAATAGTATTATCCCCAGCCCGGGACCTAGTATGATTTGTTTTGCCTGATTGCCTGGTGCAGCCCCTTCTGGTTCTCCTTGCAGATATACATGGACTTATCCGCCCGCTCGAATACATCATTCAGATCCATGTCATGGTCCTTGTTGAAGCTTGCGAAGCCATAGGCTATGCTGATTTGGAAGGTGGAGGCATTCTGATTGAAGTCGGCAATCATTTTGTTAAGGTTATCCAGCTCGACCTGGATGAAATAGGGCTCGATATTGGTGACAAGCACAACAAACTCGTCGCCTCCTATACGGAACATCTCCCCAAGTTGTCCCAGGGTTTCCTTGATGAGGCGGGCTCCATCAATGATAAGTTGGTCGCCTTCCCTGTGGCCATAGGTGTCATTTACCTTCTTCAGGCCATTTATGTCCAGGATGACCAGGTGGACGGACGAGTAGGAATCAATGTTCTCATTGATAGCCGTAATTCTTTCATCGAAAGACCTCCGGTTCTTGAAGCCTGTAAGGGTATCGGTAAAGGCAAGGGACATGAGGATGTCATGGCTGATCTTCTCCTCATGGGATAAAAATATGTGATGGGCCAGGGATGCAGTGGTTGTAATAATGAAGATAAGAAGACCGTACTGGTATATCACCGGCTTCACAGTCCATGGCAGGGACCGGAAGTAATATCTCGCGACATCGGCGCAGATGGACATGCTAAGCACTATGCAACCCAGGAAAAAGAGCTTGGCGCTCTTTTTGCCGCGCCGCATTTCGGTAACGGCCGTGTACAGAAACACAACGACACAGCTTGCAAGAAGGGAATGGAAGAAGATAACCGTATCATAGAACTCAATTATACCCAGCAGGTACAGCGTTGTGGATACAAGGAAGTGGGCTGCGAAAATATGCAGGTAAACCGCCAGCCAGCTGGTATGTTTCGGCTTGTAGGTGCTTATGACAAACGCAAGAAGAGGAATTGGCGCAAGATACTGGGACATGAAGGCAACGCAGGTAATCAGCAGGGGATTTCTGATGAAAAGTTCCAGGGCCCGGCTTTCGGAGGACATCCAGCACCCGGATAATACCACAAACAGGGCAAGGTACAGGATGTTCGGATGCCTGGAACCTGAAGCGCACATGGATACGAAAAAGGCAAGCATTATGAATCCCAGCATGATGGCCACCACGGCAAGGAAGAGGCCAACACTGCCCTGTTGGAGGATATACAGGATATGGGAGGTGATGCTGCCTATCCGGACAGCGTTGACTATCCCTGAAAACTGGTCAAGGGGGGGAAGACAGGTAGATATCAAGCCTTCCTCCTCCATACCCGTTCGGAAGGCTTATAAAATGATACATGCTGCCCGGCGCTCTTTGGGGGTTTCCCGGTATGTACTCATAAATGGAAATACCGTTCAAATGAACGGTAACGCTCTGTTCCGATGTTCTGATCATTAGACTCGGGCTGTTAAAAAATCTTTCAGGCAATGTATTGGCAATATGAAGGATTCTTCCCGCATGACCGCCGGGTACCCTTCCGGGAAGGCTCAGAATGATCTCTTCGTCGGAGTCCACCCAGGAACAGGTCCAGCCATCAGTTATGGTTGCAGACTCATCCCTGGAGATGGGGTTGACACTACCCACTGAAGAAATGAAAATAATAAGCGTACATATGAAAATTGCAGTCAATACAAATAATTGAGGAGCAATGCGTATTTTGCGCAACCCGATCACCTGCAGGCCATCTTCGCCAGAAAAATACAAAATCTACAAATAAGCATAGCAAAAAGTACGGGAATGCACAACATAAAAAAGGAGTATCCCCTTGGCGGAGGATGGACGTCCCCGTTTTAATGTCGCTGTGTGTTACAGTTTTTTCTTCCTTTTTTAGGGCGTGTTTGATAGAATCATGTTATGCAAAAAAGGTAAATCCGGCCGGTGAGATAAAAAAACGGCAGGTTTCTGCCGCAGGCTTTGTGATATGGAGGAATGGTATATAGTGGCGAAGTACGAGAATCTATACGAAGTAAGACCTATACGTGACCTTAAGGACATGATAACCTCAAGCGTCGAGCTGTTTGGAGAAAAAGCGGCCTTCCTTGTGAAAAGAGGGGGCAGTGCGGATTATATACCTGTCTCATACAGGCAATTCAAACAGGACATAGACGCCCTGGGCACGGCCCTTGTCAACCTGGGGCTAAAGGATAAAAGGATCGCTATTATCAGTGAGAACCGCTATGAATGGAATGTATCCTATCTTGCGGTGCTGTGCGGCACAGGGATTGCCGTTCCCCTTGACAAGGAGCTTCCGGTCAACGAGATTGACAATCTTATAAAACGTTCCGCCGCAGATGCCGTTATCTACTCCCAGAACCTGGCGGAACACATGGATGCCATCCGTGCCGCCTATGGAGGGATACGCTTCATCAATATGGACGCCGACCAGGACAGCGGCAGTGTTCTGTCATTCTCCCGGCTCATGGCGCAGGGACGGGAACTTCTTGAAAAGGGTAACAGGTTGTTCCTTGACGCAACTGTAGATCCCGAAGTCATGAGCATCCTGCTGTTTACCTCGGGAACCACCGATACCGCCAAGGCTGTCATGCTTTCACAGAAAAACATATGCGAAAACCTTATGAACATGTGCTCCATGCTCTACATTGATGATAAGGACACGTTCCTTTCAATACTTCCCATCCACCATACCTATGAGTGTACCTGCGGCTTTTTGTGCCAGATGTACCGGGGAAGCACCGTTGCGTTCTGTGAAGGGCTCCGGCATATCGTAAAAAACCTGAAAGAATCAGGCTGCACAATCATGAACGGTGTTCCGCTGATCTTCGAGTCCATGTACAAACAGATCATGAACCAGGCTGCCAAAAAGCCGGGCGGGCTGCTGAAGCTTAAAATTGGCGTTAAAATCAGCAACGGTCTGCGCAGGATCGGCATCGATATCAGGCATAAACTGTTCAAGCAGGTCCATGATGCCTTCGGAGGAAAGATACGGCTGTTCATCAGCGGAGCGGCCGGCATTGATCCCATGGTTGCCAAAGGCTTCAGGGATCTCGGAATCGCCCTGGTGCAGGGATACGGCCTTACCGAGTGTTCACCCATAGTAGCATTGAACCGTGATGTTTGCTATAAGGACGACGCCGCAGGGTTGCCACTGCCAAATCTGGAAGTAGAGATTGACAGCCCGGACCAGGATGGAATTGGTGAGATCAAGGTCAAGGGGCCATCAGTGATGCTGGGATATTACCAGGACGAAGAAGCGACCAGGGAAGCCATACGGGATGGCTGGTTCTATACGGGTGACCTTGGATACTTTGATAAGGACGGTTTCCTTCACATTACCGGAAGGAAAAAGAATGTCATTGTCACCAAGAACGGAAAGAACATCTATCCTGAAGAGATTGAAACCCTGCTGGGCAGGAGCCCTTATATCAAGGAATCCCTGGTATACGGGAACATCGGTGAGGATGATGATATCGTAGTCCACGCCCAGATTGTGCCCGATTACGAAAAAATAGAAGAAGACATTAAAAACGGCACTGCTCCCGGAACCACCCCCCATGAAGTGATAGGCAGCGAGGTCAGGAACGTGAACAGGCAGTTGGTGCTGTATAAGTACATCAGGCATTTTGAGCTGAGGGATGAGGAGTTTGCCAAAACAACCACCCGGAAGATCCAGCGCTACAAGGAATTGAAGAAATGAAACCTGTCCATGGGACAAGGAGGTTCGAATAAATGGCAGCCAGGATAAAAACAGTTCGTTTAATTACCAGAACAGCCATACTTCTTGCATTGACCATCGTATTCCAGACCATCGGGCGTGCTATCACCCTGGGCCAGTTCAACCAGTTCATCACGGGATCGCTGGTCAATGCCTGCCTTGTGGTAGCCGCCGCGGCCACAGGGTTATGGGGAGGAGCGGCTGTTGCCCTGCTGGCTCCCTTCGGGGCCATTCTTACAGGCGCCGCCGTGCCGCTGCCCTTTGCCCCTGTTATTGCTGTTGGCAATTTCATTCTGGTTTTGATGTATATATTGATAAAGAAGAACCATATACTGGGTATTGCGGTCGGAGCCGTCCTGAAGTTCGGGTTTCTCTTCCTTGGTGTGAACATCTTTGTTAATCTTATGGGAATTCCCGCTCAGAAAGCGACGGCCATGATTGCCACCTTCAGTTGGCCTCAGCTTGTGACAGCCGTCATAGGCGGAGTTCTTGCCCTGCTTGTCATCAAAGCTCTGGGCGTGGCAGTTGAGACGAAGGAATAAAACGGTGTCTATGCCCGCCCGCTGCCTCCCTGCGCGGAGGGATCATTTCATATGAATCAATTCATCTGCCTGGGTAAGTATAATATATACGGTATGGTGATCCAGGCTTTTTTGACAATGGGATCACCGGAGGGGGAGAAGATTTGGCAGAATTCTTGTCCAGCGACCTGTTTTCCTGGGTCGTGCTGCCCATACTCATTATCCTGGCGCGCATGATAGATGTAACCCTGGGAACCTTGCGGATCATCTTTGTATCGAGAGGCAGCCGCCTGGCTGCCCCTATCCTGGGCTTTTTTGAGGTGCTTATCTGGATAGTGGCCATCAGCCAGATCATGCAGAACCTGAACAATCCGCTCTGCTATATTGCCTATGCCCTGGGATTCGCCATAGGCAATTACCTGGGCATCATGGTTGAAGAAAAGCTGGCTATCGGCTTACTGGTGATCAGAATATTCGTTCCGAGGGAGAACTCCGCTAATGAAAGCCTTATGGCAAAGCTTATTGAAGCGGGCTTTGGCGTAACTGTAGTTGAAGGAAGAGGATCCATCGGAGAGGTCACCCTGCTGTATTCATTGATACGGCGGAAGGACCTGGACAAAGCAGTATCAATTGTGGAGGGAACCGATTCTAAGGTCTTCTATTCCATAGAAGCGGTAAAGACTGCCCACGCGGGTATTTTTCCGACGAAAACATCCCACAGGATACCCTTTTTCGGCCCCTACGATACACGCCGCAGGATGACCGGTACATCCAGGAAGTAGGGATCTATATTTCCCATCCCGGGAGCCATTTCGCCGTGTTCCGTATCATACTGTCCAGCAGGGCTCTTGCGTCTTCCAGGCTCAGGTTTACGAGCGGATCGTTGACGAAGGCTCTGAGGGCCATCTCCCTGTCCCTGTTCAAAGCGGCCCTAAGGACGGTTTCATTGTTATAGATATGCCTTACCACCAGGTTCTGGACCGGGTCGGGAAGCCTGCCGGCCATCACCGGCCTTACGCTGTCACCTGAGAAGTGGGCGTTTGTTTCCACAACGCTGCCCAGGGGAACACCCTCCATTTGGCCCCTGTTGGGCAGATTAACGTTGGTGAAGAGCTCATCAAGACCCAGCAGGGCCTTCATCTGGCGGACCCCTTCCTCGCCGGACGGCCTGAGTTCAAAACTCTCTTCGCCGGACAGAAGGCGCTTTCCCTTTTCGATCTTGTCCTTTTGGTTCTTCTTGCGCCAACTGACCGGTGTCAGATTGAATTTCCATTTTTCATGGCTGGCTATGTACCAGTCTCCGGGTACGAATTCAGACAAGTGCCTGTCCCCGGCAGCTGCGATGACCCCGTACCGCCTGAACAGGTCGAACTTGACCCTGTTTGCCGAACCAAACACGCTGTTGATCCAGTGTCCCTTTTCATTCCCTTCAAAGCCTTCCTCGTAATGTTTGTCCACAAAGGTTTTGTAAACGGGCATGAGATCCATATTCCTGTAATAGGCCCTGTCTATCCAGGTAAAATGGTTAATTCCCAGCACATTGGTCTTGATTTCTTCCCTGGTCACGCCATCAATGCCCATGATCTCCCTGAGGGCTTCACACAAAAGCTTCTGGGTGAAGAATACCTCGTGGCAGCAGCCAAAAGCGCGGATACCGGGAAAGACCTCATACAGCGCCCGGGTGCACAGGGCCATGGGATTGGTATAGTTCATTACCCAGGCTTCAGGACAGTATTTCCTGATGGCTTCAGCAAACCCTGCGAATATGGGGATGGTCCTCAAAGCCCGGACAATGCCGCCGGGACCTACCGTGTCGCCCACCGGCTGTCTTATTCCATATCTTTCGGGTTCATGGACATCCAAAGCCATTGCATCCAGGGTTCCCGGCAGGATGGAGATTACTACGAAATCAGCGCCTGTAAGGGCTTCCCGAATGCTTTCCACGGCCTTGTACACCCATTTTCCCCTTGACCCGGGATGATCAAGAAGCCGGTTGCCTATGATCTCGTTGTCCTTTGCCGCTGTGAAATTGGTATCGTAGAGCCTTACCGTACCAGACATGCTTTCTTCAAGGGCCAGATCGCCCATAAAAGCCCATGCCCATCCCCTCGATCCTCCGCCTATATAGGCTATGTTGACATCCTCTGCGCGGTTGTTTACAAATCGCATCGCTTTTACTCCTTTTACAATGAATTTTCGGTTATTGAATGCCCAGCCGGTACAAATGCCTGCCAATATGGTTTTCCAGTGCCTTGCAGTAATCTTCCTCAAACCGGTTGAGGGTTTCATATATCCGGTCCCTGAACCTGAAGGCGCCGTCAGCTTTTTTGGCCTGAAGTATCTGCCCGTATGTGATGTGAAGAACCTGCCTTGCGTCGTCCTGGTCCATGAGACCGGGAAGCCCGGAATCGCTTATTTTGCTTATATCAGGAACTTTGGCAAGGTCAGCGCTTATATGGTAGTTCTTTCTGGCCTCATTAAGGTGTTCAACGGCGAACGCGTGCATTTCCCTGTATAGGGCAGGATTTTTACAGGCAATAGTTCTTACGGCTTCCAGCCAGTTGGTTCCCGCTGTTTTCAGGTGATATCCGCCATGCGTTTTCTCCCCTATGATGGGGAATATACTGAACTTATCGCTTCCTGAGTGGATGCTGATCTTATACCCAAAATGCTCCGCTATGGCAACGTGACGGGAGAACTCCCGTTCAAACTGCTCTTTATCGCCTATATAATCGATGCCCTTCTGAAACTCCCCGCAGAACTTTGGAGCCAGGCTTGTTATCTCCACACCCTTTCCGATGAGTTGGTCTGCCACGAAATAATGGGCTTCAGGAGTGGTAGGGATGAGGGTTTCATCGATGGACAACTCGAAGTCGACCGGCTTTCCACGTTTCATAATGGTATTGTGCCAGATACTCACTGCATGGCTGATGGCATTGAGATAAACCAGGACAATCCTTTTAAATTCCTTATCTTCAAACAGGAGCCGTGAGCCGTCATGAAGCGGTATTTCAGTATTGAGGTATCTGCCTTCGAGAGCTTCACGCACTGGCAGGGATATTGCGGCATATTTTTCATCCAATGTCCGGTCATCATAGGCTGCGGCCTTATTGTCCATGTGGTCGGAGCAGTCAAGGGTAATCATGGTAAATCCACAGTCCAGGGCCATGTCCACCTCTTCCGGTGTCTTTAAATGGTCTCCGTCTGCCCCGAAGCCCTGGGTGTAGCCTTCCTGGAAAACCGCCCAGGAAGCCGCATTCAGAACATCATGATACGTGCGCCCGGTCAGGTTCAGTTCACGGATGGACTGCTGGGCCAATACCGGAAAAATGTCCTTGTCTTGTATAAGCCGCAGATGGGCGGGGGATGCCAGGCCAAGCCTGTCGCCAAGGCCGATGGTGATCCTCTTTCCTTTATGGGATATGGGAGCCGTAAAAGGGAATTCCTTTCGCAAGGTTTCACAGTTTTCGTCTGTCAGCGGACAAATCCTTGCCGTGTCGCCGCCAGCCATAGTTTCGCTGCCGGAAAAGCGTTTTGCAATATCCCCGTTGCCGTACACCACGAGAACCTTCCTGCCCGAATCCCATGTCATGAAAAAGCAGCAGCCGTCCTTCCTGTGAATGGATCCGGGATACACACGGAAGTTGCGAAAATCTTCCCTGGCCAGCTTACGAAGCTCCATGATGTCAGCTGCCAGCAAATGTTCGCCGCAAAAGGCTTTCCACCCATCCATGCCAATCTTCTCCATCTATGATATATTAGTATATCATAATCATATCCTTACTTTTTTCCTGTTTCAAGATATGGAAGCGAGACGTGGGATGATGGATCTGCAACGCCGAAAAGCACCCCGCATTAATTCTTTTACCTGGCGATGGCGGGTCAATTGAAAAACTAAATTCCGCTTTGTACTTTTTGGAGTGGAATTTACTTTTTCAAATGAGGTTACTGACGATGGCGATTACCGGATAATAAAATGTGGTTGACACGGGCAGGAAAGTCATATAAAATATTTAAAATTTATAGCACGAACAACAATTATATGGGGGAGGAGATTATCATGGCTACTATTTTTTCGGATGTATCAAGAACCTTCAGCGAATTTCTGCTGCTGCCAAATCTGACTACCAGGGATTGTTTACCGGAAAATGTCGACCTGGCAACACCCATCACGAAATTCGCAAAAGGCGAGGAACCATCCATCAGGTTAAACATCCCGATCGTTTCTGCAATCATGCAGGCAGTTTCAAATGATACGCTGGCAATTGCGCTGGCAAAATGCGGCGGACTTTCCTTTATATACGCCTCTCAATCCATTGAGGACCAGGCCGAAATGGTCAGAAGGGTTAAAAAGCATAAATCCGGATTCGTGGTTAGTGACTCCAATGTTTCGGTGCACCATACGCTGAGGGATGTATTGGCTATCAAGGAAAAGACCGGGCACTCCACGATTGCCGTAACTGACGACGGAACAGCCAACGGAAAGCTTCTGGGAATTGTTACCGGCAGGGATTACAGGCTGAGCCGTGACCCCCTGGACAAAAAAGTGGCAGATTTCATGACTCCATTCGAAGATCTCATAGTTGGGTACGTGGGTATCACCCTGAGCGAAGCCAACGATATCATCTGGGAACATAAACTCAACTCCCTTCCCATCATAGATAAGGACCAAAGGCTCCAATATCTCGTATTCAGAAAGGACTATGAAGAGCATAAACAGAACCCGTTGCAGTTGATGGACTCCAAGAAGAGGTTGATGGTCGGCGCGGGCATAAACACCAGGGATTATAACGAACGGGTACCCGCCCTGCTGGAGGCCGAAGCGGACATCCTCTGCGTGGACTCATCGGATGGGTATACCGAGTTCCAGAGGGAAACCATCCAGACAATCAAGAAGAAATATCCTGAAGCAAAGGTTGGCGGCGGAAACGTGGTTGACCGCGAAGGCTTCATGTACCTGGTTGAATCGGGCGCAGACTTTGTTAAGGTGGGCATCGGAGGAGGTTCTATTTGTATTACCCGCGAACAGAAGGGTATTGGACGCGGGCAGGCAAGCGCCATCATTGATGTGGTTGAAGCCAGGGATGAGTATTATGAAAAAACCGACATTTATATCCCCATCTGTTCCGACGGCGGCATAGTGCACGACTATCATATAACCCTTGCCCTGGCCATGGGCGCTGATTTTGTCATGATGGGCAGGTATTTTGCCCGGTTTGATGAAAGCCCCACCAAGAAAGTGAAACGGGGCAACAGCTACGTTAAGGAATACTGGGGTGAAGGCTCCAACCGCGCGAGAAACTGGCAGCGCTACGATCTTGGCGGGAACGCCTACCTGAAATTTGAAGAGGGTGTGGACAGTTATGTGCCCTATGCCGGTAAGCTGAAGGACAACCTTGATGTTACGCTTAGCAAGATGCGGGCAACCATGTCCAGTTGCGGCGCCAAAAGCATCAAGGAGCTGCATGAGAACGCCAGGCTTGTCCTCGTGTCCTCCACCAGCCTCATTGAAGGCGGGGCCCATGATGTAATCCTGAAAGAGAGCGAATACTAAAGGCAGGAGCAGTCCATGGCAATCGACAGGAAGGAACTTGTTCTGCGGCATAACCCGGTCCTGAGGAAGCCTGACCCGCGGACACCCCTGTCTGTCGGTAACGGCGAGTTTACCTTTACTGCCGATATCACCGGCCTTCAAACCTTTATGGATGATTACAGGATTGTACCCCTGTGCACCATGTCCCAATGGGGATGGCACTCATTCCCCGTAAGCCTTGACGAGAGCCGTCTGAAACAGACATGCTTTGATACCTTTGGCCGGAAGGTTGGGTATGCCTATGATCCGGCGGGACAACATAAATTGTTTAACGACCTGCGCCAGAACCCACACAGGCTTAACCTGGCCTCCATCGGCCTTAACATGGAGAAGGAGGGGCAGAGGGCACGGCTTGCGGATATCCAGTGCCCGGAACAGGTCCTGGATATGTGGAGCGGGCTGTTAAGATCAAGGTTTACCCTTTCCGGCAAAGAGGTAACGGTGGAAACCTGCGTAAGCCCCGACCAGGATGCTGTCAGCGCGCTGGTATCATCACCATGGGTTGGATACGGGGTTGTATCGGTAAGGATATCATTTCCCTATGGAAGCCCGGAAAAGCACGCCTCCGACTGGGATCATCCCGAACGCCACAGCAGTGAAATCATTCGCAGGCAGGCTGGGCGGGCGACAATAAGGCGTGTTCTTGACGATACTGTTTATTATGCTGATCTTGTGTTCCAGGAAAACTGTACACTGCGGCAGGAAGATCCCCATACGTTTGTGATAACAGCCGGGGATAACGCGGAACAGATTGCCTTTGCATGCCGCTTCACATCAGAGGACCTTAGCTTCGCCCCGCCGGACCATGGAGCCATAAAAAAGCGCGCAGCGGAATACTGGGAAAGGTTCTGGAGCGATGGCGGGGCCATAGAACTGGCCAATTCCCGGGATCCCAGGGCAATCGAACTGGAGAGAAGGATTGTTCTTTCCCAATACCTGACTGCCATACAGTGCAGCGGGAGCACACCTCCTGCCGAAACGGGCCTTACCTTCAACAGCTGGTACGGCAAATTTCATCTTGAAATGCATTTCTGGCACGCTGCCCATTTTCCTGTATGGGGAAGGCGGCAGATGCTGGAGAAAAGCCTTGAATGGTACCATGAAATCCTGCCCGTTGCGCGGCGGAAGGCTGAGAGCCAGGGCTATTCAGGCGTTCGCTGGCCCAAAATGTGCGACAGCAGCGGCCGCGATTCGCCCTCTCCCATAGGGGTTTTGCTTGTCTGGCAGCAGCCCCATCCCATTATGCTGGCCGAACTGTGCTACCGGGCCTGTCCATCGGGGGCCACGCTCATGAAGTACCGGGACCTGGTGGTTGAAAGCGCCCTCTTTATGGCGGACTTTGCCCATTACGACAGCAAGAAAGGCAGGTATGTGCTGGGACCTCCGCTTATTCCGGTCCAGGAAACCCATGATCCCACCGGCACCCTGAACCCGGCCTTTGAACTGGAATATTTCAGGTGGGGGCTGAAAACTGCCAGCCAGTGGCTGAAACGTCTCGGGGAACAGCCTGTGGAACTCTTCGACCAGGTGGCGGAAAATCTCTCGCGGCTTCCCGTAGGGGGAGATGTTTACCTCGCCCATGAAAACTGTCCGGATACTTTCAGAAAAGCCCCATTCAACCAGGACCACCCGTCCATGGTGGGAGCTTTGGGTGTATTGCCGGGAGAGGGAGTTGACCCCCTGGTTATGAAGCGGACCGTGGAACGGGTCCTTGAATGCTGGGATATGGATTCCATGTGGGGCTGGGACTTCCCCATGATGGCCATGTGCTGTGCAAGGCTTGGGATGACATCCAAAGCCATAGACATTCTCATGATGGATGCAGGGAAGAATACATACCTTCCTAATGGCCATAACGCACAGGCCGGCAGGGAGGACCTTCCCATCTACCTTCCGGGGAACGGCGCGCTGCTTTTGGCAACGGGCATGATGGCCGCAGGCTGGGACGGAGGCCAGGGAACCCGTGCGCCGGGATTCCCCGCGGACGGGAGCTGGAATGTTGAATACGAAGGGATACTTCCATATATTTAGGAAGAGAATTGGAAAAGCGGTGCAGGAAACGGCATTGCTCATCGGCATAACATGATGCTGCTTAAGGAGTGAACAGAGTGCAGAATTCTAAAAAGTATCAAACCATTCTCTTTGATCTTGACGGGACGCTCATCGATTCGATGGACGGGGTAGTGCATTCGGTAAACCATGCGCTTACAGCTTTCGGGATGGGGGTCGATGACCTGAACAGCCTCAGGAAATTTGTAGGTCCCCCTCTGAAGCAATCGTTCATGAACCATTGCGGATTTGATGAAGAGAAGACCGAAGAGATCATAAAAGTTTACCGCAAGTATTATATAGAAAAAGGAATCTATGAGCATACGGTGTATCCGGGGATACCCGGGCTTCTCAAAAGGCTGAAATCCCTGGGGAAGACACTTGCCGTGGCCACATCCAAAACGGAGTTTATAGCTAAAACAATTATGGATAATCTGAAGCTGTCTGATTACTTCACGGTGATAACGGGCAGCAATCCTGACGGTTCGGGCGCTGCCAAGGCCGAGGTTCTTCAAAACTGCCTTTACAGCCTTAACATCAGCCAACACGAAGAGGTTGTTCTGGTGGGGGACACAAGATTCGATATTGTGGGCGCAAGGGAGGTCGGCATAGATTCCATTGCCGTCCTGTACGGGTATGGTACAATTGACGACCTGCAAAGAGAGAATCCCACCTGTATTGTCAAGACGGTGGAGGATCTGGGCAGGCTGCTGATGGCATGACATAGGCAGAAAATGAAGGCCGCTGACCTCACAGTCAATTCTGGATACTATTTCCATCATAACTTTGACCACCCGGGATGGATGTGATATCCTAGGGGCGGATAATACTGGTTATCGTTGCATGACGATACGGGAGCCAATATGCATAAATACGCCTGCCGGTTTATATTATTGATACTGCTGATTCCGGCAGCCGGCCTCCTATTGGGCGGCTCTTTCGGCGAACGCGTTGTAAGCAGATGTACAGCCGATCTGAACAACGACGGGGTGGCGGAGACCTTAAGACTTGAGGGTGGTTATGGCCCATTCGGGAAATATCTTGTCATCACGGAGAGCGGTATTGAAATCATGCGTTTTGACCTGTCGGACATAAACCCCTGGAAGGTGCAGACGGCGGATGTTGACGGTGACGGGAAGCGGGAAGTGTCCCTGGGTGTCTATACCAGGGCCCGCTCAGATCCTGAGCTGAACAAGAGGCTTTTTCTTTTCCGGCTCACCGATAAGGGGCTGTATCCGGTTTGGCTGGGCACCAGGCTGTCGAAGCCATTTGAGGATTATGCGTTTTCCGACCTGGATGGCGATGGCAGGGACGAGCTTGTTGCCGTCGAGTTCCTGGCAGATGGCAGAAAGGTCCTGAATATCTATAAATGGAAGGGTTTTGGATTTGAAGGGCTCTGCCAGGGCCAGGGCTTTCAGGATATAAAGGAACTTGAGGCTGGTTCTGAAAGCGGCGCAAAACCATCTGCCCTGGCAACCCTTGATGACGGAACACGTAAAAGAGTTGTCCTTTCCTATAAAGAGGGGGTCCTGATCCTCGAATAAGGGAGTTGAGGTTCATGAATTCCAAAAGAAGCATAGCCCTGTTGATATGCGTCCTTTACCTGTTTACAGTCTTGGTCACAGGCTGCGGTGGACGCGCCGGTCCGGACGAAACCCAAAAGCCCGGGGAAACCGATAGTTCAGTGCACACACCGCCCGTGGAAACACCCACCGGAACTCCTTCCGAAACCCCTGCTGCCGCGGTGGATCCAGGCGGAAAACAGGAACCCGGCGAGGCTCCTGGCCCTTACACCAAGCCCATATTTACTGCCGTGCCGGAAAGGAAGTACCTGCCGGTGCCTTTTGAACTTCCGGCATGTAAACCCCAGGTGCGTCCTTACAGTACCGATATTAACCTCTCCAATATAGCCAACCTGGAACAGTTCGGCGAGTTTACAGGGGAACAGCGGGAAATGCTCGCCAGGAACGGGTTTGTTGTGACTTCCAGCCAGTGGGAGCAGCTTTTCTATATATACGAACTCAATGCGTACTACTTGATCCCCAGCTTTATTTCAGCCGATTCGGTGCTCCAGGTGTACCATGTCTTTTTTGACTATTCCTTAAGAACCCTTGAAGCGAAAATGCTGCTGGGCGACCTTGAAAAACTGACCCAAAGCATGCTTGACAAATCGGTCTGGCTGTATGAAAACATTGAGAATTCAGAGGTCAGGGAGCAGGCATTGATGAACATTGCCTACTTCTCGGCTGCCTGGCTGGCTCTCGGCGGAGAGATACCCAAATATGTTCCGGCTGAAGCTGTTGATTTCGCCAATGCCGAATATGGCCTTATGCTGGAGGCGCCAGGTTTCAAAACATCACCCCTTTTCGGGTTCGATCTGGATTACAGCCAGTTTAAACCCAGAGGGCACTATACCCGGAGCGAGGAGCTTGAGAAATATTTCAGGGTCATGATGTGGTACGGGCTGGTGCCCTTCCCGCTTCTTAAGGAACAGGGAGATGATGTTATCCTTGATGAAGAAGCCACCTGCCGGGCCCTGTTGATGACCTATGCCCTCTTTATGGGTGGCAGCGGGGTATCCGATGTTGAGCTGTGGGAAAACATCTATGACCCGACGGTATTCTATGTGGGAAGTGCCGACGACCTGACGGTTTATGATTATAAGGATCTGCTTGTTCAGGTGTTTGGCGATGATCCTGATCCAAACTCCTTCCTGGACAATGACAAAGCGCAGAAGCTCCTGGAGGAAGCCCAAAAGCTTCCTGAACCGAAGATCCGTCAGGAATGGATATCGGTTAATGCCCCGTCGGGCAAACAGTTCCGGTTCATGGGACAGCGCTACATCCCTGATTCCGAGATACTGCAAACCCTGGTTGAACCAATACAGAGGCCCATGCCGTCAGGCCTTGATGTGATGGCGGCGCTGGGATCCGACAGGGCATATGATTACCTGGTCCGGGACTATGGCGTGGCTGAGCAGTGGCCCGAGTACCCTGAAAGGTTCCAGGAAGTGAGAAAGAAGTTCTCGGAACTTCCCGAGGAAACATGGCGATCCAACATGTATTACGGCTGGCTCTGGACGCTCAAGGCGCTCCTGAAACCCTTTGGTGAAGGATATCCGTCCTTTATGACCACCGATGCCTGGGAGGATAAGTCATTAAGCACAGCGCTGGCAAGCTGGAGCGAGCTTCGGCATGATACCATACTATACGGCAAGCCGACAGGCGCGGAAGGCGGCGGCGATTTGCTCCCCCTTGTAAAAAGCTATGTGGAACCCAATGTGGAACTCTACCAGAAACTGCTGTGGCTGACACGTTATTCAAGAGAGAACCTGACGGCGAGGGGTATCCTGCCGGAAGTCCTTCGGATGCGGATGGAAGTATTTGAGGATCTCCTTGATTTCCTGACCACATGCTCCATCAAGGAACTCAATAATGAGCCGTTAACAGAGGATGAGCATTACAGGCTTTTTGAGTACGGGGCAATCCTGGAAGACCTGACAAGCTGGATGTCTGATGAAGGCGTAAGATGGTTCGAGATCACGTCCGAAACCGACAGGAACATGGCGGTTATTGCCGATGTGCATACCGTGCCCGGATCGTACCTGGAAGAAGCTGTGGGACTGGCTTCCGAGATCTATGTTGTGGTGCCCATCGAGGGAGAGTTATACCTGGCCCGCGGTGCGGTCTTTGATTACTACGAGTTCTTGAGCGGAACAAGGCTTACCGATGAGGAGTGGCAGCAGATGCTTAAGGATAAGAGCCAGCCTCCGCAGCCTGAGTGGACAAAGTCATTCAAATCCGGTGTCAAGCCGGAAATACCATTGCCCGAGGAGCCGTACTACCTGTATATGGGCACGGGTTTTATGACCCAGAAATATGAGGATTGAGCCAGGACAGGGGTGCTGACAGGGTAAGAATTGGATTAGAACATCATTAAAAATAGCGTGCAAGCTTGAAGACACTCCGGACATGAGTATATAATAGTCTTTACCGGGAATCAGCAGAAATTGGTCGGGCTGCATGGTCATGGCTTCATCGGGCAAAATGCAAAGGTATCAGGTTATGAAGACAATAATGGAGGTATATGCATGGGTCTGATAACCGGCCAGTTCAACGAAGCGTTCACCCCCATCATGGACGGGGTGACCAACGTGGTCAGGAACTATGCTTACTGGCTGAACAGGAAACACGGTATCAGTTATGTTATAACGCCCCATTTTCCAAACTATAAGGATAAAGAGGAGTTCGAGGTCCTCAGGTACCACTCGTTCAGTGTGCCCACAAGACCTCCGTACCGTACGGGTGTGCCGTCCTTTGATATCCAGTTCATGCGCCGGATCAGGAACATACCTTTCGATATCGTTCATGCCCATTCTCCTTTCAGTGCCGGCAGGATAGCAATGAACATCGCCCACAGGCGAGGGATACCAATTATTGCTTCCTTCCATTCCAAGTATTACGATGACCTGCTGGAATCCCTGAAGTTTGAGGGAGCCGCGAGGATCGGGGTATCTGTGATCGTTGACTTCTATAACCAGGCGGACTTTGTCTGGACGGTCAATAACGCGACCGCGGGGACCTTGAGGGAGTATGGCTACAAGGGCCACATTGAGATTGTCAATAACGGAACGGAATTTGAACCCGCCAGGGACAGGAAGGCCGAAGGACAAAAGGTCAACGCAAGGCTTAACCTGAAGCAGGATGAACTGGTATTCCTGTATGTCGGGCAGCTTGTCTGGCAGAAAAACCTGAAGACGCTTATCAATGCCCTTGCCCTTCTCAGGGATATGGGTCTGGACTACAGGATGCTTATCGCGGGAATGGGTTATGCCGGGGAAGATCTGAAGAAAATGGTGAATGACCTGTACCTTACTGACTGTGTCATCTTCCTCGGGACGGTTTATGACAGGGAGTACCTGAGATCCCTGTTTTGCAGGGCAGACCTTTTGCTGTTCCCATCGGTTTATGATAACGCTTCCATTGTTGTGCAGGAAGCGGCATCCCAGAAATGCCCGCCGCTCCTCGTGAAGGGTTCCAACACCGCGGAGGGCGTCATAGACGGAGTGAATGGCCTGTTGTGCGAGAACAGCCCGGAGGCCATAGCAAGGAAAATATACGATGGCGTCCTCATGTATGACCTTTCAAAGATCGGGGATAAGGCCCATGAAACATTGTACAGGAACTGGGAGAAAATTGTGGATGAGGTTTATGGAAGGTACAGGGAAATAGTGAACGCATACAAAAGGATCCGGGCATGATTGGGCCGTATGCTGAAGGGTCAGCCCTGACGGGCTGGCTTTTTTAATTTGCTATATGGATCCGGTCAGGGCCCAGCCTGCATCAGGAACCGCCGGTTTTTTCTGTTTTACTTATACCGGGTATTTGCTATATTAGTATTGTAGAAACCGGGAACTGTCGGCTTATATAGCCGTTTCGGGGGAATGTTTCCTGATTCTCGAAAGGAGCGGACATGGACCTTTTTGTAAGGCGTACGGGCGAATTCCTGGGCCCGCCGCTGGTGTTCCTGCACGGCGGCGGCGTTGCCGGCTGGATGTGGAACAGGCAGGCTGAGTTCTTCAAGGATTACCATGTTATCATACCCGATCTCCCCGGCCATGGTAGAAGCGCAGAAATCCCGTTTATATCCATAAGCGATGCGGCTTCAAAGGTCCTGGAGGCGGTAGAAGGCGCGGTGGGAAATGAAAGGGTAAACCTGGTGGGGTTTTCTCTGGGCGCCCAGGTTGCTGTGGAGATTATGGGCAGATGGCCCGAAAAGGTGGAGTCTGCCGTTATCATCAGCGCCATGGTCCGGCCTGTGAACTCAGGGAAATATTTCCTTCTTTCCCTGCTTAAATGGACTTTCGGGCTTGCCCGTGCCAGGTGGTTCTCTGAATGGCAGGCCAGGAGCATGCATATCCCGGGGGAATACCGGGAGCAGTATTACCAGGACTCTCTGAAACTGACACGGGACAATTTCATGCGCATGATGGAGGCCAATATGGGCTATATCCTGCCCGAGTCGTTTTCCGCCTCAAACATCCGGGCGCTTATACTGGCAGGCGCGAAAGAATTAAGGAGGATGCGGGCTTCGGCACAGGATATGGTCCGGGCCAACCGGAACTGCACCGGTTACCTGGTTTCGGGCGCCGGCCACAGCCTGCCGCTGGCCGAGCCTGACCTGATAAATGAGATTGTTTATAGCTTTTTGAATAATATACATCTGCATAAGAACAAAAGGTTGGTAAGAATCGTATAGGAGAAAACAGGGAGTTTAAGAATGATCAACAGTTGGGAAACGGTGGAAGAACCAAGAAAAATATCGGCCGGAAAGATTGCCGGCTATCGCATGGATAATGGCCGGGCTTTTATCAGCTTCGAACGGGGAAGTGCAAGGATGGAATCCTTCGGGGAAGGGATCCTGCGGATGACCCTGACAGCCGGGGAGTTTACCGATACGGAATCCCTTGCGGTGATCGCAAAGCCCGACAGCCGTCTGAAGCTGTCCGATCAGAAAGGCGTCGTTTCGGTGAAGAGCGGTCCGTTAACCGTCAGCTTTAGAAGGGATAAGTCTTTCATTTCCGTAACCGGCCATGACAGCTATCCAATACTGGACATGGACGAGGCCTTCTATAGAGTCGGGAAGGCATTGTCGGTTTCAGGCAGGATCAGCGAGGCCGAAATGTTCTTTGGACTTGGTGAGAAAACAGGCTTTCTTGATAAAAGGGGACGCCGCTACATCATGTGGAATACCGATGATCCCCTGCACACGCCGGACAAGGATCCGCTTTACAAGAGCATTCCCTTTATGATCGGCTTTGACGGGAAAAGGGCATATGGTCTTTTTGTCGATTCCACGGCCCGCTCGGAGTTTGATCTTGGATATGAGGACAGGGAAAGGCTGTCTGTCACGGTTTACGATTCCCAGTTGGACCTGTATATCATAGATGGCCAGTCCATTTCCCAGGTTATACGGCAGTACACCATGCTGACAGGACGCATGGAGATGCCGCCCATATGGAGCCTTGGCTTCCAGCAGTCACGCTGGAGCTATTATCCCCAGGAGAAGGTCCTGGAACTTGCCGAAACCTTCAGGACCAGGCAGATACCCTGTGATGCGATCTACCTGGATATAGACTATATGGATGGATTCCGCATATTCACCTGGGATTCCAACCGGTTCCCGGACCCCAAAGGGATGACATCACAGCTCAGGGAGCAGGGGTTCAGGATCGTTACCATAGTTGATCCCGCTATCAGGAAGGATTCGGATTATACCGTATATATGGAGGGCGCCCGGGAGGGGCATTTCTGCAAACTTCCCACCGGAGAGGTCTACCATGGGAAGGTGTGGCCGGGCACGGCGGCGTTTCCCGATTTCTCCAGGGACAGGACGCGAAAGTGGTGGGGTCTTAAACACGCAAGCCTGTTTGATGCAGGCGTTTCAGGGATATGGAACGACATGAACGAGCCCAGCGATTTTACATCGGGGACGGGATTGGAGAACCGTATTCAAATGACCGTGCCCGATGATCTCATGATGGATTTTGACGGGAAACCCCAGCCCTTCTCCAGGTGCCACAATGCCTACGGACTCCTCATGTGCAGGGCTGCATATGAGGGCTTCAGGGCACTGAAACCCAAAGAACGTCCGTTCATGGTCACAAGGTCGGCTTATGCGGGCATACAACGCTATGCCGCGGTATGGACAGGAGACAACCACAGCTGGTGGGAGCACCTGGCGGCTTCCATACCCATGCATCTGAATATCGGTTTGTCCGGAATTCCCTTCGTGGGAGCGGATGTGGGAGGTTTCCAGGGAAATTGCAGCCCGGAACTCTACGCACGCTGGATCCAATTGGGAGCCTTCACGCCTTTCTTCAGAGCCCATTCCGAGAAGGGAACCCGGGACCACGAACCGTGGTCCTTCGGCCCCGAGGTGGAGAGAATAGCTCAAAAGGCAATAAGGCTGAGGTATGAGCTTCTGCCCTACCTGTACAGCGAGTTCAGGCAGGCCTGCGAAACCGGGCTTCCTGTCATGAGACCCCTGATCCTTGATTTCCAGGATGACAGGAATGTATATGGCATAAACGATCAGTTCATGTTTGGAAGGGACATCATGGCGGCTCCCGTTACGCATCCCGGTGACAGGAAACGCATGGTTTACCTGCCCCAGGGAGGCTGGTATGATTTCCACACCAAGGAAAGGCTGGAAGGCGGCAGGTATATAATTGCCGATGCCCCTTTGGACAGGATACCTCTCTATGTCCGCGAAGGCGCGATCATCCCGATGGCACGGAGCGCCTGCAGCACCCAGTCCATGGACTTGAGCACGCTGTGGATAGAAATCTATGCCGGGCCGGAAGGCAGCTTCACCCTTTATGAAGATGACGGCCTGTCCATGGATTATCAATACGGAGCTTTCAATCTCCGCCGTTTTGCACAGTACTCTCCCTCGCCCAGGGCCTTCAGGTTCACGCTGAAAAACCTGAAGAAAGGCTATGCGAAGGGCTTTAAGAAAGCTTTCGCGACCGTATATGGGCTGGATGGCGATCTTCCGTCGGAATACTGCGTATATGAGGACCATGCCTGGCGTTTTGAACTGGATGGATCCGAAACCGAGGTCAGGATCGGGTAGGATAGGATTGCTCAATGACGCGGATCATCCTGTACAATACCTCGTTGATCGGTGTTGGGATGCCATGCTTCCTGCCAAGCTCCATTACCGTCAGTGCAAACAATTCAACTTCGGTTTTTCTTCCGGCATCAACATCCTGGAGCATTGATGTCTTTCCATCGGGAGTCATCGTGTACATAATGTCCATGAAATTCCCGATGTCTTCCTCCTTAAGGTTGACCCCTTCCTTTTGCGCGATTGGTATGACTTCCATGGCGGCGCTCATCATGAGGTCCCTGGCTTCCTTTATGTTCTGGAAGACGCTGTAGGGTGCTCTCAGGACGGCGGAGGTCTGGTTGACGCCCACATTCATAAGAAACTTCCACCACTGCTCCCTGCGGATGTCGGATGGAATTGAGCAGGGAACACCGGTCCGGTCGAAAAAGTCTTTGACTGCCTTTACATCGGGTGAATCGGGCTGGCTTTTATGACCGAAGACTATCTTTCCCCTGTTGCCATACCTTGTGTTCAGCCCGTCCCGGGTGGCATCGGTGCCGACCACGAAGGCGTGGAGGATATGGGAATCCCCGAATTCAGCTGCCAGGATGTCCTCGCTGCTGATGCCGTTGAGGAGCGATATTATAATGGTATCCTCACCCACAAAAGGCCTGATGGCTTCAATGGATTCACCAAGCTGATGGCCTTTGACCGCGATCAGGATCAACTCCGCGGGTTCCGCCTGGGGCTGGGATATTACATAATCGAAATCGTACCTTCTGCCGTTTACGGTAACGCCCTGGGCCTGGTACCGGCGCGCTCTTTCGGCGTCCACTATCACCTTTACCGATTCCCTGTCATGCTCCCAGAGAATTGACGCAAAAACACTGCCTATAGCTCCCAGGCCGGATATATGCGCTTTTCTGATGGTGCCTGCCATGATCCGCATCCTCCTGTTATACTTTAATAGTTGTAAGTTACAATGCCGACTTATTATCTTTTCTCCGCGGCCAGCCAAATCTCATCTATTAAAACCCTGGTTCCCTCGCCGGCCACTGCTGCCGTGAGCCTGACAGAGAATTCCCGTACGCCTGAGGCGCTGTCGGGCAGTTCCACGTCCAGTTCGGTCCAGCCGTCAGCAAAGGGCAGGTCAACGACAGGTACGTATTCCGTACCGTTGAACCAGTCGATCTTAACGACGTCACCGGGTTTTCCGCCGTCAATGGCATAGGCGAGATGCAGCTTCAGGTTTTCATAGGGTACTGTGGTTACAGGCCGCTCAAGGAAGCCATCCTTGCCTATGGACGCGGCATAGTCCCCCTTGTAGGGTTTTTCGGTTTCATATGTAGTGCTATTGTTGGTCCTTTTCCATTTGCCATGATTGAAGGTTTTCGTTTCAAAGCCGTCGGCAAACAGGACCGTTTCCTTTGTGCTCTTTATGGCATACTTTGCGAACAGGCCGCCTTCTGTCAGGTCTATATCTCTCAACGGGGCGTTTGCGTTAACCTTCTGGCGCAGGATGGAGGCGCCTTCCAGCTTAACGCTGAATGCCCAGTTCACATAGCTTATCATGCGCTCATCCATGAATTTGATCCATTCCATGGATTCTTCATGGAATGTGGGCCCGTCGCCGGTATTAAGGCAGCTTCCCCATTCGCTGACAAATATGGGAAGTCCCTTTGACAGGGCGTAGTCAAACTTGTCCCTTAGAGCCTGGCCGTGGGATCCCGCATAGAAGTGAAAGGCATACATGACGTTGTCATATGGCAGCGGGTCGTCCGCCGCTATATCCACATCCTGGCTCCATGTTGGCGTACCCACAATGATGATGTTGTCGGGATCGTTCTTCCTGATTGCGGGTATGACCTCATCAGCGTAAGGCTTAATATGGCCTTCCCAGGTAGTGTCCCTGCCATTGGGCTCATTGCAGATTTCGTAGATAATATTTGGGTAATCCCCGTAAAGGGCTGATATTTCAGAGAAGAACTCAACGGCATGGTCCTTGTATTTTAACGGGGTATTGTCATAGAGTATATGCCAGTCCACTATGACATAAATTCCAAGGTCTATACAGAGGTCGACGATCCGGGTAACGGTTTCCATCACCCCGGGATTCCTGACATACCCGGTGGCATCCTCGGTATACATGGCTATCCTGAATACATTCAGGTTCCAGTCATCCCTCATGCTTTTGAGCATTTCGTATGTAACCAGGTAGCCGAAGGATGCGACCTCGGAAGAGCTTACTCCTTTCAGCTGAATCGGCTGGCCTGCCTCGTTCACCAGTTGTGAACCTTCAACCCTCAGTTTCCCGTTCAGGTCCACGAAGGTAGGACCGGAGTCAGGAGTGGGGGTGGCTGGTTCAGGTGTTGCCTCGGGAGTGGCTTCAGGCGTTGCCGAAGGCGTTGGGCTTATCCCGGACGGTGGTGTTGCAAAAAGAAATTCAGGCGGGGTCTCGCCGCACCCGGGCAGGATGATAAGAGCCATCGAAAAAATCAGTGCCCAAAGAAGAGTCTTCTTTGCAAAAAGGCATTGTTTCATGACATACCCTCCATATGCGGATATCTGATTCATATTATAGCATTAATCCTAAATTTGCCATAGGCCTAAGGCATGGCTTTCATATAAGGAACCAATCATCTCCCTGTCGGTTTTGTTTGAATCCTGTTGCCGATCAGATGCGGAGAAAACATGCATGCGTGATCATAAGCGGTTTTTCACCCCGTAACAAAAGTGGACGGGCCCGAATAGTATGTAGTGGGCTTGTTCGACTGACCGGCAAGCCGCAACAACCATCAGAAGGAAGGAGATGAAAGAATGGGCAAGAAAGAGCTTCAAGTGCCTGTTGTCGTAGGCGTCGGCAGTGAGCAGTTCTTTATCGAGAAAGAGATAAAGGTTTCTCCTCCGAGCCCGCCGATTTTTGAGATCAAGGAGATCAAGAAGTGGGTTGAGGTGTATGATGTTAAGGTCATTCCCGGAAAGGTTATCTTCAACGCCTACCTGTGGAAAGACATTAACTACAAAACCGTGGAGCATGTACATGACGATTCGGTCAACGGGCCTCTGTTCCACTTAACCACCAAGATCCCGTTCGGCGGTTTTGTCCCGATCTGCCCCGCCGAAGGCGAAAAGGTCTGCCCGGGAGACACTCCCGAACTGATCGAGGCCTTCGTGGAAGGCGAGATTGACGACCTGCAGTGCAAGACCATTGTCTGCGGAGTTCCTGTCTTTGAAAAACTCCTCGAGAAGTCAGTTGTACGTGTGACCTTCAAGGTCGTAAGGGTGCAGCATGTCATGGTGGACGACTTTAAGGATGACAAGTGCAAGGACTTCGATAAGTTCAAGGAAAAGGACTTCGACAAATGCAAGGACAAAGATAAGGACAAGGACGACAAGTTCTGTGTGAAGGACGGCGCTTTTCCATTTAAAAGCCGCTGGTAATGAATATGGGGGCTGAGGGCTGCAGAGCAGCCCTCTTTTTCAGTCATGCTCCTGGTCATGGCTTTTCCCAGTTGTTCCAGGGCATCCCTGTCCATGCTCAAAAGCTGTTCTATGGTATGTTTTTTTGAACTGTCCACCCTCCAAACCCTCACAGTACCGCTGTCGGGTGAATCCGTGCCGGTACTCTCCATAACCGCGGGCTTTTCTGGAATGGCGTCATTCCTGTTTTTCCCCGGTTCCCTGAACTCAATGCGGCAGGTCAGAGTGATACGATATACCGCGTTTTTATTGACAGGTTTCATATCCTCAACGGCGCACTCGGGGTTCCCGGAAAGGGAAACCTGGAGCCTGGGGCTGTTTATAAAGGCTGACAGCTTCCCGCTTGCGGGTACGCTCTTAATAAAGGGGCAGCGGATGGCCTTTATGCTGTAATCATGATTTCTGTCAACGCCCTTCAGTATAAGGAACAGGATGTATTCGCCGTACACCAGGAAGTATTTGTCCCCAGCCTTTTCGCATCCCACATAGCTTACTGCCGCCCTGACCCTGAAGATTTCATATCCTTCGGACCCGAACCGGAGGTCTACAGTATCGGTTATATCATGTTCAACGACTGAACTGTTCCCATGCATGAAAATCCCCTGCCTTGCCCGCGTCCTGGTTTATCTATACGCGGAAAGCAGGGGGAATAGTATTTATTGTCACATGGAGCCCGTGCGCTCAGATCCTTGCGACGCCGGTTTTCCTCGCGGCATCCGCTACGGCGGCGGCGACTGCAGGACCAACGCGCTTGTCGAAGGGTGCAGGCAGTATATAGCCCGGCTCCAGTTCCTCATCGCTGATCAACGATGCGATAGCTTCTGCCGCCGCGATCTTCATCTCGTCGTTGATATCGCTTGCCCGTACGTCAAGTGCTCCCCTGAAAATGCCCGGGAAGGCCAATACATTATTGATCTGGTTTGGGAAATCCGAACGGCCTGTTCCCACGACCCTGGCTCCTGCAGCCAAAGCCTGATCGGGCATGATTTCCGGAACCGGGTTGGCCATGGCGAAGATAATGGGATCCCAGGCCATGCTTCTTACCATTTCCTCATCCATTATTCCTGGGCCGGACAGGCCTATGAACACATCTGCGCCCCTGACCACATCCCGCAGGAAACCCTTCTTCATCTCAAGGTTGGAGATCTCGGCCATCAGTTCCTTTTCCGGGTTAAGGCCTTCGCGTCCCTTGTAAATGGCGCCCTTTGTATCGCATAGGATGACTTTCTTCAGGCCCATGCTCATCAGAAGCCTGGTCACGGCGATACCCGCCGCACCTGAGCCATTGACCACCACTTCAATATCCCGTATATCCTTTTTGCAGATCTTCAGCGCGTTGATCATGGCCGCAAGCGTGACTACGGCAGTCCCATGCTGGTCGTCGTGGAAGATGGGTATATCGCATTCTTTCTTCAGCCTGCGCTCGATCTCAAAGCAGCGGGGAGCGGATATGTCTTCAAGGTTGATTCCGCCGAAGCTTCCGGCTATCATTTTGACAGTGTTTACGATGGTATCCACATCCTTGGAACGGATGCATATCGGAAATGCGTCCACATTCCCGAAGGACTTGAACAGGACGCATTTGCCTTCCATCACCGGCATGGCCGCCTCGGGACCGATATCGCCCAGGCCAAGCACGGCGGTGCCGTCGGTAACCACCGCGATGAGATTCCAGCGCCTGGTATAGATATAAGACTTGTCAATGTCTTTCTGTATATCCAGGCAGGGCTCGGCTACGCCCGGGGTATAGGCAAGGGTCAGATCCTCCTTGTTGTTTACAGGGGCACGGCAGACCACCTCGATCTTGCCGTTCCATTCCAGGTGCTTTTTCAGGGATTGTTCTCCGATTGTCATGGGATTTCCTCCTGCATATTTTTGCTGCGAATAACAAACCATTGCTATAATAGCATGACCGGATAAGGGCTTTCAACAAAAGCCGACCTTATGCTGTTATTTTTTTTGTTCAGTGGTCAGTGCTTCCGGCAGCACCCGCTTCCCGCAGGCTCGGAGGGGAGGAAACCATCCTGTATAAACGATAGCCGCCAGACAGGTTGCAGACCTGGCTGAACCCATTCTGCATAAGTATGCGTGAAGCAATATAGCCCCTCTGGCCGACCTGGCAGAAGACATATACCGGCTTGTTCCTGTCCAGTTCATCGATGCGGTCCCTGAGGGAGTCGAGGGGTATATTTATGGCGTCTTTCAGGGTTCCCCTTTCAAATTCTTTTTTTGTCCTCACGTCAAGAAGGATGGAACTGGCAGGGTCGATCCGGCTGACGTCATGCCAGTGGAATACCCGCATGCTGCCGTTTTGGATGTTGGATGCCACATAACCGGCTATGTTGACCGGGTCTTTGGCAGAACCGAAAGGAGGGGCATAGGCAAGCTCAAGCTCCGCCAGGTCCTGTACCTTCATCCCGGCCCGTATGGCTGTGGCCAAAACATCAATGCGCTTGTCCACTCCCTGTCGGCCGACGATCTGGGCGCCAAGTATGACGCCGGTTTTTCTGTCAAACAGGAGCTTTATGGTCATGTAATCCGCTCCGGGGTAATAGTCGGCATGGGATGGGCTATATGTATAGGATTTCTCATAGTCGATTCCCAGGCCCTTAAGGGTCCGCTCATTACTTCCGGTAACGGCCACGGTCATGTCAAAGGCTTTCAGTATTGCTGTGCCCTGGGCGCCGCTGTATGTGCTGTCAATCCCGCATATGTTGTCGGCGGCTATGCGCCCCTGCTTGTTGGCGGGCGAGGCAAGGGGAACGAACACCTTTTCACCGGTTACAAAATCCATAACCTCCACCGCATCGCCCACTGCGTATATATTCGGGTCGGAGGTCTGCATCCGGTTGTTGGTGACAATACAGCCCCGGTTCCCGGTTTCAAGCCCGGCCTCACTGGCAAGCCTGCTTTCGGGACGGACCCCCACGGCAAGGATCACCATATCCGCGGGAAGGCTTTCACCGCTGCTCAGGGCCAGTTCATAACCATCCCCGGACGGCCTGATGGCTGCCACAGCCTTGCCAAGATGCAGGGAAACACCCATGCTCATAATGTGATGATGAACCTCTGCGGCCATGTCAGGGTCCAGCGGCTGAATCACGTGATCGGTCAGCTCGATTACCGAAACATCAAGTCCGAGATTATGGAGGTTCTCGGCCATTTCCATGCCGATATACCCTGCCCCGACCACTGCGGCGCGACGGGGCCTGTTCCTTTGTATGTATTCCTTGATCCTGAATGTGTCCGGAATGGTGCGCAGGGTAAAAACAGCGTCAAGGCGCGCCCCCTCAATGGGAGGCACAACCGGCTCCGCTCCGGGTGAAAGAATCAGCACGTCATAGGATTCATCATAGGTTTTGCCCGAGGCAAGATCCCTGACGGTTACCATCCTGTCCCGGCGGTTGATGCCGGTCACCTCGCTTTTTATCCTTACATCCACGTTATAACGCCGTGAAAAGGATTCGGGAGTCTGGAGGGTCAGAACGTCCTTATCCCTGATTACATCGCCTATATAGTAGGGAAGGCCGCAATTGGCAAAGGATATGTAGTCACCCTTTTCAAACATGATTATCCGGGCTTCCTCATCAAGCCTCCTGAGCCTCGCCGCGGCTGTGGCGCCTCCAGCGACGCCACCGACAATCAATACCTTTCTGCCCAACAAGAACACTCCTTTCCATGGGTCAAAGGGAAATATACCTTGCAGCAGGGATTTCTGCAAGCCAATTATATCATACATTGTCGGGAGCATATGGTCGGTGACCATGTTACAGATCTTACAGCCAAAGAATCAGAAGACCGGGGCAATGGAACCTTCCATGTTATATTGCCCCTGTCGGGTTAATATGACACCCGGCAGCATTTAGCGCCATACAGGTATGATGGCTGTGTTGACAAAACCGATATCGTTTAATATGCTGATTATGATATTTCGGTGATGTGAAGGTCTGAACCATGAAGATAATTATCGTAGGAGACGGCAAGGTGGGCTATAGCCTGGCTGAAACCCTGTCGCAGGAAGACAATGATATAATCGTTATTGACAAGAGTGACGAGGCGCTCAGGAAGGCCAGCGAGAACCTTGATGTAATGTGCGTCAGAGGAAGCGGTGTAAGTGCTCGTGTCATGATCGAGGCAGGCGTCAGGCAGGCGGACCTCGTTATCGCTGCTACTTCAAGGGATGAATTGAACATGGTCTGCTGTCTTACCGCCAAAAGGCTTGGCGCCGGCCACACAGTGGCCAGGATCAGGGATCCGGAATACACTGATGAACTATCGATCCTGAAGCATGAGCTTGGTCTTGACCTTGTCATCAACCCGGAGCAGGCTGCTGCCGGCGAAATTGCCCAGCTTCTGAGATTCCCTTCCGCGGTCAATATAGAAGTCTTTGCCAGGGGCAGGGTTGAGATTGTGGAAATCCTTGCGGATGATACACCGATTGTAGGAATGCAGCTTAAAAACATTCACAGGGCTATTTCTTCGGATATCCTGATTGGCGCGGTGCTAAGAGGCGAAGATCTGGTTATCCCGAACGGCGATTTTGAAATACAGAAGGGCGATATCCTTTATGTGGTAGGCAGCCCGTCAAGCGTTTATAATTTCTGCAGGCAGATTGGGAAATGCACACAGAAAATCAGGAACATCATGGTTGTTGGAGGCGGCAGGATTGCTTATTACCTGGTGCAGCTTCTCAGGAAAAACGATATGAAGGTAAAGATCGTTGACAATAACCGGGAAAGATGCCTGGAACTCACCGAGCTTCTCCCCGATACCCTTATCATTCATGGAGACGGTTCTGACGAATCCCTGCTTCTTTCTGAAAACGTCCGCGACATGGATGCCTTTATATCCCTAACAGGCAACGATGAGGTGAACCTGATGATGGCCTTTACCGCCAAACAGCTGAATGTAGGCAAGGTGGTAGCCAAGGTCACCAGGACCGATTACCCGCATGTGATAAAGACAATGGGTATCGATAACATTATCAACCCCAAGCTGATAACGACCAATCATATCGTGCGTTATGTCAGGGGTCTTAAGAACGCCATAGGGAACCCGATTGAAACGCTTTACCGTATCATCAACGGAAAAGCGGAAGCTATCGAATTTATTGCCGGTACTTCCACCAGGTTTCTCAATGTGCCGCTGAAAAAGCTCAGATTGGTAGAAAACACTCTTGTGGCGGCCATTGCAAGGAAAGGAAAGATAATAATTCCCCATGGCAATGACTCAATCAGGCTGGGTGACAGCGTCATAGTGGTGACCATGAACAGCGGTCTTACTGATTTGAATGAGATACTGGCGCCTGGAGGGATCCTGGAGTGAATATCAGGCTGATCGTCAAGAACCTGGGTTACGTGCTTGTCATCGAGGCAGCGTGCATGCTGCCTTCGTTGCTTGTGTCACTGGCCTGTGGGCAGCCCGATTTTACCGCGTTTCTCATTACAATACTGCTGTTGATTGCAACAGGTATGGCTATATCACGGATCAGGGTTGAACATGATGATCTCTATACCAGGGACGGCTTTGCCATAGTGGCCCTGGGTTGGCTGCTGATATCAGTCTTTGGGGCGCTTCCCTTCCTGTTCAGCGGAGCGATACCCAGGTTCATAGATGCCTTTTTTGAAAGTGTTTCCGGTTTTACCACAACAGGGTCGACAATACTTACCGACATTGAAAGTTTTCAAAGGGACTTCTCTTATGGAGAAGCTTCACCCATTGGATCGGCGGGATGGGTGTGCTGGTACTGACACTGGCCATCCTGCCCTCCGCAAAGGCAGGATCGCTTCACATCATGCAGGCTGAAAGCCCCGGGCCAGCGCCGGGAAAACTGGTTCCCAAGGTAGGACAGACCGCGAAAATACTCTACGCAATATATATTGCCATGACCTTGGTTCAGGTCATATTGCTTATCATTGCCGGACTCCCGGTGTATGATGCCTTCATCCATGCCTTTGGTACTGCAGGTACAGGTGGATTCTCCAATATGAACAGGAGTGTGGGAGAATATAACAATGTGGCTGTGGAGATCATCATAACCGTGTTCATGTTCATTTTCGGGGTGAATTTCTCACTGTATTACCAGGGGCTGAAAGGAAACTTCAAAGCTTTCTGGCGTGATGAGGAATTTAGGTTCTATACAGGCACCGTGGTTATTGCCATAGCACTGATTGTGATCAACACCTTGGGGACGGTATACCAGGGTTTCTGGGACAGCCTGCGCTACGCATCATTCCAGGTAAGCTCCATAATAACCACAACCGGATACTCTACTGTCGATTTTAACCTCTGGCCGGTGTTCAGCAAGGCGATCCTTGTTGTTCTGATGCTTGTGGGGGCGTGCGCCGGATCAACCGGAGGCGCGTTGAAGTGCATTCGTATTGTACTGCTCTTTAAGGCAGCCAGGCGTGAAATAGTGAAGATCATTCATCCGAGATCGGTTCACACTGTGAAGATTGGAGGCAAGGTGGTCAGCGAAGAAGCCCTTGGCGCAGTTATGTCCTACTTCTTTCTCTATATGGCAGTTCTCGTGGTATCCACCCTCATCGTGGCACTGGAAGGGAAAGACCCGGTTACATCGGTAACTGCGGTGATCTGTACCATCGGAAATGTTGGTCCGGGCCTTGGGGTGGCAGGACCTGTGGGGAATTTCTCAAGCTTCTCGCTGCTTAGCAAAATCGTCCTGTCGGTTGACATGCTCATAGGCAGGCTGGAAATCCTGCCCGTTCTGGTGATGTTCTCGCCCTCATCCTGGAAGCGGGTTAATATCTGATGCCCTTTAAGCTCAGACTTCCTGCAGAAGGCAGGAACCGGCCGCTTTCACCCTGTTCATCAAGGCATTTTCCCGTATGCCGATCTATTCATTCAAAAACCACTAAGGCTTAAGCAACTGGATTTTGCCCCTGCTCAGCTTTACAATGCCCTTGCTCTCCAGATCTTTAAGCAATCTGCTTACCACTTCACGCGCTGTTCCAAGGTCAGATGCTATGGATTCATGGGTGGCAAGAACGGGTATGCGCCGCCTGCGGTTTTGGTTAACAGGAGATCCATCAGCCGGTCGCTGGTGCGCTTGAAGGTAATGCTCTCCAGCAGCCCCAGCACCGAGTAGAACTTGGCGGACATGGAAGAAAAGATGAACTTCTGGACGGCCGGTGATTCGAAAAAAAGCTGCCTGAAGGTATCCACAGGTATCTGCACCACGGTCGTGTCCTGTTCAGCATATGCGGAAACAGGGAAAGGAACATCACCGGTTCCCAGGAGGCAGGCTACCGTGAGGACACAGGTTTCACCCCTGCTGATACGGTACAGGGTCATCTCCCTGCCCTCCTCTGACAGCCTGAGGATCCTGACTACGCCCGACAGGACAAAGATAACCCCTGAGCAGTTCTGGTTCTGGTCCATGATAACCGTGCCTGCCTCAAACCTGTGCAGCCTCGCCGAATTGCAGAGCAGTTCCTCTGCAGGTCCCAAATCCTTTACAAACGGGAAAGCCTTCCGCATGTCGCTTAGTGTCCTGGCATCTATCATATCTCATCACCCGCTGTTTGCATGCCAACAGAATTCTTACCTGTAGTATATCATATGGAAACGGCCTGTCCAAATCAGGGGCGGTCACCCGCCACGCCTCTTTTCTATCTTTCTCCTCCAGCCTTCAGGATCGGGAGGATTTTCTCGCTGAGCATGGTCATACTTGCCAGGGCTTTGTTGCTCAGGATTATGAGAGCATTATCCCGCTCTGTGTCGCGGTAAATATAAGTTGAAAACCCGTTAATCCTGCCCGAATGGGACATTTCATTTTTGTAAAAAAGATCGAATACCCAACCGTATCCATAATTGCCGAGGTATGGGGTAAACATCTTGTCCAGGGATTCCCTGGTCAAAAGCGTGGCGCCATTAAGTGCCTGGAGCCATTTATAAAGATCCCGGGTGGTTGATTCCAGTGCCCCGGCGGCGTAGGGAATAGCCATATTCACATACGGTGATTCTCTGCCCTCCTGCATGTTCTCATAGCCGACAGCCTTTCCGGCGGAATACCCGTTGCTGCCATATCCTGTGTGATCCATTCCCAGCGGTTTAAAGATGTTTTCCTTCATAAACTCCTCATAGGTCATTTGGGAAACCTGTTCGATAATATAGCCCAGGAGAATATAGTTGGAGTTGCTGTAGGTAAATTTCTCACCGGGATTGAAAGAGAGGGGTTCATGCTTAAAAAGATCGATAAGTTCAGCGGGTGTATAGGGATAGTCATCGGACTGGTCGACATATTGAAGGTATTCAGGAATGCCCGATGTATGAGTGAGCAGGTTATGTATGGTTATTTTATCCCCGTTGGGGTAATCGGGGATATACCTGCTGAGAGGGTCATCCACAGTCAGGGCGCCTCTTTCCTCAAGAAGCAGGATCGCTGCTGCTGTAAATTGTTTAGTTATGGAGCCGAGCCTGAAAACCGTATCGGGCTCATTTGCCGTTTTGTCTTCCAGATTGGCAAGGCCATAGCCCTTATCGAGAATGATGCGCCCGTTATTGACCACAAGAATGGATCCGCTGAAGTTTCTTTTGGTCAACAGCTGGTCTATCTGATTTGCCATATCTTTCTGGGCGGCCGTCATAGCAGATGTGCCGCAACCTCCAATAATTAAGACAGATATGAGCAAAAACAAAATACACTTTGCCTTTAAAGACATATTATTACCACTTCCTTCTATATAACTGAGTTCAGGGGATGACAGGTCAATTATATTCATCCTTGAGCCCTTGGGGGGACGATGAAAAAAGAAGGGACTTCTGAAGATGGCATAATAATGACATACTAACCAATAATAGCACTGTAGAGATTCATGGTCAACAGGAACGCTTGGCGGGCTGTCAGGTGTAATGACGAGCTTTAATGCGATAAAAAACCCGGGTTCCAACCGGCTTGCCAATTGAAACCCGGGTTTTTATATGGGATTCGGGTCATTTTATGTTGTAATCAAAACTATCTCAGCAATAAACTTTTAAGGTCTTCCTTGGCCCTGAAGCCAACGACCTTGGATGTGGCCTTGCCCTGTTTGAAAGCTATGACTGTCGGTATGGTCATGACTCCAAACTGGGAGGCGAGTTCCGGTTCCTCGTCCACATTTATTTTAACTACCTTTGCTTCGCCCTTCAGTTCATTTCCAAGTTCCTCAATTATCGGGCTGAGCATTCTGCAGGGTCCGCACCAGGGCGCCCAGAAATCCACCAGGACTGGTAAGTCTGATTTCAAAACCTCGGATTCAAAATTTGCTTTCGTAATATTCATGGCTAAAACTCCTTTCGTAGAACCGCTTGCGACTGCCGGTTCCGTCAGGCTGCTATTGGCTCCTCTGATAATAATATAGCTCAGGTTGGATTTATTATACAGTAACATAGTCACACAGACAACCGTTCAACTGCAAAAGGCCTGGGCAGCCCGGGACGGGCGGAAATGACGGAGATCGATCCATGTTTAAACACAGTGGGAATATGTGTTATAATAGGTAATCCAAAAGGTTTAATAATAAAAGCATGAGAATGCAGCCGAAAATGCCGTATTGGGTATATGGACAAAATCGGGCAAATGGAGGAACAAACTGATGAAAAGAAGAAGACTCGCGGCGGTTGCCGCATTATTGGCGCTGTTTGTGATATCGGGCTGCACGTCAAAAACCGAGCCGGGGAGGGATGACGAAACCCGGAAACCCACCGGGACGCCTGAACCCACCCCAACTGAGACGGGCGGATTGGAGTATATCCCCGGATACCAGTTCAGGCAGCCCAAATCGGGAGATACCGTAGCCATTATAAAAACCAGCATGGGGGATATAAAGATACTGCTGT
>Ga0116168_1000053_pt1 | contig 121625 bp, 98 predicted proteins | sample AD_UKC129_MetaG_FD_89795 | JGI IMG/M metagenome (GOLD analysis project Ga0116168, IMG submission 89795) | Active sludge microbial communities of municipal wastewater-treating anaerobic digesters from Canada - AD_UKC129_MetaG | ecosystem: Engineered > Bioreactor > Anaerobic > Digestate | place... | reverse complement strand
TTCCTCCTTCGCCTCTTCGATCTGGTCCACGGCGATCACCTTGACCTGGATGGTGACGTCCGGATTGTTTCGAAAGTACGCCGTGAACTGCGGCAACGGGACGATAATCTGGTTGTCGAGACTGATGAGCCCCAGCAGGCTGCCCTGCTTCTCGAGCACGCCGATGATCTCGAACGATTGCTGGTCAATCCGAATGCGCCGGCCCACGGGCGGTTCGTCGCGAAAAAGGTTCTCGGCGACTTCGGATCCAATGACGCAAACCGGCCGCCCGCCCCTCGCTTCCTGCTCTGAAAAGAACCGTCCCTTCGCAATCGAAATCCCGCCCGTGTACTGATACTGCTCGGTCGAACCGATGATGCGCACGCTGGCGGACTCGGCCCTGCCGTACCGAACGGGACGATCCCGCGAAGCGACCGGCGCCACGGCGCGGCTCATCGTCAGTTGCCCTTCCAACTGCTCCGCCTGCTCCAGTGTGATGCGCGGCCGCTTCTGCATGCGCAACCAGTCCTCGCGCGATCCGGTGAACCATTCGAAGCGTTCGACATACAGAATGTCGGCACCGATGGCGGAGATGTTGTCCAGGAAAGCCCGGTCCAGACCCTGGATGGCCGTGCCCATCAGGGTCACCGTCACCACCCCGATCACAATGCCGAGCGTGGTGAGCGCGGAACGCATCTTGTTCGCGCGAATGGCTTCCCAGGAAATGCTCAGCCCTTCCTTGACTTCGGCCAGCAGGTTCATGGAACAGAAGCCGGCGGCACGGTCGCCGGCCGAGCGCCCTCGTGGCGCTCGTCGCTCGCGATCAAACCGTCGCGAATGCGAAGGATTCGCCGGGCGTGCTTCGCGATGTCCTCCTCGTGCGTGACCACGATGATGGTGTGTCCCTGGTTTGAGAGTTGCGAAAACAGAGCCATGATCTCAGCGCCCGTTTTGGAATCCAGGTTCCCGGTCGGCTCGTCGGCGAGGAGAATGGACGGCTTGTTCACCAGGGCGCGCGCCACGGCAACGCGCTGCCGCTGGCCTCCGGACATTTCATTCGGTTTGTGATGGATCCGGTCCGCGAGCCCGACGCTTGCCAGCGCGTCCAGGGCGATCCGCCGCCGTTCCTCGGCGGGGACGCCGGCGTAGATCAGGGGCAGCTCCACGTTGCGCAGCGCATCCGAGCGCGGCAGCAGATTGAACGTCTGAAAAATAAACCCGATCTCCTTGTTCCGGATCTCCGCCAGCTCGTTGTCGTCCATCTCGCTGACCAGCGTGTTGTTCAGCTCGTATTCCCCGGACGTCGGCGTGTCCAGGCAGCCAATCACGTTCATCAGCGTGGATTTCCCGGACCCGGAAGGGCCCATGATCGCCACATACTCCCCGCGCTCGATCTCCAGGCTCACCTCGCGGAGCGCATGGATCGTCTCCGCACCCATCTGGTAACGGCGGGAAATGCGCTTCAGACGAATCAGGCTCACAGGCGGACTCTCTCCGGCTCCGCTCCCTTCCGCTCGCGAACGATCTTCTTGCCGTCCTCGAGTTCGCGGATGGCGCTATAACTTCCCGACACCACTTCCTGCCCTTCTTCAAGCCCTTCAATAATCTCGTAATAACTGGAGTCGCTGATGCCGAGCTTCACAGGAACCATTTTCACCCGGTCGCCTTCCACGACGAACACCACTTCGATCGGTTTGCCGCCATCCTTCGGCCCGCCGGAGCGCGCCGGCGAATTGGTTTCCCCGCCCGCGCCCGCCGCTTCCGGCCGGCGCGTCGTCACGCTCATGAACGGCACCGTCAACGCGTTCGTCGCGATGCGCGTCTCGATCTCCGCCGTCACCGACATCCCCGGGCGGAGCAGCTCCGTTTCAGCAACGCGGATCCGCACCTCGAACCGCGTCGCTTCCTGCCCCGATGCGGCGCCCAGCGTCGTCCCCCCGGCGGTGCGCGCCGAATTCGCAATCTCGGTGACCACCCCCGTAAACGTGCGGTCCTTGAACGCGTCAACGTCCAGCCGTGCTTTCTGGCCGGTCCGGATCAGCACCACGTCGGTTTCGCCAACCTCGACCCGCGCCTCCATTTCTCTCAGATCGGCGATCGTCATGATCTCGGTGCCCTTGTTGAAGGACGTGCCCAGGACGCGCTCGCCCAGTTCCGAATTCAGCCGCGTGACCGTGCCGTCCATTGGAGACACAATCCGCGTCTTGCTCAAATCGTCGTTGGCCTTGTCGAGTCCGAATTTGGCCTGGTCCTCCTGGTGAAGAGCATTCTGATATTGGAGCCTCGCCACTTCGTAGGTGGTCTTCACGTCGAGGAACACGGAATCGGACACGAGCTTTGCCGCGGCGAGTTCCTGGTGCCGCCGATACTCGGCCTCGGCCTTGTCCAGTTGCGCCTTTGCCAGCTCCCGGCTCGCGATGGCGGACTTGTAATGGGCCTCGGCGGAATTCCGGCTGGCGATGTAGTTGTCCGGCTTGATCTGCACCAGCAGATCGCCCTTCGACACACGGTCGCCTTCCTTGACGGGCAGCTCCACGATCTCACCGGCAACCTCGGGGCTGATGATCACCTGCCGGACCGGCTGGATCTTGCCGTTGGCCATGACGATCTCGATGACATCCCGGCGAACGACCTTCTCCGTCTGCACGACGACCGCGGAATCCTTTTTTCTGAAAGCGGCGGAGGCGATCATCGCGACGATGATGACGGCGACGACCGAGAGCCAGATTCGTTTCCTGCGTTTTCCGGGTTTCGCCATGATACGATAGACAGTTCAGATCCGGTTTCGTTGTAAAACGGGCGATCCACACAGCCCGCCGTTCTCCCGGAAGAATTCGGGAAGCATTGCAGATCGTGGGTGCTTCCGGGTCGGCGAAGTCGAGTCCTGCAGCGGGCGCACCCGGCAAGGAGAATGCCGAAGCCGTCTCAGCCTGTCCAGAGACGAGAATTGTCAGTCCAGTGCAAAGGATGGTGCGGGAAGATGGCTGTCCGGCATGGATTCGAACCATGACAGAGGCCTCCAAAGGGCCTAGTGCTACCGTTACACCACCGGACAGGCCGCCCCGGAAAGTAGCCCCGCCTCTTGTGAACAGTCAATCAAACTCTGGACCCCACACAGGCAGGCTCTGAGTTGGATTTCTCACTACTGCCGGACGATTGCGGTGATTGGATGACGGCTCGCGAGGACGCTCGCCCCACCAATGCTGGAAAAGCGGCTCGCGGGTCTGTGACGTCTGTGACCCGCAGCAGCATGCAACGACATGGCAACGAATGGATCTCATGCGGATCCCGAAACGCGCGGAGCTATGCTACACCGCTGCGACTCGTAGAGTCGCGCTCCGGAACGCGGCATTCATGCCGGCTTACGCCTTGTCGCACGCAGACTGCACTTTGCTTCCGAGCGTTTCGCGCCAAAGCACCAACGACTCGTGCAGCCGGTCGAGCCATGGCAACGCGCGCGTTTCCAGGGCGTCGGAGAGAACCGTGGTATCCTCCGATTCACTCGCGGTCTCGATGTCCTGGATGATGCAGCCCAATTGCTGCAATTGCCACCGGCGGAGTTGATTCAACGACGCGGTTCCGTTTGCGGCAACGCCCGGGTAATCCGGAACGAGGCTGAGCGTGAGCAGCGGTTCCTTGAGCCCTGTGGAGAGTTGCCACCACAGTTCGCGCGCCTGACGCGGACTGTTGATGAGCACGAGCTCGATGGCCATCTGGACGCGTGTGCGCAGCGCGGCCACCTGCTGGAGAGCTGCCTTGACGAGCTGCAGGGGCACCTCGCTGAGGCTCATCGTCTCGCCTTCCACCTGGCTGAACGGGCGCGAATCCAGGCGAGGCTGAGTGAGGTTGACCGACTCGCCGTCCACGTTCAGCGCGCAGAGAATTCTCTGCTGCTGCAGAGCGAGCGATTCGAGATAAGAACGGATTGCAGTGAAGGAGCGGCGCTCAGGGGGAATCTCCACAGTCAAACCATCCAGCTTTACTTCAATTGCGCCTGTAGAGAACGGGTCGGATCCAGCCATATGTCGCGCCCTGTTTGCGCACAAAACGTGCCCCTGCGGACGCGGCATAACGATCTACGTATTAGTACGTTCTGCAGTGCGAGGCCGGCAAAAACTTCCTATCGCGCGTTACGCAGAACCCGGATGACGTCACCCACACGGTGTGGGGGTGCCGACCTTCGAGAACCCCTCCCTGTGGGGTTTCAGCAACCGGGACGGCCAACCCGGGAGTTCCCCGGGTGCTGTCAGCACCCGATTCGAGGATCTGTACCAAACTCAGACACAATTGTCCTGAGTTCCCATCTGAGCCACAAGCCGCCCTTTAACCGAGGATTCGCCGCGCTGCTGCCTTCACCAACTCCACAAGTTCGCGGGGCTCGAGAGCCACCGCGTTGCCGCCCCAACTGAGGATCCACCGTTCGACCTCGTCGAGACCCGACAGGCGCATGCGCAGCTCCAGCCCGCCGTCGGGAAGGTCTTTGATCTCCTGCGAGTGGTGCCACCGTTTCTCCCGAATGTAATCGGCCACCCGCGCATTGAACCGAATCGCAACACGGTATTGGCCTTCGCCGGAATACACACCGAAGCTGTCGCGGAGACGTTTCTCCACGGAGAAGCTGGAAGGCCTCTGAAGGGTCTTGCCCGTGTGGCGAATCGATTGAATTCGGCTCGGAGCGAACGTGCGAATGTCCCGCCGGAGATGATCGTAGGCGAAGAGGTACCATTCGCCGTTGATGTTCGCAAGATGATACGGATCGACCACGCGCAGTTCGGTTTCGCGCCGGCCGGGTTTGCGATAGGTCAGTTCCAGTTGCTGGCGGCGCGCGGCGGCCTTCGCCAGCGTGTCGAACACCTGGAGCTCCAGGATCGGTTCCGCCCGCGTGCGAAACGAGATCGTCTGCTCGACGTCCGCCAGGTTGAGCGAGATGGTGTCCGGCAGCGACTGCTCCATTTTCCGGATGGCACTCAGGAGCGGCTTTTCGAAGTTGGTTCCGCGATACTGTTCCAGCGCCTTTTCCGCAATCACCAGCGCGACGAGCTCGCCCTCGGTGATCTGCATCGTCGGAAAGCCACTCACCTCCTGGGTGTAAAAGTAACCGAAGCGACTGGAGTCGTATTCGATCGGCAGTTCCAGCCGGTCACGCATGAATTCGATGTCGCGGTGAATCGACTTGGTGCTGACCTCGAGTTCGGCGGCGAGCTTTGAGGCGTTGGGGAATTTGCCGGACTGGATGGCCTGATGAATCCGCAGCATCCGCTGCAGGGGCGGCCGGGAAAGCGGAGTGCGCGGCCGGCGCGCGTTACGCCGCGCCCGGCCTTTGGATGCCGGAGATTTGCGAGTCGTCGACAACGATCGATCCGTTCAATTCGCCGCCCATCTGAGCGCGCACAATGACAACGCGGCCGAATCCGCAGTCACTGAGAATGGCCTTCCATTCGGAAGCAACCCGCCTCAATTCATCCGCCTCGAGCATCGCGCCGACCACGACAACCGCGAGGTCGCGTCGCACCTGCAGGCGGTCCAGGATTCCACCGAGCGTCTCGCGCCTCACGGGCTCCATGAACCCGTTCTCGAAGTGCGCCGGTTTGACGAGAAAAGTATAATCCCACCCTGCGAACTTCAATATCACATTGGCCGACGAGGCCTCGCGAAAGCGTGGCGTCTGCGCCGCCCGATCGCCGGACGTGGCGCACCCCGCCGCCAGCAACAACGCCACAACACCCCCGAACCCGCGCAGCCTTCGAACAATCCGATTCCATGTCATACCCTCACAAATCGGCTGTTCCGCGCCGGACTGAAGAAAAAAAGCGAAGAGGGCACTCGTTACCTCGTGCGCTGCAAGAACCCATCCTACGATGAGGCTTGCGGATCTTCCGGTTGAAACGAAAACAGCCGCTGCAACGTGTGCAGCGGCTGTCTCGAGATCTACGCTCTGCGAGGCGACTCGCCGGGCTCTTACGAGCCTTTGTCGAGTTTCGCCAGGAGTTCCTCGTTGGTCTTGTGCTTCTTGAGGGCGGCGATGAGTGTCTCCATGGCCTCGACCGGATTCAGGTCCACCATCATGCGGCGGAGCTTGCGCACCGCTTCAATGTGTTTGGGCGGGAACAGCTTTTCTTCCTTGCGCGTGCCGCTCTTCGGGATGTCGATGGCGGGGAACAAGCGGCGGTCGGCAAGCTTCCGGTCCAGGACCAGCTCCATGTTGCCCGTGCCTTTGAACTCCTGGAAGATCAGTTCGTCCATGCGCGACCCGGTGTCCACGAGCGCGGTGGCGAGAATGGTGAGCGAGCCGCCGTTCTCGATCTTGCGGGCCGAGGCGAACATCTTGCGCGGAATCTCGAGCGCGCGGGCGTCCACGCCGCCCGTCATGGTGCGGCCGCTGCCGCCGTGCACGCTGTTGTAGGCCCGCGCAACGCGGGTCAGCGAGTCCAGCAGCACGAACACGTCCTTGCCCGTCTCCACCATGCGCCGGCAGCGCTCGATCATGAAACGCGACAGCCGCACGTGTGTCTCGAGGTCCTGGTCGTTGGACGACGCGACGACCTCGGCCTTGACGGAGCGCTGGAAGTCCGTGACCTCCTCGGGCCGCTCGTCGATGAGCAGAACCAGCACGTGCACCTCGGGGTGGTTGGCGGTCACGGCGTTGGCGATCTGCTTGAGCACAGTCGTCTTGCCCGTCCGGGGCGGCGCGACGATCAGTCCGCGCGTCCCCTTGCCGATCGGCGTCACGAGGTCAATCACCCGCGTCTCGATCAGGTCCGGGGTGGTTTCGAGCCGGAACTTCTCGATCGGATCAATCGTCGTCAGGTTCTCGAAGCGCACCGATTTGGTGTACTCCTCGAAACTCATGTCGTTGATCTTTTCGACGGCCTTGAGTTGCGGGCTGGTTCCCCGGTGAGGCGGCTGGGTGGGACCAACGATAAAGCTGCCCTCGCGCAGGAAGTTGCGCTTGATGGTGTCGGGCGTCACAAAAATATCCGTGGGCTTGGGATGGAAATGGTTCTGGGCCGTGCGAAGGAATCCAAAGCCCTTCTCCGAGATCTCGAGGTAACCGGATCCGACTTCCTGGCCGTTGCTGTTCTTTTCTGTGCTCATAACTGGTCTTAGCCGCCGAAGGTTCCGAGAATGAACCCGAAAACTGGAACTGTGAATTTTGGGAAGCTGCTGCGCGGGCTTTTATCAGGAATAACCTCGCCGCACGCCGCTATCAGACCTTCGACGTCGTATTACTTACGGGCAAACCTGCCCCAGTGCAACAAGTATTTTGCGGGAAAAACCCGCTCCCTCTTCCTGCGATTCGCGGCCGTGCCGGCGCCTTCAGCCGCCGACCTCCGCCCGCGCTTCCGCCGCCAGCGGGGTGCTCAGGTAACGTTCGCCGGTCGAGCACGCCACCGTGACAATCAGCTTGCCCTTGTTCTCCGGGCGTTTCGCCACTTCAATCGCCGCCACCACATTGGCCCCCGACGAAATGCCCGCGAGGATGCCCTCTTCCTTGGCGAGCCGCCGCGCCATCGCAAACGCGTCCTCGTTCGTCACCTGAATGCACTCCACGATCTGCGGGTTGCCGTTGGAGTCCTTCAAATGGAGATTCTTCGGTATAAAGCCCGCCCCCGTTCCCTGAATCTTGTGAGGGCCTGGCTTCAGCGGCTGGCCGGCCAATGTCTGCGAAATCACCGGCGAATCCTTCGGCTCCACCGCGATCGCCTGAAACGACGGTTTCCGGGCCTTGATCACTTCCACGCAGCCGGTGATCGTTCCGCCGGTCCCAACGGCCGCCACAAGGATATCGACCTTGCCGTCCGTGTCGGCCCAGATCTCCTCGGCGGTGGTTTTCCGGTGAATCTCGGGGTTGGCGGGGTTGTCGAACTGCTGCGGGATCCACGAGTTCGGCGTCTCGCGCGCGATCTGCTCGGCCTTGGCAATCGCCCCCTTCATGCCCTCGGTCCCCGGCGTCAGCACCAGTTTCGCGCCCAGCATCGCCAGCAACGTGCGCCGCTCCAGCGACATCGTCTCCGGCATCGTCAGGATCAGCTTGTAACCCTTGGCCGCCGCCACAAACGCGAGGGCGATGCCCGTGTTCCCGCTGGTCGGCTCGATGATCACCGTGTCCTTGTTCAACACGCCCCGGCGTTCCGCATCTTCAACCATCGCCATGCCGATCCGGTCTTTGACGCTCCCCAGCGGATTGAAGAACTCGCACTTCAGCAGAATGGTGGCGTCCAGACCCGCCGTCACCCTGTTCAATCTCACCAGCGGGGTGCGCCCGACGGTCTCAACGATGTTGTTATAGATGCGTCCCATAACAGAATGGATCTCCGGATTTCGGTTAGAATAGATGCGAAATTGTGTCCGATCGCGTCTTCACAGCAAGCCTTTTCTCCGCAATTCTCCTCCAAAAACTGCGAGGCATTCCGTCCGCCGGCCGCTAATGCTGAGTGAGAAATCGAAACGACTGTCGGCACAGGAACTGACAGACGAGGAATTGCTGGCGTTGTTCCCCGAAACACCCGTGGATCTTGCCACTCTCGCGGACGGCCAACAACGCCTTATCTTCCCGCGGAAGGAAGACCGGGAACGGTATCCACCAACATCCCCACGCCGTCCCAGTTCGAAGCCGAGATCAAGCAGGAAACCATTCCCGTGCTGCCGCTGGTGCCGTCGATTCGAAACTTTGCGACGGTGATTAACGATTTCAGGCCCGGCTGGTCCACGCACTATTTCGAGTTCGCGGACATGCCGGAGGTGGAGCACTTCTGCGGCGGCATCAACTCGCAAACGCCGCGTTCGTCGGCGTTCTGGCGGCAGGGCAATCTGCTGCACTTTGGGTTTGAGCAATCACCAGCGCAACTCAATGACACCGGCCGCGCCATGCTCGTGAACGCCATCGCCTGTATCAGCCGGTTCACAGAAGACCGGCCCATCGACATCACGCCTTCCGTGTTCGGCGACGAGAAGTTTCCGATTACACGCCGGCGGATCAGGAACTATCTCACGGGTTCCCATCCTGAGTGGGGGACAAACTACCTGTCCGCCGCGGCGCTCAGCAGTTTCAACTGGCGGGATCGCGCCGCCAGCGCTGCCTGGCTGGACGCGAATGCACAATGGCTGGCTCCGAAAGGAGGATATCTTCTCGACATCGACAAGAAAGCACGGTCCCTGGGCACGCCGTTTGATTCTCCGGAGTTCCTGGAAAAAACGATCACCGCGCTCCGGGACGAGAATACCAGAGCCACCGCGGTTGTTTTGCTGGCGCGTTACTTTCCGGACGGGCCCGTCGCGCAGACCGGCGTGGAGAGCTGGGCGAAGTGGCGCCGCGAAAACGAACCCTAGCTGTTCTACTCCGAAATGGGTGGTTACCGATGGTATGTGGATCCGCTGGCAAAGAAGCGCGGCGTGCCTTCGAAAAACCTGCGCGGCCCGAAGCGGGCGGACGTCGGCCCCTGATGGCTACTTCTGCTGGTTCAGCTTCTGCTCGAACTTCTGAACCTTCGGCTGAATGACCGAGCGGCTGTAACCGTGCCCGGGGTTGTTCTCGTAGAAATCCTGGTGGTATCTCTCCGCCGGGTAAAACTTCGTCAACGGAACGATCTGCGTGACAATCGGAGTGCTGAACCGCTTCTGCGCCTCCGCCTTTGATTTCTCCGCGATCGCCTTTTCTTCCTCGTTCCGATAGAGAATGATCGAGCGGTATTGCGTGCCCACGTCGGCGCCCTGCCGGTTCAAGGTCGTGGGATCATGCGCGTCCCAGAAGTAGCTCAGCAGTTTCTCGTAGGAAACCTGCTTCGGGTCGTACTCGATCCGGATCACTTCGGCATGGCCGGTGGTTCCCGAGCACACCTGCTCGTAGGTCGGATTTTCGGTCGTTCCTCCGGTATAGCCGCTGATGACGGCTTTCACGCCGGGGATCTTCTGAAACACCGCTTCCGTGCACCAGAAGCAACCGCCCCCGACCACCGCGAATTCGGTCTGGTTTGTATTCATGGTCTGTGCCGTGCCAACCCCGGGCATCATCAGGGCCAACGCCAGGAGCCAACGCACTGGATTTCTGGCAACGTTCAACATGGTCTTGCTCCGTTTAACAGCCAATGCGCGACCTGCGGCCGCGTCATCCGCCTTCCTCATCGGTTTGATCCGGCTGTTTCCCGGCCGAATCCTCGTATTGCGTCACATGCTCCGGATGCAACGACTCGGAAATGGCGTACTCCTCCGACAACCATTTGCCGAGATCGATCAAGCGGCATCGCTTCGAACAAAACGGCCCGTACTCCGTCGCGAACCACTCCCCGACCCGCTTGCACGTCGGACACTTGACCTTGAGATTCTCCATGGTCCAATCGCACGAATGCCCATCCCGCACCCCGCCGCCGGGTCAGTTCACCAGAACCAGCGGCTTGTCCTTGGGCAGCAGGCCAATGTAGTCCACAAGGATCCGCTGCGCCTCCTCAAGATGAACGTCCACCTCGGGAACGGCCGGCTCGTCCGTGTCGTCCTCGGGCAGGAGCCCGTTCAGCGCCATCTCCGCCCGGGAGACCGCGTTGGTCTTCGCCATCGGCGGCGGCAGCCCCGGCAGCTCCGCCAACTTGAGCGTGATCTCGTACATCTTGATGTCCGGATCTTTCCTGGAACGCAGCTCTTCCTGGCGCGCCTTCGCCCGCGCCTCGGCGCGTTCCCGCTCCTTCTTCCGCTCGGCCTCGTTCAAGGAAACCGTCTTGTCCTCCTGCATCTTCCGAAACTCCTCGATCTCCTCCCGCAGATAGACGAAATCGCGATTGGTCGCCACCCGTTCCGCCGAGCGCTTCAACAGTTCGGGAAGATACTTCTCCACAAGGTCCAGCTTCTCATAGCGCGCACTGGGAATCGTGTCCCACTTCAGCGGGTTCTCCAGCGAACTCTCGCCGATATCCGTCGAGTAGTTCCACCTCGAGGGCAGCACGATGTCCGGCATGACCCCCTTCAACTGCGTCGATGCCCCGCTCGCCCGGTAAAACTTGCGGATCGTGAACTTCAACGCTCCCGGCTCGTTCGTGTCCGTCTCCGGAATCCGCAGCAGCGGCCGCAGGCTGGTCACCGTCTGAACCGTCCCCTTCCCATGCGTGGAGGAGTCGCCCACGATAATTGCCCGCCCGTAATCCTGGAGCGCGCCCGCCACAATCTCCGACGCGGACGCGCTGAATCGGCTCGTCAGCACCACCAGCGGCCCGTCATACGCGACGGTGGGATCGCGGTCCGGGTACACCTGAACGTTGAGAAGAGGGCCGCGGTCCCGGTCGCGCGCCTGAACGATCGGCCCCTGCGGAATGAACAGGCCCGCCACCTTGACGGCCTCTTCCAGGACCCCGCCCCCGTTCATGCGCAAATCCAGAATCACGCCCTGCACGCCCTCCTGCTTGAACTTCGCCAGCAGCTTCGCCACGTCGGTGGACGTGTTGTGCCGCGCCTCGCGCCCGCCGCCTTCCGACGCAGCCACCGGCGCGCCCGGCTCGGTCGGCGCGTAAAACGAAGGCAGGTTGATCACCCCAAGCCGCACCGTTTTCCCGTCAACGGGCAGATCAATGATCTTCCCTTTCGCCGCCTGGTCGTCGAGCGGGATCTCATCGCGAATCAGACTGACCACAACCTGCTCGGCCGACTTGTCGCCGCCCGGCTGCAGCGTCAGCCGCACTTCGGTTCCCTTGGGCCCGCGGATCAACTGCACCACCTTCCGCAAATCCATGTCAACGACGTCCACCGGAGGCTCGTCGCCCTGCGCCACCGCCACGATATGGTCCCCCGGGTTGATCTTCTTGCTCTTGATGGCCGGCCCTCCCGGCAACAGGCGTTCCACACGGCAATACCCGTCCTCAGACCTCAGCTCCGCGCCAATCCCGAACAATTGCAGGTTCATGCTGATCCTGAAGCTCTCAAGCTCGGGCCGGTTGAAATAGTCCGAATGCGGATCGTAAACGTGGGCCAGCGCCGTCAAGTACGCGCCCATGACGTCCTCATGATTCCAGTCCGCGAACATCTTGAGGTTCCGGTTGTAACGGTGAATCAGCTTCTCGACGATCTGCTCGTGAATCGATTTCTCAGGCGCGCCGTTCGAGGCATTCGTCTTCGCAGCCGACTTCTTTCCTTCCAGCGCCAGTTTCTCCTGCAAATATTCGAGCCGCAGACGCTGCCGCCACAGCTCGCGCGCCGCGTCCAGATTCTCCGGATACGGCTCCTTGCGGCGGTCCACCTTCACCCGCTCGTCCGTGTCAAAGGTGAATCGCTCCTTCCGCAGCACTTCCGTCGCATAATCGACACGCTGACTCAGCCGCTCCATGAAACGCGCCACGATCTCGTAGGCCGGCGACGTGTCCGCCACGCCGGTCCGGCGCATGAGCGTCAGGTTGTCCAGAGTGGTCCGGTACTTCTCGAACTCCTCGATGTCCGATTTCAGAAAATGCAGGTGATACGGATCCAGCGAGTCCAGATACCGGTCCAGAAACCGCGAAGCAACGTCGTCGTCAAACACCTCCTCCGTGTAATGGTGCTCCTGCAACAGGAAGGCCGTCAAAAACGCTATGCGCCCGTCGTCAGGCCCGGGCTCAATCCTCCACGACCGCGGGTTCGTGACAGTCTGCGCGGAATCATCCGCCTGCAACAATGCCTGCGAAGACCGGACTTCCGCGGTCTGCGCCGCAAGCGGAAGGGCCGCCGAACAGAACGCGAGCAATAAAATCCTCGCGCTCCCTTGAAATAATCGGATGGTTTTCAAAATTTGCACAACGATAGCATAGCTTGGACGCTTTGCAGCAATAACCGTTCACCGGCTCCTCAGTTCGCTTCCTCGCCTTCCACGACCGCGAACTCCGTCATCAGAGATGCCCCCGGGCGTCCCAGAGTTACAGCAACTTCTCTTCCGACCACCCCGGTCCCCCGCCCCGGCTCCTCCGGCGAGAAAGATTTCTCTCGTGCGTCCCCGAATCTCCCCTTGCAGGGACCGGCTTCTCTGCTATGCTGCCCCGCTCGTTTGTTCGAGACGTAACTTTACATTGTTGTAGCAAGCAGTTGAAGAAAAGAGTCCTGTCCCGCCGCCGTTTCTTGTCCCTCGGTTCCATTGGCCTCGGTGGCATCGCCGCCGGGGCGTCGGACCTCCTCCCCGCCCGCCTCCTGCGCGGGTTCATCGACGAGCGGCGACGCGATGTCCTCGCGCCCAAAGCGAGACCCCGACCCGCCCTCTGGGAGCCGACCCGCCTTTCCGCCGCATGGCTGGGTCATGCAACCGTCCTGATCAACTTCCAGGGCGTCACGATCCTCACCGACCCCGCCCTGTTCAATCGCATCGGCGCCGACACCCTCTGCGGCACGATCGGCCCAAAACGCCTGATCGAGCCCGCTCTCACCGTCGATCAATTGCCTCCCATCGATCTCGTCCTGCTCTCGCACGCCCACATGGACCACCTCGATCCCGCAACACTGCGGCGCCTGCCCGGGCGCCCGCAGGTGGTCACGGCACGGGACATGACCGACCTCATCCCGGCGAACCTGCCGCGCCCGTTCGAACTCGGCTGGGGCGAAACGGCCTGCGTCGCCACCGCTCACGGCGACCTCGAGATAGAAGCCTTCGAAGTGAACCATTGGGGCTCGCGCTGGAAGTATGACCGGCAACGCGGCTACTGCGGCTTCGTCCTGTCCCGCGAGAAGCAAAGAATCATCTTCGGCGGAGACACCGCCATGACCGATTCCTTCGCGCGCCTGCGCTCGAAGGGCCCCTTCGATGCGGCCATTATGCCCGTGGGCGCCTACAATCCATGGATCTTTGCGCACTGCTCGCCCGAACAGGCCGCCGCCATGGCCGACCGCGCCGGAGCGGAGTTCATCCTGCCCATGCACTTCGCCACATTTCCGTTCGGACGCGAAAGCGCGGATGAACCCATGGAACGACTTCACGCCGCCGTCAGCCCATCCCGCATCGGGTGGAGCGCCGTCGGCGAGACGTTCTTTCTCTGACCCCGGTGTTCCGATCCGGAATGGGTGCTTCCGGAGAATCACCGCTGAAGGCGCGGCCTGGATTTCCTCGGGCTTGAGGACCGCGTTCGGCGCCGGCCTTCGCGCCGCGGAATATCCACCGGCGCCGGGATGGGCCCGGGTTGAACCCCGAAGATCAGCTTGATCCCCGACCCTGACTCTGCTTTGATCCGTCCACCGAAGAAGGTTGAGCAAGTCAGAGCCGCAGCCAATCGCTTATGAGAACGGGCGAAATCTGTTACAGCGATACCCGGCGGCTCCCCTTTGAAAGCGTCCTCGCCCTCTACCGCGCCAATGCCCTCGGTGCCGCGGAAAAGCCCGAGCAACTCCACAAGGCGCTCATCCTTATGCGCCGACGACAGCCGTTGCCACTTCGCCCCAGGCGGAAAAGCCCGAGCAACTCCACAAGGCGCTCATCGGCTCGCATTCGGTCATCACTGCGTGGGACGGCGAGGAGCTGGTCGGGCTTGGCAACGCGCTTTCCGACAGCGCTCTCGTGGTTTACTACTCCCACATCCTCGTGCTGCCTGCTTATCAACGCCGCGGCATCGGATCCGAAATCATGCGGCGGCTCATGGCCCGCTACCAGGGCTTCCACCAGCACGTGCTGATCTGCAACGGCCGAGGGCTGGTGAAGTTCTATGAGAAGTGCGGATTCACCCGCGCCAACCGGATGCACTCGATGTGGATTTACGACGGGCCAACCCTCCGGGCGAACCTCGCAGGCAACGGCTCGGCGTCGCGCCCTGCTTCCGGCCGGCCCGGAACACGGGTCACCTGAACACCTGCCCTGCACGAGCCATCCTCCACTTTGAATGCTGCCTGACCGGCACCCGGCACGCCAAAACCTTCCCTGACGGGATTAATCGCATCTCAAATGACTGTCTGACAACCAGAACGAACTTTTGTTGCATATGCAACAAAAGTTCGTCATGCCCGTTCGGCTCGCGATCGGCCGACCGCGAAAGAGATCCACCGGACGCGCGGTTATTCGAACAGGAACTCCGGCATGCTCAGCGCCACGCGTTCCTGGCGGAGCACCTCAAGGCGGCACAAGGCTGAGAGGATGGCGCCGGTGCGTTCCGGGTCGAGGCCCTGCAGATAAGGAGCGGCCAGTCTCAGCAGCATGCCCCCGCCCGCGCCCAATTGAACGCGGCGCTTGTCTTCACCTCCCGAAAGCTGCTCCAGCAGTTGATCGAGAAACCCTTTCGGCTCGGGCACGACACGGACGTCATAGTCGTCCAAACCCGCCTGTTCCGCCGCAAACGCCACCGCGTCGCGCAGAGTGCCTAACCGGTCAACCAGCCCGAGCTCGAGCGCCTGTTTCCCCGTGTACACGCGCCCGCCGGTCAGTGAGTCGAGCGGCTGCCGGAGCCGGTCGCCCCGGATCGCAGCCACGTGGTTCGTAAACACCCGGTAAACGTCCGCCATGAACTCCCGCATCCGCGCGCGCTCCCGCTCGTTGAACACGTCGCTGCTGGACAGGATTCCCGCGTTCTCGCCGCGTTTGTAATCCTTGAAGGTGATTCCCACCTTCTTCCACATCTCCGTGGTTGCGAGTTTGCCGCCTACCACCCCGATCGAACCTGTCAACGTCGCGGCGTCCGCGAAGATCGTGTCGGCGCCGCAGGCCACGTAATAGCCGCCACTGCCCGCGACATTCCCCATGGACACGACCAGTTTCTTGCGCGCCTTCAGCCGTTTGGTGGCGTCGAGAATGATCTCGCTGGCTGTCGCCGAGCCGCCGGGAGAATCAATGCGCAGCACCACCGCTCGGATGGACGGGTCTTCCGCCGCTTCCTCGATCGCTTCGCGTACGTCAGTGCTGAACGCGCCGAGCACGGAGCCCAGCGGGTTCGACGAGCCTTCGCCGGGAAGGATGGGGCCGCTGACATAAACGATGCCGACCGCGGGTTTGGCCGCCGGTGCGGGCTGCGGTCCGCGCAGCAGGTCTCCCCAGATCTTGAACAAGGCCAGGGGCGACGACAGGTCGAGCTCTGCAGAGGCCTTCTTCCCGTACTTGCGATCGAACACAACACGGGCGCCGTAACGCGCTGTCAGCATGGATTCGAAGTCCTCGTGTTGCTCGACCGCGTCGATCAACCCGGCCGCCTTTGCCTGCTCGGCGGTGAACAGGCCGGTGTCGAACCACTCGCGCGCCTTCGCCACGTCCACGTTGCGCCCGGAGGCCACCAGCTCTGTCACGGTTGAATACAGGCTGTCCATGAGCCAGTTCATCATTTCGTCCGCCTCGGGACTCGGTTGCTCGCGCATGAACAGCTCGGCGGCGCTCTTGTAAGCCCCTTCGGCGATGAAATCCGGCTTCACTCCGATCTTGTCCAGAAGCCCGCGAACGTGGAGCGAACTGCCATGCAGCCCGGGCACAATCAACGCGCCCGTCGGCACAACGCTGATCCGGGTGGCTCCGCTGGCCAACACGTATTGGCCCATGTCGAGCGAATCGGCATGGACGTGCACCTCTTTGTGCCTGCGCACGCGCGCGATCGCGCCGCGCAACTCCTCGACCTGTGCGAGGCCGACAGAGGCGCCACCCGGAACGATCACCACGGCCTTGACCGCGGGATCCGCAGCGGCCTTGTCGAGGCGCTCAACGAGTTCCTTCAACGATACCCCGGCCGGCCCAAACAGCGGCAGGTCATCCCCCATCGGCACTTCCATCAAAGATCCGACCAGGCGAAACACCGGGATAATGCCCTCCCGCGGAGCGGCTGCCGCGCCGGCCAGGGTTTGCCCGGGCGTTGCGAACAGGCAAACCGCATAGAGCGCCAGGAAAAAGCGGCGCGCTGTCGGCCCGAAATGCGCCTTCGCAAGGAAGGAAAGCCAAAGCCTGAGTTCACAGGTGTGGTTCGCGGTTGTGTTCATGTTCGTCCTTTGCTGATGCCAATGACGCACCGGTGCCGATCCGGAGTCAAGGTGCAAAGCGGTGCGCGGCAATTGTCTCGCGGCGTCTCGCCATTCGCACCCGGGAGCCATCGGGCGGCAAATCACGCAAATCCCCGCCTTGACTTCCACCAATCGGAAGCCAGTGTATGAGCCAACAGGACATGAAAGCTCCAGCACGCCACTTTCCCTGGCTGTATGTCGTGTGCGCGGCGGCGCTTGTCGCATCCCAGGCATCCGCAGCCGACATCGACGTCAAGCTCACCGGCATCATGAAGATGTCGGGAACCAAAAAGGCGATGCTCGTGGTCAAGGACCGGCATTGCAACCTCGCCGAAGGCGAGTCGGAAGGTCCCATCGAAGTGCTCCGGATCGACGACAGGAACAAGCAGGTGACCATTCGCGCGTCGGGACGGCAGATGGATCTGTCGTTCGAGAAGGACGGCGCGCCGAAGATCGCGACGGCGCCTGCCAACAATGTGGCCGGCGCGGCCCCGGCCCCTCAGCCGTTGGCACGTCAAATTCCGCAGGCTCCAGCGCCACAGACTCAAGTGCCGCAGACCCACGCTGCGCAGGCTCAAGTTCCACAGATCCCACAGAATGCGGAGGCCATTCTGCAGGAAATGGCGGAAGAGACCACTGCCGGAAACCCGAGCGACAATCGCAACAACGTGATCGTCATCGGACGAAGAACAGCCCCCAGGTCCGGCCCCGGCGCTCAGCGACCCCAGGGCACGGCTCCCCTGACGCAGCCGACGCGGACGTTCCCGGCGCCGACGGTTCCGGCTCAGGAGCAACCGGAGTAAACACCCGACGCAGCCGAAATACAGAGGTGAACAACATCACCTCAATCCGGAGGCGGCGGGGCCCGCGAAGCGAAGAAAAGATCCGGAAGTTGAGCGGGCCTTGATTGCCACCCCGCCGAGACGGACAAGGTCAGATTCCCAGGCTGGAAAGCGTGTGGCTGATTGTGTTCACGATCTGCACCAGCCGGGGATGTGATTCCTCGAAACCTTCAACCGAGGAAGACAGGCCTCTCAGCGACAGCTCCAGCAATCGCGGATCCCGCCGGGACCGCGTCGCCTCCCGCGTTGAAAGCTCCGTGAATCCCGCAATGCTTTCGGCCTGTTCACCATGGGTCTTCGACAGTTCTGAAATCTCGCCCTTCAACGTCTGGAGCAGGTCCACCAGTTCCTGCCGGCGCTCCGGCGGGATGGACTCCGATGACTGAAGCCGCGCTTCGATTTTCCTGATGGTATCGTCGATCATGTCTGGCTTCCGAACTGGGCCAAGATTAACCGGTGCACGGGCATGAGCAAGTCGCGTCGCGCCTCATGGCCTCAGCGTTGATCTTCCAACAACGGCTGCACGATGCTCCAAATCTCCGCAGCCACCGCGTCCACTGGCCGGGCACCATCCACCACCTTCACGCGCCCGGGCTCGGCGACTGCAATCGCTTCGTACCCCCTCGCAACGCGGTCGAAGAAACCGCGGTCCGCCTCCTCGAAACGATCCCGAACGACCGGCATTGCCGCCTGGCGCGCCCGCAGGCGTTCCCAACTGACCTCCGGCGACACCCGTAACAACAGCGTCAGGTCCGGCCGCGTCCCGGCGACGGCAACCTCGATGATGCGTTGCACCGTGCCCAGATCCATCTGTCTTCCGTAGCCCTGATAGGCCGTCGTGGAATCGTAGAATCGGTCGCACACGACGACTTCGCCCGCCGCGAGCGCGGGGCGGATGACCTCCCGCACCAACTGGGCGCGGCTGGCGTTCATCAGGAGCAATTCCGCTTCGGGGGTCATCTCCGCGTTGTCCTTGCTGTGCTTGAGCGTGTGCCGGATCTCCTCGCCGATGGGCGTGCCGCCCGGCTCGCGCAACGCGCGCACCACTCGCCCCTGGGCGCGAATACGCTCGGCAAGAATCGCAACCTGAGTGGATTTCCCGCAGCCCTCCGTGCCTTCGAAGGTGATGAACAGGCCCTTCATGATCACGACAGCCGCTTGATCTTGGGACCTTTGGGAGTGTCTTCGACAACCCAGCCTTTCGATTTCAACTCATCGCGAATCGCGTCGGCCCGCTTGAAATCCTTCGATTTCCTGGCGGTGTCACGCTCGTTCGCCAGCGCAATGATGTCCGCGGGTATCTCCGCGCCGCCCGCCGCCTCGATGCCGAGCACCGAGTTGACCCTCTCCCATTGCGCGAGCTCCGCCGCCGCTTCCACAGGCGGCAGCTTCCCTTCCGCCATTCTGCGGTTCATCTCCCGCACCCACTCGAACACGGCGCCCCAGGCCGCGGAAATGTTCAGATCCTCGTCCATCACTTCCGTGAAACGCGCCTGGAGACCGGGCGCCTGAGACGGCGCGCCTTCTTTGGATGACGCCGCTTCGCCGGCGATCTCCTTCAATCTTGCAACGCAGTCATCGATCCGCCCCAGCGACGACCGCGCGCCATGCAGACCATCGATCGTGAAATTGAACGTCTCGCGATAGTGCGCACTGAGCAGGAGCGCACGGATTTCGCGTCCGGCGAATCCTTTCGCCAGCAGGTCGCGCAGAGTGAAGTAGTTCCCGAGCGACTTCGCCATCTTGCGGCCTTCGACGAGCAGGTGCGCGCCATGGAGCCAGTACTGGACGAAACGCCGGCCCGCCGGCTGCAATTCCGCCCCTTCGCTCTGCGCAATCTCGTCCTCGTGATGCGGAAAGATCAGATCCTCCCCGCCGAGATGCAGGTCGAAACTGGGCCCGAGGATTTTCATGCTCATCGCGCTGCACTCGATGTGCCACCCCGGCCGGCCTTCGCCCCACGGGCTGGGCCAGAACACCACGCCGTCCTCCGGCACGCGCGCCTTCCATAACGCGAAGTCCGCCACCGATTCCTTGGCGTACTCGTCGCTCTTGACGCGTTCCCCGACCCGCATGTCCTCGAAATTCAGCTTCACCAGTTGCCCGTAGGTGCGGCCGGCCGCGCGATACTTCTCGATGCTGAAATACACCGAGCCGTCGGCGGCGCGATAGGCGATGCCGCGGTCGATGAGTTTTCCGATGAGCTCGATGATCTCGGAAATAAACTCGGTGGCGCGCGGCAGGTGATGCGGCCGCAGGCAGTTCAACGCCCGCAGGTCTTCCAGAAACGCCTGCTCATAGCGGCTCGTGTAATCGCGCAGCGCGCTCCCGGTCTCCGCCACGCGACGAATGATCTTGTCCTCGACGTCCGTGATGTTCATCACGTGCGTCACGTCGTACCCCCGAAACTCCAGGTAGCGGCGAACCAGGTCGCCGAAGACAAACGTGCGCCAGTTCCCGACGTGGGCGAAATCGTAAACCGTGGGACCGCAGCAATACATCCCCACCCTCTTCCCCGAAGGATCGAGCGGCGTGAATTCCTGCACCGAACGCGACAGCGTGTTGAACAGCTTCAAAGCCATTTCGAACGCGACGGAGAGTAATCGGACACAGTCGAAAGGAAAGAGAATTTCAAAAGTACGAGAGCTTCAAGCACCCGAGCCGTTGGACGTTGAATGTTCCAGCTCCCGGGAACGGGCTGTTCCTCCCAGGTGCCCCACTGCGCGCCTGACATTTCCCGGTCTCATCCATACCCTCGCCCCATGACACAGCCGTCCGAACCCGTCACGCTTGTCCTTGCAACGCGCAACGCGCACAAGGCGGAGGAGATCCGCGCGATCCTCGGCGCCGGTGTTCGATGTCTGACGCTCGCCGATTTCCCCGGCGCGCCCGCCGTGGCGGAGAATGCTCCGACCTTCGCCGGCAATGCGATCCGGAAAGCCGTTGAACTGGCGCGCTGGCTTTCCGCCCGGGGCACACCCGGTCCAGGCAGGACGTTTGTCCTTGCCGACGATTCAGGGCTGGAAGTCGATGCGTTGAACGGGGCGCCCGGCGTGTATTCGGCGCGCTTCGCCGCGCTCGACAGCGGAGCCGCGGGCAACTCTCCCGACGCCGCGAACAACGAGAAGCTGCTGCGTCTGCTCTCCGACGTGCCGCCGGAAAAACGCACCGCGCGCTTCCGATGCGTGCTCGCGCTCACACCCGTGATGACTGTGGAACCGGAAAGCGCTTCGCCCGTCTGCTACACCGACGCGTTTGAGATCGAAACCCAAACCTTCGAAGGAATCTGCGAAGGCAGCATTGACTTCGCTCCGCGAGGGGAAGGCGGATTTGGCTACGACCCCTTGTTCGTCCCGACCGGTTTCAACCAATCCTTCGCGGAACTGGGCGAGGAAACGAAGAACCGGCTCAGTCACCGTGCCCGGGCCCTCGCCGCATTAAGAACCGCCCTGCGCCTGTAACCCCCGCACCCGGAACCGCTTGAAACCATCCCCATGCAACCTTTTGTTGCATATGCAACAAAAGGTTGCAAAGGCCTGTGAAGCAACGGCCTGGATGGGGCGATCGGGTGAACGAACTTTTGTTGTATATGCAACAAAAGGTTGCAAGCGGTTCGGCGGCAGAGGTTTGACGGGCGGTGCAGAGCGGGATTTGGGATTGGTCGGGAGGCTTTTTGCGTTTGAATTTCAGGCGCGATCCTGCCTACCCTCCGCGGCACGCTCGTTCTTAATGAAGACGTTGTTGTCTCGCTTCATTCTTCCCGCTCTCCCGATATTCGCAGGTGTTTCATGGCCGGTTTCGTCCGCGATGGCGCAGGGCGACGGCATTTATGCCGATTTCAATACCAGCATGGGCAGTTTCACCTGCCGGCTCGATTACGCGGTCGCGCCGAAAGCGGTGGCGAATTTCATCGGACTGGCCACCGGACAGCGCGCCTGGCTGGACGCTCCGTCCGGATTGGTGAAGACGAATCCGTTCTTCAATGGAGTGACCTTTCATCGCGTGATCGCGGGGTTCATGAGCCAGAGCGGGTCGCGGCCGACGGGCCGGGTTACTCGTTCGTGGATGAGTTCAGCCCGAGCCTCCGGCATGACAGCTTTGGAATTCTCTCGATGGCAAACTCGGGGCCGGATTCAAACGGGTCGCAGTTTTTCATCACGGCCGGTCCGACTCCGTGGCTGGACGATGTGCACACGGTGTTCGGACGCGTGATCGGCGGGTCGAATGTCGTTTATGCCATCAACCGCGTGAGCACTGATTCGAAGGACAAGCCTCTGACGGCCGTGGTGATTCACAGCGTCGACATCCGGCGTGTTGGACCAGCGGCGCAGGCTTTCGATATTCACGCGCAGGGGTTGCCGGAGGTGACCTACGCGCACTCCGTGCTGGAAAAGAACGGAACAAATCTCACGCTGACACTCGGCGGTGCGTTGAATGCGGACAACCGGCTGTACTCATCGACAAATCTGATTCAATGGAGCGGCATTCATCTGGGATTGGCTGTCGGAGACGCTCCGCCTCCGCTGTCGGTGGTTCCCGCCGGAACAGCGCGGTTCTTTCGCGCCGTGCAAGCCCGTTACCCGCAAACCTTGCATGTGCCGGCGAATGTGCTGGGGCGGACGGCAACCTTCAATCTCACGACCGGCGAAGTTCTGACGATCGGTTTTGATAACGGCGGAAAGGGCACCTGCACTTTTAATGGCAACCCGGCCGGAATGGTTGCGACTTATAACTGGATACAGGACCCTTACCGGGGACGCTTGAGGCCCATCCTGTTCACCCATCTGGTGCCGATGGAAATTCACATGGACTTCGATTCCGCGACGTCCGGGACGTTCAAGGGCACGGCGTATCCCAATTATCCGTTACCCACTGATTCCTTCCCGATAGCCGGCACGTTCACGACCACGCCATAAGCAACCGCCTGGGGACCTCTCGCGGTGATTCTGTCATCGCGGAATGCGCAGTTGCGAGTGGATCAAACCGTTGCTGGCGATCATGCGGTACTTCCCGGGGATGGCGCCGGGTTCAGTCCAGAATCGTCCGCCGGCGCATTGGACGATCAATCCGCCTGCCGCGAAATCCCAGAGATTGATCTGGCGTTCCATGTAGGCGTCGAGGCGCCCTGTGGCAACATAAGTCAATCCCAGCGCAGCGGAACCAAGCATGCGGACTTTCCGAACGCGGCGCACCAGCCAGGTGAAATAGGGCAGCGCCTGCTCGAGGCTGGCCCGGCTTTTTGAAAAGCCGATCGTCACCATCGCCTCCCGCAACGTCCGGATGCGGCTGACGCGGACGGGTTTTCCGTTCATCAGCGCGCGACCGCCGCGCATCGCGGTCCAGAGCTCGTTCTGGAACGGGTCGAGGACGACGCCGACGAGAGTTCGATAACCGTCGGGGTAATCGGCCTCCCGTTTTGAGCGCGCGCGTTCCTGAAGCGCGATGGAGACGGCCGCGTGGGGAAGACCGTGGGCGAAGTTTACTGTGCCGTCGATGGGATCCACGACCCAGCGATACGGCGCGTTATCGGCGCCCGTGCTGCCTTCCTCGCCAAACAAGGCGACGCCGGGACAGCTTTGTTGCAGCAATTTCCCGATCAGTTTCTGGCAGCGGACGTCGAGATCGAGTTTGATATCGTGCGAGGATTCTTCGTTGACCTTCTTGGAAAGCGCGAGGTTTTTCCGCATAACCGAGCCGGCGGCGTGCGCGGCCCGGATTGCGGCGGTTTGTGCGTGTCGTACATTCACGCGATGTTGATGCCATTGGCAGCGCGACGCGTCGAGAAGGATTTATACAGAGAAAGCGGCGCTGAGGACGCTCCGGTCATACGCTTCGCGACATCACAGGATTGCCTTGTGGCCGCACTGCCAGGGTGATCGACCGACGGCTCGCGAGGACGCTCGCCCCACCGTTTGGCATGGGACGACGGCTCGCGAGGACGCTTGTCCCACCGTGCCCCGCTCCACTGGTTCAACGTCCTTCCAGGGCTTCCAGGTTCTGGCGGGCGCGATCGCGTTTTGCCTGCCAGTCGGTGAGGCGCTGGCGGTGTTCCTGCAGGACGTGCGGCGGCACTTTCTCGACGAAGTTCGGGTTGGACAGCTTCTGCTCCACCTTCGCGATCTCGGCCTCGGCCTTTTCGAGTTCCTTCTTCAGCCGGGCTTTCTCCGCCTCGATGTCCACCAGGCCTTCGAGAGGCAGCAGCAGTTCGCCTAACGACGTGTGCACGGAAGGCGTGCCTTTCGGCGCCTGATAATCCGGCTTCACCTCGACCGCTTCGGCGTTCAGCAGCAGGCGCATGACTTCGATCTCGTGCGCCGGCATGTCCTGGGCCGGCTTGAACACGAACTTCACCTTCCTGCTCGCGGGAATGTTCGCGTTCCGGCGCAGGTTGCGGCCCTGGGTGACGAGGTCGTACTTGGCATCGACCATTTCGAGGAAGGACGCATCGAGACCGTAATGGGCTTTGAAGTCGTCGTCCAACGGTTTCGGCCAGGGCGCGAACATGATCGTCCTGCCGCCCTGGTTTTCCGGCATGTCCTTCGAGTAACCCAGTCCGTGCCAGAGCTCCTCGGTGATGAACGGCAGAAACGGATGAAAGAGCCGCAACGTGTGCGACAGGACGAAGTCGAGCACGGCCAGCTTGTTCGCGCGCAGATCTCCATCACCATTGCCGGAAGCGGAGGAAGCAGCGGTCTTGTCGGAGGTTGCCCGCGACAGGATGGCCTTGCTGGCCTCGACGTACCAATCGCAGTATTCACTCCAGAAGAAGCGGTAGAGCGTCTGAACGGCCGTGTTGAAGTTGTAGGTGTTCAGGGCGTCGCCGATCTCGCGGAGCGCCTGGTCCAGTTTCAGCAGGATCCACTTGTCGTCCGAGGTCAGCAGCGCCGGATTGATCTCGCCCTGCACCTCGCCGCCCTGCATCTGCCGGAAGCGGCAGGCGTTCCAGAGTTTGTTGCAGAAGTTGCGCCCGAGCTCGACGTCCTTCTCGTCGAACAACACGTCCTGTCCGAGCGGCGCGCTGCGCATGGTGCCGAACCGGAGCGCGTCGGCGCCGTATTTCGCGATCAACTCGAGCGGATCGGGCGAGTTCCCGAGCGTCTTCGACATCTTGCGCCCGAGCTTGTCGCGGATGATGCCGGTGAAATAGACGTTGCGGAAGGGCATGTCGCCCATGAACTCGTAGCCCGCCATGATCATCCGGGCGACCCAGAAGAAAATGATGTCCGGTCCGGTAACGAGGTCGGTGGTGGGATAGAATTTCCTGAGCGTGTCCGTCTGCGCGGGCCAACCCATCGTGGCGAAGGGCCAGAGCCAGGAACTGAACCAGGTGTCGAGGACGTCGGGATCCTGTTCCCACGCATCGGGATCAGGAGGCGGAGTCGTGTCGCACCAGATGGCATCCGAAGCGATTTCGGATTTCTGATTTCGGGTTTCGGACTTACGGTACCACACCGGTATCCGATGCCCCCACCAGAGCTGTCGGCTGATGCACCAGTCCTGGATATTGGTCAACCAGTGGTCGTACACCTTCGCCCAACGCTGCGGATGGAAGCGCATCCTTTCGGAAGACTCAGGTTGCGGTGAGACGGCTCGCGAGGACGCTCGCCCCACCGAGGTTGTTTCCCCCGCATCGGCGTCCTCCTGTGCGACGCAGGCTCTTGCTTGTTCGACAGCAGGATACTTCAAGAACCACTGTTCGCTCAGCCGCGGTTCAATGGGCACATCGGCGCGCTGGCTGAAACCCACGTTGTTCTCGTAAGGCTCTTCCTTCACGAGCGCGCCCAGTTCACGCAATCGATCCACTGCCACGGCGCGGGCTTCGAACCGGTCCAGCCCGGCGAGGCTGTCGCCCGCCAGCGTGTTCATCGACCCGTCCGGGTTCATGATGTCCACGATCGGCAGATTGTGACGCTGACCGATCTCGAAGTCGGCCTTGTCATGCGCCGGCGTGACCTTGAGCACGCCGGTGCCGAACTCGAAATCGACGTGTTCATCGGCGATGATCGGAATGAGCTTTTTCTCGAGCGGCAGATTGATCGGCAACGGACGGATCACGCATTTGCCGATCAGGTGCGCGTAACGGGTATCCTTCGGATTCACCGCGACTGCGGTGTCGCCGGGAATTGTCTCCGGCCGCGTGGTGGCAATCGTGAGCCAGACTCTTCCTTCCGAATCCACCTCAGGCCCGCCCTTCTTCTCACCTGCTTCCCCCTCGGCTCCTTCGGATTTCGGGCTTCTTTCGGATTTCGGATTTCGGACTTCGGAATCGCCGACGGGCTCCACGACCTGAACCCTGAAGTAGTACAGGAATCCCTTCTGGGGCTTCATTTCGACTTCCTCGTCCGAGAGGGCGGTCTGCGAGACGGGGCACCAGTTCACCATGCGTTTGCCGCGGTAGATGAGGCCCTTCCTGTAGAGCTCGACGAAGACCTTCTGGACGCAGCGCGAGTAGTCGGGGTCCATCGTGAACCGCTCGCGGGTCCAGTCGCAGCTCGCGCCGAGTTTCTTGAGCTGCTGGATGATGATGTTGCCGTGCTTTTCCTTCCATGCCCAGACGCGCTTGAGGAATTCCTCGCGACCGAGGTCGTGGCGGGTTTTGCCTTCCTCCTTTTTGAGCTGGCGCTCGACCATCACCTGGGTGGCAATGCCGGCGTGGTCGGTGCCGGGCAGCCAGAGGACTTCCTTGCCGTCCATGCGCGCCTTGCGGGCGAGGATGTCCTGGATGGTGTTGTTGAGGACATGGCCCATGTGGAGCACGCCGGTGACATTGGGCGGCGGGATGACGATGGAGTAAGCGGGTTTCGGGGAAGCAGGGTTTGCGGTGAAGCACCCTTCCTTTTCCCAGAAGGCGTACCATTTTTCTTCGACCGCTTGCGGTTCGTAGGCTTTGGAGATTTCGGTCATGCGAAAACCTGTTTTAACCACGGATGGACACGGATAAACACGGATAACATCAAATTCAATTCACTACTTCGAACGCGAAGCCGGGGACCTCAGAGAACGATACGTTCCCACTCGAGACGCGGGTGTTTGAAGTTCAATATCAAACCCACTCTCAGCCCTGTTATCCGGAGGTAGTTCAGCATCTGCCCGCGCTCATGGTCTGTAATGCGAAATCGATGAGTTGTTGCGTTTCGCTCTTCAATAACAGCTTTGACTCGCCACCGCGATGCAGGTCAACGGCTTTATCCGTGTTCATCCGTGTCCATCCGTGGTTGATTCACTTGCTCAACAGCGCGTATTCCATGCTGTCGGCCAGGGCCTGGAGGGAGGCTTCGATGATGTTCTCGCTCACGCCCACCGTGCCCCATTCGCGCTTGCCGTCGGTGGAGGTGATAAGCACGCGTGTCTTTGCAGCCGTGCCGGTCGTTCCGTTGATGATGCGCACCTTGTAATCGGTGAGCGTCACGTTCTGCAGCTTCGGGAAGAAGCTGACCAGCGCGCGCCGCAGCGCGCCGTCCAGCGCGTTCACGGGGCCGTCGCCTTCGGCCACGGTGTGCGCGATCTTCTCTCCCACGCGGACGCGCACGGTGGCTTCGCAGATGGATTCCGCCCGCCCGCCCCGCATCGACACGTGGTAGGTGTCTACGGTGAACAGGAGCTCGGGGTTGTGTTCGAGCACGCCGCGGATGAGGAGGGCCAGCGATGCTTCCGCCGCCTCGTACTCGTACCCCTGGTGCTCGCGCTGCTTGATCGCCGTGAGGATCTGCTTCAGCTCGGGCGTGTCGTTGGTCAGCTTGAACCCGAGTTCCTGCGCCTTCATCACGATGTTGCTGCGGCCCGCAAGGTCGCTGATGAGCACGTTGCGCGTGTTGCCCACGAGCGCGGGGTCGATGTGCTCGTAGCTCGCGGCGAGTTTCTGAACGGCGTTGACGTGCGTGCCGCCCTTGTGCGCGAACGCGGCGGAACCGACCCACGGCTGGCGCGGGTTGTGGCGCATGTTCGCGATCTCGTCCACGAACTGGGAAAGCTGTTTGAGTTTCCGGAGCGATTCAGCCGGCACGCACTTCTTTTTCATCTTGAGCGCGATGCACGGGATGACGCTGGTAAGATTGCAATTGCCGGTGCGTTCGCCATACCCGTTGATCGTGCCTTGCACGTGCACGGCGCCGGCTTCGATCGCCGCAAGCGCGTTCGCCACGCCGACGCCGATGTCGTCGTGCGTGTGGATGCCGACGCGGCAGTTCAGCCGGCCCACCGCCACGCGCGTGATCTCGGCCACCTCGCTCGGGAGACAGCCGCCGTTCGTGTCGCACAGCACGACGAGATCGGCGCCGGCCTTTTCCGCCGCCTGCCACGTGGCAATGGCGTAATCCTTGTCCAGCTTATAGCCGTCAAAGGCGTGCTCGCAGTCGTAGATGACGAACCGGCCCTGGTCCTTCAGGAAACGGACGGTGTCGGCGATCATCGCGAGGTTCTCCTCGGGCGAACAGCGGAGGACCTCTTTGACGTGGAGCATGGAGGTCTTGCCGTAGATCGTGACGACGGGCGTGGCGGCCTCGACGAGCAGGCGGACCTGTTCATCCTGTTCGACGGGAACGCCTTTGCGCCGGGTGGACCCGAACGCGGCGAGCCGGGCGTGCTTGAACTTGCGGCGTTTGGCCTGGTCGAAAAACTCGATGTCCTTGGGATTGCTTCCCGGCCAGCCGCCCTCGATGTAATGAACGCCGAATGCGTCGAGCCGTTCGGCAATGCGCAATTTGTCCGCGACGGAAAAGTTGATGCCTTCGCCCTGGGTGCCATCGCGCAGGGTCGTATCGTAGATCTCGACGTCGGGTTTCATAAATACCGCGTAAGCGGGAGCGAAATATCTACAGGAACCTCCCGGGCGTGAAAAGACAAAGGTCGCGGGAAAACCGAAGGCCGAAGGCCGAAATCCGAAAGAAACCCGAAGGAGCAAAGCCCGAAGGGGGTGGCGGCGGTGCCGGCCGGCGGAGGGCCGGATTCGACTTCGGGCTTGCTTCGGGGTTCGGTCCTTGACTTTCGGATTTGCATCGTCCGGCGGCGGCTGTCTTGAGTTTTCGGGCATTCCGCTTACAGTCCGTAAAGTCTTTGACGGCTTGCCTGCGTTTCCGTAGCGTTAAGCGTTTTTTTGAAGGCAGATCATGATTGGTTTTATTTTCAGGAAGATCATCGGCTCCAAGAACGAGCGAGAGCTGAAGCGACTTCGCCCGCTGGTTCAGAAGATCAACGAGCTGGAGGTCGGGCTCCAGAACCAGCCCGATGATGTTCTGAGACAGAAAACCGCCGCCTGGAAGGAGGAGCTTTCGAAGATCACGGACAATGCCGAGCTGGCGCGGCGGCTGGACGAGATCCTGCCGGAGGCGTTCGCCGTGGTGAAGAACACCTGCCGCCGCCTGGTCGGGCAGGAGATCATCGTACGCGGCCACCCGCTCAAATGGGAGATGGTTCCCTTCGACGTGCAATTGATCGGCGGCATCGCATTACACAGGGGCAAGATCGCCGAAATGGCGACCGGCGAAGGAAAGACCCTGGTCGCCACGTTGCCGGTTTACCTGAACGCCCTGACCGGCCGCGGCGTTCACGTGGTCACCGTGAACGACTACCTTGCCGCGCGCGACTCCGAATGGATGGGGGCGGTCTACAAGTTTCTAGGGCTCACCGTGGGCTGCATCCTGCACGATCAGCCGCCGGCGGTGCGGCGGGAGCAGTATTACTGCGACATCACCTACGGGACCAACGCCGAGTTCGGCTTCGACTACCTGCGCGACAACGGCATGGCTCTGCGCAAGGAAGACCAGGTCCAGCGGGGCCATTACTTCGCGATCATTGACGAGGTGGACTCCATCCTGATCGACGAGGCGCGCACGCCGCTGATCATCAGCGGGCCGGCGGTGGTGACGTTCGACGAGCAGTACGCGCAATACAAGGCGCCCGTCGAATCGCTGGTTCGCGCGCAGGAACGGCTCGTGAACGAACTGCTCACCGAGGCGGAGCGACTCATCCGAAAGCTGCATCCGGAGGACGGATCCCGTCCGGAAGACGCGGAGGCGCTCGAGCAGCAGATCGGGCTGCTCCTGTTCCGCGTCAAGATGGGGCAACCGAAGTCGGAGCGCCTGCTGAAGATTCTCGAAAATCCGGAGAACCTGAAGCTGATGAACCAGGCCGAACTGCGCCTGCATTCCGATCAGCGGAAGACCGAGCTGTACGCCGAGAAGGAAAAGCTGCTGTTTGCGATCGACGAGAAAGGTCATGAAGCCGACCTGACGGAGAAGGGCCGGAATTTTCTCAGCCCGCAGGATCCGGATGCGTTTGTGTTGCCGGACCTGACAACGGTGTTGCACGAGATCGACAATGGACCGGAGGAGGACCCGCGCAAGCGGATGGAGATGAAGCAGAAGGTGCAGCAGGAGTTCTCGGCCAAGGCGCAGCGCATCCACGCCATCTCGCAACTGCTCAAGGCCTACTGCCTCTACCAGCGCGACGTGCAGTACGTCGTCCAGGACAACAAGGTGATCATTGTGGACGAAAACACCGGTCGATTGATGACCGGCCGCCGCTGGAGCGACGGATTGCACCAGGCCGTCGAGGCGAAGGAAGGAGTGACGATCGAGCGCGAGACGCAGACCCTGGCGACGATCACCATTCAGAACTACTTCCGCCTTTACCAGAAGCTGGCAGGCATGACCGGCACCGCGGAAACCGAGGCGCAGGAGTTTTACGACATCTACAAGCTGGGCGTGCTGGTCATTCCGACGAACAAACCCTGCATCCGCAAGGACGCCAACGACTCGGTGTACAAGACCAAGCGCGAGAAATACAACGCCGTCCTCGCCGAGATCAAAAGGATCCATGCGGAAGGCCGGCCCATCCTCGTCGGAACCATTTCGGTCGAGGTCAGCGAGCACCTGTCGCGGATGCTGAAACGGGAAGGCATCGTGCACTCGGTGCTGAACGCCAAATACCACCAGCAGGAAGCGGAGATTGTGGCCCGGGCGGGCCAGCGGGGCGCGGTCACGATCGCCACCAACATGGCCGGCCGCGGCACGGACATCAAACTCGGCCCCGGCGTGGCAGAGCTCGGCGGATTGCACGTCCTGGGCACCGAGCGCCACGAGGCTCGGCGCATTGACCGGCAGTTGCGCGGCCGTTGCGCGCGCCAGGGCGATCCGGGCTCGTCGCACTTCTTCATTTCGCTCGAGGACGACCTGATGCGGCTGTTCGGGTCGGACAAGATCGTCAAGTACATGGAACGGATGGGGCTCGAGGAGGGACAGGAGCTCGAGCATTTCATGCTCAACAAGTCGATCGAGCAGGCGCAGAAGCGGGTCGAGCAGCACAACTTCCAGATCCGCAAACGCACGCTCGAGTACGACGACGTGATGAACAAGCAGCGGTCCGTGATTTACGGGTTCCGCAACGAGATCATTCACACCGAGGACGTCCGGGACCGTCTGCTGGACATCATGGAGGAAGTGGTGGTTCAGAAGGTGGAGGAGTTCACCCGGGGCGACCTGGACAACAACGAGTGGAACGTGCGCGGGCTGGCGGACTGGGTGAACCTGAACTTCCCGCTGGGCATCCCGGAGGAGGAACTCGTGAAGGCCGCGCGGTCCGGTTCGGAAGAACCGGTGCCGGGCTCGCTCTACGACGGATTGAGCGCCGAACAGTTCGCGGTCTGCAATTTCATCACCCGGGCGGTCCGGGACGCCTACGAACTGAAAATCAAGTTCGAGAACCCGGACGCGCTGAAGGAGGTGGAGCGCTACACGATTCTCCGGGCGATCGACGAGAAGTGGCAGGAGCACCTGTATGAAATGGACAGCCTGCGCTACAGCATCGGGCTGCGGGGTTACGGGCAGCGCGATCCGTTGATCGAATACAAGGCAGAGGCGTACCGGATCTTCGACGAGCTGATGGTCAGCATCAAGACCGAGATCTGCCACAACATCTTCCGCAGCGCGTCCAGCCTGTTGGCCTTCCAGAATTTCCTCCGCAACATGCCGCAGCGGACGCTGCATCAGTCCGCGAGCGCGTTCGCCGGCGGCGCGGCCGGCGACGCGCCGTCCGGCGAGGGCCAGAAGCAGGCGAGCGACGTGGTCAGCGAAGCGGCGGCCGCGATGGAAAAAGCCAAGCCGGTCCGGGCGGGCCCCAAGGTCGGCCGCAACGATCCGTGCCCGTGCAAGAGCGGCAAGAAATACAAGCACTGCTGCGGACGATGAGTGAGAACCATCCGTGCCCAGGCGGCGGGACGCCCGGCGAGCACGGTTTGTGCTGATTCGACAGCTCATGAGACAGGTGCATCCAGCAAGAGGCCGGGCCCGCAAATGGGCGGCCGGGCTGCTGTTTGCCCTGTACCTGCTGGCCCTTGGCATCGCTCATTCCGAGGCACTGCATCGCACGGTGCATTCCGATGCGCAGGATCCCCAGCACCAGTGTGCTGCCACGTTGCTCAACTCAAAACTGATCGACGCGGCACCGGCCTGTTCCTTCGATCCGTTCCGTTCCGTCGTTCTCTTCCTGCCTCCGGCACCCGAGCTGGCGGCGGTTCCGTGTGAGGAGCGCTTCCTTCTGCCCAATCGCGGCCCTCCCTTCTCTGCCTGCCCCGCCAAGGTTGCAGGCGCACGTCAGGTCTGACGACTCTCCGCCTGATCCACCCTGCAATCGTTCTCCGACCCGATTCGAGGGAGAGTCCTGAAATGGGCGTCGTGCACGCCCACAATGCGACATGAAAATTCTGACAGGGTGGTGTTCCGCTCTCTGCCTGAGCGTGTCCACGATTTATGCCCAGGCAACCAACGATCTCAACGCGCAGTTGCAGCAGTTGCAGGAGCAACAGCACCGGATGCGCGAGCAGTTCGAGCAGCAATTGCGCGAACAACAGGCGCAGATCGACCTCTTGAAATCACAACTCGCCACCGCGCAAACCAACGAGCTGCCGCCGGCCGCCGGCCCCGCCTGGGATCCAACGCAGCCCGTCCGCCTCGGCAGCGGCAGCGCTTACATGGACATCGGGCTCGTCGGCACCGTGGCCATCGGCGCGTCAACGGCCGACGACATCGAAGGCGGCACTCAGCCGGGCGGACACGATCCCAACCAGCGCGGGTTCACGTTCCAGGGGGCGGAGGTGAACTTCACCGGCGCGGTGGATCCCTATTTTCGCGGGAATGTGAACGTGCTGTTCAGTGTCGATTCGGAGGGCGAATCGTTTGTGGAACTCGAGGAAGGATGGCTGGAGACGATTTCCCTTCCGGGGAACCTTCAGTTGCGGGCCGGCCAGTTGCTCACCTCGTTCGGCCGTCACAACACGCAGCACCCGCATCAATGGTCCTTTGTGGATGCGCCCCTTGCCAACGCGCTGTTCCTCGGCCCGGACGGTCTTCGGAATCCCGGCGCGCAGATTTCCTGGCTGGCGCCCGTTCCCTTCTTCGCCGAAGTGTCGCTCGGCGTGCAGAACAGCCATGGCGAGACCGCAGCGCCGTTCCGCAGTTCGGGTCATCATCATGGAACGAGCGAAGACCACCTCGAATTGCCATTCGGTTTCCGGCACCCGGACAACGATCGCGGCGTGGGCGGGCCCGGGGATCTGCTGTACTCGCCGCGGCTGGCGATGTCGTTTGACCTGACCGATTCGCAAACACTGTTGATCGGCGCTTCCGGCGCGTTCGGCCCGAATTCGAGCGGCGGATCGGGCGATACGATGACACAGATCTACGGCGTGGACCTGTATTGGAAATGGAAACCCGCGACGGCGCACGGCGGGTTTCCATTCCTGTCCTGGCAGACGGAAGCCATCCTGCGTCGATACGAGCTGGGTCGCTTCAACTGGGACGAGAATGGAAACGGTCTTGCGGACGAAGGCGAAGTGGTGGACCCGGACACGGGTTTGCCGGCGGTGCTGGGCCGCGAGACGGTCACGGACTACGGGTTCTATTCGCAAGTGCTCTGGGGCTTCCGCAAAGGCTGGGTGGCGGGCCTGCGCTGGGACTGCATTTTCGGCGAGCGCGCGGATTATGAATCCCGCGGGCTGCTTCTCGATGGCGCGCCGCTCGGGCGCGATCCGCACCGCCGCGAACGCTGGCGTCTCTCGCCGAACCTGACATGGTATCCCAGCGAGTTTTCGAAACTTCGGCTGCAGTACAATTATGACTACCACCGAACCCTGGGTTCGGATCACTCCGTCTGGCTCCAACTGGAGTTCCTCCTCGGCGCGCACGCGGCCCATTCATTCTGACAGGAAAGTGAAGACTATGAACCACCCGCTGAATTCCATGCCTCCCGCCGCCTCGACAACGAAAAGGCTCTCGACCCAGGGGAGCCCGGCGTTCGCGCGGCTGATGCGCATCGCTCTCGCAGTTCTCCTGCCCGGTTTCTCTTTCGGCGCACACGCGAAGCTGAACGTCGTGGCCACCACCCCGGATATCGCCGCCATCGCCCAGGCCGTCGGCGGGAACCTCGTCGAGATCACAACACTTGCCCGTCCGACCGAGGACGCGCATTTCGTCGATCCGAAGCCGAGCTTCGTGGTGAAGCTGAACAAGGCCGACGTTCTCCTGCACGGCGGCGCCGATCTGGAATCCGGCTGGCTCCCGAAGCTGCTGGCGGGCGCGCGCAACCGCAGGATCGCCGTCGGCGCGCCTGGAAACGTCCCCTGCAACAAGGGGATCGACATGCTGGAGGTGCCCGCCGCTCTGGACCGCTCGCGCGGGGACATCCATGCCGCCGGCAACCCGCATTACCTCGCCGATCCGGAGAACGCGAAGATCGTGGCGCAGACCATTGCCGAAGCGTTCGCCCGGCTCGATCCCGGCTCCGGCGCCGCCTATCAGGAAAACGCCGGGAAGTTCATTGAACGCCTGGACGCAAAGCTGGCCGAATGGCGCAAGCTGCTCGCGCCGTACCGCGGCGCGCACATGGTGGCCTATCACAATTCCTGGCCCTACTTCGCGTGGCGGTTCGAATTGAAGATCGATCTGTTTCTCGAGCCGAAACCCGGCATCCCGCCGTCGCCCGCGCACCTCGCGAATGTCATCTCGCGGATGAAGGAGCTGGGCGCGCGCGTGATTCTGCACGACCCGTATCTGAACCGGCGCACTGCCGAAACCGTTGCCCGGTCCGCCGGCGCAAGAGTCGTGGACGTCACGCAGTATCCCGGCGGCATCAAGGGAACCGATGGCGGCTACATCGAAATGATGGATCGGGTGGTCCGCGCCATCGCAGAGGCACTGGCGGAACAATGAGCCTGCGAAACAACGCTTCTCGCCGCTCGCACTCCTCACGGGTCCGGAGTCGTGCGCGTTCGAATCGCGGGAACGGGCCGTCCCCGCACCGAATCCCATGAACGAAATGATGGAGATCATGTGGCGGCCGCTGGTCGCCTGCCTGGTGTTGCCGGGCGTCCTTGTCTATTACGGGCTGCACATCATCCGGCGGGAGGTCATCTTCGTGGACCTCGCGCTCGCCCAGGTGGCGACGCTGGGCACCTGCGTTTGCCTCTACCTCGGGCACGAGGCGGACGACCCGCACACTTACTATTGGTCGCTCGGGTTCACGCTCGCCGGGGCATTGTTGTTCACGCTCACCCGTCCGACGCGCAAACCGCGGGTGCCGCAGGAGGCCCTCATCGGCATTGTGTACGTCGTCGCCGCGGCCGCGGGGATTCTCCTGCTCAGCAAGAGCCCGCACGGAAAGGAGGAATTGCAGCGAACGCTCGTGGGCGATCTGCTCACGGTGAGCTGGCCGCAGATCTGGAAGACGGCCGCGCTCTACGCCGCCATTGCCGCTGTGCACGTCCTGTTCCGAAGACAGTTCATCGCGTTGTCGTTCGAACACGAGAACGCGCAACGCGGCCGCGCTTCAGTTCGTTTCTGGGATTTTCTGTTCTACGCGTTGTTCGGATTGATCGTGACCAGCTTTGTTCAGGTTGGCGGCGTGTTGCTGGTGTTCTCGTATCTGATCGTCCCCGCGGCGTGCGCAATGTATCTGGCAAACGGTCTGGCCACGCGGCTGGTGGCGGGTTGGGCGGTGGCCACACTCGGCAGCGCAGGCGGACTCTACGCCTCCTTCCAGCTCGATGTGCCCACGGGCGCGGCCATCGTCTGCACGCTCGGCCTGGCGCTGTTGCTCGTCGTCGCCGCTACCGCCCTGCGCCGGCGAACGTAGTGCAGGCCCGCTACTCCGGCTCCGACGATTCACCCTCGCGGCTGTCCGCGGAGGTCTCGCCGCCGCCGCCCTGAGACATGGCTTCGCGCGGAGCCAGACGCGCCCGCCGCACGGCGCCTTCCTTCTCCAGTTTCTTCTCCGCCTCCACCGAGAACCGGGCCCATGGAATCGCTTCCAATCGCGCCGCCTCAATCGGCTTTCCGGTCAGTTCGCAGATCCCGTATGTCCCGTTGTGAATGCGGTTGATGGCCTGATCAATCTCGTAAACCGCGTCCTGTCCCGACGAAGCGCGGCTGAGCGAAAGATCCCGGTCGAAACTGTCGGTGCCGGCATCGGCCATGTGCAGGCTGAACGCGGATTGCTCCTGGCGCGCGTCGTTCACCAGCCCGTCCTGCCGGCGGAGCAGATGCTCCCGCATGGCAACCAATCGGCTGTAGTGCTGCTTCCATTTCGTCGGCACTCGCGCATTGCGCGCAGGGCTGCCCACGATGTCGGTCGTCGCTGCGGCCTTGCGTCGGGTCTGGGGTCGGGTTCGCTTGCTGGATTGTTTGGCAGTCATGCCACAACGTTGACCCGAACGGGATTCAAATCAATGCCCGCGGCCGGGTTTGAGATTAGGGTATTCTGCTCTCTGCCCCGACAGGCCGCCGTAGATGCCCCCGATGGTTTTACCAAGTTGTCCCCATAACACGCGTGCGCCGTTCGCGTTAGCGTCGCAGGTATTGACGCAGACAGGGAGGATGGAAGCACGATCTGCGTAGGGGTGGGGAAGGTCGGCCGGGGTCCCGGCGGACCCATGGCACGGGACTGTTCCGTGAAGGCGCGGGACAGTCCCGATTTTTCATTTACGATTGGACGATTGACGCGGGGCGGTTGTGGCCGTTGGCCATTTGAATCTCGGACTGCGAGCCTGCAGTCGCGGCAACGTCAACCTTCACTGCGCCCTTGAATAGTTGGACGACGGCTCGCAGGGACGCTCGCCCCACCAGATTCAATGCGTTTGAATGTTCGATTCAACGCCGCCTCAAAACTCGATATAGCCTTTTTCCACCAGTGAAGCTGCAAGGCGTTGGGCGGCGGCGTTGATGTCGTCGCCCTCGGCGTTGCTCGTCGCGGTCCACTTCTTGTCCAACACGAATGTTCCCGTGGATTCCTCGAACCGCATCTCGCCGGTGTCGAGCGCCGGATACGTGGACCGGCCACCCCACTTGAAGCTCTTCGGCATGCTCCACTCTGTTCCATTCACCACCAGCCTGGTGTTGAGTCCCTTCGCGCCGCCTGTGTCGGTGTGAACGTGCCCGTTGCCGTCCGTCCAGACGTCCCGCTGGATGAAGCACGTGTAGAGTTTGCCGGCTCCGCCGTCCACGACGTAGAACTCGATGCTTTGCAAAGGAACGATGGCGAAGCGCCGCTGCGGAGCGAATGCCAGGACGTGCATGACCTGGCCGGCATCATTGATAATGATCCAGCCGCTGCCGGTTGCCCTGGAACTCTCGCCTCCGCCTGAATAGGTGTACTTGATCTTGCTCTTGTAGATGAAGGTTTCCGCTCTCGTTGCTCCCGCCAGGGACAACGTCACCATAATCGCGAGGAGGACTTTCATGACGCCGATCGTAGAAAGGCCAGCACAACGCGCCATCGGGAGTTATCCCCAGTGTCCAGCAATGCCCGCTGAGAAGGGTTTCGGAACAAAGAACGCAGCCACCCGCAGATTTGAACGCACAGCGCTCCTTACGGCCAGCGCAGGCGGTAATATCGCGTCGGACTGGCGGGAGCATTGGTGTCAATGAAGTCGTAGCGCGGAACGGCCGGGCCCAGAAAATGCCACTCCACGAAATCGGTCGTGTATTCGACCGAGAAAGCGCCGGACAGGTCATTGGTCAGGGCGAAGGTGACATTGGTTCCGCCGAGCCCGGACACATTGGTCATCATCAGCCACGGACTGTTCGCGAAGTAATACGCGAGCACTTCGTTCAGTTCCGTTCCGTCCAACAACCCATCGTGGTTCGTGTCGCCGGGAATCAGGTTGGTCAGCGCCGCGGGAACCACTGCAGGCGGCGGCTGCACCACGCGGAAGTTCTGCTCCGCGGCAAACGCCGACCCGACAAATCCCGAATCAATCGCCTGCACCGTCCAGTAGTACGGCTTGCCCGGGGTATAGTTGAAAACTGCGAATCGCCGGCTGCCTGCGTTCCCCGCCTGGGCCACCTTTCTCGTGCCGTCGAAACTCGCCATGGCCGACAGGACATCCGACCCGCCGGGCACGCTGCCGATTCGCACATTGTAAGTCAGCCCGTTCGCCGGCGTCTCGGCATCGCTGGAGGCGTTCCACGAGAGGATCACTGTGGAGTTGCTGGGAGTGACGGTCAATCCGGTCGGCGCGCTCGGCGGCGAATTGGCGTTCCCACCGAGATTGCGCCAGACCTCGGTCACAAACCGACCGTCTGCCGTGGTCCCGCTCAGAACGATGTCCAGGCAGCCGTCCCGGTCGTAGTCACCCCAGGCGGCTCGACTGTCATACATTCCCGTCAGACCTGCATGGATGTTGGTGAATCCGCTGCCGGTATTGCGCCAGACCTGAGAGATCGGCCCCATCAGTTCATTCGTGCCCGTCAACAGGATGTCGATCAGGCCGTCGTTGTCAAAGTCCCCCCATGCCACGGAACCCGCCACGATGCCGGGCAGGCCCGCGTTGATATTGGTGAACCCATTGCCCGTATTGCGCCAGAGGCGAGTGATGGTATTGGTGACTTCCAACGTCCTTGCTCCGCTTGCCAGGACGTCCACTCGCCCGTCGTTGTCGTAATCACCCCATGCCGCCGTTCCGAAATAGTAGGTGCCGAGCTCCATCTGGAAGCTGAATACGCCCCCTTCATTCCGGTAAAGGTCTGCAGCCCCGGCAGTATTGTTGCCGACGAAGACATCGAGCCATCCGTCATTATCGTAGTCGGCCCAGCTCACAAAGTTTCCGTGCGAGCTCCCCGAGGGCAGGTCTCCGACGCTCGTAAAATTCGTCCCGTTATTCTGAAACAAGGCAAAGACGAAGAAGCCCTGACGGGGGGTGGAGAATGTCGATCCAGCCGTCGTTGTTGTAGTCTCCCCAGGCGGAGATCGGTCCGCTGGGGAGCGCTCCGAACTCGCCAAAGAAATTGGTGAACCCGTCGCCGGTGTTGCGAAACACGCGGGTGAAGTCGTTGAAGATGCCCCCCAGAATGAGGTCCAGGCGCTCATCATTGTTGCCTTCGCCCCACGTCGCAAAGCTGTAGAAATCGGCGCTGGCGATGAAGTTGCTGTAGGCAAGGCTGAATCCGTCGCCTGTATTCCTCCACGCTTCAGAAATACCCACCCGATTCGTTCCGGCGTAGGCCTGCCCGCCGAACCCGATATCCAGCCACCCGTCGTTGTCGAAGTCTCCCCACGCCACACCGCCGCCGCCTGTGAAATTGGTATGGGCTTTCGCGAACCATGGTGTAATGAAGCTGAAGCCCCCTCCGTAAGCGACGCCGACGTTGTTGGATGCAGCCGCGCGGAAGTGATACGTGTGGCCGGCGGCCAGCCCCGTGAGCGGCTGTTCGAAGGGAACGGTATTGGTGCCGCTGCCTATCAGCAGTATCGGCGTGACATTCCCGTAATTCGTCGTGGTGCCCCATTCGAACCAGACGCTCGCGTTGGTCCCCACGGGATTGACCGAGCCGTTCAAGGTCGCGCTGGTGCCGCCGATGGAACTCGCTGCAAGCGTCTGCACCACAGGCGGTGACTCCAGCGGCGCGTCGGAAGGGACGAACACCACTCCGTTCAAGGATCCATCGTTGGCGCCACCTGACGGCGCGCCGTCGAACACCGTAAACCCGGTGCCTTCGTCGCAACGATAATACGCGATCAGGTTGCTCTCCAGACCGGTCAGAGTGCGATTCATGTTCGCCTGAATCTCAGCTTGAGTCAGAGCCGCATTCCACAGCGTCACTTCGTCGAGCAACCCGACGTACTGTGCCGGCAAGATCAGGCTGCGTCCGAAGTAAACCGGGGAGGTGGACGTCGTGGCTCCGGGTGTTCCCGACCACGACGTGTTCGTGCGCAGCACGCCGTCCACATAGAGCTTCCCGCCGCTGGCATCGACGGCGAACGCCACATGATGCCATTGACCGTCGCCGATGTGGCCGCCGTTCATTCCGTCCTGCGCACCGCCGGAAACATTCGCTCCCGACGCTGTTCTGTACATCGCGCGGACGTCGCCATTAAAAATCGAAAGGCTCCAACCGTCGAACTCCGCAAACGGCTTGCTGATGATCGGCGTGGCCACCAGCCCGTCGGAGGGCTGCGGACCGGCCTTGACCCACGCCGTCAATGTGAACGGGTAGGCATTCAATGCCGGGTCGGAGGAAATCTGAACGAACTGAACCACCCCAAAGTTTTGAAACTCAAGGGCATAACCGGCGTCCGCGCGCGCCGTCATCGAACCAGCCAGAGACAAAGCGGCGCATGAGGCGTGTATCCAGGGAATTCGGAGGGTGTTCATAGATGGGCGGCGCGCGCGCGCTTGATAATTCAGCCGTTTCGTCTATGTCCTGATCTCGAGATCAGACCGGTATTGAAAGGGGATCGGCCCGGACCCTATCAGATGATTCCAGGGAAGGCAAGCAGCGGGAATTCCGGACCCCAACAATGCGGTTGCGCCATTCGAGAACCCGACCCGGCTCGCCAGGAACCCGCCGTATCGGTGTTTGACGGACACTTTATCGGTTGATTTTCCCCCGGCTCATCGTGACAATCCATGCGTATTTGTGTGGAACTGCATGTCTCCTCCGCTGGAACCCGTAACTTCCTGTCGGCGCCCCGCCGCAGAACACTGACCATGCTGAAAAACGCGAATCTCAAATGCATCGCCGCACTCGCCACGCTGGCGACGCTGGCATTCCGCCCCACGGCATTCGGCGACATCACCTACACGCTTCATCTCGGTTCATCTTCCGAGGACCTGCAGGTGTCCAACTCCGTCGTAACCGCCGCGGCGATCTACAACCAGTACGGCTCCTTCAACAAGCATTGGGATGTTTACTACAACCCCGGGATTCCAACCGCCGAGGCCAACTACAACGGATACATGGGATTCGGGAGCCAGCGCACTGTGCGGGTGGCATTGCACGAAGGCGGGCACACGCTGGGAATGGGAACCGGTCCCAACTACGGCGCATTACTCGTAAACGGTGTGTGGACCGGGCAGTACGGGAAACAGGCGCAGCTCGACACTTACAACAGCCCCGACGGGTTGCGCGGCGACGGCCACGCCATCTGGCCCGGCGGTTTCAACTACGAGAACGAAGACGGTTTCATCGAACGCATCTGGCACGTCCGCATCATGGCGGCGATCCGCTGCGACATGGGCATCCTGGCGTTCAGCAAGGAGGCGCGGAATGAACTGGTGCACCCCGGCCAGACAGCCGAGCTCCGGGTGGAGTCGCCGCTGGCGGCCACATATCAATGGTATCGGAACGGAGTGGCATTGATGAACGGGGGCGACATCTCGGGAGCGACGAGCCCGGTGCTGCGGATTGCCAACGCAGAGCTCGACGACGAAGGGAGCTATCGTTGCGCCATCACCGGAGCGGGCGAAACCCTTTTCAGCCGTCCGCGCCAGCTCTGGGTCGTTCCGGCGCAGCAACTCGGCCAATGGGACATGGAAGGCAACGTGACCGACAGCGCCAACACGAACCATGGCACGGCGTTCGGCTCGCCGGCCTTCGTGCCGGGCAAGATCGGTATGGCCATCGATCTCGACGGCGTCGACGATTACGTGGCGTTACCTCCGGGCGTCGGAATGGCCAAGGACATCACCGTCGCCACCTGGGTAAACTGGGACGGCGGTGGCAACTGGCAACGCATCTTTGATTTCGGAACAGGCGTTCACCAGAACATGTTTCTGACCCCACGATCCGGCGACGGCACATTGCGTCTCGCGTTCAAGGACGCCATCAATGGGATCAGCAGAGAACAGCAGGTCAACACAACGCTGTTGCCAACCGGGCAATGGGTGCACCTGACGGCGGTGTTGAAGGACAACTACGCCACGCTCTACGTCAACGGTGTAGCCGCGGGTTCGGTCTTCAATGTCTTCGACAATCCGATCGATTTCCTGCCCACGCAGAATTACATCGGCAAAAGCCAATACGCCGATCCGCTGTTCAACGGGCGAATCGACGATTTCCGCGTTTACAACTACGCCCTCACCGGGGCCGAGGTCTGGGATTTGTGGGGACAAAGCAACAACCAGGCGCCCGTGTTCACTGTGGGAACCATAACGCTGCCGGATGCCACGCGCGGCCAGGCCTACGCGGATTCGACCCTGAGCACCTACGCGAGCGACGCCGATCAGGACGCGTTGACCTTCAGCAAGGTCGGCGGGCCTGCCTGGATTTCAGTGTCGGCAAACGGCACGATCTCCGGCACGCCCGGTCTTACGGATGAAGGGCTCAACGTGTTCGTGGTGCGCGTGACCGATCCGTCGGGTGCCAGTTCAGACGCGACAGTTCAGATCACCGTCGTGTCGCCACCGGCGGACCTGGACGCCGGCCCGGTCGCGCATTGGGACTTCAACGACCCTGATCTGGGCGCCGCGCATGGCGCCGCGTTGCCCGATTCGGACGCGTACACGGTGTGGCGCACGGCCGCTATCGACAAGTCCGGCTATGGCAACCATCTGACGACGTGGGAATACGACTGGGCCGGATTCCAATGGTCCACCAACAGTCCGAGAGGCGATTTCAGCATCTTTGCAGCCGGGAGTTATCCCGTTGCCTACACCTGGTCGGCCAGGAGCCTGCCGCAAGTGAATCTGGAATCGCTCGTGTTGTCCAATTTCACGGTCGAGGCTCTGTTCACGGCGACGGGCAGCGGATTCAAGACGGTTCTGGGGCGCGACGGCCGGAACGTTTCAACCACGGCGCCTGACAACGCAATACTGTATTTCGGTCTGGAACCTTCCAACCGCCCGGTCATCGAGTTCACCGACATGAATTCGCAGACCATCCGCCTGTTGGCGCCCAATCCAATCCTCGCCAACAATACGACCTGGTATCACCTGGCCGGCGTCTTCAACGGGACCAACCTCTCGCTCTATCTGAACGGCGCGCTCATCGCCTCAACGAACAGGGCGATGGGACCGATGGCGAACAACAGTATCGGGATGCCCGGCGGCCCGGGCTGGCACGCGGGCGGATGGTCGGTGGCGCGAGGCTTGTGGGCCGGCGATCATGTGGACCGCTGGTTCGGGCACATCGACGAGATCGCGATCTCCGGCAAAGCTCTGGCGCCGACTGAATTTGTCATCAGCACGTTCGATGTCTGGGCGCGCGCCTACAACCTCGCCGCCGCAACGTTTGACGGCGACGCCGACGGGGACGGGGTTGCGAACGGCGTTGAGTATTTCCTGGGCAGCGATCCAACGGACCCGCTGTCACCCGGGCGCGTTCTGACGCTCTCGGACGATCTGTTGTCGGTCACATATCCCTTCAACCGCCGGGCATCCGGCGTCACCGCCACCGTTGAGTGGACCACCGACCTCGCCGCCGGCGATTGGACCGATGCCGGGGTCACCTACACAACGAACGCATCGCTCAATGAAATCCGGGCAACGTTTGCATCGTCGGTTACCAACCAGCTGTTCATCCGACTGAAGCTGACTCGGTGAACGGTTCAGTCCGCCGGCGCGCACGCGTTCGAAACGTCGGAGGTCCACCGGCTCCAGTCCCCTTCGGGCTGCCGAGCGATTCAAGCGGTGTGCAACCTTTTGTTGCATATACAACAAAAGTTCGTCATCCCTCGGTGCTCTCACAAATACTTGATCATCAAGGCAATGCAACCCTTTGTTGCATATGCAACAAAAGGTTGCATGGGGTTTCCCGGGGCTGACTCAGGCACTGGAGACGTGAATCTGTCAGGTCTCGTGGTTGCGGCGGAGCTTGGGCGGACGAGTCGTCCCCGGCCGTGAATGGCCGGGTGGCCGGAAGCCCGCCCGCTACGGCAGGCAGGGATGCCTGCCGTTACAGGCTCTTTCTGGTTTGGCAAGATGCGGCTGTATGGCAACACTGCCTGCATCACGGGCGGGATGAACCTGCTCGCCGGCAATTCCGAAAAACCATGAGAACTCTGACCGTCGCTGTTCCCTTGATGCTGCTCGCCGCGCACGCGAGCGCAGCACCGGCGCTCTCGCTGACCGTCGGCGAGGGCTTTGCAAATCCGCTGGGATTCCACGACCCAACGCCGGTGTTTTCATGGAAACTGCCAGCCGGTGTGGTGAGGCAGACCGCGTACCGCATCGAAACCAGAACCGGAGACAAGACCTGGGACAGCGGCTGGGTCGAGTCGGATCAATCCGTGTTCGTCCCCTACGGCGGGGAACCCTTTGTCTCGCGAGACCGTGTGGAATGGCGCGTTCGGTTTCGCGATGAGAATGGCAACGACTCCGGCTGGAGCGCTCCGGCGCAGTTCGAACTCGGATTGCTTTCGGCGCGCGATTGGAAGGCTCAATGGATCCGGCCTGTCGGTGAAACAGACCCAGACAAGAAAGCGGCTGCGTGGCTGCGGCGCGCGTTCACCCTACCCGGGAACGTCTCGCGGGCCCGCCTGTATGTCACCGCCCGCGGCGTCTTCCAGCTTCGCCTCAACGGCAACCGGGTCGGCAACGACCATTTTGCAAACGGCTGGACTTCGTACAACAAACGCCTGGACACCTTGACCTATGACGTCACCAGCCAGTTGCGCCGGGGCGAAAACACCATCCAGGCCATGCTGGGCACCGGCTGGTACGCCGGGCGTTTGATGTCGGGGAGACACAAGTACGGCCGGAACCCCGAGCTGCTTTTGCAGCTTGAAGTCGTCAGCGACGACGGTTCGACGGTGACAATCGTTTCCGATGGCGACTGGGAAGGAACGTTTGACGGTCCGGTGGTGGTCTCCAGCTTTTACGACGGCGAAGTGTACGACGCGCGCCGACTGGTGACGAACTGGAAACCGGTCCACGCCTCCGCCGACCTCGGCCCGGCGCAATTGACGCCCAAGCCCTTCCCGCCCGTGCGCCCTACACAAACGTTGGCCGTTCAGAACGTCAGCGAACCCGTGCCGGGGCGTCATGTGTTCGATCTCGGTCAGAACATCGTCGGATGGGCGCGCATCAAAGTTCCGGTTGAAAAGAACCAGACCGTGACGATCCGCTTTGCCGAAATGCTGAATTCGGACGGGACGCTTTATACGGACAACTATCGTTCGGCGAAATCCACCGACACCTTCACAGCGGCAGAGACGGGAGTCATCGAGTGGGAACCTCACTTCACGTTTCATGGTTTCCGGCATGTCGAGCTTTCCGGTTTTGCCACGAATGCCCGGCCTCAAAAGGATTGGGTGACGGGCGTGGTGCTGCACTCGGACCTTCGACAGATCGGAACATTTGAATCGTCCCACGCAAAGCTGAACCGGCTGCAGGGCAATATCGTCTGGGGGCAACGCGGCAATTTCCTCGACATCCCGACCGATTGCCCGCAGCGCGACGAGCGTCTGGGCTGGACGGGCGACGCGCAGGTGTTCTGTCCCACGGCGATGTTCAACTACGACTGCCACGCGTTCTGGAAAAGCTGGCTGGGTTCGATGCGCGACGACCAGACGCCGGACGGCAGGATCCCGTCGGTGATCCCGGACGTGCTGATGGGCCGAACGAGCCCGGGCTGGATGGACGCGGCCACAATGATTCCCTGGGAGGTGTATGTCCGCACCGGCGATCGCGAGGTGCTGGCGGAGAACTTCGAAATGATGGAGAAACTCGTCGGGTGGTATCGCTCCCGATCGTCGAATGGACTCGTCCGGGAGATCCAGGCTTACGGCGACTGGCTCCAGCCGTATGCGAAAGGGCGGGAAGGCGAGACCTCGATCCCGCTGCTGGCAACGGCGTATTACGCCAACAGCGCGCGAATCCTCGCCCGGTCTGCCGCGGTGCTGGGGCGGGAGGCCGACGCGAAGCGCTATGGCGCGGAAGCGGACTCCGTGGCCGCGGCATTTACGAAGCACTACTTTGATGCGGACGGCAAACTGCAGAACGCGCCCGAAACGCAGACCAGCTACCTGATGGGACTTGGGTTCGATTTGCTTCCGCAGGAACTGCGAGCGAAAGCCGCGGGACATCTTGTTCGGCTGATCCGGGAGGCGGGCAATCATCTTCGCACGGGTTTCCTCGGAACGCCGTTGATCGCGCGGGTTCTTGACGACTGCGGCCGCCCCGATCTCGCGTATGAACTGCTCTTCAAGGAAACGTATCCGTCGTGGTTTTACTCGATCAACCAGGGCGCCACGACGATGTGGGAACGGTGGAACAGCTACAGCCACGAAAGCGGTTTCGGCGATGCCGGGATGAATTCGTTCAATCACTATGCCTACGGCGCCATCGGCCAGTGGATGTATGAACGCGTGGCGGGGCTCGCACCCGATCCCGCTCATCCCGGCTACAAGCATTTCTTCGTCCGCCCTCTCATCGGTGAGCAACTCGACTCGGCGCGCGCCGAACTGGAAACGCCCTACGGCAAAGCGTCGAGCGCGTGGATCAAGCAAGGTGAAAAACTGGTCATGCGCATCACTGTCCCGCCGAACACGACGGCGACGGTTATGTTCCCGGACACCGGGGATTCGCAGACTCTCGCGCCCGGCACGCACGAGTTCTCCCGCGCGCTCCGCGCTGCCTCAGGGCAACCGGCAGCACAGTAACAGCCGGGCCGGATCCGATTAGATCCGCCGGTTGTAGGCTTCCCGCGAATACTTGTCGAACTCCAGTTTCCGGGCGGCGGCAAGCAAAGGGTCATCCAGCGGCAGCTCCTGCCAGGACGAAAGCTCGCCCGCCTCGCACATGGCCTGTTCCCATTGTTCTCTGTTGAAGCCGTTCAACGGGAACTGGACCGATCCCTGGATCAACAGGCCTTCGCGTCTCCGTCGCTGGGCGGCCCCTGCAATCTTCCGTCCGCGCCACAACACATCGAATCGCTCGTGACCGACGAAGCATTGCCCCGCTTCCCCTTTCCGGGCTTCCGCAGCCAGCTCGGTTTCGATGCCCAGAAGGTCGAACGCGCGCTGCAACCACGCGTGCACGCGACGGTAGCTTTCCACCGCTTTCAGGCCGTGCCACTCGTGGCCGGCCGGAAAAACCAGGCTATAGGTCCAATCACAATCGTGCTGCACGATGCCGCCGCCCGTCGGCCTGCGAACCAGGGGCCGCAGCAGAGTCGCGCGCTCCACATCCGCGTATTTCTGGAAGTAGCCAAAGGAAGCCGCGGGTTCGGTCCATCCGTAAAACCGCAGTACCGGCCGCTGCAAACGCGGCATCAGATTCAACAGAGCCTCGTCCAAAGCCATGTTGAACGCCGGATGGCACAAGCCCGAATGCAGCCGATACCAGAATTCGTTCGTTGAACCACTCATCCAAATCACACGAGGCTGTTCCGCGGCACGGGACTCGTCAACCTGCCATTCGCTGGCTCAGTGCCAGCATCCAGGCGAGCGACGCCAGCAGCCCGTAAGCGAAGCCGGCGAGCAGATTGGCTCGCGCCCCCTGGATCGGCAGCCGGGCGCGGAGAAAACAGCTTCCCACGAGCAGCCCGCCCACAAACCCGCCAAAGTGCGCCAGCGTGTCCGATTCCGGGTTCAACCCCAGCAGCACAAACAACATCAGCGCGGCGCACAGCGTAGCGGCCACGTTCCGCCATCGGCGCTCCGGATGACCGGCGATGCCTGCCATCCCGATCAGCCCGATGCACCCCGTTACCACTCCGGACGCGCCGAGGCTGTAATGGTCCGCATACGCCAGCCATGTTGCCACGTTCCCCAGCACGCCCGCCATCGACGCGACGAGCAGTCCGACCCCCGTTCCGTAACTGCCCATGACCAGCCCCAGCAGAATCGCCCCAAGGGCGGCGTTCATTGCCAGGTGCCCAAGGTCGCCGTGAAGAAACGTTGCGGTGAACAACCGCCACCACTCGCCTTCCGAGACGGCGCGCGCATCCATCATCCCCCGGTCGCGCACGATCGGATGCGCGGTGCTCAGCCACATAAACGCAGCCATCAGCAACACCCACGCAACGCTTCCCCAATCGAACGTCAGCGCCGGGCGGATCTCGCGGCGCCAGGGCCAGCGCCGGTTCTCCCGGTGAAAACGCCGGATCGCGTCCAGCGCCGGCTCTGCGTTCTCGGCCGAAACCACCAACCCCCAGCCCAGCTCGGGCGAGAAGTCGATCGCGCAATCGATTCCCTGGCTCGCCAGAACGAGGCTCCAGTCCATCGCCTGTTGGCGGGACGACGCGGGCACGCGGGCTGAGGTCACCGATTCCATTCCCGGCAAGACTCGGCGATTTCCTTCCCGCCCGCAACCGCCCGTCCGGCCTTCACGAAACCGGACACAATGTCCAGATCAGATGGCGCGCGGGCGGCGTCATCTCCGTTTGCGTGCCGGGCAGCCGGAACGTTCTCCTGTTGGAACTGGAACTCATCATGCTTTATGCTACAGAACAACTGAGACAAAAGGGTGAATTCGCCCAGGTGGGCGGTCGTCAAGTTGTTACGGCGATGAAAATGATTCAACCGAACTGTCGGGTTCAATTCGCCGCCGAGGATGTCGAGTTCATCCTCTCGGTGCTGGGACGGAAGATCGGCACCGCCGAGTGCCTGATCCAGTTGTTGAGCGATGAGGAGTCCAGGGACCTGATCCTCGACGACGAAGCGTTGTTGCACGCGTTGCTCGAGCGGCAGGGCTGCCTGCGCGTCTCCAGCCGCTTCTACTTCTACATCCTCGTCCGCCACGTGTTCCGCAGATCGGGCATCGACGATCGTTCCGTCGCCGACTATGTGGCCGAGGTGCTGGCTGAGTTTGCGCGGGCCGAGCGGGCGCGGTGCGTTGTGCCCGGCCAGGCCAATCCGCTCGATTACTTCTTCGAAATGCTCTCGGCGCTTCAGACGGCCGACGAACGCACCAGCTTCTTTCTCCGGGCCCACATCGGCAACTACTCGCTCTTCCTCTCGGGCGTGTTCCCGGATCGCATCCGGTTTCGCGCCGAGGCGCGCGGGTTCCCCGATGTGAAGTACTACGACGCGCTCGGGAAGATGCAGTATCGCGCGGCCAGCGATCATCGCCTCGCGCAACGCTACGAAGTGGCGACCATATTCGACACGCTGGCCGAGCGTTTCGAAACAACGCGGATGGCGCTGAACGAGATCGCCGACCGCCTGTTCGCGCTCGAGAACAACTACGCGCTCGAACATCTCCTGAACCGGCATCGCGGGGAGGAGGGTTGATTTGTGGCGTCACGCATCGTGCGTGACGTAGAGGGCGGGGCCTGCATTCCCTATCTTTTTGTCGGAAACCTTGTCGGTCTTCGCTGTACCAGCCCTGCTCAAGTCCGACGCAAGCAAGGGATCGCGGGAGTGCTTCGAGCAGCAGTGCCTGTTTACTCAGCTCCATAGGCCGGAGCTCCGCAGGACGGCACCATCTGGCAAACTGGACTGGAATTGATAGACCAGACTATGCGGCTCCTACGGAGCTGGGGAACGAGTGAGCCATCAATGAAACGAGAACCGCAACGGCCTTCGGGTCAAGGGGAGAACATTCCACGCCGTTGAATTGAATGTTGAATGTTCCCGCCCCGCCAGATCCAGGCCCGCTACAGTTTCACCCGCAAACCCATCGACCCCAGACTCTCGATCGATCGCTCCGGCGAGTCGTGGTGCACCACCTGCCAGCCCCGCGCGCGGCCGGCTTCCACGTTTTCCAGCTTGTCGTCCAGGTATGCAATCGCCGACCCGGTCCGGCCAACGACCCGTTCGACCACCTGATAAATCCGCGGGTCCGGCTTCATCACGCCGTGTTCGTAGGAGAGGATGTAGCCCTGGAAATTTTGAAAGAACGGATACCGTTCCCGGACATGCCGGATGGCAAGGTCGTTCGTGTTCGAAAAGATGTAGGTGGGGACCCCCGCCCGACGCAGGGCGGCATGCAGATCGATCATTATTGGAATCGGGCTGAAGATGTCGCCGAAGAAGGATGCGAACTCGTCGGCCGTCCCCGAAAACCCGGTCAGCCGGCATATTTCCTCGAAGAACTCCTGGGTGGATATCTCGCCGCATTCGTACCGGTGGAGCAGCGGCGATTGGTCGATGAACAACCGCGTCTGGTCCACACTGGCTTCGCAGCGCTGCGCGATCCGGCGCGCCGCGATGGTGTAGTCGAAATCCAGCAGGACCTTTCCCAGATCGAAAACAACCGCTTCAGGAATCATTGCGGATCACTGCATTTCCCTGCGGCCCTCGAGCGCCCGGCTCAACGTCAGTTCATCGGCAAACTCCAGACCCGCGCCCGCGGGCAGTCCGTGGGCGATCCGCGTGATCTTCAGGCCGGGCCGCGCCAGGCGTTTCGCAAGGTAGAACGCCGTCGCGTCGCCCTCCACGTCCGTGCCCAGCGCAATCACAACCTCGCGGACAGGCTCCTTCTCGAGGCGCGCCTCGAGTTCGGCAATGCGCAGGTCCTCCGGTTCAACGCCGTCCAGGGGCGAGATCTTTCCGCCGAGCACGTGGTACTTGCCGCGGAACGTGCCGGACTTTTCGATGCTGAGGATGTCCACGGGCTGTTCGACAAGGCAGACCAGAGAAACGTCGCGCCGGGCGTCGCGGCAGATGTCGCAAGGCGATTCCTCGGTCAACGCGCCGCAAGTCTCGCAGAGCCGGATGCGTTCGCGCGCATCGAGGATGCTTTGCGCGAGTTGTCTCACCCGGTCGGGTTCCGCCTGGACCAGGTGCAGCGCGATGCGCTCGGCCGAGCGCGGACCGATGCCGGGCAGCCTGTTGAGCGCGGCGATCAGCGCCGCAATCGGTTCTGGCAATGGCATTGGTCGTCAGCGCAACCGCACCGTCACATCAGGCCGGGAATATTGAACCCGGCCGTGATCCGGCCCATTTCGGCGCTGGAAATCTCCCGCGCCTGGCTCAGGGCCTGGTTGGTTGCCGTCAGGATCATGTCTTCGAGCAATTGCGCATCCGCGGGGTTGATGGCCTGCGGGTCGATCTTGATGGACGCGATGGAACCGTCGCACTTGGCGATGACCTTGACGGCGCCGCCGCCGCTGGTGGCTTCGACGGTGCGCTCGGCGAGTTCCGCCTGGATCTGATTCATCTGCTGCTGCAGGCGGGCGGCCTGCTTGGCTAGTTTTCCGAGACTGGACATGCGTTCTGAGCGTTGGGGGTTGCAGTTGATCCGATCATACCCTGACATCCACGATCTGGCCGCGAAAGATTTCGAGGGCCTTTTGGATCAGGGGATCATTCTTGAAATCTTCTTTGTTCAGAGATATTGGCGCCGCCTTTTCTCTGGGCGGTTCAGCCGAGCGCGCCGGTCCGGGCTGCCGCCCGGGGGGCGCCGACACAGGGGCGGGCGCCGGAGCGGACGCGGACTCCGGGGCGGGATCGGCCACTGCGCGCGCAGCCGGGCGAGGGTTTTCGGCTTTGACAAATCGGATCTGGGAATTCGGATGCCCCAGCTCCGCCAATGTCGTCTGCAGCAGCGTGTGGTTCCGCGCATTGTCCACGAGCGCGATATGATCCTGAAACTCCGAGGGGAATCCTATCGTGAACACCCCTTTTTCAAACGAAACGGCGTGCGCTTCGAGCAGGTAAGTGCGGAGGAACGGGCTCGCCCTGCCCGCCGATTCCACCAGCCGGTCCCAGAGCTCGTCCAGGGAACCGGCGGCTCCAACAGAAGCCGCGTCCGGGCCCTCGTGAATGGCGGCGGGCTCGGCAGCGGCACTGAATAAGGAGGTTTCGGCGCGAAACGGTTTCGGCCCGGGCGCCGGCGACGGCGCCGTTGTCGGAATGGAAACCACTTCGCCGCCTGCGCCGCGCATCTCCTGAAGCCGCTTCAACACCGCATCGATGCTGACCGCGTTGCGCGCTTCCACGGCTTTCAGAAGAGCCACTTCCACCAGGATCTTCTTCGATGCCGCATCGCGAAGGCGGGTTTCCGCTTCCGCAAAGATCTCCATGATCCGCGTGAGGGCGGATGCGCCTGCAAGAGGAGCCTGTTCCCTGATGGCGGCCACTTCCGCTTCGGAGACTTCGAGCAGCGACAGGTCGCCGCGCGACGCCTGGAAGATCAGGAGGTTGCGGAAATGGTTGAGCAGATCGGACAGCAGGCGGCCGAGGTCCTTGCCGCCTTTCGTCAGCTCGTCCAACAGCCGCAACGCCGTTTCCACTTCGCCGGTCAACACTGCCCTGGACAGGTCCAGCAACTGTTTCTGCGCGGCGAGACCGAACATCGACAGAACGTCCGATTCCTCGATCTGCCCGCCGCAAAAGCTGATCAACTGGTCCAGCGTCGATTCGGCATCCCGCATGCCGCCGTCGGCGCCGCGGGCGATGGCATGCAGCGCTTCGGGCGTGATGCGCACGTCCTCGTTCTTCGCGATCCGATCGAGTTCCTTCACGATCAGCGACGACGGGATGCGCCGGAGGTCGAATCGCTGGCACCGGGAAAGGATGGTCGGCAGCACCTTCTCCGGGTCCGTGGTGGCGAACATGAACTTCACGTGCGCCGGCGGTTCCTCGAGCGTCTTCAACAGGGCGTTGAACGCTGCCGGCGTCAGCATGTGCACTTCGTCGATGATGTAGATCTTGAACTTCGACGACGCCGGCGCGTACTGGCAGGTTTCGCGCAGTTCGCGCACCTGTTCGACGCCGTTGTTGCTGGCGCCGTCAATTTCGAGCACGTCGATCGAGCGGCCCTCCGCGATCTCGCGGCAACGGGGATCGTTGTCGTCGAAATCCACTTTCGGTCCGCCGGTGCAATTGAGGCACTTGGCGAAGATGCGCGCGATGGTGGTCTTGCCGGTCCCTCGCGGTCCGCAGAACAGGTACGCGTGCGCGATGCGGTTCTGCTCGATGGCATGAGCGAGCGTGCGGGTGACGTGCTCCTGCCCGACCACATCGCTGAAGCGTTGCGGCCGGTATTTGCGTGCGATGACCTGGTAAGACATGAGCGTTTAAAGCCGGTTCCTGGGCGGTTCAGACATGCGCGCCGGGCATGGCGCATCCTCGACCGAAAATCCCTAATCGTAAATCAAAAAGTGCCAGGGTGACCACGGCAGATGTCGAGCATACTACCGTTGCTGCCTTCCGGCCCTGGCGGGGTTCGTAAGTCCACATTCCATGGGCCCTGGCAGCCGGGAATGTGCTGCACGCGCGGCTGTGCTTCAACCCTAAAAATCATTCTCCCGGCACAGCTCCGAAGCGCATCACCAGTTGAACCATCGCAGATCCTGTTTCCGGTGCAGGTACAGCAACCCCAGGATCCGCATCCCCACCGCGAAGAAGTAGAGGCCGACAAACTGCGACAGCAGCATGGGCACAACAGGGATCGGGAGGAGCCGTTCGAGCAGAATGGGCCCGAAATTGCCGGCCACATACGTCGCCGCCAGCACCGGCACCGCCAACGCATAGGTTCCGAATATCCGGAAAATGGAAGGAATCATGACCAGCGGATTCAGCGCCATCAGCGAATCGGCCATCGAAACGGCGAGGAACGAAATCGGAAAGTAAAAGCACCCCAGGATAAAAGCCGCAATCAGCGCCGCTGCTCTCCACGGCGCATCCTCCGGAATACTGTTCGACAGAATGATCCAGAGACCGAACGAAACCAGGAGCGTTCCGAAAAACTGAAGAACCAGCGACACCAGATCGCCGAAGCTGGAAAGATCCGGCCAGTCTGGCATCCTGTCCTCCCCGCTCGCCGACGCCACGAGGATACGCTGGAAATAGCAGATCATGTAGCAGGACACGAGCAGCATCAGGATCGCGCAGAAGAGCCCGAACAGGCGGCTCCAGGTGGACATCCACGCGACAACCGCCAGAAGCACCGCTCCGCCTCCAAGGAGAATAGCCCCGTCCTCGTTGAGCGGGTACTTGAACGCCATCCCGATCTGTTTCGCAAAGGACACCGGCTGCTTCTCCTCCACCCGAATCGTCGCGCGAAGCGGCGCGCACTCGACACCGCACTTGCGGCAGAACGGACGAACCATGGCCCGCTCGCTCCGGCGGCTGACGCAAAGATCGCAAAGAAGGTCGTTGCAGGACGGACATTGGTAGCGCGCCGCCGCTTTCGGATGATACCGGCAGAACGCGGCGTACACCGCACGCGCTTCGGCGGCATCGGCCTCGAAACGCAGCCGGATCTCTCCCAACTCCACCACCTGCCCGTTTCGCAGGACTGCTTCCGACACGGGTTCCCCGTCGATGCGGGTGCCGGTGGATCCCAGGTCCTTCAGCGTCACGCCGCCGTTCGTCACCGTGACCTGGCAATGCATGTCGGCCACCGACGGATGATCGATCTGAAAATCGTTCGCCGCGGCTCTGCCGAGCAGGTTGGCGCCCTGCTTCAACTCAATCTCCCACGCCTCGGCGCTATCCGGATTGACGATGAACCCTGGCATACTCGATCGCTTGCCGCCGTTTTTAGAACGCTATCCCGTTCGGGTCGATGGGAATTTCTCGCTGGATTTGTAGGCCCATGATCTCGCTTCAGGGCCCGACCGAGGGCAAGGCCCGCGCACCCGTTGCCGCTTCATGCATGGCGAGCAATTGCGCATGAAGCCGGCGCGCCATCGCCTTCCTGTCCGCCGGACCCGGCCACGCCGGCTGGAATCGCACGCTCGCTTCAAAACCGGGCAGGTTCAGCAGCCCCCACAAATGCGGGACAAACGTCGTGTCCCCATGATACGCGACATCACGGGTGACGTCGCGGCCGCCCGCGCGATATCGAATGAGGCCCGCCCACACCGGGCATGATGCCTCGATCGCCGACGCGAAGAGCGGAGTCCTGAACGGCAGAATCGTCGCGCCGTCCGAGCTCGTGCCCTCCGGAAACAAAACCACCGTTGCGCCGTCTTCGAGCGCCCGCCGCATTTTCTCCCCCACTTTGCGAACGTGCACACGCCTCTCCCGTTTCACAAAAATGGTCCCCGCCAGAACGGCGAACCATCCGAACAACGGCCAGTACTTGACGTCCCACCTGGAAACAAACACCGCCGGGGTGAGGGCGGACAAGACCAGAACATCGGTATAGCCGAGATGGTTGCAGACGAGCAACCCGCTGTCGGGAACCGGCCCCTCGGCCGCGTACTTCACGTTCAATATCCTGAGGGTGCGCTGCGTGGAACGCTGCAGCCACGCCGCGCGGTTCCTGCGGGCGTCCCGCCCCGGGCGAAACGCGCACGTGCGGAGGAAGTCCGCGATAATGAGCAGCAGCTCGCCCGCAAACCAGAGCAGCCGTCCCACCACGCGCAGGGGATGCCACCGCGCCTTCATGGACGCTAACAATGCGGGCTGGACCGCGTGAAGGCAAGGAACCGGGCAAACCGGAGCGGACTGGAATCGTACCGAAACGCGTCAATCCCGCGTTCGGAAGCGGGCGCGTGCTCAAATTCGGTACAGCAACCGACCGGGTTTCACTCAGGACCGCCGTCGCCTCCGGCAGTCTGCAGCCCGAGTCCGCCCGGAGACCCGGCTTTATCGTTTTGCACCGAAAAACGCCCGAACGACACCCTTCCGGGGCACAACATCTGCATCAAAGATCGCATGGACAATTTCTATGTAGCCTGTGATCTCGGGGCGGACAGCGGCCGTGTGTCGCTCGGCAGCCTGCATAAAGGCAGACTCACACTGTGCGAGATCCGCCGCTTTCCCAACAAGCCCATTCAGGAGAAGAACTCCCTGCAATGGGACATCCCCGGCCTCTACCACGAAGTGATCGAGGGGCTCCGGAGCATCGGCGCTCACGAAGAACCCATCGACAGCATCAGTTGCAACGCGTGGAATTCCGATTACATGCTGTTCGAGTCCGACGGAACCCTGATCACGCCCACCTACCATCACTCCGACCCGCGCAGCGAGGCGGGCATGAAAGAAGTGCTTTCCAGGATCCCGTGGGAGACCGTCTATGACGAGACCGGCGTCCAGAAGAACCGGGCAAGCACCCTGTTCCAGCTCGCTGTTGAAAAATCCAAACGCCTACACCGGAATCACCGCCTGATGCCGGTGGCCGACGGATTCAATTATCTCCTCGCCGGCGTGCCGCGCGTCGAAATGTCGTCCGCCAGCACCACTCAACTCTACAACCCGCAAACGAAAAGCTGGTCCGAGCGCCTGATCGAAGCCCTCCGACTGCCCCTCGAGCTCTTCCCGGAAGTCGTCCCTGCCGGCACCAAACTCGGCGCGCTCCGGCCCGAAATCGCAAGGGAAACCGGGGTCGAGAATCCTCAGGTGATTTCCTCCTGCTCGAACGAAATCGCCGCCGCCCTCGTCGGCCTGCCCGTCATCAAGGGCGAAGCCTGGGCCTACCTCCAGACCGGTCCCCATGCCGTCCTCGGAACCGAACTCCTGAATCCCCTCATCAACGACGTCACCCGGGAATGGAAGTTCACCAATGAGCTCGGCTTCGGCGGCGCCGTCCGATTCTCAAAGCAGTTGCCCGGCCTGTGGATTCTTGACGAGTGCCGCCAATACTGGCGCGAACGCGACCGCGAGATCGACGGCGATCTCCTGATGCACCTGGCCACCTCGTCGGAGCCCTTCGAATGCCTCGTGAACTTCTCCGACCCGCGCTTTGAAACGCCCGGCGACATGGTGCAGAAGATCCAGGCGTTCTGCCGCGAAACGGGCCAGCACGTGCCGCGCAAGCCCGGCCCCGTGACACGCTGTATTCTCGAGAGCCTCGCCCTGCTCTATCGCAAGACGCTGAACGAATTGTCGTGCGTCACGGGCCGCGACTTCTCCCGCCTCTATATCCTCGGCGAAAAAGGCAACAGCCTCCTGCACCATTTCACGGCCAATGCGCTCCAGATCCCGGTGTTCATCGCCCCGCCGAACGTGACCGCCATCGGAAACATCGTCGTCCAGGCGCTCGCCCTCGGCCACATCGCATCCATCGAGGAAGCCCGCGACATCGTGCGCAGCTCCTTCAAGATGGAAACCATCATGCCGCACGCGGCCGCCTGGGATGCCGCCTACGCGCGCCTGGCTGAACTGGTTCCCGTGGAACAGTCCAACGCCTGACCAACGGGCCCCGGACGGCGGACCCACTCTTGTCGCAGCGCAGGCGTCCTCGCCCGCAGATTCTCGCACTGTTTTCGGTGCGCAAACCCGCGGCAAAACCGAAAGCGGATTGCCCCGGAACCGTTCGATCGGCAGAATTCAAGCCGTGAACACGCTCTTCCTGCGCACGCGCCTGATCTCCAGAACCGTCATCGCGTTCGCTGTCGTGCTGGCAGCAACGTCCTGCACGCATCTCAGACCCGGCGGCAGCGCGAAAACCAGCGACATCGGATGGGATGCGGTTCCCGGCATTCTCGGGCGGATCCAGCCGCCGATCTTTCCGAAGCGCGAATTCGACATCACTGAATTTGGCGCGAAAGGCGACGGTGTGACGGATTGCACCGAAGCGATTCGAAAAGCCATCGACGCCTGCCACGAGGCCGGCGGCGGGCGGGTGCTGGTCAAGAGCGGCACATTCCTGACGGGAGCGATTCATCTTCGCAGCAACGTGGACCTGCACGTGGCCGAAGGCGCGACGCTGAAATTCAGTCCGGATCCGGCGAAGTATCTGCCCGTGGTGCGCACGCGATTCGAAGGCACGGAGTGCATGAACTATTCGCCCCTGATCTACGCCTTCGAGCAGGAGAACATTGCGATCACGGGCAAGGGCACGCTCGACGGGTCGGCTTCGTGGGAGAACTGGTGGTCGTGGGTGACGACGAATGTTCCCGCAAGCCTGCGGGCCAGCGGCCGGCGCCTGCTGGAAATGGCCGACGCCGGCGTGCCGGTGGAGGAACGCGTGTTCGGCCCCGGCCACGGGCTGCGGCCCAGCTTCATCCAGCCGTACCGCTGCCGGAACATTCTCATCGAAGGCGTGTTCATCACCAACTCGCCCATGTGGGAAATCAATCCCGTGCTTTCGACGAATATCATCGTGCGCGGGGTCACGGTCGTCAGCCACGGGCCGAACAACGACGGCTGCAACCCGGACAGTTCGCGTGACGTGCTGATCGAGAATTGCGTGTTCGACACCGGCGACGACTGCATCGCGATCAAGTCGGGCAAGAACGCAGACGGACGCCGCGTGGGTGTGCCTTCGGAGAACATCGTGATTCGGAATTGCATGATGAAGGACGGGCACGGCGGCGTGGTGCTGGGAAGCGAAGTGTCGGGCGGCGTCCGCAACGTGTTCGCCGAGAACTGCCGGATGGACAGCCCGAACCTGGACCGCGCGTTGCGGTTGAAGACCAACGGGGAACGCGGCGGCAGCATCGAGAATATTTTCTTCAGGAACGTGCAGGTGGGCCGCGTGGCGCACTCGGTCCTCACCATCGACCTCGTGTACGGCCGCGTCCCGGGCGGTCCATTCCCGCCGGTGGTGCGCAACGTCGTGATGGAAAACGTCACCGCCGCATCCAGCCCACGCGCGCTGTGGATCGTAGGCACGACCAATTCCATCATCGAAAACGTCCGGATTGAAAACTGCGAGTTCCGCGGCGTGGAAGGTCCGGACGTGCTGACGCGGTCGGGGTCCGTGCTGCTGAAGAACGTGACCGTGCAGCCGAGGTAGGGCGCTATCAGCGGTTCGTGGGGGCGGAGAATGTCTGCACGAACCGGATCATCGCCGCCGCCCGGGAAATCTCCTTCATTTGTTCCTCCCGATACTGCGCAAGTTGTTCAGGTGTCAGCACGCCTGCAGTTGAGCTTCCAGTCGCGCGGTTTGATCCCGGACAATGAGACCCGCCAGCGAGTTGGACCGAACAAAGTTTTTCGCCTTTTCCGAATTGATCCGACAGCGCACCGGACTAGTCTGTCTCGCATGAGCCGTCAATCACCTGGTTTCGTCCTGGTTTTCGCCCTTGTGTGTTGCTCCGGTCTCGAGTCCGTTCTGGCCGACGGCCCGTATCGGAATCGCGACAATCGATCGGTTTACGACCTTTCGGAGGGCACGTATCCTATTCCGTATCAGATGCCGCGGCGCGAGGAGATTGTGGAAGTGCTGCAACGCATCCGCGGTTATCTGGAAACGGCGGCGCCCACGCGCATCATCAACGACCGGACCGGGGACCAGATCACGGACTGGACGACGCCCATCGAGGACGCGTACACGGACCGCGGGGAGGCCCGCGCGTTCTACAATCTGGATTACACGATGGGCGTGACGCATTCGGGCATGCTGCTGTGCGCGGAGGTGACGGGGGACAAGGCGTTCACCGACTTCACGGCGCGGCATCTGCAATTCATCGCGGACGCGCTGCCGTATTTCCGGGCGCAGGGCGAGAAGTTCAACAAGGGGCGGCGAGGCGCGTTTCGCGCGATCCTGCACACGGAATCGCTGGATGATTCCGGGTCGATGTGCGCGGCACTGATCAAGGCGCGGCAGGCGGGCGTGGGACCGGACCTCGAACCGGTGATCCGGCACTGGATGGATTACATCAGCACGAAGCAGTTCCGCCTGCCGGACGGCACGCTGGCGCGGCAGCGTCCGCAGCCGGTGTCCCTGTGGGCCGACGACGCCTACATGAGCATTCCGGCACTGGCGCACATGGGCGCGATGACGAAGAACCGGGCGTTATTGGACGATGCGGCGCGGCAGGTGGTGCAGTTCTCGAAGTATCTGTTTGACCCGAAGACCTGTCTTTATGCGCACGGATGGCACGCGAACCAGCCGTTGAACCCGCAGTTCTACTGGGCGCGCGCGAACGGCTGGGTGATGATGGCGACGGTCGAACTGCTCGGCGTCCTGCCCGAGGATCATCCGCAACGCGACGAGATATTGAACTACCTGCGCGAACACATCCGCGCCGTGGCCAGGCTGCAGTCCGGCGAAGGGCTCTGGCATCAGATGCTGGACAAGAACGACACGTATCTCGAAACCTCGGCCTCGGCCATGTTTGTCTTCAGCATCGCGCGCGCGATCAACCGCGGGTGGATCAGCCCGGTAAGTTACGGTTCCGTGGCCCAGGCGGGCTGGATCGGCGTCGCGCAAAAGGTGAACCGCCGCGGACAGGTCGAGGGAACGTGCGTGGGCACCACGTTGGCCGGCGACAACGTGTATTACTATCATCGCCCGACCAGTCCCTACGCGACTCACGGCTACGGCCCGGTGCTGCTCGCGGGGGCGGAGATGATCCGGCTGCTGGAGAATCCGAAGATCGACATCCGCCACAGCGTGCGGACCTATCACTACATCCCGAAAGAGCCTTGAGGCGGCCTGAGCCGCTTGTCCACGCGCCGGTTGGGCGGATCTATCGGATGGATTCCAGCCCGGTGGCCTTGTTGGACGCCGTGACGGTGAAGAAATGCTGGCCCGGCTGCACAATCAGCATGCAGCTTCTTCCCGAGACATTCGTCACCAGCGTCCATTTCCATTTCGGCAATGCCAGGTTCGTAGTGTGATAGACGTTAAACACGATATCCAGGCTGGAAATCGGATATTCCCACATGAGCGTAACCCTCTTGGGAGCCGGCAATTCTATCGCCTGGCCATTGAACCGACCTGCCACGGAAATCAGTAGCGTAACTGCACCGACCAACAACTTATTCCGCATGCCCCATACTCGGCTCGGATCAAATACGGACACAGTCAGCCGCCGGCGCTTTGTTTTGTCGGCGGATTCGCCACGCGCTTGTAGGAAAATGACCGACGTTTCCCCGATGCGCGGCGGTGCCGGCCGAGAGGGAGCGCTTGGCGGAAGCGCGCGCCAACGGATTACAACGGGTCTGCGTGCGCGTCTTTCAATCGCTTGGCGCGCAGCTGCGCCTCATCCAGGAACAACTGCAGCAAGGGCGTCGTTCGCCCACGCCACATCGCCCCGATGAGCACGGGCGAAAAGCCGGGGAGCGGCAGCATGCGCACATCCCGCGACAGCTTCTTCTGCGGGATGGCAACGGACACGCCGATGCCGAGCCCGTTGGCCACATAGGTTTCGATCAGATCCACCGAGCTCGCTTCGATGGAGGGGAACCAGTCCACGTTCAGTTCCCTCAGTTTCTGTTGAAAATGCTTCGAAAGCGCTTCGCCCGGCGGCAGGCAGATCAGCGGATCATCGATCCTGTCGCGCTGCCACAATTGCTCGGCCGACGCGACCGTCGATGACGAATGCACGAGGAGAACGAGGGGCAATTCGAGCAGGACGAGCGAATGAACTCCGGCGGGCGGTTTTTTCTCGAGCACCGTCACGACGAGATCGATTTCCTCCTTGAGAAGCAGGGCCTCGAGTTGAACGGGGTAGCCTTCCCGAAGCGAAATGCTGATGCCCGGGAACTTGCGTTTCACTTCCCGAATCAGTTCCGGCAGGTGATCGCGGAGGATGATGCTGGACGCGCCGATGCGAATCTGGCGGGCCTGGCCGCCCTGGAGCTCGTTGGCAATTTTGTCGAGATTTGAAAAGAACGGCTGAATGAAGTTGTAGAGTTTTTCTCCGGCGGGCGTGAGCGCAAAGGGACGCCGCCGAAACAGGGTTACTCCGAGAAAGTCCTCGAGCTGCGCGACCTGACCGCTGACCGCGGGCTGCTGAATGCCATACGGGATGTTGCGCACGGCTTCCATAATGCCGCCGTGGCGGGCGACGTAATAGAACAATTCCAGGTGGTGGATGTTCATACATTGAGAGAATTGATGGCCCGGGCAGTTTTATCGATTCGCAAAATGCCATCAAGCATGGATAACGTCTTCCCCATGAATGCCTCACCGCTGAACGGCCTGATCCAGCCGGAACGCGTCATCGTGCGCCTTGCCGAAACCTCCGAGCGCCGTCATCTCTACCGGTTGCGCCACGAAGTTTACGCGTGCGAACTGGGCCAGCACGCTCCCAGCCCGGACGGCCTGCTGTCCGATGCCCTCGACGAGTTCAACGAATATATCGTTGCGGCGGTGGGTGACGTGATCCTGGGGTTCGTCAGCATCACGCCCCCGGGCGGAGGGCGATTCTCGATCGACAAGTACATCGCGCGTGGAGAGTTTCCGATGCTGTTCAGCGACCGGCTTTACGAAGTGCGTCTCCTGACGGTGTTGAATCCGTACCGCGGAAGGGAGCTGGCGCTCCTGCTCATGTACGCAGCGTTCCGCTGGATCCGCAAACGCGGCGGAGAGCGCGTGGTGGCCATCGGCCGCCGCGAAGTGCTCAGCCTGTATCTCCGCGTGGGCCTTGAAAAGCTCGGGCGCTCCATTCAATCCGGCGCGGTGCGATACGAGCTGCTCAGCGCGCGAACCGACGACCTCGAACACCGCCTGCGCAGGCACACCCCCATTCTGAACCGCCTCGAACGGGGCGTGGACTGGCGCCTGGATTGCCCCTTCCGCGAACCGGCCGCGTGCTTCCATGGCGGCGCGTTCTTCGACGGGATCGGAGTCGAGTTTGAAAAACTCGAGCGGCGGCATCGAATCATCAACGCGGACGTGCTCGATGCCTGGTTTCCGCCGGCGCCCGGCGTTGTGGATGCGCTGCGGGAAAATCTGGAGTGGGCCGTGCGGACGTCTCCGCCGACGGCCTGCGAAGGCCTGTTGCGGGCGATCGCGAACGCGCGGAGCGTGCCCGTGGATGCCCTGGTGCCCGGCGCGGGTTCCTCGGCGCTCATCTTCCTGGCGTTTCCACGCTGGCTGACGCCGGATTCGCGCGTTCTCCTTCTCGATCCGACCTACGGCGAGTATGCGCACATGCTCGAGCAGGTGGTCCGCTGCCGGGTGGACCGGGTGCGCCTGCGGCGCGAGCGCCACTACGATCTGGATGGCGAACGGCTCCGGCACCTGTTGAAACGAGAGTATGACCTCGTCGTGCTGGTGAACCCGAACAGCCCGACCGGCAGGCACGTCCCGGCGAACGTTCTCAAAAGCATCCTCTCCAACGCCCCGGGCCGCACGCGATTCTGGATAGACGAAACGTACGTCGAGTATGCGGGCGCCGTTGAATCGCTCGAGCGCTTCGCCGCCGCAAGCCGGAACGTCGTGGTCTGCAAGTCCATGTCGAAAGTGTACGCGTTGAGCGGCCTGCGGGTCGCCTATCTCTGCGGGCCGACGCCGTGGATGGCGGAATTGCGATCGCACACGCCTCCGTGGGCGATCGGGCTGCCGGCGCAGATGGCCGCGGTTGCGGCCCTGCGCGACCCGGGTTATTACGCCGCGCGCTATCGCGAGACGCATCGGCTGCGCGAACGGTTGAGAGCGGCACTGACCCGTTTGGGCTGGTACGTGGTCCCGGGCAGCGCCAATTTTCTTCTCTGTCACCTCCCTGAATCCGGCCCGTCGGCGGCGGCACTGGTGGATCGCTGCCGCGCGGCGGGACTCTATCTGCGAGACGCGGGCGGAATGGGCCGCAACCTTGGAACACACGCGCTGAGAATCGCCGTAAAGGATTCGGAAACCAACGCGCGCATGCTCGGCATCCTTGCGTCCGCATGGCAGACCGCTTCCGGAACTGCCCTGCGCGAGACCATAACGGAGACTTCTTCAGCGGCCGCGTGAGCCTCCGTTCGCTCCCCGGCAACGCCGGCCGTTCGAACAGGGCGCAGCATTTTTCATCGATTTCGAACCGTGGCGCCGCTAAACATGCGCAGCATGAAACCATTCGAAAACCAGGTTGTGGTCGTGACGGGAGCAGGCCGCGGGATCGGGCGCGCCATCGCGCTCAAGTTCGCCGCTGAAGGCGCGGACGTCGTGTGCGTTTCCCGCACGCAGGAGAACTCGGAGAAGGTGGCGGGCGAATGCCGCGCGCTCGGGCGCAAAGCGTGGGCCCACGCCGTGGACGTTTCGGACGCCGCAGCGGTGAACGCCGCAGCGGACAGGATCCTCGCCGAGTGCGGCCGCGTGGACGTGCTGGTGAACAATGCCGGCGTGACGCGGGACGGCCTGTTGATGCGGATGAGCGACGCGGACTGGGACGTGGTGCTGAACACCAACCTCAAGGGGGCGTTCCTTTTCACGAAAGCGCTCGTCCGGCAATTCATCAAGCAGCGCTCCGGGCGGATCATCAACGTGGCCTCGATCATCGGCCTGATCGGCAACGCGGGCCAATGCAATTACGCGGCCAGCAAGGCGGGCCTGATCGGCTTCACACAATCCGTCGCGCGCGAAGTTGCCTCGCGCGGCGTCACCTGCAACGCCATTGCTCCGGGGTTCATCGAGACGGACATGACCGCGGTGCTGAACGAGTCGTTGCGCGCGGAACTGTTGAAGAGAATTCCGCTGAACGCGTTCGGCCAGCCGGAGGACGTGGCTGCCGCCGCGCTCTTTCTTGCGGGCCCGGGAGCCCGGTACATCACGGGCCAGGTGCTGACCGTGGACGGCGGCATGGTCATGTGAAGCGCGGCTTTACGGCGTCAGGAGCGGCCTCTGAGGGCCCGGGAGGGCGCATTTTGAAATTTCGTGATTCGGGCTTGACGCCCCGGTGACGGTGGCATAGACACACAGCAAAACGAAGAGAACCGGAGACAACCATGGCTGAAAAAACAATCGAACAGCGAGTCAAAGAGATTATCGTCGAGCAACTCGGCGTGAACGCCGACCAGGTGACTCCCGAGGCCAAGTTCATCGAGGACCTCGGAGCCGATTCGCTCGACACCGTCGAGCTGGTCATGGCACTCGAAGAAGAATTTGGCAGCGAGATCCCGGATGAACAGGCCGAGAAACTGCAAAGCGTCGGCGACGTTATCAAGTACATCGAAGACCTGCAGCAGAAGTAGGAATTTGTGCAGCTTTTTCCGGGGCAGCTACAAGTGGCGCCAGCTTGGGCTGCCCTTTTGATTTATGTCGAATACCCCTGACGGACGGAGAGTCGTCATCACCGGCCTCGGAGTCGTCACTCCGATCGGATGCCGGGTGGATACTTTCTGGCAAAACCTCCTCGACGGCAAATGCGGCGTGGACCGCATCACCGCGTTCGATCCAACGCCCTTTGACGCGCAAATCGCCGCGGAGGTCAAGGAGTTCGATCCGACTCCGGCGTTTCCCTCTCCGAAGGAAGCGCGCCGGACGGACCGTTACTCGCAGTTCGGCATTCTTGCGGCCTGGCAGGCGTTGCGCGATTCGGGACTCGACCTGAACAAAACGAATCCCGAGGAGGTGGGCGCGTTCATCGGATCGGGCATCGGCGGATTGCAGACCACGAGCGAGCAACTGAAGGTACTGCTCGAACGCGGTCCGGGACGCCTCTCGCCGTTCATGATTCCGATGCTCATCTCGAACATGGCGTCGGGACTGGTCTCGATGTACTACAACCTGCGCGGTCCCAACTTCGCCACCTGCTCGGCCTGCGCGACCGCCAGCCACGCGCTCGGAGAGGCCTGGCGCACCATCAAAATGGGCGACGCCGTCGCCATGCTCGCCGGCGGCGCCGAAGCCACCATCGTTCCCATCGGCATCGGCGGGTTCTGCGCGATGAAAGCCCTCAGCACGCGCAACGACGATCCGAAGAAGGCGTCGCGGCCGTTTGACAGGGAACGCGACGGTTTCGTGATGGGCGAAGGCGCGGGCGTGTTGCTGCTGGAGGAACTGGAACACGCGAAAAAGCGCGGGGCGAAGATCTACGCCGAGTTCGCCGGCTACGGCAACACGGCGGACGCGCATCACCTGACCGCGCCGTCACCGGGCGGCGAAGGCGCGGCTCGCTGCATGCGGATGGCATTGCGCAACGCGCGCCTGAACACCACGGACATCTCCTATATCAACGCGCACGGCACCTCCACGCCGCAGGGAGACGTGGCCGAAACCCAGGCAATCAAAGCCGTTTTCGGCGAGCACGCGCGCAAGCTTGCCGTCAGCTCCACCAAGGGCGCCACCGGCCATATGCTTGGCGCCGCAGGCTCGGTGGAGATGGTTGCCTGCATCAAGGCCATCGAAACGCAAACGGTCCCTCCGACCATCAATTACGAGTTTCCGGATCCGGAGTGTGATCTGGATTACGTGCCGAACACGGCGCGGCAGATGCCCGTGAACGCCATCGTGAACAACTCCTTCGGTTTCGGCGGCCACAACGCCAGCCTGGTGGCCACTCGGTTCAAGGGCTAGCGCGCCCGCAAGTTCAGCCGACACGCGGGTCGGCAGGATCGCTCCGTGAACGCCACCCGTTCATCGACCCGCTCCTTCCCTTGCGAGTTGTCGCTGCCTTCTTTGCTCCTTCCATGCAGTGACGAATGTTTCCTGAGCGAGGTCTTCGCTGTAACTCAAGCTTCCCGTCGCGCTGTAAGCCAGCGAACACACCATGGATTGGTAGCGCGCCACAATCTTTCCAAAGGCGTCGCCATTGCCTTTCAGGCTTTCAGCCACCAACCCGGCGTCGTTCTGCGCGGCAGCTTGCATTGCTGTGTGCGGTATCATATCACCGCATACGTGGCGATATCAGCCGGAAAGGTGACAGGGATTCTATGGCGGTGCCGCCAGTTTCCATTGCTCCTGAATCCGCCGCGGGCGCACCTCCCGCGCCGCGCCACCGAACGAAACGTAAAGAATGATCTCGTCTTCACCGGCGGGCCGCGACTGCATAACGCGATAACTTCGCAGTTTCCCGATTTCCTCGGCAGCGCCCAGGGCTATCTGCTCATCACTCAGGTGTTAACAACGGGAAGTGCGAGCTCAACTGATGGGGACAGTGTCGCCCTCCTGGCCAATTTGGGTCCACGTCGTGAACTCGGGGAAGGATTCGCAGAATTCCGCGAGAGCCGGGATGACCGCGTTGACGTGCCGGGACTTCAAGTGTGAGTCGATGTCCCTTTGCGTGGCCCAGTTTTCGTAGAACAGGAAGCGCCCCGGATGATCGGCAGAAACGTGAAGGTCGTAGTTCAGGCAACCCTGCTCGCGGCGGGTCTGGCTCAGCAGGCCCAGCAGCGCGAGGCGCAGGTCGGCTTCCTTCCCGGCCCGGGCCTGGAAAATGGTGATCACCGTGATCGGCGTTGTGTTGTTCATCAGAATCTCATCCAAGAGATTGAACGATGCCTTCCGCGGCCGCGCGCGGATCGGCTGCCGCCGTGATCGGCCGGCCGATCACCAGCCAGTTCGCGCCCGCCTGCAATGCCTCCCGCGGCGACAACGTCCGCTTCTGATCGTCTCCCGCATCGGCCCCGGTCCGGATGCCAGGCGTCACCAACTGGATGCGCGACGGAAGGACCTGCCGCAGCATCGCGATTTCGAGCGGCGAGCAGACGAGGCCGCCGATTCCCGCTTTGACGGCGAGGGAAGCCAGGCGTTCCACCTGCCTGCCCACGTTCGTGTCGCACCCGGTTTCGCCCAGCGCCGCCGAATCCATACTGGTCAGCACAGTCACCGCCAGAAGCAATGGGGCATTCACACCAGCCTGTGAAGCGGCGGCTTGAGCCGATTCCGCCGCTGCGCGCATCATCTCCAGCCCGCCGCTGGCGTGGATGGTCAGCATCTGTACGTCAAGCCGGACCGCCACCGCCACGGCGCGCGCCACGGTATTCGGAATATCGTGAAACTTCAGGTCGAGGAACACCGGCGCGCCCGCCGCGCGCACACGCCGCACGATCTCGGGCCCCGCTGACGTGAAGAGCTCCTTGCCAATTTTGAAACCGCCGACAACGGGAGCCAGCCGGGAAACAAGGGTCATGGCGCGGTCCGCGTCCGGGACATCGAGCGCGACGAGAATCGGGTTATGCACGGCGCCAAGTTGCGGGGCGACCGGCCGGTTCACAAGCCGAAATGAAGCAGGAGTCGAGGGCCGGCCGGGCCGGCCACCCTGATTTCCTCCGGCCGGTCCCGTTTTGCATTCCCGTTTCGTGTGCTAGATTGCACACGCAAACCATCGTGACGGATTGAATGTCATTCAACCTGCGCCAGGACTATGAGAAACACATGGATTGTCGTGACTGACCTGGAGGAATTGAAAGCGTATCGCGTGGACTCGGATCCCCTGTACAGCAATCCGCGATTGGAACTCGTGGACCATGCTCGCACCACCGCGAACCGACGGCTCGTGGAGGAAGTGACGGATCAGGCAGGGCGCTTCCCGCGCACGGGCGTCGGCCCCAACGGCGTCGGCGGCATGGCCCGGGGCGAACGGCACAACATGGAGCTCGAAAAGCGGAAACGCTGCATTCGGAAACTGGCGGATCACCTCAATTCGCTGCTCCGGAGCGATGAAGTCGAGCGCTGTTTCCTGGCGGCCAGCCGTGAGATCCACAACGCGTTGCTGCAGGAAATCGACCCGCGGTTGCGCGCCAAGGTGGAAGTGGATGTGGCCGCGGACCTGACCAATGTCCCGAAATCCGAACTGTTGGGGTACTTCAAGTCCGCTCGAACCGCGGCTCACCCGTAAGCGTTGCTTTCGGCGAGGCAGGTAATCCGCCGGCCGAACGCCCGACCGGCGTCACTCCGCAGGAACCGCCGGGGCGCGACGAACGGATTACTCGTTCAGCCCCCAGTGGGCGTAGCCCCATTCGCGGAATGGATCCAGAGGCGCGTGCCGGCCCGCAAGCCCGGACTCGCCCGCCTGCTGCGGAACGACGGGAAGGAACTCCAACCCAAGGCGCAATGCCACATAGTGGAAATGCGTCAGGACGGCCTTCACCGCTTCGTCCGACGCAACCGGCTCGACAATGATCACGGCCAGGGCTCCATCGCGGCGCGTGCGCCGCTCGAGGACGCGGCCCAGCCACTGCTGGAGGTCGAAAGAGAGGTCCACCCCGTGGACGGAGAACATCAGGATATCGGCCAGCGCCGCCGCCTCGGAGGCTCCATGGGCGAGCGTGGCATCGTTCAGATCGCTCAGCCGGTACGGCTGCACTGAAAACGTCACTTCCCCTTCCAGGTGGGCGACGACGCGCCCGCAGCGTTCCATGGCGTGAGCGAGAGTGAAACTATCCTCCGCGAGCACAACAATGCGGCATGGATCAGTTGCCTCCAGCGAAAGCGTGTCTTGCACCCAGGCTGCCTTGCTCATTTCCGGACCCTTTCCAGGTCCGCCAGTTTTGCCCGGAGGTGGCAGGCGTTTTACCGGCAGACCGCCTCTGTCCGTATTTCGCACCTCGGGCGACCCGACTTGCAAGACAAAGTTATTCACACCCGTTCACACGTTGTGCACAGGACCGCCGCATGCCGAATCACCCGCTTCACAGCCTGCTGCGCGTTATCCTCCCGCAACGATCTTCACAATTTCCAGGTTGTCCCCCGGAGCGAGCTGGCGCCGTGAAAACTCGGACGGCGCGACAGCCTCGAAGTTGTGCTCCACAACGACGCTGCGCGGGGGAAGATTCTGCGCGCGCAGGAACTCCTCAATCGTGCAGGGGAACGTCACCGGCACCTGCCTGCCATTGGCCGTAATCACGTTCATAACCGTCAAAACCGCGACATGGGCTGACGCATCCGGAAGTTCATCCCGACGTCAACGCCGCATCCCAGTCCTTCCATACCGGCTCGTAGCCAAGCCGCCGGAGCAACGCCGCGACTTCGGCCGGCGAGCGATGATCCGCAATCTGGAACTGCTCGGTCGCATTCAGCGCCGTGTCGCCGTTGGCCGCCGGCGCCCACTCGCTGGAACCCGACGCCAGCGCCACCAGCCGGCCGCGCACGGTCTGGTGCAGGTTCTCGCGACCGGCGCCGGTGTAGCCGCCGGGCTCGGTGTGGCTGCCCGCGCTCATCAGCGTGATGCCGAGCGGAATCAACCCGTCGCGCAACGAAGCCGATTCCCGCGTGGACAACACCAGCCCCACGTCCGGGAACATTAATCGAAACGCGCAAACCAGTTGCGCCAGTTCGCGATCACTCATTTGCGTCAGCGGCTGGAACTCTCCCGCGCAGGGGCGGAGCCGCGTCAGGGAAATGGTCACCGACGCCTTCCAGCAATTGCGCAGCAGGTAATCCGCGTGCGCGGCGACGCAAATGGCTTCTCGCCGCCAGTCGGCAAGCCCGTAGAGCGCGCTGATCCCGAGCCGCCGGAACCCGGCGGCGTAGGCGCGCTCCGGCGTTTCCAGGCGCCAGTCGAAGTTGCGCTTTGGCCCGGCGGTATGCATCTCCGCATACACGGCGCGATCGTACGTCTCCTGGTACACCACCAGGCCATCCGCGCCTGCGCTCACCAGCGGACGATACTCGTCCGTCTCCATGGGGCCGATTTCGAGCGAGATGGACGGCCAGGTCGCGTGCAGCATCGAAACGCACTCGCGCAAGTACTCCCTGGAGACGAACTTCGGATGCTCGCCAGCGACCAGCAGCAGGTTGCGAAAGCCCTGGTCGTACAGCGCCGCCGCCTCGCGCTTTACTTCGTCCACGGACAGCGTGACACGGAGGATCGGGTTGTCCCTGGAGAACCCGCAGTATTTGCAGTTGTTGATGCACTCGTTCGACAGGTAGAGCGGGGCGAACAGGCGCACCACGCGGCCGAAACGCTGGAGCGTGAGCGCATGCGCGCGGCGGCCCAGGATTTCGAGCGCTTCACCCGCCGCGGGCGAAAGCAGTACCGCAAAGTCCGGCAACGTCAGTCTCGGCCTGCGGACAACGGCACGGACCTGCTCGGAAGTGGCTGCCATGGACCGGCGCATCAGCGCGTCCATCGGCAACGAATTCAATTCAGCAACAAAACTCACGTGAGAAACGTAGCAGAGGCCCGCTTGAAGTCGAGTCGCCCGCGGCCTCCCGCATCCTCCCGCCAAGACACTTTTGCCTCTTCTGTCGGTAAGCAGAATTATGAGTCAACGATCCCCTCCAATGCGCCTCGATTTGAGTCCATTCGGGCGGCCGCTGCCGGAATTGGAATTTGACCCCTCCGCCGCGCGTTGCTAGCTTGCGCTTCCCCCTTTCCCGGGGATGTATGCGACACACGATTTCGATTCTGGTGGAAAACAAGTTCGGCGTGCTCACGCGCGTCGCAGGCTTGTTCAGCGGCCGCGGTTACAATATCGATTCGCTGAACGTCGCTCCCACGCATGATCCGACGGCCTCCCGCATGACGGTCGTCACCCACGGCGACGAAGCCACGCTCGAACAGATCATCAAGCAGCTCAAGAAGCTGCCCGACGTCCTCAAGGTCCAGGATTTCCGCGACGGCGAGTACGTGGATCGCGAACTGGTCCTCGTCAAGGTTGCCGTCGATTCAAAATCCCGCGCCGAGGTCATGCAGATCACGGACATCTTCCGCGCGAAGATCGTCGATGTTCAATCGAAGAGCCTGACGATCGAGATCACCGGCGACGAAAGCAAGGTAGGGAAGTTTCTCGAACTGATGAACGCCTTTGGCGTGCTCGACGTGACGCGCACGGGCAAGGTCGCCATGCCGCGCAAATAAACCGGCGCCTCAACCGCACGTTCTCAACCTCTGAACCCTTAACTCTGAACAAACGATGCCAGCAAAAGTATACACGGACAAAGATGCCGACCTGAGCGTCCTGCGGGACAAGACCCTCGCCGTGCTCGGGTTCGGTTCCCAGGGCCACGCCCACGCGCTGAACCTCAAGGACAGCGGACTCAACGTGATTGTCGGCCTGTACGAGGGCAGCAGGTCCATCCCGGTTGCCCACGAGAAGGGATTCGAAGTGGTTTCGACGGCGGAGGCGGTGCGCCGGGCGGATGTGATCATGGTGGCGTTGCCGGACACGAAGCAGCCGGCGGTGTATGAGCGGGACATTGCGCCGAACCTGAGCAAAGGCAAGACGCTGCTGTTCTCGCATGGTTTTTCGATTCACTTCAAGACCATCGTTCCGCCGAAGAGCGTGAACGTCATCATGGTGGCGCCCAAGGGCCCGGGCCACATTGTCCGCCGGCAGTACACGGAGGGCAAAGGCGTGCCGAGCCTGATCGCGGTCTATCAGGGCGGCCGGGAGGCCAAACGGATCGCTCTGGCATGGGCCAAAGGCATCGGCGCCACGCGCGCGGGTGTCATTGAAACCAACTTCAAGGAGGAAACGGAGACGGACCTCTTTGGAGAACAGACCGTGCTGTGCGGCGGATGCAGCGCCCTGGTCCAGGCCGGATTCGAAACGCTGGTTGAAGCCGGGTATTCGCCCGAAATGGCCTACTTCGAATGCCTGCACGAGTTGAAGCTCATTGTCGATCTCATGAACGAGTCCGGCATCAGCGGCATGCGCTTCTCGATCTCGGAAACGGCCAAGTGGGGCGATGTCACCGTCGGCCCGAAAATCATCGACGCCAGTGTCAAGAAGCGCATGAAAGCGGCGTTGAAAGACATTCAGTCGGGCAAGTTCGCCCGGGAATGGGTGAAGGAATACCAGACCGGCTACAAGCGCTACAACGCGCTGCTGAAGAAGGGCGAGAAGCATCCCATTGAGAAAGTGGGCGCGCGGCTGCGCTCGATGATGCCGTGGATGCAGAAGCGCCAGATTAAGGGCGCGCAGGCGGCGTATTGAGTCGAAGCGAAGCCATAACTTCCGCGTGGTGTTTGACACTGCAGTTGTTATATTTCGCCCATGGTGCGAGGTGGCCAACTGCTTGTCTGCGCTGTCACTCTGTCCATGTGCCTCGGGGCGGCCCATGCGGCGGTCGATGACGTGGCGGCAACGCCGTATGGCAGCATCGTGGCAAGGAATGTCTTCGGGTTGAAACCTCCCCCGCCTCCGCCCGAGCCGCCGAAGCCGCCGTCAACACCCCCGCCGAAGATCACCCTGACCGGCATCACGACCATTCTCGGGAAGAAAAAGGCGCTGATGATGACCCAGTCGCCGAAGCAGAAGGAACCGGAGTACTACACACTTTCCGTCGGCGAGCGCCAGGGTGAGATCGAAGTCCTCGCCATCGATGCAGAGAAGCGCATTGTGGTGGTGAAGAATCATGGGCAGGAGGAGACCCTGGATTTCGAAAACAACGGAGCCAGGTCCGCTCCCGCTCAGCCCCTGCCCGACGCGCCTCGGCCGGGAGTTCAACCTGCTGCGGCCGCTTCAGGCGGGCGACCGACGCCCACTATTCCCACGCGCACGCTGCGGCTTCCTCCGGCGCCGGGCAACCAGTAACGCCAGGGCCGGATTACCGCCGCTTGCGCTGCTCCTGCTGCTGCCGGCTGCGGATTTCCTCCTGCTGCCGGTCGAACTCCTTTCGTTCGAATTCCTGCACTTCGGCGTCAGCGCGGGTCACGCCGGGAAGGCGGTCCTTTTCCGCCGCGGACGCCAGCGCGGCGATCTCCGGTGTCTTCAACACGGTGGGCCGCATCAGCACGATGAGCTCCTTCCGCGATTTCGAGCTGGACCGGCTTGAGAAGAGCGCACCCAGGAGGGGGATGTCCTTGAGGATCGGCACGCCGCTGACGTCCTTGTTGGTGGAGTTGCGAATGAAGCCGCCGAGCATGACGGAATCGCCGTCGCGGACGGCCACATTGGCGGCGAACTCGCGCGTGGTTGTGTTGGGCACGTTGCCGACGCCGGTGATGGCCGTTGATCCGCTGACTTCTTCAATCGTTTCGTAGATCTCCATCACGACGAGGCCATCCGGGTTGATGAACGGAACGACCTCGAGGCCGATACCGACGCGCAACTGCTGATAGGAGGAAGAGGGGCCGCCGAAACCGCCGCCGTAATAGGTGCCGGTGACGTAAGGCACGGTACTGCCGACGAAGATCCTCCCGGGCGTGGCATGCGAGGTCAGGATGCGGGGCTTCTGAATGACATTGATCCGCGAATCGGTCGCCGCTGCCTGCACGGCAAGATCGAAGTCGCCGTTGAATCTGCCGAAATACGTCAACCCCGCGCTCGTGGGAAACGTATTTGTGCCGCCGCCCGAAAAGAAGTCCGCAAGATTGCCCAACAGGTTGTTCTCGTTGTTGGACGCGCCCCCGACCTCGGCGCTGCCGGCTTCGCCCTGCCGGTGCTGGCCGGCGGACACTCCGAAAAGCCATGAGTCATCCAGTTGCACGTCCATGATGATGGTTTCGATGAGCACCTGCGGCAGGACGATGTCGAGCTTGGCAATGATCGTCTTGATCATTTCCATGTCCTGCCGGGTGGCGAAGACCAGGAGGGAATTGCTGCGTTCGTCCGCGAGAATCTTGGTCTCGCCAAGGATCTGAAGCTCGCCCTGGTCAGAAGCGCGCTCGATGATCCGTCGCAGCCGGTTCTGGAAGGAGTCTCCCGCGGCGGCCGACGCCGTCGCAGCCGTGCCGCCGCCGGTTGCCATGGGCACGTACGGCTGGTTGTAGCCTCCCTGATTGTAATAGCCCCCGGTCGTGCCGGAACGCCCCGCCGGGTAGCGCCCGCCCATCCGCTGTCCGCCCACGCTACTGCGCTGGGTGCCGATGGTAGCCGTGGTTCCGCCGCTGCCCAGGCTGCCCAGGGCCTCGGCCATGTCCACCGCCTTCGCGTATTTGATGGGTATGACCTCCGAGACCAGCGGCGTGGGCACGGCCTGGTCAATTTTTTCGAGCATCTCGAGCATGCGCGCCACGTTCTCGGCGTAATCCCGCAACACAATCATCTGACTGCTGTCGATGGGAAGGACCGAGTTTGGAATGCGGGCGAACTGTTGCAGCACCTGCGCGGCCTCGCTGGGCTTGATGTATTCCAACTGCTCGATGTGCGTTACAAACTGCCCGAACTCGGGCAGCTCGTCGGCGCCCCGCGGGTCAGGTCTGGCGCCGCCCGTATGAACCTCCTGCTGCGGCAGGACCGTCACAAACTTCTCGCCCCGGTTGATCATCGCGATCCCGCTCAGGGCAAGCACCGAATCCAGCGCCTGAATGGCTTCCTGCCGCGTCAGAGGAGTCTGTGTCCGCAGCGTCACCTGGGCCTGCGGCAGATTCGGGGGGCGAATCAAAGTCCGATTGACCAGGTCCGCGTACACCTCGAGAACCTGCTCCAGCGGCATGTTGCGGAAATCAATCTCGCCGGCAGGAAGGACTTCTTCCACGTCCGCAGCAGCGGAAGAACCTGCCCCCTGGGGCAGCGGTGCGGGCACTCCTGTTGGCGGGGTTGCCGGCGTGGTCGCCGGCTGCCCGGGAATTGTCACCGGTTGCTCGGCAGGCAGCACCGGCTGCGCGGGCGTCTGGGCCGGCGTCACAACAGGCGTCCCCTGCTCGGCCGCAGCCGCGGCGGGCTCCGCCGTCCGCACCGCCTCGGTTTGCGCCACGGGCGGAGGCACGAGAACGTTGGTCTGGAAAGCCCCGGACCCGGCGGGTTCGACGTCCGCCACCTGCGCCGGCGTCTCGGGTTCGCCCTGGAGCGCCGCGGCGTCCAATGGCTGGAATTGCAGGTCGGCGTCCTTCCGTGCCGTTTGCGAGCACGAAACGACGAGGGACAACAGCACAAAGGGCAAAAGTCTTTTCATGGGTCTATCTTTGCGTTGCTCTTTGACCGGCCGGTTGCGGCGATGCGGCCGGTGGGTTTGCCCGGCCCGCGGCGGCCGTGGCGCGCGCCGGAGCGCGCCCGGATGGCGGACGCGCCTTCTTCTGGTAGCTGGCGACAAGAGTGACGGTGGCGGACAAACGATGCCGGGCCTGGTCGGGCCGAATCGACAATTCCCGAGCACGGATGAGCGACGTTCCCGATCCGATCGAGTAAAGGAAATCCACCAGTTGCCGTTCATCGCCCTGGACCGTAACGCTGTGAATCTGCTCGATGAAGAACTGGTTGGTATTGACCGAGGTTTTGCCGGCACCGGTAAAGCCCAATCCGCTGCGAGCAACGTGGGCCTGGATGGTGCGCAGAAATTCGTATGCCTGTTCCTCCGCCGGCACGTCCGCGCCCTCGCTCATGAGCTGTGCAATCTCTTTGTGCAGGTGAGGAATTTTGTCCACTTCGGTCTGGAATTTCGTCTTGTTTCTATAGGCGGTCTCCAACCGCCGTTGCAGCCTTCCCCAGTCCGAGAAATGCGGCCAGATCCAGAAGATGTTCACCACCACGAAAAACAGGAGCCCCACGCCGACCACGAATCGACGTTCAGCAGGGTTTAATCGTGACAGGTAGCCGTTCACTTTTGTGCCCGTCTGAGGTTCAGGTCAAAGCTCCAGGTCATGTTCGCGCCGCGCACGGTCGGGCGAGGCAGCTCCACGGTTCGCTGATCAAAGAGGTACTGCCCCCGAACGCGGGCTTTGCGAAGGTTGTCGCCAAAATCCGTAAGCGCGCGGTACCCGTCGGCGGGGCCCGTACCCGTAAGACGCAGTGTCTTCCCTCCCGTCAGATTCATCGTATCGAGGGTAAAGTCCGTCGGCAGCGCCTCCGCCACCGCCAGCCAGCAGTCCAGCGCGGCGAACTTCAGTTCCTGGCCTTCCTTGAGGACCTGGAGCTGCGCCTGAAGCTGGAGCGAGTTGGTGTACGCCGCCGCCAACCCTTTGACCTCCTGTTCCACTGCAGTTGTTCGGTATTGCAGGACGCCGAGCGCGACGAAATACACGAGCAGGCCCACCACATATAACGCCAGGACGGCCCCCAGGCCTCGCATCCACAGGCGATCGACGAACTGCTGGCGATAGCGCGTCGCGTACTCGGGCGGCAACAGCGTGAGTTTCGGATCCGACTCCGCCGCCCGTCTCGCTGTGCGGGCCGCCAGCTCCTGCGGCGGCACCGGCGGAACCAGTTCCACAGGCTGATCCAGCCCCTGCTGCAACGGAGCGAGCCAGTCTTCCGCAAGCGCACCCTCGGCGACGAGATGCCACCTGGGCTCCGACACAAGCCACCCATCCAGCTCCCCGGCCCAGGCCATTTGCGTCAATTGATCCCTCAAGCCCGCCGCCCGATCGCCCTCGGCGGACAGGGTCAGCAAATCCACACTCTGAAGGATGCCCCCGTACCACCACGCCACCAGCGCCGTGTTCCTGCCGCCTCGCACTTCCGGATAGATCCAGGCGCCATCCTCATCGATCTTCGTCGCCCGGATCTGGTCCAACACGGGCAACTCAAGGCGATCAGCGAGGTAACCCTCGGTTTCCAGCGTGTCGAGGAACTCCTCCACGACGCTTCGCGCCACGATCAGGACGATGACCGTCTGCATGGTTCCCGCCGCATGCGGAATGGTGTCCATCGTCCAGACGGCATGCGCGACGGGAATGGGCGAGAGCTTCTCCAACTGGAGCTCGACCATGGATCGCGTTTCCTCGGGCGTGCTGTTGGGAAATTGCGCGACGCGAATGAAGACGTGCTCCGGCGGAAGCCACGCCACGTTCAGCTTCTTTTGCCAGAGCGAACTCCAGCTCTTGCTCACCAGATTCGGGGCGACCGGCTGGCCCGGCGGGCTGGTCAGCTCCCGGTTCAACCGGAACGAGCCGCCGTCGAATTGCCACAGGCGCCTCGCGTCGGGCGTCACGGACAGGATGTTGCAGGAGTGCCAGCGGGCCATATCAACGGGAGGAGACCGCGCGATGCAAAAGACACCCGCGCCGGCGGCCGCCCGGGTCTTGCCTGACATGCCGGTTCGTCATCATCGTCTGGACAGGATCTCCGTTTTGTCCTCCATCAGCGCGTCCAGATGTTCTTCGACCTGGGTCACGCGGAGGACTTCCTCGATGGTGGTAATCCCGGCGCGCACCTTGTTCCAGCCGTCGGTGCGCAGCGTGCGCATGCCCAGCTCGATCGCGCGCTGGGCGATGGTGGAAGCGGCGGCGCGATTCAGGATCAGCGGGCGCAACTGCTCGTTCAGCAACAGCAACTCGTAAATCGCCAGCCGTCCCTGGTAACCCAATTGCCGGCAATCCTCGCATCCCGCCCCGTGATAAAACTTCGCCGTGTCAATCGCATCCTCCGGAAAGCCGATGCGCTTCAGATAGCTGCGCTCCACCTTCTGCTCCGTCTTGCAGTTCGGACAAATCGTGCGGACCAGGCGCTGCGCCAGCACGGCTTCAACCGACGACGCCACCAGGAACGGCTCGATCCCCATGTCGATCAACCGCGTGAACGCGCTCGGCGCGTCGTTCGTGTGCAGCGTCGAGAACACCAGGTGCCCCGTCAGCGCCGCGCGAATCGCAATCTCCGCCGTCTCAAGGTCGCGAATCTCCCCCACCATGATCACATTCGGGTCCTGGCGCAGGATGTGCCGCAGCCCCACCGCGAACGTCAGCCCGATCTCCGGCCGCACGGCGATCTGGTTGATCCCCTTCAACTCGTACTCGACGGGTTCCTCGATCGTGATGATGCGCTTGTGCACGGAGTTGATCGTGCTCAGCATGGCGTAGAGCGACGTCGATTTGCCGGAACCGGTCGGCCCGGTGACCAGCAGAATCCCGTGCGGCTTCACGATCAGCTCGCGGATCACCGCCTCGTCCTCCGGCGAAAACCCGAGCTTGTCCAGGCTCAGAAAGATCTTGCCGCGCGACAGCAACCGCAGCGACGTGCTCTCGCCATACACCGTCGGCACCGTGGACACGCGGATGTCGATTTCCTCGCCTTTGATCCGCACGTTGATGCGTCCGTCCTGCGGCAGCCGTTTCTCCGCGATGTTCATCCCGCTCATGACCTTGATGCGGGAAAGGATCGCCGATTGAAAGCGTTTCAACTGCGGTGGCATCGGCGTCTGGTGCAGAATGCCGTCGATGCGATACCGGATGCGCAGCTCGTCCTCCTGCGGCTCGAGGTGGATGTCCGTCGCCCGATCCTTGTAGGCTTCCCAGATGACCTGGTTGACGAACTTGATAACGCTCGCCTCCTGGTCGCTCTCGGTGATTTCCTTGTCGCCGACGAGCAGTTCCAGGGGTTCGTCCTCGGCGATCTCGCCCATCTCGTCCAGCGTTTCGGCGCCGACGCCGTAATACTTCTTGAGCGCTTTCTCGATGTCGGCCCTGGGCGCGAGGGCGAACTGCACCGGGCATTTCGCGTCGAACCGCACCGCGTTGAGCATCGCCGTGTCGAAGGGATTGCTGACCGCGACCTGGACGGCGCTGTCGAACACGTTGGTCGGCATGACGGAGTATTGGAAGGCCACCTTGGTGGAGATGCGGTTGCGGGCGGCGGCCGGGATGTCGTGCCGGGAGATTTCGATATAGGGCCAATTGAGCGCCTGGGCGAGCTTCTGGAGGAACATGTCCTCGGCGATGCCGCGCTCGCGGCAGATAAAGGCGAGCAGCGACTCCTGAGAGCCGCTCTCGACCGCCACACGCCAGGCCTTGCTGTGCTCGTTGAACTGCTCAGGAGTCACCAGGCCCATGCGGGCGAAAAACTCTTTCAGCGATATGAAAGCCATTCAGCCACCAGACATTTACCCTAGAATTACACGCGAAACTAAGGAAAGTTCCGCAGGGGGTCAAAGTTTATTCAGAGGACCGATGGGCACCGATGGGCGGAGATAGGGAAACATTCCTCTTGCCTTGCGGGTCCGGCCCTCTTAGGTATTCCCCGTGATCAGCCGGGGCCGGATTCGACCACCCAGCGGGTTTCGCGACCTGGAAAGGCGGCCGCGAAAGCCGTAACCGGGCTTGCCCCTGCACGGTCTGTAGGAATGGAACTGCAGACTGTCCGGGAGATCTCCGGCGATGCAGTGCAGTGAAACCAACCCATAAACCTATGAAAAGTTACCGATTCCTATCGTACACACTCGCCGCAATTGCGGGCCTCATCCTCTCCGCGCAATCCGGTCTTGCACAGCCCGGAGGCGGCGGCATGGGCGGCGGCCGCGGCGGTTTCGGCCTCGGCCCGGACGCCACAGACGAGCAACGCACTGCCTACCAGCAGTACATTCAGGAAATCAGCACCCTGAATGAGAAGGTGGCGACGGCCCGGACGGAGCTGAGCGAAGCCGTCTTCGCGGAGAAGGTGGACGAAGCTCAGATCAAGCAGAAGGCGGCCGCGCTCGCCAAGGCGGAAGAGGAACAGGCGCTCGGCCAGGCCAGGGCGTTCGCCAAGATCCGCAGCAAGCTCACATCCGAGCAGATCGAGCGCATCAAGAACATGAGCGCCCGCGGCGGCGGCGCCTTCGGCCGTGGACGCGGCGGTGGTCGCGGCGGCCAATAAGCTCGCACGTTGCCCTGTTTCAAAGCCATTGCGCTTCCAGGCGCAATGGCTTCTTCGTTTCACACCCGGTCGCTCGCCGCCAGGAAGCCTTTGCCGGACGCCCGCGCGGCAGCAGGCAGGCGGAGAGAGACTGAATTCCCCGAAATAAAGAATTGCGGGGGCGGTTCTTTTGTGCGCACCCTCGATGCCGTTTCCATCCGTCGAAAGAACACGGCAATGCGCTCGTATGTTGAACAACGAAAGAACGGGCTTGCTGGCCAATGACCCGTCTCTGCGGCTGGAACGTTGGTGGATCCGTTACGGCATCGCCGTGGTCGGCGTGGCGTTAGCCTGCGCGTTGCGAGTGCTGTTGATCCCGTTGTGGGGCAGGACCTTCGTCCCCTTCATCTTCTTCTTCCCGGTCATCGCGGTCACCGCATGGTTCTGCCGTCTCGATCCCGCCCTCCTGGCGATTGCGCTTTCGACGGTTGCGGCGAGCTTCTTCTTCCTCGACCCGAACCAGGGGCAGACGCTCATGGATCCCGGGGTGCTCCTGGCGATGTTTGCATTCGTGGCCGTGTCGCTGGCGATCGCCGGCGCGATCGAGGCAATGCACAGGGCAAACGCCCGCGCTTCGCAGGAACTGGCCGAACGTAAACGCGCGGAAACGGAGGTCGCCCGGCTCAACGGAGAACTCCAGAGCCGCGTCAGTGAACTGCAAACCATCCTCAATGTCCTGCCACTGGGCATCGCGCTTGCCGAGGACCCGGCCTGCAAACGAATCACTGTCAATCCATACCTGGGCGAATTGCTGGGCATCCCGCCGGGCGCGAATACCTCGCTGCAGGCCATTCCCGGCCATACCGCCTGCTATGCCGATCATCGCAACGGGCGCCCGCTGGCTCCCGAGGAAATGCCCATGCACATCGCCTGTCGCGGCAAAGAGGTCCGCGATTTCGAACTGGATCTGGTCCGTGTCGGGCAGAGCACCCGGCGGCTGCTCTGCTCGGCCCGGCCGCTCTTTGACGAACAGGGCCGCATCCGGGGCGCCGTCGGCGCCTTTCTCGACATCACCCATCGCAAGCAGGTGGAAGAAGCCCTGCGCGAGGCCAAGGAGGAACTCGGCCGCGCCAACCAGGATCTCGAGCGCAAGGTCCAGGCGCGCACCGCGCACCTGAACGAAACCATCCGTTCCCTGGAACGCATCTGCTACAACATCGCCCACGACCTGCGCGGACCCAATCGCACCATGCAGGGCTTTGCCGAAGTGCTCATGACGGAATACGCCTCCTCCCTCGACCCGACGGCGCGCGAATACCTCAGCCGCATCGCCAATGCCGCCGCGCGCAACGACTCGCTGATCCTGGACCTCCTCGCCTACGGCCGGCTGGGCCACGTCGAACTGCCCTGCAGCCGCCAAAGCCTGCGCACCCAGATCTCCGCCGTGATCGAAAAACTCGCGGGCGACGTCGCTGCCTGCAACGCCAAAGTCCAGGTTCGCGAACCCCTCCCGGATGTCTGGGCAAACCCCGTCGCCCTCGAACAGGCGCTCGCCAACCTCTTCAGCAACGCCGTCAAGTTCGTCAATCCCGGCGTGCGCCCCGAGGTCACCATCTGGGCCGAGGAAGCCGACTCTCGCATCCGCGTGTGCGTCCAGGACAACGGCATCGGCATCCCGCCTATTCATCACGAGAAGATCTTCGGGCTGTTCGAGCGGTTGCATTCCGAATCCGATTTCCCGGGAACCGGCATCGGCCATCGTTCAAAAATCGATCGAACGGATGGGCGGGCGCGTGGGAGTGGATTCGGCCCCCGGCAAAGGCAGCCGTTTCTGGTTTGAACTCCCCAGGCCCGCCGCGGTCAACTGAAAGGACTCATGAGCGAAACCATACTTTACGTGGATGACAGCATGGATGACGTGATGCTGTTCAAGGCGGCCTGTCGCGCGGCCAGGGTGACGTTCAACGTGCAGGCCGTGAAGGATGGGGAAGAAGCGCTGTCCTATCTCGGCGGACTCTCGCCTTATTCGGATCGGGAGAAGTATCCCATGCCCAGCCTGGTGATGCTGGATCTCAAGATGCCACGTGTTTCCGGTTTCGACGTGCTGGAATGGCTGCGCAACCGCAGCCCGAGCGCGCTCCAGCAACTGCCGGTTATCGTTTTCACGTCCTCCATCCACGAGGAGGACCGCAGGCGCGCTCTCGAACTCGGCGCCAACGAGTATTGCGTCAAACCCGGCCGCTTCAAGGAGCTGCTCGCCCTCAGCATGGCCATTGAAGAGGCTTTGAAGAATCCCAAAGACTGGAAGATCCGCATCCCGTCTCCGGCCCCACCCTCACAGGCGCAGGCGGGACGGGGATAACCCCCCGTCGCCCTGGGCCATGCTCGAAACGCACAGCCAACCACTCAAATCAACAGGCGGAATCCGAAGGCGCCGCGCTCAAGTCCACGCTGCTTCGGAGCCCGTCATCCCGGTCGATTACCTGACAGCGTCCGACTGAGATCTGGAGTGACGAGACGCGCTGGCCGGCGCGTGAAGCGTAATCCGCATCTCCACACCCACAAAGTGGCCGAATTGGCTCTCGGTCACGACGCGAAATTCGACAACGTCCCCCTTCTGTACCTCTATACCCCGGAGCTGTTTGTGCGAGAGCAGATTCGCCTCGAGATCAGCGCCTTCTTCCGTGCGGTCGAGGCCGCGAACGGAAGCCCGTTTAGCGACGACCTGCCCCCGAACGAGGAGCATCCAGCCCACGTTTCGATCTTCGAAGATTTCGCCATCCCATGCGCGGCCGGAGATCGCGATAACACCGTCTTCCGGACTGGTCCATTTGATATTCACGAACCGGACCTCGCCGCCGTAAGGAACAGACAAGGCGTGCAGCATCACGTCACCGGGCTGCCAGTCATGCGGGACTCTGACGGGATTGCCCCACGGGTCTATGCCACTGGGCGGAGCGCCTTTTAGAATGGAACCGTCAGCGATCCAGTTGGATCCCCAGCCGGCCTCACCCCACCAGAATGTCTGAAAAACTGAAATCGGCTGGTCATTCAAATTGTAGGACCAGGCGCCATTGGGATTCCGGCTCGTGCTCCAATCCTTGCTCAAGTCGTAAACGAGCGACGCGGCACGCGCGGCAATCGGGATTTGAAACAGAATCGCGACGATCGTCAGGCTCGCAAACCATCTGCTGCCGCGCGTTGTGGTGTTCATGGTGTCCTCTCCAATCGCTCGAACCTTGTTGGCTTCGTTCGAGACGGCTCCATATACAGCACGGAGCAGCCGCTCTGACAAGCCCAATGTGGGCACAGGCCTTTGAAGCGACTCCCTCAACGAGTCAATCTGCGGGCCGTTGTTCAGCCCCGGCGCGGGGGCATTGTGCTTGCCTTGTGCAACTTGCGAAGCGGCGACCTCACACTTCAACCGTTTCCCCCGGCCCGGGTTGAAGAATTTTCATCGTCGGGTAACGCGCCCGGATTGCGTCTTCAAACCATTGGCGCGCCTGCTCGCCGCCGTGCCCCAACAGCACCGCTCGCGGGGAAACACGCCCGACGAACTCCAGCAATTCCTCGCGATTCGCATGGCCCGTCAGGTCGAACTCCTGCACTTCGCAGTTCCGCGTCACTTCGCCGCCGCTCGCACTGAACAGGAAGGTCTCCCCCGGTTTCGCCGCCCGCAATCGCCCCGCCGGCGTGTCCGGATCCGCGTAACCCACAAAGAAGATCGCCATGCGCTCGTCGCCGATCATTCGCAACGCCATCTCATGCGCCGCCGTTTTCTCCGTCATCATTCCCGCTGTCAGCACAAACAGCCGGCCGTTGAGCCGCATGTTTTCCATCTGCCCCTTCTCGAGCACAATCAGATTCAGCGCCTCGTGCAACTGCAGGTCCGGCAGATTGCGATGCGTCCGGTGCGATTCGAGATCGTAGATCTCCGTGAATACCCGTCCCAGTCCGCCGATGTACACCGGTTGCCGCGGCAGTTTGCCCTCCTGCATCAGGCACGCCAGCAACGCCAGAATCTCCTGCGTGCGCCCAAGCGCAAACGTGGGAATCAGAACCGACCCGCGCCGCTCCAGCACGCGCCGGATGGCCTCGCTCAACCGGTCCACTTCGCGCTCCCGCGTGTAACCCGGAGGCGGCGAGCGGTCGCCCCGCGTCGTTTCCATGATCAGCACATCCGCCGACACCCCGTCGAAGCGCGCGCTCTTGAGAATGGTCTGTTCATGAAAGCAAACGTCGCCCGTGTAGAACAAAGTCTCCCGCTTTCCCCGCACCAGCATACCCGCCGAACCGAGCGCGTGGCCCGCATCGAAGAACTCCAGCGTCGGCGACGGAGCCCCGGCGCGCGCCGTGTCATGGTTCGCCCAGTCGATCTCGCGGTTGTACTTGAATCCCTGAAACAGCGGCGCGATGTCGTCCACCTCGTCGTGGCTGTAAAGCGGATACTCCAGGATGCCGAGCTCGTCGCGCTGCCGGGTCATGACGTTGACCGAATTATGGAGAACGCGCTCGACCAGGAAGTAGCTCAGTTCGGTCATGAGGACGTGCGCCCCGGGAAAATAGCGCAACGCAACCGGCAGCGACCCGACATGATCGTGATGACAATGGGAGATGGCAATGGCATCCACCTCCTTGCCCTGGATCTGCCGGTACAGCGGCAGCCCCGCATGCCCTTCTCTCTTGGGGTGCGTCCCGGCATCCATCAGCAGCCCGCGCCCGTCCAGTTCGACAAACCATCCGCTGGCGCCGATGTCGGTGTCCGGATTCAGATTCGTGATTCGCATACGTCAATAAACCACGAGGGCCGCCCGGGCACCGCGGGTTGCCTTCCGCGGCCGGGGGGGGTGCGCATTGGCATTCAGCGCCGGGCCGGAGTTGTGCCCGATTTCGGCGGAGCGGCACCGCGCCCCGCAGGAGTTTCCTGCTTCGGTGCCGAGGCCTGCTTCTGCTTCTCTCCGATCGCCAGCAACAGGGCTTCGGGGCTGCCATACTGCGTGTAGCCGCGCGGCATCTCGAATTCTCCGGCGGCGGGACGTTTCATCTCCACCTTCGCAAAACGCAACACCGTGGATCGTTCTTTCGAATGCAACAGGATCTGCACCGGAAAACCGTTCATGTCGTTCGCGTTCCACGTGGTGGCTTCCAGCAGCACGTCACCCTTCGCGCTTTTCAACACCATCCGATGCTTCACGCACGCGCGGTTCCCGACCGTTTCATTCCCGAGAACCTTTTTCTCCACTTTCACGCTCTTGTCCGAAGCCGCCGCGTCCGCTTCCGACATCGGCATGCTGATGCAACTGCGGGCATTCGGGAAGACCACGTACACCTGCTTGCGATCCGTCCGCACCAGGCTGACGACCCGGTCCAGGCCCGCCTGTTTCAATCCCGACAGCACCCCGGGATGAGCGCTCTGGCCCGTCGCCCGGTTCATATCGACATCCACCCGCATGTTCCCGTTCAGGAACAGCAGCGTCATGGGCGTTCTCATCACCTCCTGCCCGGCGGCGTCCAGCGACTGCACATCGGCCGTGGCCTGAAACGCGGTAATGTTGCCGAACAGCTTCGCCAGGCCGGCGCTGATTTCGACCTGGGACCCGGACGCGGCCCGCGTGGCCGAGGGCACGGACAGAAAAACCAGGGCCCACACCCAGCACGCCGCAGGCAAAGTGAATCGTTTCATGCCGCCGAAACAATACGCGCCGGCCGCCACGAATCGAGAAAAAATCGACATTCAATGAACGGCGCCAATGCCGAACGAAACGGTTGCTCCCCGGCGGGGCGAGCGTCCTCGCGAGCCGTCATGCGAAGTGACTTGTCTGCGGACGCCTCTGTTCACAACCCGTCTGCGGTGCACGCGGGAATCTTTAGAAGCTACGCTGTACGACGGCTCGCGAGGACGCTCGCCTCACCGGGGTCCTGAGGCAATGCGCGCCTCAATCGGCGCTCATCAGGTGCAGCAGCGAACAGCGGATCGTCAGCGTCAGAAGATCGTTGATCACATCCAGCACAATGAACTTGCGGACCTGCCCCCAGATCTCTGTTTCGTAAGCCGTGCCGATGTGCAGCAGCAGCGAGTCGAGCATTTCGCGCGTGTCCTCCCGAGCCAGGATCCGTTCAAACCCGCGCCGGATGGCCGGATAGGAAACCTGGACGATGTTCGTGTATTCCATCGTCTCCAGCGCCAGCCGCAACAGCGTCCGGATCTCCTCCGACGTCAATCCGCCGTCGCCGGGAGTGGTGCGCGTCGTCGCCTGGCGGGAAAGCAGCAATTGGAATGCGCGGAAACGGATGCGTTGCGCGGGCGCCTCGAGCCAGGGATCGGAGTCCAGCGACTCGAGAATGCGGCGGGCGGGGTCGGCGGGATTGTTGACGCGATCGAGCAAGGGCGTGCCGAGGATCCGCTCGTCTTCCCACCAACCGGGGATTTCCTCGAGAGACCGGTGGCTTTCCCGCGCCATTCGCAAGTCGAAGTCCCGAACCAGCCGGAGCTCCTTGTGCAGGTAGCTGTAGGTGAGCGGCGCGAGCACGGCCTTGCGCAGTCGCAGCGGCAGCGGCACCAGGTCCGGCACCACCAGGCGCACTTCGAGTTTCCCGCCATGCTGTTCCAGCGCCGTCAACATGCACAGGTCCCAGCAGCCTTCGATGCGCGGGAGGTTTTCGTGCACATTCACGCCGGCCAGGAGCGACACCGCTTCAGTATGCGTCACTTCGCGGCTCAACAGCGGCGTCAGGCCGTGGCGGCTCGCGAGCGCGTAGAGGAAGTCGTAGGCGCTGTATCCCTGCTCGGCCACCGAGGCGGACCATTCGGAGAACTGCGCGGTGGTGCATTGCCACACCACCTGTTCCTCGCGCGTTTCGATCGTGCCCAGCCCGGTTTCGTAGAGCGCGAACGCATACGCGCTGCGCAGCAGAGCCCGACCGCGCGGGCCTTTCCATTTCCCGTGTTCCTGTTCCAGTTCCCACGGCTTGAGCTGCGTGCAGCCCCATCCGAAATATTCCGGCGCCACCCGGTGCAACGCGGTGAACGCCGAAACGCCAAAACGCGACAGGATCTGCGGCGACACTTCATCGAACAGGCGCGCCCAGCGCCGGAACGATCGGGCGACTTCGTAGTTGAGCTCGCCGTCCTCGGTGAACAAATGCGGCTCGGACGTGCGCACCTGTTCGAGCACGGTGGCGGCCACGCGATCCAGCACTTCCCAGATGGCCTGATGGCTGTCGTGGCAAACGCGCTGCGGCACCGCGGCCACTTTGCCCAGAACATCGGCAGGAAGATTGCCCGTGCCGATAATCGCCAGGCAACGCGCGAGAACGGCCCGCCAGTCCAGCAGCCCGCTTTCGCGCGTCAGCGACGGCGGCACGCGCACGCCCAGCGACAGAAAGGCGTCCTCCCAGTCGGTCCGGGCAAACGCGCCGATGTTCCAGCGCGGGTCGCCGTTTTCGATAGTGACGAGTCGCAGGCCGTACCGGATCTGCCAGAGAGCGGCGTTGATCAGCATTTCGGCGGCGCGTTCGTCGCTCAATTCCTGCCGCAACGTCAGTTTCCACGGGCGCACCGGCGGATCCTCGCCCATCGTGATGCCGGGAAACGCGATCTCTGGAACCGCGCTCGCCCGAATGAGACGGAAGCCGACACTGCGCAGCAGTTGGCGCAGATCGGCGTTCTCAATGTCGGCGCACGTGCGCAACCCGAAGCGGTGGCACAGGAGGTAACGGAGGTAGTACGGAGCGCGGCGATCGAAGATGAGCCGCCTTGCCGGCGTCAGGCCGTTCAACGCCACGGGCGGCGCGGCGTGCGACAGCGGACACAGCAGCGATTTCGGATACGACCCCAGATAACCGGGAACACCCGGCCGCACGCAGTGCCACGCCGTCAGGATCAGGATCTCGTCGTAGTCGATGGCGTTTTCGACGTCGTGAACGCTCGCCATCCGGGCGGCGATGCGGAACACGCGTTCGAAATGCGGAATTTCGAGGTGGCCCTGGCCGGCATCCTTGTTGCGCTGCGCGCGGTATTCGGCTTCGGCCAGCGGAAAGCGTCCCGAAATGACTCGCGCCTTCTCCAGGGACAGCTCGTCGAACTCGGGCAGTTGAATGCACGCCCGGGCTTCGTCGGGATTCGCAGAGATCGTGGAAGGGATCGGCCAACCGTGATCCCACCTGGGTTCCGGTCGCTCAACCGATTCAGCCGGACAGAACTCCGGCGGAAACACGGGCATCGGCTCATCCGCGCCAACCACCGGGTCTTCGTCCACGGGATACCCCGGCTGTGTATCATCGTCGTTCCACACGGCAGAGGCATTTTGTATCACCCCGGGTCCGAGGTGTCACCTGTTTCGTTGTTCCCGGGAATCTGTGGAAGAATTAGGAAAACTGTAATGCGACGGATGGGACCAACGGAACGGACGGCGGTCTGTCCCCTTAGTCTCATCCGTCCCATGATTTCTCTGCCGGCGCATCCCGGTCTCCTCAATCCCGCCGGGATAATGCGCCTCACAGGAGAGCCGGCAAGGAAAGGCCATTCACAATGAAGCAGGCCCCTCGGGTCCACTTCACTGGAACGCCAACGGAATCCGCGCCGCATCCAATCTCCATTCCTGCTCTTCCAATCGGAACGTGAGCGGGGCACGGTCTCCGAGCCATTCGACAATGATTCCGATCTGCACCGTGTCCGGGGACACTTCACGGCGTGCGACCAGTTCGACACTGAGAGTGTAAAAGAGCTGTCGTTTCCGGGCCTCCTCGCGCGGCGAACGCGGGAGTCTTTCATGGAACGCCTTCCTCTGCCCGAGGACAACGCAGTGGACGAGCCGGTTGGTATCCCATTCACGCATTGCCCAAAGGAAGGTTTGCAGCGTGGCTTCCGGTGTGAGCAGGCCCTGGTCCGCGAACGCAGTTTTCTCCAGCTTGATGGGCTGCTCATAGCCGGGTTTTGCCTTTTCACCTTCTTGCGGCTGGAGCGCAACCAGGCGCGCATGCTCGCGCTTCTCGGCCTCGAGATCTGCCTTGAGCCGGCGCAACCGGCTGACTTCATTACGCAGCTTCAGCAGTTCCCGCGTCTGCTCGCGCAATTGGGCGATTTCAGCGGCGACCTGCGGCGCCGGCTCCTCGCGAGCGAGCTCCGCTTCCAGTCGCTCGATCTCGGCCGCTGCGGCGGACAGCGCGGTATTCTCATTCCGGACCTGGACGTGTCGTTGATGCTGGAGCACCAGCCCCCCGACAAGCCCGGCCGCGACGATCAACGCAAGCGACGTTCTCATTCGGATTCGGGAGAAACCGCTTCCAGGTACCACCGCCCGTTATCCCGCAGCACTTCCCTGTATTCCCCTGGCGTCATGCTCTGCACCGATCCGTCTGCGAGACCGTAATTGTGGTGGATGGAACACTTCAGCATGATCGAGTCCGGAAACACCTCATCCCGGCCACCGGTGGCAAGCAGTTGGTAGCTGCTCATCTCCTCCGCAAACTCCGAAAAAGGAACGGACGCGTAGGCCTGTCGCGCCTTGTCGCCGGGACAGATCAGGATCTGCACCTGGTCAACTTCATTGCTCAGGCTGCTGAAGGATGTGGGTGACAGATCTTCGTGATCGTTGGACCAGATTCGAATTGCGAGGCCAACCTGTTTCAGCTTCTCGACGCAAAGCCTCTTCTCCTCCTCTTCCTGCGCCTGCTCCAGCCACAGTTCGTCCACACTCCCGGCCCGGGCAAGGGCGGTTTTCAACTGATGATTTGATTCGCGCAAGGCGGCGATCTCGTCGGGAAGCCCCTTCAATTCCTGGAACTCGGCTTGCAGGGCAGGCAGTTCGTCCTGTTGATTCCGCAACGCTTCCAACCCGGACGCGAGACCACGTATTGCAGCGAGCTGCTGCTCCAGTTGCTCAACGCGAGCGGACGAAACGCCCGACGCGCGAAACTGTTCGTTCTCCCGTTTGAGCTGGCTGATCCACGAGAACTGGACTCCGACAAGAATCATGCAACTCAGGAAGAACAGGCCAAACGCCAGCGCCGGCATCCACCAGCGAAGCAGGGAAGGCCCGTGAGAACCATTGCAGCCCGGCAGCGCTCGCGCGGGAAGCACGATCTGCGACTCCAACAGCTCGAACAGGCCGGGCGGCGGCTGCGGCGCAGGCGCGCGTGACAACAACTTCTCAATCGTGATGTCATTCATGGTCTTTCTCCTTGAAAGCAGGTTCGATGTTCCGCGAGCGGAGGAAAGCCAATGCTTCGCGCAGGCGGTACTTGACAGTACTGACGGCAATGCCGAGCACTTCCGCCGTCTCGCGCAAGGACAGGTGCTGGTAATAATGCAGGTGAATCACCTGCTTCTTGTCTTCATCCAGTTGTTCGACGCAGCGGTAGAGCTGGCGGGCCAGGTCCTGTTCGGCGACGTGATCAAACGGGGTGGCCGTGGATGCCATCGCGCTTTCCCACCACGCGTCCGTCTGGAATTCACCGACCGCTCCGCGGCGTCGCCAGTCCACGTAAACATGGTGCGCGATGCCGTGCACCCAGGTGGAGAACGTGGACCGGCCCTGGAACGACGAAAGCGACTGCCAGACTTTCGAAAAGGTCCGCTGGGTGAGGTCCGCGGCGTCCTGGTCATTGCCGCACAGCCGCCGGAGATAGGCATACACCGGCTTGTAAGACCGGCCTAGCAACTCGGACGCCGCCGCTCTGTCCCCCTGGCACGCCCTCAGCACATCGGCATAATCGCTCATTCCACCCAGTCAGTCGCAAAACAATGCGAGCATGGCCAAACATTTTTTCAGGAAGGGGAGACGGATGGAACGAAGGGAGGGGCGGCAACACAAAAAACCGGCAGCCCTTTCCGGGCTGCCGGTTGGGAATCATCCGAAAGCCTAGATGCCTTTCCGGATCATCAGCTTTATGAGGTCGCCCACGCGGCAACTGTAGCCCCACTCGTTGTCGTACCAGCTCACCAGCTTGAAAAACCGCTTGTTCAACTCAATGCCGGCGCCGTGATCGAAGATCGACGACAGCTCGCAGTGGATGAAGTCCGAGCTCACGACTTCGTCCTCGGTGTAGCCCAGAATGCCTTTCAGGTACGTCTCGCTCGCCTTCTTCATGGCGGCGCTGATCTCGGCGTAGCTGGTCTCCTTCACCGTGCGCACCGTCAGGTCTACCACGGACACCGTGGGCGTCGGCACGCGGAACGCCATGCCCGTGAGCTTGCCCTTCACTTCGGGCAGCACGAGGCCGACCGCCTTGGCGGCACCGGTCGTGGACGGGATGAGGTTCTGCGCCGCGGTGCGCCCGCCTTTCCAATCCTTCTTGCTCGGGCCGTCCACCGTCTTCTGCGTGGCCGTGTAGCTGTGCACCGTGGTCATCAGGCCTTCCTCAATGCCGAAACCTTCTTTGAGCAGCACGTAGGTGATCGGCGCCAGGCAGTTCGTCGTGCAGGACGCATTCGAAACAATGTGATGCTTCGCCGGGTCATACTTGTCGTCATTCACGCCCATCACCACCGTCAGGCAATCGCCCTTCGCAGGCGCCGTGATGATGACCTTCTTCGCGCCGGCCGTGATGTGGCCTTCGGCCTTCTCGACGGCGGTGAACAGGCCGGTGGATTCGACGACGAGCTGGACACCGAGAGCTTTCCATGGCAGTTCCGCCGGAGACTTGGCGCTGACGACCTGGATCTCCTTGCCGTTGACGACCAGGACGTCGTCCTCGGGCTTGTCCGGCGAGGATTTCTTCGAACCGACTTCGCCCTTGAAGCGGCCCTGAACGGAGTCGTACTTGAGGAGGTAAGCCAGATTGTCAGCCGGAACGATATCGCCGACGGCGACGACTTCGATGTCCTTGCCGATCATGCCCTGTTCGACCAGCGCCCGGAAGACCAGGCGTCCAATTCGGCCGAACCCGTTGATTGCAACTTTCACTGCCATAGTTTTCGATTTCGCTTAACAGGTGTCCAGATTGACCGCGGATAATACCGGGGGTTGTCGGGCGGTCAACGCCTAAACAATACGACAAAAGGGCAAATCTTCCGACCAATTTTTGGAAAAAGTTACCCATTTTTTGATGGGCAGTGGAGCGCACTCGTGCCTTGCGGTGGGGCGAGCGTCCTCGCGCCTGCCGCGCCGTAGCCTTGGCGAAGGCCGGAGCCGTCGTACCACGACGCCCGCATCCCCGTTTGCATTCCCCTTGATTCAACACGCCTCGTTACGGCGCGGGCTCCAGGAACGCGGCCAGCGCGTAGATCAACGCACCATTCCAGTTGATGGCAATTTCGTTTGTGCGGTAATCCTCTTCCACGTCATGCCAGTCGCGCGCCCTCGGATTCGGCCCGCCCACCAGGTAACCGGGCCACGGTGGCGCGATGCCGTCTGCGCCCGACCGCCGGTCGTGGGGGTGCATGGGCGGTTCAAAGCCAAGCCCCGTCACGTAAGAGCGGCCGAAGACGTTGCGTCCGAACAAGTGGTTCAGCGCGTCGGCAGAGGTCTCCCGATATCGCTTCTCACCGGTCAATCGATACGCTGCCTGCAGGACCAGCACCTGACGCGCAACCCCGCCGTTGCAACCCCAGTAATAGCGAGTCCCCAGCGGGCGCGCATACCCGTGGTCATCCCGCGCGCGAACGATCGCATCCGCGCTGGCCAGCAGGTTGCTCCGGATCACCGCCACCAGCTCCCCATCGCGCCCGGAACGCTCCGAAAACAAATAGGTCAACAGGCCGAGGTTCGCCACTTCGCCCCAGTCCCAGTTGATATCCACTCGCCCGTTGATCGCCCGCGCCCGTTCTTCGAAGTCCCGCAACGCGATCGCATCGCCGGTGGTCTCCCACATCTCGGCCGCAGCCCACAGCCGATCGTCCGGATCCCGCGTTCCGTAGCCGCCGGTTGAGAAACCCCGCTGGTCCGGGGAATGATGGCTCGGGTTCTCCCGAAGAAACCGGTAACTCAAACGAGCGGCGGCAAGCAAACGATCCGCATAGGCCGCATCAAACGGGCGATAGCACCTCGAAGCCATCGCCAGCATCGCCACAAAATCCGCCGTCGCCGCGCTGCCCCACGGCACAAAGTACCGTTCATCCTTTTCGTGCTCCGGCATGATGAACGGGCAGAAGTCGCGCGTGGACACCTTGTGATAAACCGCCCCGTTCGTCGCCTGCATGCGCAACAGCCAATCAAGCTCCCACCGGATCTCAGCAAGGAAATCCGGCAACGGCCCGCCCGACTCCGGTATGTCCAGCCCGACTCTCCGGATCGCCGGCTCAAAATCCACCCACGCGCGCAGGAGGCATCCGACGGTCACACCCGCGTTGACGACATACTTGTTGTAGTCGCCGGCATCATGCCATCCGCCGTTGGCATCCATCCGCACATGCCCGCCGCCAACGTAATCCATCCACGCGTCGTTGGTGTGGCAGACCGCATGCGCGTAGGTGTGCCCTCCGTGCGTGCCGCGGACCGCCGTTCCGCAGCGCCACAAGTACATGCCACGTGTCACAACGTAGAACGGTTCGAGGTAAATATCCGAACCAATGCGAAACGGCGCCGACCGCCCCACACCGGGCACCTCGATCTGATAGGCACCGGGCGTGTTGAACCCGGAGAAGTCCGCCGTCCAGAGCGCTTCGCCCGTATCGGAGTTCGTGCGCGGACCGGACAGCGCGCCGCGAAACACCACGGCGGAATCGCTCTGCCGGATGACGGCGAAGTTCGTGCCCGGGGCCGCCACCGAGGCCTGCTTGGGGAAATTGGAGAGAAACCCGATGCTGTTCAAACGAACGGCGACCGGCGCGGCGTGAACGGACGCCGCCAGGCAACAGGCCAGGAGGGCAACGTGCAGCGGGGTTCCCGGATTCTGAATTCTGGTTCTCATTCTGAACACCCGGAACGTTGACGGCACCCTCTCCCGCCGTCAACTCACCGGATTACAGTACGCGACAGGCGCGCGGCCGGATCAGTTCTGCGCCTGGGCGCCCCGGCCGTCGGCCCCCGTTCCGTCCAGGTCAATGAGGATATCCCGCGGCTCGGCGCCCTTGCTCGGGCCCACAATGCCGCGGTTCTCGAGCTCGTCCATGATCCGCGCCGCGCGGGTGTACCCCAGCCGCAACCGGCGTTGCAGCAGCGACACGCTGGCCTTCTGCTCGCTGCGAATCACCTCGATGCACTGCTGGATCAGGTCCTCGTCCTCGTCGATCCCGTTCTCCGAGTCGAAGCTCGTCGTGGGTTTCGAAAGCTGCTGGTGGATTTCCACCTCGTAGCTCGGCTTCGCCTGGCGCGCGATGAACTCGACGATCCCCTGGATCTCCTGGTCCGTGATCAACGCGCCCTGGGCGCGGATCAGCTTGGCCGAACCCGGCGGCAGATACAGCATGTCGCCCTTGCCCAGCAGCTTGTCGGCGCCCATCGCGTCCAGAATCGTCCGCGAATCCACCTTCGCCGCCACCTGAAACGCAATGCGCGCGGGGATGTTCGCCTTGATGACGCCCGTGATCACATCCACGCTCGGGCGCTGCGTCGCCACAATGCAATGAATGCCCGCCGCGCGCGCCATCTGCGTGATGCGCGCAATCGCCATCTCCACATCCGCCGGCGCTACCAGCATCAGGTCCGCCAGCTCATCAATGATCACCACGATGTAACTCAGTTTCTCCGGGATGACGATGTCGTCCTCGCGTGGCACGACAATTTCCTCGTCCACCTCGACGGCGAAGCCTTCGGCGCCGGGCTCGACCTTTTCCTTTCGGGCGGTGAGGGGCAATTCGAGTTCCCGTTGCGGCAGCGGCTTGTTCTTCGGGCGGGAATTGAAGGAAGCGATGTTGCGCACGCCGACCTTGGCGAAGATCTGGTAGCGCTTTTCCATTTCGCTCACCACCCAGCGCAGGGCGAGGATGACCTTCTTGGGATCGGTCACCACCGGGACGACCAGGTGCGGCAGCGCGTTGTAATGCTGCAACTCGACCACTTTCGGGTCGATCATCACAAACCGGAGCTGGTCCGGCGAGAACCGGTAAAGCAACGACGCGATGATGGCGTTGATGCAAACGGACTTGCCGGAACCGGTGCTGCCGGCAATCAGCAGGTGCGGCATCTCCGCAAGATCCGCCACGATCGGATGCCCATAGACGTCCTTCCCGAGCGCCAGCGGAATGCGCGCCTTGGTCGCGCGCCATTCCTCCGACTCGAGCAGGTCGCGCATGATCACCTTCGTCTTGACCGCGTTCGGCACTTCCACGCCCACAGAACTCTTGCCCGGCACGGGCGCCAGGATGTGGATGCGCTCGGCCTTGAGCGCAGCGGCAATGTTGTTGGACAGCCCCGTGATCTTCTCCAGCTTCACGCCGGGCGCCGGGTGCAATTCGTAGCGGGTGATCGTCGGCCCCTTGGTGATGTCGCCCAGCGCCACTTCGATGTCGAACTGGGCCAGCGTCTGCTGCATCAGCCGCGCGTTGGCCATCAACTCTTCCTTCGACTCGGTGGGTTTGATGTTCGGGTCCGGATGCTGCAGGAAATCCAGCGGCGGCAACTGGTAATTGCCGATGACCGGCGCGGACGCAACCATGATCGGCTTCTTGCGCGGTGGAAGCTTCGATTTGACAGGGGCAGGCGTGGAGCCGTCGGCAATCGTGACGGTGGGTTCGGGTCTTGCCTCGGGCGGTTTGGCATCCGGCTTTTTTTCATCGGCCCTGGCCGGTTCGGCGCTCTTGCCAAGGACGTCGGCCGTTGAAGCGGCCGCAATTTCGCGCGCGGAAATGACTTCTCCTTCATCGGCCGGCTCGGGCTCCTTCGCCGGCTCTGCCGCCGCTTTTCTCGCGCGCGCCGGACGGGTCTGCGGCACGCTCAGGTCGCGAACCGTCGGCTCGGGCACCGGTTGAAGGTCGGCGCCCAGACCGGAGACGGATTTTTCGACTTCTTCCTGGAGTTTCTTCGCCTGCTTCTGAAGTTCACGCGCTCTGCGTTCCAGCGCTTCCTCCTGGGAACCGAACGGGCTGGCACCGGACGCTTGTCGTTCCCAAACGGCCCGAACCCAGGTTCCCAGCCGGAAATTCGTGAGGATCAGAATGCTGATCAGGGCCAGCGTGGAATAAGCGATGATGGCGCCGATCGGCCCGAGCATCCAGAACGCCCATTCGTACGTGACATAGCCGAACCAGCCGCCGATGCTGATCGAGCCAAGGCCCTCACTCATCCGCTTCGCAAAATCGCTTCCGTTGGCCAGATGCAGCAGTCCCGTCAGCGAGAGCAGCAGAACAAAGGCGCAGAGATTCGACCAGAGCCGTCGCCGGGTGAGGTAATCCAGCCAGCCGAACAGGTAGGCCACGCCAAAGACGGCCAGCAGCCCGGGCAACAGATAGGCCGCCATCCCGAGTAGAGAGAAAAACCACCAGGCAAAATAGGCGCCGAAAGGTCCGATCCAGTTGTGGATCGGCCGTTCCGGGCCCCTTCGGAGGTAGGCGATGTCCTCGTGGCTGAAGGACAGTTGGCACAGCAACAGAAGCAACGCCGCCGCCAGCAATGCGACACCGATGATGTCGTCAAAGCCGTGCGTGGACTCAGAATCCGATGCCTTCCGTGCCATGGCCGGAGATTAGCAACCTGCACAGGCACTTCAAAGGCCATTTTGGATTTACGACTTGCGATTTACGATGGACGCGGGCGCCGGTTATGCACGCAAAGCGGAGCACGGTCTCTATGAACCGCAGCAACGTAAACCGCTCTGCACACACAAGGATCAGACCTCGCATGGAATCCCACGCTCGCATGGTCGCACACTGCTTCGGGTCGCAGACGTCGCAGACCCGCGATCAAAAAAATGGACCGGCCAGCGATTCTTCCGCCGTGCAACCTTTTGTTGCATATGCAACAAAAGTTCGTCGATGCCCGGGCGAGCCATCCTGCCTGGAATTTGGAACCTGGCTTCCCCGCCCTCCTCACCGCCCGAGCAACGAGTGGTGACGCACCGTGTCGCTCCCAAGCCCGTACTTGGGCCGCGCCTTCAGCGAGAAATTGAACGTGATGATGAAATCCTCCGGGCCGTTGCCGTCGTCCCGCAATCCCGCCGTCAGCGCCGCCGTCCAGCTCCGCATGTCCCGATACACCGTGTAATACTGCTCCTGCAACCGGTCGTTGCGCAGATCGTAGTGATGCGACGCGCGAAATGCCCAGTTCTCATTCGCCCGATAGAACAGGCTGCTGGTAATCAGATCATTGCCCAGCCCCAGCGACGTCGGTGTTCCCGAGAAATCGTCGCGCAGATAGAAATGCCCGATCGTCCAGTTCCACACGTTGTTCGGTTCGATGGTCGCCGTGTGCAGCGTCATGCGCATCTGCTCGTTGTTGATGTCGAACCGCGTTTGCGAATGTAGCGTCAGCCATGAACGCGGGCGCAGGATCGCGTCCGAATACAGGTCCGAATACGTCCCCTGGTCGGCTCTCGGGCGCAGGCGCCAGTCCGTGAACACTTCCCAGCGCAGCAGGTCTTCCACGCGCCCGTCGCGCCTGGTCTGGAGTTTGTTGCGCAACCCGAACCGCACCGCGTTCTGCGTGTCGATGGAATCAATCGCGTTGTAATCCGGGAACGTGATCGGCAGGAGCCGCAGGCTGGGCAGTTCGTAATCGAACTGCGGGAGTTCGAACGGCCTTTCGTTCGGCCGGGGCACGTAAACGTAGTTGGCCGATGGCTCGATGATGTGGCGCAGGCCATCCAGCTCGAGCAGGCTGCTTTGCGCGTTGCGCCACAACCGCGACGCCTTGAACGACACTTCAACCCCGGTGTTGAACACGCCGCGATACACTTCCTCGGTCACGGCGCCCGGACCATCGGCTTCGCTGTAATAAGTGAACCGCCCGCCGGCGCGCGGCCGCACATTGAGCCAGCCGAAGAACGTGTGCGGCAGCACGACCTGGTGGTACGTGTCCGCGCGCGCCGCCTCGAAGTTCAGCCCCGGCGGAGCGTCGTTCGTTTCCGCGAAGCGCCGCCGATAGTAGCCGGCCGAGCTTTCGCTCTCGTAATACAGCGGCAGCGAACCGATCTGTTGCCGGTATCCGGTGAGCCGGATGTCCGGCAGCCGTTCCACGGTTTCGTAGAAATCGTTGATCCGCGGCTGCGCCAGCACGATCAAGCTGAAGTTGTCCCAGAACTTGTTCGCCTCCACGAACGTGTTCGGCTGCGGGTTGCGACGGTATTCGCCTTCGAAGAAGTCGCGAACAACTCCGATGTCGCTCTGGTAGCGGGCCAGCGCCTTCAGCGTGAAATTCGTGACCGGGCTGGCCTGGTAATCGAAATAGAAGCGTTGCCGGTTGTCGTGCACCGGCGCTGTCAGGCCATTCGTCGAAGAATCTTCGTCGTAGGCGTAGTAATAGCGGATCGATCCGTCGCCCCAGCGGCCCAGGTGAAAACCGAGGTCCGGTCCGCCCGCAAAACCGCGTTTCTGCCGATAATCCAGGTGAACAGCGCCGTCCAGGTGCTCGTTCCAGATCCAGTCGTACGTCGTGAGCAGGAACCCGCCGAACCGGCTTCGATACCCGGGCGTGAAGTTGAACTGGTTCGCCTCCTCATCCAGACGCCGCGAGTAATACGGGAAATAGAACACCGGCACCGGCCCCAGCCACACCGTTGCGTGCGTGGCCCGAATCCGCTCGTCCGGATCGATCTCGATTCGCCTCGCCCGGATCTTGATCGCCGGCTTCGAAACATCGTCGGTCGTGATCAGCGCATTGGTGGCGTAATAGACCTGGTTCGTCAGATCTGTTGTGAGCCCTCGACCGGACGCGAACACCGGCGGTTTCCCGGTCCGGAACTGCTCCGCCACCAGCCGGCCGTTCCTGCGATCGTAAACGATGTGCTCGCCTACCCAGACCTGTGCGCCCTGCTGGATCCGCACATTGCCAGTACCAATCAGCACGTCGTCGCGTTCGTAATACTCAACACGGTCGGCGGTGATGACGGCCTCCTCGCTCGTGATCACGACGTCATTGGAATAGATCGCGACGCGATTCCTGAGGTCGTAATACAGGGTTCCCTGGGGGGCGAGCACCTGAACGGTGTTGGTCTGCTGTTGTTCGGCGGCCGATGAAAGGAGACAGGCGATCACACACATGGCGAAAACCGTGAGTGTGACGCGATTGGATGTCATCTGCGGTGGAGGCTAAGCAAAAGGCCTTCGGACTGCCAAGCGGGATTTGCCTGTGGCACGTGACCTGCAGTTGGTCATGCGCAATTCAAGCAATGGCCAGCAAAATCAAATTGATGAAGATGTTGCAGGAGATCCAGGGGATCTCCGATCTCGGCCGTATGCAGCTCCCGCCCAAACCGTCGCTCTACCTCATGCAACTCCGGTCGCGGGTGAACGAAGCCAACCGTTCGCGGCGCCGGATCATCATCAGCGTGGATCTGAAGGATGAGCAAGGTTTGCCCGACCCCGTGCACATCCGGCACGTCCGCCCGTCCGCTCAGAGCTAAGCCTGTCCGTCCGAAAAACGCCTCTGCGATAGACCCCGTTCCAACGCTGCGCGTGCAGCCTTTCTCTTCGGCATCATGCTCGAAAAGTGGGCAGTGTCCTGTTCCACCGCCTCGCCCCATGCCATTCCGCGACGTTTCTCAAAGACGACAAAGGGTGCAACCCGATAATCCTCGCCTGCTCACAAGAACTTGCGTCCCCATGACTCTCATCGTTCAAGCTCGTTGTTAATGTGAACGAAGGTCATTCACAAGGTGCTTTCGTCGTTCATCCCGACACGCGGATTGAAGGCAACGTCCACGGCGAGATCACCACAGAGACACCGAGGCACAGAGAAAGGCCTTTCTCCTGGATTCGCGTCCATTCGTGTTCATTCGCGGTTAAAGCCTTTCTCTGCGACGTTCTTCTTCGCGCCTTCGCGTGAGACAAAATCTTTTTCGTGTGTTTCGTGTCTTTCGTGGTCACCGCCGTGTCGTCGACCGTTCTCTGCACCTCCGTGTCTCTGTGGTGAAAACCATGTGACGCGCTTACAGCGTGTCCGTCAATTTCGTGCCAATTCGCGCCATTCGTGTCACGCCTTTGACTTCGCCTTTCCAACCCGTGTTCATCCGTGTCCATCCGTGGTTAAACCGCCGCCGTTGCCGTTCGTTGGATGTTGGATGTTCTCCTGGTTGATCTCCCGCATGCGAATGCACGCGGCTTCCTGTCCCCGGTCGAACGGCTCCAGCCTGGGAACGATGCGCGCGCAGTCCGCAACCGCAAAGGGGCAGCGCGGATGAAACGGGCAGCCACTCGGGGGCGAAATGGGCGACGGCGGATCGCCCGTGAGCACGATGCGCTGGCGCAGACGCTCGCGCTGCGGGTCTGGAATCGGCACCGCGCTCACCAGCGACTTCGTGTAGGGATGCAGCGGCCGCTCGAACACGTCCGCCGCAGCGCCCAGCTCCACGATCCGCCCGAGATACATCACCGCGATCCGATGGCAGATGTGTTTCACCACCGACAGATCGTGCGAGATGAAGATCATCGTCAGATGCATCTCCCGCGACAGCTTCGCCAGCAGGTTGATGATCTGCGCCTGGATCGACACGTCCAGCGCCGAAACCGGTTCATCGGCGATCAAGAGTTCGGGTTCGACCGCGAGCGCGCGCGCGATGGCGATGCGCTGCCGCTGTCCGCCCGAGAATTCGTGCGGGTACTTGTTCACGAAGCGCGGCGACAGGCCCACGCGCGCCATCAGCTCGCCCACGCGCTCCGGCATCTGCCGGGGCGTCACCGGCTGATGCGTGCGAATGGCTTCGGCCAGCGCGTCGAACACCGTCATGCGCGGGTTCAACGACGCATACGGATCCTGGAAAATCATCTGAAACCGCGATCGGGCCGCGCGCAGTTCCGTTCTCGAGAGCCGCGTGAGGTTCACCCCTCCGAGGACGACCTCGCCGCTCGTGGCAGGGATCAGTTGCATGATCGTGCGGCCCAGGGTCGATTTGCCGCAGCCGGATTCGCCGACCAGTCCCAGGATTTCGCCCTTCGGCAGCGCCAGCGAAACGCCGTCCACGGCCTTCACTGTTCCGAGCCGGCGGCGGAAGAGGATCCCCTGTTCCACCGGGAAGTGGGTTTTGACATCGCGCAGTTCAAGGAAGGCTTCGGCCATGTTCAAAGCTGGATTTCGCCGCGCTGCACGCGCAGGCAGGCGCTGTGATGCGAAGGTTCCACTTCCATCAATTCAACGGGCTGTTTGCAGTGTTCCTCCGCAAAGGCGCACCGCGGCACGAACGGGCAGCCCGGCAACGGTTTCGACAGGTCGGGCGGCAGGCCCGGGATCGTGTACAGCTCGGCGCCCTTGCTCTGCAGCGCCGGGATCGAACTCTGCAACGCGCGCGTATAGGGATGTTTCGGCCGGGCGAACAGGCGCTCGGTCGAAGCGCTCTCGACAATGCGGCCGGCATACATCACGAGCACGCGCTGGCAAAAGCCCGCAACCACCCCGAGGTCGTGCGTGATCCAGATCACCGCCATGCCCAGTTCCTGCTGGAGGCGCTTGACCAGTTCCAGGATCTGCGCCTGCACCGTCACATCCAGCGCGGTGGTGGGTTCGTCCGCGATCAACAGTTCCGGCCGTGTGATCAACGCCATCGCAATCATCACGCGCTGCCGCATGCCGCCCGAGAATTCGTGCGGATAACCGCGAATCCGCCGCGCCGCGTCCGGCACGCCCACCTCCTCGAGCGCGCGAATCCCGCGCTTCACCGCCTCCGCCCGCGGCATGCGCTCGTGGATCAACAGCGGCTCAATCAACTGATCCTCGATCCGCAGATACGGATTCAACGACGTCATCGGATCCTGGAAGATCATCGAAATCCGTTTCCCGCGGATGCGGCGCAACAGTTCCTCCGGCGCCGTCAGCAGGTCGATGCCGTCAAACAACGCTGAACCGCTTTCGATCTTTCCCGGCGGCTGCGGAATCAGGCGCATCAGCGAGTAACACGTGACCGACTTGCCCGAGCCGGACTCGCCGACAATGCCGAGTGTTTCGCCTTTGCCGAGCGAAAACGAGACGCCGTTCACGGCGCGCACCACGCCGTTGCGCGTGTAGAAGCTGGTTCTGAGATTGGAGACGCTCAGGAGTGCGGAGGAAGGGCTGGCATTCATTGGCGGTTAATCCTTTGATGCCCTCACGTCGAGCGCGTCCCGCAGGCCGTCGCCGAGAAAGTTCAGCGCGAACAATGTCAGGCCCAGCGTTCCGCCCGGGAACAGGAGCAGCCAGGGATATTCCTCCATGACCTCCGCGCCTTCCTTGATCAACAGGCCCCACGAGCTCATTGGCGGCTGCACGCCCAGCCCGAGAAAGCTCAGGAACGCCTCCAGCAACATCACCGCCGGAATCGTCAGTGTCGTGTAAACGATCACCGGCCCGAGAATGTTCGGGATCATGTGGCGGAAGATGATCCGGCGCCGGCGCAACCCGAGCGCGTGGGCGGCCTCGATGAATTCCTGTTTGCGGAGCGACATCACCTGGCCGCGCACGATGCGGGCCATGGTCAACCATTCCACCACACCGATCGCGCCGAACAGAAGCAGCAGGTTGAATGGAATCCCGTAGTCCTCCAGCCAGCGGAACCGCGCTTCGAAGTCCTTGAACAGCACCATGAGGAGGATGACGAAGATCGTGAACGGCAGCGAGTAGAGGATGTCCACAATCCGCATCATCACGGCGTCCAGCTTGCCGCCCACAAATCCCGCAATCGCTCCCCAGGTCACGCCGATCGTCAGCGACACGAACGTCGCGCACAGCGCGACCATGATGGAAACGCGCCCGCCGATCAGGATGCGCACAAACTGGTCCCGTCCCAGTTTGTCGGTGCCGAGCCAGTGCCGTGCGCTCGGCGGCGTCGCGCCCAGCGCCAGGTTCTGCTCGTAATACGTGTTCGTCACGACCAGCGGGCCGATGAAGCACGCGCCGGCCAACAGGATAAGAAGGATCGCGCTGATGAGCGCCAGGCGGTTCTTCGCAAGCCGATGCCACGCGTCCAGCCACAAGGACGAGCCGGGCTCCGCCTCGATCGCGTCGGGCGGCGTCAGGTTCGGCAGTTCAGCAGCGACAGACATTTATTCGAACTTCAGTTTCGGGTTGAGCCAGACGAGGATGACATCGACGACGAGATTCAGCAGGACGATGAGCGTTGCGTAGAACAGCACCGTCCCGAGCACCATGGTGTAGTCGCGATTGAACGCGGACATGACGAAGAACCGGCCGAGGCCCGGGATATTGAAGATCGTTTCCACGACGAACGATCCGGTCAGCAGGCCGGCGGCGGCCGGGCCCATGAAGGAGACGACCGGGAGCAACCCGCCCTTGAGTGCGTGCCGGACCACGACGCGGCTTTCGGAAGCGCCCTTGGCGCGGGCGGTGCGGATGTAATCCTGGTTCAACACTTCCAGCATGCCGCCGCGTGTCAGGCGCGAAATGTAGGCCGCGTAATAGAATCCCAGCGTCAGCGCCGGCAGCACGCGATCCTCGGGGAAGAACCACCCGCCCGGATTGAACCAGCCGAGCTGCAGGCCGAAGTAATTGCTCAATAACGGGCCCGTCACAAACGTCGGGAAACATATGCCGATCATCGCCAGCGCCATCGGAACGTAGTCCGACGCCGTGTTCGGCCGGAGCGACGCGATCACTCCGGCGACAATGCCCAGCGTGAGGGCGACGAGCAACGCGTAGCACCCCAGTTCGAGCGACACCGGGAAGGCGTCGGCGATCAACTCGTTCACGGTGCGCTTGGGATACTTGAACGACGGCCCGAAATCGCCGCGCAGCAGGTTCTTCATCTGGATGAGGTACTGCTGCCACAGCGGCTTATCGAGGCCGTAGTGCGCTTCGAGTTTGCGCACGATTTCCTCCGGAATGCGCTTTTCCTCGTCAAACGGCCCGCCCGGCGCCACGCGCAGCATGAAAAACGTCACCGTGGCGACCACGAACAATACCGGGATGGTCTGCAACAGCCGTCTGAGAATGAAGCGCAGCATGTCAGGAGGACGGTGGTTCCAGATACACGTACTTCCACGGGTGCAGATCCAGCAGCGTCGGGTAGAAGTTCCGCACGGCCGGGTGAATGAGCGTCGGGCGCGTGTAGAAATAGAGCGGGATGATCGGCATCTCGTCCATCAGGATGTCCTCGGCTTTCTGGAACAGCTCAAAACGCTTCTTCATGTCGCCCGTGCGCGCCGCCTCCTGGATGAGGCGATCGTATTCCGCATGGGACCAGCCGGTCTCGTTGTTGCCGCCGTCCGTGATGAACAGATCGAGGAAGGTTCCTGGATCGATGTAATCGCCGCCCCAGCCGGCGCGCGCGACCTCATAATCCATGCTCTGCGTCGTGTTCAGGTACACCTTCCATTCCTCGTTGCGCAGGGTGACGCGGATATTGAGATGCTTCATCCACATCTGCTGGATGGCCTCGGCCACGGCGCGGTGTCCTTCGTGTGTGTTGAACAGAATGTTCACGCCGGGGAAGTTGTTCCCGTTGGGATAACCCGCTTCCGCCATGAGCCGTTGCGCGAGGGCGACGTCCTCGGAGAACCGCGCGCGCGGCTCGTAACCGGGAATGCCCGGCGGCGTCAACTGGTAGGCCGGCACCTGGCCCCCTCGTGTGACGTGTTTGACCAGCAGTTCGCGATCGATCACCAGCGCCAGCGCCCGCCGGACGCGTTTGTCTCTCAGCGGCGGCGAGGTGACGTTCAGACGGTAGAAGTACACGCTCAGGATCGGTTCGCAACGGATCAGGTGCGGCTGGTTCTGCTGGTACACCTGGATCTTGGTCTGGGGCACGTCTTTCGTGAGATGCAGCATGCCGGCCCGGAACGCGCGTTCCTCCGCATCGACGTTCTCGGTGGAGTAGAAGTAGATCGCGTTCAGCTTCACGTTGTCCCGGTCCCAGTAGGTGGGGCTTTTCTCCACCAGCACGTGGCTGTTCACCTTCCATTCCTTCAGCACGAACGGGCCGTTGCCCACGAAGTTGCCCGGCAACGACCAGCGATTCGCGCGTTCGGCAATGTCCCCGTGCTTCAGAATGGTGGGCAGATGCACCGGGAACCAGGAATTGTGCATGATCAACGACAGGAAATACGGCACCGGACTGTGCAACGTGATTTCGAGCGTGTGCGGATCCAGCGCCTTTGCGCCCACTTCGTTGAAATCGGTGATCCTGCCCGTGCTGAACGCTTCGGCATTGCGAATCGGATACAACATCTCCCGATAACGCGCCCCCAGTTCCGGCAGCAGCATGTGGTGATAGGAATTCACGAAGTCCTGCGCGGTGACCGGATCGCCGTTGGACCAGAGCGCATTGGTGCGCAGGTGAAAGGTATAGACCAAGCCGTCTTCGGAGATGTCCCAGCGCTCGGCCACACCCGGCAGCGGGCGCAGATCGTCGGGCGCTTCCGTCACCAGTCCCTCGAACAGCGCCATGAGAATCTTGTGCTCGGGCTCGCCCGTGGTGATGTGCGGATCGAGGTCCTGCGGATCCGTGCCGTTGCCGGCATGGAGAATCTGATCGCGAATGCCGGTTTCAACGCGCGTGTGCCGCTTGCCACATCCGGTGAGAAAGGGGAACGCGCAGAGCACAACCGCCAGGAGGACGCAAAGGCGGCACTGGACTGTTCTGCAGCGTAACAACGACATTCGGTATGGTTCTCAAGAAAGTCGAACGCATGCCGCAAGTCAACAGGCGTTCAAGGAGGAACAGAACGAACGTTCCACATTCAACGCTCAACGTTCAACGCCCAATGCAATTGCGATTTGCGACTGACGATTGACGCGGGTGCGCAGTCATCGGTCGTTTTACCGGTGGAACGAACGCCGCTCCTCTTCTCCGGGCGTTGGATGTTGGATGTTGGATCTTCCCACTCCCCTACTTCCCCATTGCCGCCGCGGCGTCGCGATAGCGATAGAACGACGCCGCAATGCTGAACAGAACAGCAACGACCGCTGTCATGCCCGCATACAGGAGAAAGCGCTCGGTGCTCACAGCGGCATCCTCGCCCCCTCCGCCGGCAAGCGCCGATGTCAACACGCTGACAAAGAGGTTCCCAAGGCACACCGTCAGCCACCAGATGCCGGTGATCGTGCTCTTCATTGAAGCCGCCGCCTCGCGAAAGGCAAATTCAAGGCCGGTGGTCGAGAACAACACCTCCGCCACGGTAATAATCACGTAAGGCAGAAGCTGCCAGAGAATGCTGAGCTGTTCACCGGCCTCGATCCGCGTCTGCATCACCGCCACCACCACAAACGAAAAAGCGGCAAGGAACATTCCCAATGCCATGCGCCGCAGCGGCGTCGCGAACCGTCCCATGGCGGGATAAACCAGCCACGTCAGAATCGGCACGAAGATCATGACCAGGATCGGATTCGCCGCGAGCATTGTCTCCGGGCCGACGGTGAACCGGCCAATGGAATACGGCACCATTCTGGCCCCTTGCAGCACCCACGTTGAAAACGTCTGGTCGAACAGCGACCAGAAGATCGGCGCAAAAGCGAAGATGGACAGAATGGGCGCCACCGACCGGGCCGCGTCCACTTCGGCATCGGAGAACCGCGAGCGCGCCCCGTCCCAGAACGACTCGCCGGGCTTTCGCTCGTTCCGCCGGGACAGCGCGTGGAAAAAGATCCGGAAGAAACCCGCCGTTCTGGTCTTCCTTGCCGGCGGCACCATCACGTAACGCTTGCGTCCCAGCCAGAGAACGAACGTGGCCAGCGCCATGGCAATCCCGGGGACACCGAACGCCCAGCCATAACCGTATTCCTTGCGAATGATCGGCGTTGCCAGCAGTCCCGCCGTGGACCCCACGTTGATTGCCCAATAAAAGCCCGCAAACGCCTTCCGAAGCAGGTGATTCTGGTCCGTTCGAAACTGGTCTCCCATCAGGGCGGACACGCACGGCTTGATCGCGCCGGCCCCGAACGCGATCAGCGCGAGGCCCGCATACAGGCAGGCGATCTTCGCATCCACACCCTGGAACGTGTCGCCCAGGGCCATGACGCCGTGGCCGAGACAATAGGAAAGCGAAATCCAAAAGATGGTTTGATAGCGGCCCCAGAAACGGTCCGCCACCCACGCGCCCAGGATCGGCATGAAATAGTTCGCCGAAACAAACAGGTGATGAATGTGAGTCGCATCGCTCTCCGATTTCAGCAGCACGCTGGTCATGTAGAGCGTCAGGATCCCGCGCACGCCGTAGAAGCTGAACCGTTCGGCGGCTTCGTTGCCGAGGATGAACCAGACCTGGGATGGCCAGCGCCTGGAGGCAGCGTTGCCCGTCGCATCACCGGCAGCGGCGGCGGCCTGATCTTGAGCACGCATAAATTGGATGCCTCCTGCGTGTACGGGATATGCGGACCGATGTCCAGACCACAAGCCGGGTTGCCGTCCCCGGGAGATCTCCTGTCTTCGATGCCGGACAACAGTTCCTTTGATTTCGACCGTGTTCTCTTCTATGGTCTGCGCAATTTCATGACGTCGCCTGCGTCGCAGACCGGACTGAAACGCCGCCTTCCGCCCATCGGCTCGCCCGGGTATCACCTGATGCTGGGCGCGGTGGCGATCTTCATTCTCGGTCCCCTGGGCGGCATTTCGGCCGCCTACATGAACTTTTCCATCGGCATGTTCATTGGCGGCCAGGTCCTGGCCGGCATCCTGGGCAGCACCGTAACGCTGCCCTACGGACCCGAGGGCAAGCACGGCGCCAACTACATCCAGACGATGTCCGCCTCGGTCGCCGGCATGTGCGGCATGGGCGTTCTCCTGCAGGCCATGGTCTGGCTCGGGCTTCCCGAACCCCCGATCTGGCAACTCATCCTCTATTTCACCTGCATCGGCATGTTCGGCGTCGGCATCGGCATGCTCTACACCCCGGTCGTGGTGGATCGAATGCAACTCGCCTTCCCGTCCGGGTTCGCTGTGGCCAACATCCTGCGCGCGCTCACGGATCCGAAACTGCTGCGGCAGTCGATTGCCCAGCTCGGCGGTGGAATGCTGGGCGGCTACGGCATCGGGCTGAGCGCGCATCTGTTCCAGCGTGTGGCGCAAACGGGCGTTTCCGCCGCCACGTTCGGGGCCGGAATGATTGTCGGCGCCCGAATCGCCCTCCCCTCGCTGGTGGTGGCGTTCATTGGCGAAGCAGCCAGCCCTTACCTGGAACGCATCGGATGGCTGCCGCCGGGCGCGCCCTTCCGGCAGATCGGCTTCATCATCGCGCTGGGCGCCATTCTGGGAGCCGCGATTGTTGATCTCGCGCTCATTCTGTTTCAGGCGGCGCGGCGCTTCCGCGAAAAGGGTTCGGCTTCGCCTCCGGCTGAAGACTGGAAGCGCGTGAACATGGTGCGTCTGGTCCTGTGGGTCATCGGCTGGGGCGCCGGCATCATTGTCGTTGGAAGCCAGGTGCTGCATCAACCGCCTCTGTTCCTTGCCGTGGCAGTCGGCCTTTGCTTCGTGTTCGTCCTCATCAACGGCATCTCCATCGGCATTTCCGACAACAACCCCATCTCCGCCGCTTTCGTCGTCACCGTCTTCATCCTGGCCACCGTGGGATTGAAGGATCCCGGCGTCGGGTTGATGTGCGCTTCGGTTCTTCTCATTTCGTGCAGTCTCGGCGGGGACATGCAGCAGGACCGATCCACCGGATGGCGCCTCGGCACGAATCGCGTCAACCAGTTCCGCTACCAGGTGATCGGCATCGCAATGGGCGCCATCCTCGCAGTCATCCTCGCCAAGACCTTCATGAGCGCTTATCCGGTGCTTCGCGACAATGCCTTCAGCAATCCAGGCGAAGCATCAAAACAATGGAATTCCGCAATGACCTACAAAGTCGTGGGCGCTCTCGACAGCCTGACCAACCCGCAGAAGCACACATTCACGGCGCTGCAACTGGGACTCGGGATCGGTTTTCTGATCGAAATCGCCCGCAAGCTGCTGAAGTCCAACAGGCGTTACAAGGAGTTCGCCAGGAAACCGGGCTCGGGCCGGACGACGGATTTCATCCTCGACGCTTTTCTCCTGCCGAGCCCGTACGCGGCTGCATTCGGCGGTTTTGTTCCCTTGCTGACAACGGTCTGGTGGTCATCCGGCGGCGTCCTCTCCACCTTGTTTGACCTTTACCGCGAGAAAACGCGCGCGAACCGACCCGCGCCCGGAAGAGAAGAAATCCCCGCCGACATGAGCCCCATGTCATTGACCGGCGGCGGGCTGATCGCGGGCGAAGCCCTCGCCGCCCTGAGCATCGGCATCTACATGCTGATCACCACGATCTTCTAGTCACTTCGCCTCGCCGATCCCGATCTGCTTCAGGAACGGTTCGAGCGAGCGTTCGCGCCCGAGGAATCGCTGAATGGAAATGTTCACGTCGCGCGAGTCGCCCGGTTCGTAAATCTCGCGGCGCAGCTTCATTCCCGCTTTCTCGTCGAAGAATCCGTTCGGCGCGTTCTCGAACACCGTGGCCATGTCGGCCGAAATCGCGTCCGCCCACGCATACCCGTAGTAACCCGCGCTGTAACCGATGATGTGGCCGAAGTACGCCAGGAACGCCGTGTCCGGCACCATCGGCAGGAACACGTCGCTCAACACTTCATTCGACAGCGGCAACGCCCGGCCCGCGTTGTCGCTGGTGATCCTCGTGTGCAATGCCAGATCCATCAGGCCGAACGACAACTGCCGGCGATAACGCGTTCCCTCCGTCGCCAGGCGCGCTTCCTTCAGCTTCTCCAGGATCTCCGCCGGAATCTTCTTCGACGGATCGCGATAATCCGCGGCGAAGCTGTCCAGCACCGTCTTGTCCCAGACCCAGTTCTCGAGCATCTGCGAAGGCGCCTCGACGAAATCCCGCGGCACGCTCGTGCCCGAGAAACGCGAGTATTTCGCCCGGGTCAGGATCGAATGCATGGCGTGGCCGAACTCGTGGAACAGCGTTGTGACGTCGTTGTGCGACAGCAGCGAGGGACGGTCCGCGCTTTTCGGCGGGAAATTGCACACCAGCGCCACCACCGGCCGCTGGTAGAGCCCGTTCCCGAGCCGCTTGCCGTCGATGACGCCGAACTGCGCGAAATGGTTGTACTTCCCTTCCCGCGGGAACATGTCGAGATAGAACAACCCGAGCGGCTCGCCCGTTTTCGCGTCGGACACCGCGTAGAGTTCGAGGTCGTCCACCCACTTGTACGGCGCCTCGACGCGCTCGAAGTGCAGCCCGAAAATCTTCTGGTAGATCGCGAACATTCCCTCGAGCACGGCTTCATACGGGAAATAGACCCGCAGTTCCTCGGCGTCCACGTTGTACTTCTCCTTCTTCAGCAGGTTGCTGTAGTAGCGCCAGTCCCAGATATGGATCTGCGCGTTGGGATCGCCCGTTTCGCGCACCTTGAGCTTGCGATACTCCTCCAGCTCGGCGCGGAACTTGGGCTCCAGACCGGCCTTGAGCTTCTCAAGGAACTCAATGGCGGTGGCCGCGTTCTTCACCATCTTCACTTCCGTCGCGTAATCGGCCCAGCTCTTGTAACCGAGCTTCTTCGCAATGTTGTCCCGCAACGCGAGAATCTTCTCGATCAGCGGAATGTTCTCCTCGCGCGCAAGGTTGTCCCGCTCGATCAACAGGCGTTTGCGCACCTCCTCGCTCTTCGCGTTCTCCATCACCGTAATGTAGTGCCATGTGATGTTCGCCATCACGATGTACTCGTCCTCGCCCTCGCCCTTGATCTGTTCCAGGAACGACTCCGGCACGCCATCGAGCTCGGCGCGCGTGAACTTCACCGCTTTGGTCGCTTTCGTGACGTTGTTCTGGAAATCCGTGGACAACGCAGCCAGTTCTTTCCGCATCCGCTCCACCTCGTCCCGCTCGGCTTTCGGCAGATCCAGCCCGGCGCGGCGATAGTCGCGCAGCGTCTCGAACAGCAGCTTGGCATCCTCCCCGCGCAGGCGCGGCTTCCTGTCGGCATACGCCTTCACAGCCCGATACACATCCTCGCGATAGTCGAGCCCGACCATCCACTCCTCGAGTGTCTTGATCGCCGCCGTCGCGGCCTCGCGGATGGCGGCGTTGGTGCTGGTCTGTTCCATCAACGAAAGCCGGTTGGCCACCAGGAGCACCTGGAACCCGAGGTCATCCAGCGCGCCGATGGTGTTGCGGAAATTCACCTGACGGGGCTGCAACTGCCCGATGCGATCCAACGCGGCGTCGCCGGCCACGATGGTGTTGGTGACCGTCGCAAAGATCTCGTCCGTGGTGGTCTCGAACGTCGGGAGGCTGACGATGGAGTCGAAGCGGCTCGCGCGTTCCTGGAACCCCTTGAGTCCGCCGGTGAACCTTGCGGGGCCCGTCGTCGTGCTGCAGGCAGTCAACAAAGAAGCCATGGCCAGGGATAAAAGGATAATCCGGTGCATACAGTGTGCGTGCAGCCTATCGACGACAAAGCGACATTCAAGGGGTTTTTGGCCTGAAGGCATGGGACGCTCAACATTCAACGCCGTTGACGTTCATTGGATGTTGGACGTTGGACGTTGGATGTTCCCATCCTTCCTGCCCGCTTCTGCAACTCTCCGACAGAAAAGTGCAATACGGCAGCAGCACTCGAGTCACAGGAATCTCTACCCTCCTGGCCTATATGCACAACAGAGCGGCAATACCGCTCTCGCAAGCACAGGAAACGAATCATGAGGAAAACAAGTCAGACAGGATGGATTTTGATGGCCGCCGCCCTGGCGGGTGCGCCGGCATTGGCAGCCGACGACCCGAACGCGGTCATCGAGCAATTGCAAAAGGAAGTGCAGGAATTGCGCGAGGAAGTCCGCGACCTGAAAGCGGACCGTTCCGACGCGGAGGCGGCGGAAACGCAGGACAGCAGCCTGTTCGGAATGGAGTTTCTCCGTGCGAAAGGCCTGACCTTCAGTTTCTATGGCGAAACGAAGTATCGGTTCCCGGAATCCGGCGCGAATGCGTTTGACGCCCACCGGTTCGTGCTCAGCCCGCACTATCAGATCAATGACTGGCTGGTGTTCAATGCTGAACTGGAACTGGAACACGGCGGCGTGGACGACAGCACCGGTCGCGGCAGCCGTTTCGACGGCGAAATTGAGCTCGAGCAATTCTACGTCGATATCCTGATCAATGAACACTTCAACATTCGCTCGCTGGGCATTGATCTTGTCCCCCTGGGCCGGGTGAACCTGTATCACGAACCCACCACGTTCTATTCGACCGAACGGCCGGAGCTGTACCGCGAAATCATTCCCTCAACCTGGATGGAACCGAGTGTCGGCATCTTCGGGAAGATCACCGACACGCTTGACTATCGTCTGAACGTGATGGTGGGCCTGGAGGACTTCAGTTCGTCCGCATCGGGCGCGGGCGTGACGGCGACCGGCGGCATGCGCAACGCCCGTCCCCGCCTGCGCGCGGCCAACGAGAACGCGTTGGCCTACGCCGGGCGGCTGCACTACAACGGTATCCCGGGGCTCGACGCCAGCACTTCGTTCTATATCACCGAAGTCCAGGGCTTCGACCGCCGGCGCAGCCTCCTCGCGGCATGGGACATCGAAGCCGTCTATCGCGTTCCGCGCACAGGGCTCGAACTGCGCGGCGACTTCGCGTATTGGCACATCGATAAACCGGAGAACCTCATTGCCAACAACACCGGCACGGCCAGCGACGACGTGGGCGACCGCATGTATGGCTGGTACGTCGAGGCTGCGTACCACTTCTGGCCGGAGGCCTGGCGCGAGGGCCGCGGCGAGAACATGGACCTCGTTCCGTTCGTGCGGTTCACGCGGATCGTGACGCAATCGGACCTGCCGTCGGGCAGCGTGCGGCTGGATAACGGCACTGCGAACCGGGATTTTCTCACGGCAGGCCTTGCGTGGTTCCTGAATCAGCATTTTGTTCTCAAGGCCGACTGGCGGCATAACCTGGACGGCTCCTCGGCGAGCGAAACCTCCGCCGCGAGCCAGGACTACTTCCAGATCGGCGCGGGAATGTTCTTCTGAACGAACGAACCGGTGCCGCCCTCCGCTGAGGGCGGCATCAAACTGAAACGATGACACTGCGATTCAACCGGCTGGCGAAGCGCCCTGGAGCGCGGCCCTCGGGCGGTTTCGCCGGCACACACGCTCTCGAGCTCTGGCATCGTCGCCCGACGGCACGGCGCTTCCGGTGGGGCGAGCGTCCTCGCGAGCCGTCGCACGACAACGCCGGCACGTCCGTGCGCATCACCCCGAACGCGCTTTCGGAAAACACGTCGATCGAACGGCAGCAGCGTCTTAAAAGCAGAAGGCCGCCGCACTCCAGAACCCTGCGCGTCTCCGTCCGGCTCGCATGCATCGCGTGCGTCGCGTTCCTTCTCGCTCTTACGGGCTTCGCTCCTTCCGCGTTCGCCGAGCGTTATCTCACTGTTGCTGAGGCACAGAGGCTCTGCTTCCCCGAGGCCGACCGGTTCGAAGAGCACACTGTTCGTTTCACCGCAGAACAACGGAAAGCCATTGAAAAGCGGATCGGCACCCGCGTGCTGAACCGCGGCAACCGCATCGTCATCGCCTCGAAAGGCACCAGCCAGCTCGGGGTGCTGGTCATCGACCATGTGCTGGGCAAGCACGAGATCATCGACTACGCTGTGGCCATCGCTCCCGACGGCAAGGTCCTCCAGGTCGAGGTGCTCGAATACCGGGAGAGCCACGGGCATGAGATCCGCAGCCCGCGCTGGCGGGAGCAGTTCAAGGGCAAGACCGCGGATTCGAAACTCAGGTTGAATGACGACATCTCAAACATCAGCGGCGCCACCATCTCCTGCCGGCAGGTCACGGAAGGCGTCAAGCGCGTGCTGGCCACGTTTGAAGTGGTGCTGCGCCCTCGCCCTGGCGCTGCTGGGGTGCCGGGCGACAAATCCTGACGCGCCGTCCCCAGGTGCATCGTCCGAGACAGTGTTGATCCGGCGCGCCCAGCCGGCGATGGGAACCTACGTCACCGTCAGCGCGTACGGATCGAATCACCTCCGCCTGCAGGACGCCATTTCGGCTGCGTTCAAAGCGATTCACGAGGTGGACGAGCGGATGAGCGTTCACCGTCCGGACAGCGAACTCAGCCGTGTCAACGCCGAGGCCGCCAGACAGCCGGTGAAGGTTTCACCCGAGCTGTTCCATGTCCTCGCCGCCGCGCTGGACATCTCGAAAACAACACGCGGCGCGTTCGACGTCACCACTCGGCCGTTGACCGATCTCTGGGGATTTCTCTGGAAAAAGAATTACCGGCTCCCGACTGCATCCGAACTGGAACGCGTCCTGCCGCTCGTGAACTTTGAATTGATCGAACTGGATCCCGCCAACCGCACTGTCCGGTTCCTTCGCGAAGGTGTTTCCATCGATCTTGGCGGAATCGCGAAGGGTTACGCTGTCGATCGCGCGTTGGAAACGCTCGCCGCCGCGGGCATCACGAACGCCATGGTGAAAGCGGGAGGCGACCTGCGGGTCATCGGACTGCCTCCCGGACAAGAGCATTGGACCGTCTTTCTGGAAGATCCCAACAAGCGCGGTGCTCGGATCCAGGTCCGCCTGCGCGACGCAGCGCTATCCACCTCGGGCGATTACGAGAATTTTTTTGAAGTGAACGGAACGCGTTACAGCCACATCCTGGATCCGCGCACCGGCATGCCGGTCCAGGGAGTCGCAGCCTGTACGCTCGTGGCCCCCACGTGCATGGAGTCGGACGCATGGGCCACGGCCTGCATGATCCTGGGCCCCGACGGAAGCTTCAGCCTCATCACCAACCGGTTCAGCGCTCGCTTCACGCTGAGATCCAAGGCAAGACCGGATCGATTGGAGACCATCGAGACCGCAGATTTCCCCGCACTTCCGAATCCGTAACCCATACGGCTGTTCAACTCCGCTTCTTGCGCGACACCGGCTTCTGCGTCGGCGTCACGACCGGATACAGTCCCGGGCAACAGCCGAACATCTCGTGGAACGCCTGACTGAAGTGGCTCGGGCTGGAGTAGCCCACCTCGAGGGCCGCCTCGGTCACGTTGTATTCGCCGGATCTCAGGAGCTCCGCCGCCTTCTCCATCCGCAACTGACGCAGGTACTGCGTGATGGTCTGGCCGGTGTGGTTTGAAAAAATCCGGCTCAGATAGAAATGGCTGCACCCGATCCGGCGTCCGAGTTCCTCGAGTGAGGGAGGGTCGGCAAGGTTCTGCTTGAGCAGGAAGATCACCTGTTCCACACGCTCCTGCGCCAACCGCTGTTGCCGGGTGCAGAACAATTCCTGTTCCGGCGGAGGCTGCATCAGAAATGTCACCGCCAGCTCCAGCGCTTTGCACTGATACCAGACCGGCTGGGCCGCCGCGTACACGGGCGGCTGTCGCAACGTGGCGATGATGTGCTGCTGCCCGGCCGTCAGCCGCGTCGTGAGCGACGACACCATCTCGCACGGGCAGCCTTTCATCGCGGATTGGACGATCGGGTGAAGCATGTCCTGCGCGCTCTCGAGGTGCTTCGCGAGAAACGGGCAGGAGAACTCGACCGTGAGGAATTGATGGCGCTCGCCGGCGGCGCGCCGCGCCCTGAGCGGCTCATGATCGCGATAATAGAATCCGACAGTATTGGGTGCGAACTCGGCCCGTCCGCCCCGTCCTTCGACAAAGCCGTGCCCCGCCAGGTTCAGGCAGAGTTCGACGCAACCGGGATGAAAGCTCGCAGCCCAATCGAACTCGCGCTTCGCAACGAAGTCGTGCCATTCGATGGAGTAACCCGCGCCCCGAAAGCTCCCGAACAACGGCTGCCAGCCGGCGCCCACGTCGCGCCACGCCTGGCTTTCCGAGAAAGCCGGGCTCTCGTCAGCGCGCCTGTCCGCAGGCTGACGTTCCGATTGTGCCGATTGAGTTTGGGCGCTCATCGAAGTCACACGTGTTCAGGGTGCACATTGTCGGCGAGAACACGGGACCTGGCAAGCAAACTAAGCCCTTTAACTCAAGCTGTTACAAGCCCGGCCGTGTGGGTGCGTCTCCTCGCTTTGGCCTTTCGGACGGGGTCAACCCAAAACTTCTCAGGCTCTCTGAGCAACGGGATCCGGCCTCCGAAGTACACCTGCCGCCAGACAAGAACGAGCAACAGGAGGACCACAAGAATCGTCACTCGAACGGCCAGTGGCCGGCGCGAAAAGAGCAGGCTTCCCCACCCCGTTTCCACCGCTTCCTCTTGAGCGTCCACTGGCTGTTCTTCCCCCTCGGTTGCCGGCGAAGATTCCGCTGAAAGGAGCTGCGCCCAGTCCAGATCCGGATGCTTTTGGAGAGTGATCCTGTAGCGTGTGGCCGAACAACCCTCGCGGACACACGCACCGGTCTGCAGTCGGGCGGCCCGGCGGTTCTCCTGCGTGAATACCTCGCCACAGGCTTTCAAGCCTTGCTTCAGGCATCAGACATCAACGGGGCATCACGAAGGATTCCCCCACCTCACAGCCATCAGTCCTACTTACACGTTCCACTCTCAAAAGAAGTTGCGAAAATGACAAATTCTGTCGAGCAACTGTGTTCCTCTCGCGCAATCGTGCAGTGGCGCTCTCTCCAAAGTCAGGGCCGCCACCTGCAGCCGTGAGATCGCCAGGCTGAACATGATTGCGACCATTTCGAACACAAAGAAGAACCGCCTCCCGGAAATCCTGGAGCACGCCAGCGGCGACAAGCGTTTCAAGATCCTTGAAGCGCACATGAAGAAGCATCAGTTCAAGCACGATGCGCTGATCGAGGTGCTGCACAAGGCCCAGGAACTGTTCGGTTACCTCGAAGACGATCTGCTGCTGTTTGTCGCCTACAAGCTCAAGCTGCCGCCCAGCCGCGTCTATGGCGTCGCCACGTTCTACCACTTCTTCACACTCAAACCCCAGGGCGCCCACACGTGCGTGGTGTGCATGGGCACGGCCTGTTACGTGAAGGGAGCCGACAAGGTGCTGGCCGCGATCGAGCAGGCGGCCAAGATCAAGGCCGGCGGCACCACGCCGGACAACCAGCTTTCGCTGATGACCGCGCGCTGCATCGGCGCGTGCGGCATCGCGCCCGCGGTGGTTTACGACGGCACCGTGACGCCGCGCCAGACCCCGGAACTCGCAGTCCAGCATGTGAAAGGATGGATCGATCATGGTAATTGACGACCTGAACGCCATTGCGGAAGCCGAACGCGCCGCGCGAAAGAAATACACCCTGCGCTGCTGCATGGCCGCGGGCTGTCATTCGTCGAATTCCGTCGCCGTCAAAAAGGCGCTGGAGCAGGCCGTGAAAGACGCCGGCCTCGAAGACCTCGTCGAGGTGCGCGGCGTGGGCTGCATGCGCCTGTGCTGCCAGGGACCGCTCGTGCAGGTCGATCCCGACGGCACCCTGTATGAAAAGGTCCGCCCGGAAGACAGCGCGTCGCTCGTCGGCACATTGAAGGGCGGAACAACACATGTCCAGAAGGGCGACCCCAATTCGCCGTTCTTCACCGAGCAACTTTCCATCGTCCTCGCCAACAGCGGCTACATCGATCCCGAACGGATCGAATCGTACATTGCCGCCGACGGCTATCGGGCGCTGCACGACGTTCTCCGCGAGATGACGCCGAAAGAGGTTGTGGACGAGATCATCAAGAGCGGGCTGCGCGGCCGCGGCGGCGCGGGCTTCCCCACGGGCCTGAAGTGGGGCACCGTCGCAAAAACGGAGAGCGCGCAGAAATACGTGATTTGCAACGCGGACGAGGGCGATCCTGGCGCGTTCATGGACCGCAGCGTGCTCGAGAGCGATCCGCACAGCATCCTCGAAGGCATGGCCATCGCCGGCTACGCCGTCGGAGCCAACCAGGGTTTCGTATACGTCCGCGCGGAATATCCGCTCGCCATCAGCCGCCTTCAGAATGCGATCAAGCAGGCCAAGCAGCGCGGCCTGCTCGGCAGCGGCATCTTCGAATCGCCCTTCACTTTCAACATCGACGTCCGCATCGGCGCGGGCGCGTTCGTCTGCGGCGAGGAAACGGCTCTCATGATGTCGGTCGAAGGCAAGCGCGGCACGCCACGGCCGCGGCCGCCGTTCCCCGCCGAGAGCGGGTTGTGGGGCTGCCCCACCCTGATCAACAACGTCGAAACCTTCGCGAACGTCGCGCCGATCCTGCGCAAGGGCGCGGACTGGTTCGCCTCGATCGGCACCGAAAAGAGCAAGGGAACAAAGGTGTTCGCGCTCGCCGGAAAGATCACCAACACGGGACTGATCGAAGTGCCGATGGGCACGAAGCTTCGCGACATCGTCGAGAAGATGGGCGGCGGCGCGCCGGACGGCGCCCCCATCAAGGCGGTTCAGACGGGCGGTCCGTCCGGAGGCTGCATCCCGGCCGAGGCGCTCGACACGCCGGTGGATTACGAATCCCTCGCCAGCCTCGGGTCCATCATGGGATCGGGCGGCATGATCGTGATGGACGATGCGACGAGGATGGTCGACGTGGCGCGGTTCTTCATGGAGTTCTGCATGGACGAATCGTGCGGCAAGTGTGTTCCGTGCCGCGCCGGCACGGTTCAGATGCATTCGCTGCTCGAGAAGATACTGAACCGGGAAGCGACGGCTGCCGACCTGCAGAGGCTCGAGGAACTGTGCCAGATGGTGCGGGACACCAGCCTGTGCGGCCTGGGCCAGACGGCGCCGAACCCCGTGCTGAGCACGCTGCGATTCTTCCGTTCCGAATACGAGGAACTGTTGAAAAAAGAAACGGCCCACAACGGCGAACCCAGAGCGGCGATTCGATGAAATCCGACATCCGAAATCCGAAACCCGAAAGAAGCCTGAAATCCGAAGAGCGAGCGGATGCCGCGGGTCGCGATCGATGGATTTCGGCATTCGGAATTCGGGTGTCCTTCGGATTTCGGAGTACAGACTTCGGACTTTAAACCCTATGGCGGCGAAAACATTAACGATTGACGGGAAACAGATCAGCGCGTTCGAAGGGGCGACCGTGCTCCAGGCGGCGGAGGAAGCCGGCATCCCCATTCCCACGCTTTGCCATCTCGACGGCGTTTACGACATCGGCGCCTGCCGCATTTGCCTGGTGGAGGTGGAAGGCGTCGCGAAACTGCTGCCGGCGTGCACCACCCGCGTTCGCGAAGGCATGGAAGTGCGCACCGACACGGAGCGGCTTCGGAACTATCGCCGGATGATCCTCGAACTGTTGTTCGCGGAGCGGAATCACGTCTGCGCGGTCTGCGTTTCCAACGGCCATTGCGAGTTGCAGACACTGGCCTACGAGCACGGGATGGACCATGTGCGTTACGAGTATCGTTTCCCGAAATGGGATCTGGACGTCACGCACCGCCTCTACGGGATGGACCACAACCGCTGCATTCTCTGCAACCGCTGTGTGCGGGCGTGCTGGCACATCGAAGGCGCGGGCACCAAGAACGTCGCCGGTCGCGGTGCCCGGGCTCATATCATCTCGGACCTGAACCAGCCGTGGGGCGACTCCGAAAGCTGCACGTCGTGCGGCAAGTGCGTGGACGCGTGCCCCACCGGCGCGCTGTTCAAGAAGGGAGCGACAGCGGGCGAAATGGCCCACAACCGCGCCAAACTGGAATTCATCGTCACCGCACGGGAGAAGAAACAATGGATCGCCTCAGAGTAGCTACTGTCTGGCTCGGCGGCTGCGCCGGGTGCCACATGTCCTTCCTCGACCTCGACGAATGGCTCGTCGACCTGGCCGCGGCGGTGGACGTCGTCTACAGCCCGATCATGGACATCAAGGAATATCCGGAGAACGTGGACGTGGTGCTCGTGGAAGGGGCCATCGCCAATGAGGATCATGTGGAACTCATGCACCGCATTCGGGCGAACACGAAGGTGGTGGTGGCCTTCGGCGATTGCGCCGTGACCGGCAATGTGACCGCGCTTCGCAATCCGCTGGGCGATCCGGAAAACGTGCTCCAGCGAGCCTATAAGGACGCGGCGGACATCGCCCCGCAGTATCCGGCGGAAAAGGACATCGTTCCGCGCCTGACACCGCGCGTCACGCCGGTGCACGAGCTGGTCAAGGTGGACCTGTTCCTGCCCGGCTGCCCGCCCCCGGCGCCGCGCATCAAGCTGTTCCTGGAACAATTGCTTGCCGGCAAGGGCGAACGGCTCGCCGGAGCCAACATCAAGTTCGGCTGAGGCCGACAGCGAATTTATGGCACAACGCATCGTTATCGACCCCGTCACCCGCATCGAGGGACATGCCAAGATCACCGTCCAGCTCGACGACGGCGGCAATGTCATCGATGCCCGCTTTCACGTGACGGAATTCCGCGGCTTCGAGAAGTTCTGCGAGGGCCGGCCTCTGGGTGAAATGCCGGGCATCACCGCGCGCATCTGCGGCATCTGTCCGGTCAGCCATCTGCTGGCGTCGGCAAAAGCGGGCGACGAGATTCTCGCGGTCGAAATTCCGCCCGCGGCGGACAAGCTGCGCCGGCTGATGAATCTCGCGCAGATCATCCAGTCTCACGCACTGAGCTTTTTCCACCTGAGTTCACCCGACCTGTTGTTCGGCTTCGACGCCCCGCCGGCAAAGCGCAACGTCTTCGGTTTGATTGCGTCCGACCCGGACCTCGCCCGCAGGGGCATCCGTCTCCGGCAGTTCGGCCAGGAGATCATTGAACTGCTCGGGGGCAAGAAGATCCATCCGGCATGGGCGGTCCCGGGCGGCGTCCGCAGCCCGCTCTCCGAGGAGGGCCGAAAGCACATCGTCGAACGACTGCCTGAAGCCAAACAGACGGCCCTTGCGGCGCTGAACCTGTTCAAGGGATTGCTCGGGAAGTTCGAGGCGGAAACGCAGCTTTTCGGCAACTTCCCTTCGCTGTTCATGGCGCTCGTCGCCCCGGACGGCTCCTGGGAGCACCACGGCGGCAAGCTTCGCTTCGTTGACAGCAGCGGCAATATCATTGCCGATCAGATCGACGCGTCGCGTTACCGGGAGTTCATCGGCGAAGCCGTGGAACCGTCGTCCTACCTGAAGTCGCCCTACTATCGGCCGCTGGGCTACCCGCAGGGCATCTATCGCGTGGGACCGCTCGCGCGGCTGAACGTCTGCCGCCGCATCGGCACGCCGATCGCCGACCAGGAACTCGCCGAATTCAAGAGCCACGGCACCGGCGCCGTCACCTCCTCGTTCCTCTATCACTACGCGCGCCTGATCGAGATCATCGCCGCCATCGAGACCATCGAACGGATGATCGACGACCCCGACCTCCTGTCACATCGCCTTCGTGCCAACGCGGGGATCAACAGGCTGGAAGGGGTGGGCGTGAGTGAAGCGCCGCGAGGCACGCTGTTGCACCACTACGAAGTGGATGAGACAGGCACGATTCGCAAGGCGAACCTGATCGTTTCCACCGGCCAGAACAACCTCGCGATGAACCGGACGATGTCCCAGATCGCCCGGCACTATATCCGCGGCACGGGGCCTGTGCCGGAAGGAATGTTGAACCGGCTCGAGGCGGGCATTCGCGCGTTTGATCCGTGCCTGAGCTGCTCGACGCACGCGGCCGGCCAGATGCCATTGCATGTTCAGGTGCTCGCGCCCGACGGCAGCGTTGCCCAGGAGATCACGCGGGGATAAGTGGCGGAAGTCCTGATTTGAATCGATCACCTGCGCGAGGCGAAGGTGGTCCAATGCCGGCGCCCCCATGGGCGCCGGATGTTTTTTTCATTCCTTCATTCTGATTTTCCCCAAGTATCCGGATGACATCTCGCCCTTGGCCAGCTCGGTGTCATTCTCTTCATGCAACCTCGCATGCGATCAGCGATCTTCATTTCGCGCCGACGCAACTCCGGTGTCATCGGGCACTCAAAACCAGCCATGAGTGGGCAGTTCAAAACCAGCCACTTTGAGAGTGGGATTGCGCAGGGTGCGGCGATAGTCGCACTGATGCGCGATGAACCAACTCATTGTGAG